>Ga0187857_10001798_pt1 | contig 20696 bp, 16 predicted proteins | sample June2016WEW_8_10_FD_132984 | JGI IMG/M metagenome (GOLD analysis project Ga0187857, IMG submission 132984) | Peatland microbial communities from SPRUCE experiment site at the Marcell Experimental Forest, Minnesota, USA - June2016WEW_8_100 | ecosystem: Environmental > Terrestrial > Soil >... | reverse complement strand
GGTATAGATCGTCGATCCTGGGGCATCCTGCAGAGTGATAATTCAAATCAGGCGGGTCCAACTCTTGAAAACGACACTAAATTCGAATCACAGGTGTCTCATTATCATTGACACGTTCCGGGCTCCGGCATTGGCGTATGTTCTGCGGCGTGCCACTTCTGCATCAGTGGTCGATGCCCTGAAGGAGGGCGGGCGGTGCGCCACGACCGGCCGGACGCGCACACATATGCGAACGGTATTGGTCATTTCAGAAGTGGCCATGGCGGTAATTCTCCTGGTCGGTGCGGGTGTCATGGTCCGCACTTTCAAGACGCTGCTCGTGCAAAGCCCCGGTTATGACACAGCCAACCTTCTGACCATGCAAATAACCTTGCCGGAATCGAAATACTCCAGCGCCCCACAGCATTCGGCTTTTTACCGACGGATCCTGCAAGGGCTGAGTCAGATCGGGACAACCCAGTCAGCGGCGGTGGAAGCATCTCTGGGCGACGCGCAGGGTCTGTACATCGAAGGGCGTCCTGATCCGAGGCCGGACAGTCCCACGCCGTACATATATTCCGTAAGCGGCGACTTCTTCCGGACGCTGCGGTTGCCGCTGGTTCATGGCCGCGTTATTAATGACCGAGACGACCACGATTTTCAGCCGGTGGTGGTGCTCAGCGAGAGCGTCGTTCGGAACTACTGGCCGGATTCCAATCCCATAGGAGCGCGCGTTCGGATGTCCAAGAAAGACGGCCCCTGGCTTACGGTGGTGGGCGTATGCGGTGATACGAAGGATTGGTTCTTTTCGCGGCCGGAACCACGCGCCTATGTCTCCTTCCTGCAGACGCCCAGACCTTACGCTTCGATCTTGGTTCGGACCATGATCGCTCCGGAGCAGGCGGTGGGAGCGGCGCGCGCCGAAATTCTCAAGGTAGACCGCGAGCAACCGATATTTGACGTCAAGAGCATGGAGCAGCAGATTACGGAACAGACTTCGGGCGTGCGGGCCAGCGCCATCAGCATGACAACCTACGCGCTGATCGCGTTGTTTCTAGCCGTCAGCGGCATCTACGCGATAATCTCGTATTCGGTAGCCCTGCGAACGCACGAAATCGGAGTTCGGATGGCTTTAGGAGCGAACCGGGCGGCGGTGTTAAAGATGACACTAGCCGAAGCGGCGCGTGTGGGAATAATCGGGCTAGGCATCGGCATCCCAGCAGCCTGGGGTCTGATTCGCCTGATGTCCAGCGTTCTCTTTGGGGTGATCCAGGCGGATGCGGCGACATTCGCCTGGCTGGTCGTTATCATGGGAGCGTCGAGCTTGGCCGCGGGCTACGTACCGGCGCTGCGGGCTGCTCGGGTGGATCCCCTAACGGCGCTGCGAAATGAATAGAGGAAAGCTTTTGGGGTAACCTCGAGGTCAGCGGTGGTAGCCACGGATCGGCTGTCTTCGGAGCTTCCAAACGGGCTTTTTCACGCTTGCCGATTATCCAGATCTTTCGTGCGAGAACAGTCCATGCTCGGCATGAATGCAGCGAGATTGCATTTCAAGACCCTTTGAGTAAGGGTAAAATCATTTCCACGATAAGCACGCTAATCAGGCAAGTGGCTGGTCATCAGTCAACTTCCCACATGGCCGTTTCGCAGGAGTTGAGTAGTCTATCTATTTGTGCAAGCATATAAGCTCAAGCCAAATTGAGCCAGTGACCAACAGCTGTACCCGATTAGACTGGTCGCTGGACAGTCGCGAGATTTTTGCGATATCGTTTCCCGGAATGACGCCCAGGACGACAGTCGTGAGTGTCCATTCACGGGTAGGGCTCTCAAGACCCCCAATAGGAGCACACAATATGATTCGCTCAAGGATGCAGCTTTTCTGCACACTCACCATTGTTCTGCTTCTGTTGCTAAATGGGTTGACACTGGCCGGTCCATCCGCACCTGACCGTGAGGACGACGTTCGGATCGAGCGGCTGATTGCACTGGGCAAACTGTGGGTCGCGGTGAAGTATTTCCACCCCTGGCTTGCGTACCAGGATATTGATTGGGATGCGGCTTTTATCGCAGCCGTGCCAAAAATTCAGGCTGCAAAGACCAAAGACGAATATTCGGCGGTCGTACGCCAAATGCTTGCTGTTCTCGCAGATCCCTGCACTCGTCTTAAATCCGAAACGCCGGGCCGTGAGGCTCCCAGGAAGATTTCATCATCAGTGCAAATGAGGGATGATGGGATTCTGGTGGTGGCCTTCGGAAATTCCGAACCATACCAGGCGTTGCAGAAAATAGCTGCACAGGCAATTGCTGAGGCGTCGAAAGCAAAAGTAATTGTTTTCGACTTGCGCGACAACCATGGCTCGGTCCTAAGTTCAATACCTCTAAATTCAAAGCCGTTTCAAGCCCCAGGCCTTCGGCATCGCCTTTACTCGGGATATCCGCCGCCGGATGGATCCGGGTCCGGAGGATACTATTCGAGCTTCGTAACAGCCGAAGGGAATCGCTCATTGGGTTCGCCTCGCGCCCCGAACAAGCCCGTGATACTGCTGGTTAATCGGAATACTCGACTCACTCCCGAGCTTTTGGGCCTTCAAGCGGCGGGTCTCGGCGCCATCGTGGCTGAAGACGGTATGGATGAGGAATCGATTATTCCCCAGATCACCGTCAAACTGGCTGACGGCTTAGTTGCAAGCGTCCGGACCGGAGAGCTCATTTATCCGGATGGAACGGGGGGGGTGACGCCAAACAAGCTGGTTACCTCGAATGGGTTGGATGCAGCTCTGGAATTGGCGCGCTCAGGAAGCATTCCACCTCCTGAACGTAAAACGGTTCCCGCCACAGGCGGTTTCCCACCGGACCTTCCCTACGCAGAAACGCCGTATCCGAGCGAGGCGCTCAGGGCTCTTGCCGCTTTTCGCATCTGGAGCGTATTTACTTATTTCCACCCTTACAAACATCTGACGGGCGAAGACTGGGACAGCCTGCTTCGGCAGTACGTTGTGAAGATGATGCAGGCCGCGAATGCGCTTGAATATCACAAGGCCGTGGCCGAAATGGCATCCCACTCTCATGATACGCATTGCATGGTTGTCAGCGCCGTTCTGGTTGATCTCTATGGTGCCGCTCCGCCGCCTTTGGCGGTGCGCTGGATTGAGGAGAACGTGGTTGTAACCAAGGTCGCCAAATCCGAAGAAGTAAAAGCGGCTCAGATCGCCCCCGGGGATGTCGTTCTCAAAGTTGATGGCCGCGACGTCAGGGATCGCATGAAGGAACTGTCGCCCTATATTGCTGCTTCAACACCCCAGGCACTGACTTATCGGACGGTGGACATGCTTCTGAACGGGAAGGAAGGATCTGTCGCGGCGCTGACGATAAAGAATGCCGCTGGACAGATTCGGGATGTCTCGCTGCCCAGGAGTAGGCGTTTTCAGTCTGAACTCGATCGCGTCGAGGGCGAGCCGATCCGGTTGATTGACGATCGCATCGGGTATGTGGATTTAACCAAGCTGCAGGCGGCCCAGGTCGATGAGATGTTCGAAAAATTCAGGAACACCCAAGCATTCATAATGGATATGCGAGGATATCCGCAAGGGACCGCCTGGTCGATTGCTCCCCGGCTGTCCGAGAGGGATCAACCCGTTGCAGCTCAATTTCGCCGCAACCTCGTCACCGCGGATAATATAACATCCTATTATTTCGAGCAGCGCATCCCGCACACTGATAAATGGCGCTATGCGGGCAAGACGGTAATGCTGATCGACGAACGGGCTATAAGCCAGGCTGAGCACAGCGGCCTTTTTTACGAGACTGCCAACGGTACCAAATTCATCGGCAGTGCTACGAACGGCGCCAATGGCGATGTAACCTGGTTCTGGGCGCCCGGCCGCGTCCGGATTAGTTTCACCGGACATGATGTGCGCCATGCAGATGGAAAACAGCTGCAGCGGGTTGGGTTGCAACCTGACATAGAGGTGAAGCCGACGATTGCAGGCATTCGGGCCGGACGCGACGAGGTGTTGGAAAAAGCAATCGAGTATCTTATGACAGGGCCATAAGACTCTGGCCACATGCGCACCATTTCAAACGCGTTCCAGTACGAGAATCAAATTTCCTTTGCGGAACTCTCCAATCTGCTCCGGCTTGCTGTTATAGGCCACGGGATTAACAACTTTTGCCTCCCCGAAACCTTGTTGAGGAAGGTAGTATGCAGAGTAATTCAGCAGGAATAGCCATTGAATTGCCATATTGCAGCTTATCCGTTTGGCAGCCCGAGAACAGTTCCTTGACCATACGAACTACGCCCGATCGACATCATTCCCCTGAAGTCCATGTGGGAAGTAATCCGGCGCCCGGCCAGATCGGTGGGTTACTTCCCCTATGCCCATTATCGGAAAGGGAAGTGATCTCCGTTCCGTGGCGACTATGGGAGAATGCCGCTTAAGCGACCTATCCGCCCGTCCATCATTTGGCTGGGGGAGTTTGGAGCATTTTAAGCAAGTCCTCCATTTGTTGCTGGCCGACCTTTTTCTGTTCTTCAGTCAGAGTCTTGTCAGTCTCGGACAACGCCATTGCTTTTTTGACTTCTTCTATCGCCTTATTGGTTTTGCCGGACATCCCATAAAAATAGGCAAGATTGGCGCGGCCTGTTATCGAGTCTGGATGCAATTCAACCAACCATTCAAACACCATTGTAGCGGCCTGCGTATTTTTTTGACCCGATAGAACGTACCCGATGTTTGCAAATTCATCTTCGGAAAGGAGCGCGTCTGTAAGCGCCTTGTCTCCGGGTGCATTAAGCCTGGTTCGAACAAACTCGCGAGCGGCGGCGATACCTCTCGCTCGGCGGGCTGGGTTTTCTGCTTGGCGACGGCGCGCTCGACTACGCCCGCGAACGCATTGCCGAGGGCTATTACACGTTGCATGTTTGGCGCGGAACTTTTGTGTCGTTCGATCTGCAGCGCATCTGGGATCCGGGTTACAACCAAGCTCGCGGGCCAGTGATTGTGCCCACGCTTCGCGCCCACGTTGACTTCTGACCTTGTAGCTGAGGCGATCGCACTCAACAGGCGCTCGATCCAGCTTGTCCTTCCTACCGCGGCCGTTGGTCACTGTGCCCCCAGGCACGTTTCCCAGATCGCGACTTATGGCTCGGAATTATGGTCGAACCACTCTTCTTCATCGTTAGCTGTGGAAAAAATTGTTCAATATCTATCTGCGAGCAACGATTTGCGGATCACAAGGACATCGTAATTTCACCAGCTCTCGCTGCTCGATTCTTCAGAACTTGATTGCCACGATGCGGCCAAGGCGGGTATCCCGCGCTTTCCAAACCTCTCCCATCCCGCCCCCGCCGATGGGGGATAGGATTTCATATGGGCCAAGTTTGGTGCCGGGTGCAAGTGTCATTGTTTTCCTGCGGGGACGAGTCGCTTGAGTTCCTGGAACCAATTCTGTATCAGGGTCAACTCGGTCACAAATGTGATTTTGTTTTCCTCGCTTTTCACCATAAGAAACCGCTTCCCGTCGGGAGACATGTCCCAACCCCTTACAGGGGAGCTGCCGCGATAGCCTGGTTTCTCAAAAAGAAGCCGCGGTTTGCTGGTGGCAAGCCCACGATCTGTCGTATTCACATCTACGGCCCATACCTGGTCATGCCACCGATAGAAAAGCCGTTTTCCATCCTTAGCCCACAGCGGATGAGTGCCTCCTCCATTCGATATTTGGTATTTCAGATTTGAGCTGGGGAAAGGACGCACATAGACCTGATTCTGTTTTGATTCATTCGAGGAATAGGCGAGCCAGCGGCCATCAGGCGATAGATCAGGATACGTTTCTTCGAATGGTGAATTCAAGAATGGCTTTACTGTCCTGGAAGCGACGTCAAAAACATAGATGTCGCTGCCGGTTTCCGGATGAATTTCCACAAGGATAACCGTCTTTCCATCCACAGACCATGATGCGGGCATTTGGAAATAGGGGCTGTTTGTGAGGCGTTCCATCGGTGAACTTCCGTCATATGATTGCAGGTACAAATTCCCCGAAAGAGTTTGATGCCACATGAAAAGAAGCATTTTGCCATCGGGACTCCAGATTGGAAATGTGGCCCTTCCATCGCTAGTCAGCCGGCTGTTTGTGCCTTTGATTAAATCGTATATCCAAACCTGACGCTCTCGCCCAAAGGCTATATAAGCTATCTTCTGTCCGTCGGGAGAAAGACGCGGGAAACAAAAAGAAAATTGAGTGGTAGCGGCCGGTTGTTCGATTCCTCGCTGGTCAACCCACACCAGCGAATCCTTTCTGTCCGGGGCGAACCCGGCATTCACATAAACAAGCGTTCCCGATTCAGAAACGCTGAACTGACCGGAAGGTGTCGAGTTGTTGGAGCTGCCCAGGGTCTGCATCACATCTTTGACGACTGCAACCGGCTGGCCGACAGTTTCCATCCGGATCGGGTCAAATCGAACGGCCATTAGTGTGCCTTGCCTCATGAACAGCAGGTGTCCAGTGGAGACATACCGCCCGTCAGCTGCATCTTCAAACAGGATGCGATACTTGCGAGTGTCCATTCGGAGCAGGGCGAGTTGGGGCCGTGTGTCCACATCGAATCTCATTATCGTAAACAGCACGGCATTCCCGTTAGGAAGGTATGAAGGCAACCGGTGGCTAAATTCTTCATTTGCCACATCGGGCCTCGTCAGCGTTTCGAATGCTCCTCCATCAGCGGATACTTTTGAAAGAACGCTTCCTGAAAGGTCTTGTCCGTTTCGTGAAAAGCCTTGCTCCGGTGTATTCGCAAATATGATGGTGTTGTCGGGTCCCCAGCTTGCACCCAGCATATTTGGAGCATCGCACAACGTCGTTGCAACGCCGCCTTCGACAGGAATCTTCTTCAGCTTTCTGTCGGCCCAGAAACCAACCCACAGGTTGTCTGGAGACAGGAAGGGGGCGCTACCGCCTTCTGTCCCGACAATGGGTTTGACTTCGGGATTTCCCATTTTCCGCAGATATAACCGAGATTTCGAGAGTTCATCGGACTTGTCATCGATTGCGCTGTAAATGACGAATCTGCCATCCGATGAAATCGTCACGGCCGGCCGGCTCGGGCGCTGAAATCCCGGTTCAATCTTAATCAACGTCGTGACCATCTCCTTAGCGGGAGCTGCCTGGAAATATTTCGTCAGCTCGAAGGCGACAAAAATTCCTATGATCAGGAAGATCGCCGCCAAAAACATCAGCCGGGTGAATGATAATTTTGGGAAGACCAGTGCCGCTTCAGGTGTCTGGGTAGCGGGCTCACTGATTTCAATTCTTGCATCCGCGATGTCGTGGAGGCGATCCGTCACTTTCTTTTGAATGCATCTGTGCAACAGATTTCTTATTCCCCCTGGAGTGCCTGCAGGAAGCACCCGAAAATCCAGCTCCCCCTTCAGAACCGCCGCCAGCGTCTCGGTGACAGTCTCACCCTCAAATGCTCTCTTGCCTGTCAGGCATTCGTAGAGGATGCACCCGAATGCCCAGATGTCGGCACGTTTGTCGACCGCTTTGCCCTTGGCCTGTTCAGGGCTCATGTAGGCAGCCGTTCCAAGGATCACACCCGGATGCGTCATCGCTTCGGTAATCGTGGGCGACTGGGATGCATTCACGTTTTGCGTTTCATCAGACAGAGCTTTCGCCAAACCGAAGTCCAATATCTTGACCTTGTCCCCATCAGTGATCATCACGTTGGCAGGCTTCAGATCCCGATGTATCACTCCCTTCTCATGTGCTGCCTCAAGCCCTTCGGCAATCTGGCGGCATACTCCCAGGGCTTCTTCTATCGGCAGCGGCCCTTTGCTCAGCTTTTGCGCCAGCGTTTCACCTTTGACAAGTTCCAAGACGAGAAAGCGTTTCCCTTCGGCCTGTTCCAGTCCGTGGATCGCGGCAATGTTGGGATTATTGAGCGAAGCCAGCAGCTTGGCCTCACGCTCGAAGCGGGCCATTCTTTCGGGATCGCCTGTGAATACATCGGGAAGGAACTTGAGGGCAACCTTGCGGTCCAGGGAAGTATCATCGGCCACGTAGACTTCACCCATGCCTCCGCGGCCAAGCTGTTCGCCGACTCGATAATGACCCAACGTCTTGCCGATCATTGACATGCGTACCCCCGATCAGAGGTTGCCTACATGCTGTGTGCTGGTGCTAGGTGAATCGTGGGGCTAATTATATGCGGCTAACGCGGCTGTCGAAAGAGAAATCCTAGAGGAACGGCTTGCAGAACTGACGCCGAAAGGATGCAGGTGGATATGGCTACAGGCACATTACTTTTCAGTCTGAGTCAATGAGCTTAAAAGCTGGGATTAACGAACTAAATATCATCCTGTCAACAGTAACCGGGATTGTTGTCCATATACGGCGTTCTGGGAAACTTCAAAATCAGCGGCGAAAACCAGCATTGGAGCCGGCAATTAACATTTTGGCGCAATTTCCCATATTGCGACTTACTTCGCGGGAGTTTGCGGGTTTCCTTTCTATGATAAGCGCGTTTGGGCTGAACCCGCCACCCACTCGGGTTCTACTCGGTTAGTGAAGAAATCATTGAAGGTTTTTTGACGTGCAACTTTTACACGGACCCATCCCAGTATGCTCGGAAATTAAATCGCTCAACCAGCGGCCTGCCAATTACGGAAACTACTCACAACCTTTTGGACTTGATATGAAATATCGTCGTGATATCATGGCAATATCATGAAAGGGAAAACGTTTATGAATGCAAATGCCGTTAAGTCGGCGAGTAGTGAACGGGAAACGAGTGCTTTCAGCGGCTGGCTGATGTTGTTTGTCAATCTGGTGCTGTTGTTCAGCGCGATTGCGTGGTTTATCTGGCTGGTCGCGCGCGCAGGGAAACCCAACGAGGATCCAGGTGTTCTCCTGCTGGCGCCAATTATGATCGTGGTCATTGCGGTCATTCTTCTCAAAGGCCATTTCACCCTGCAGCCAAATGAAGCGCGCGTGTTGATTCTTTTCGGTGCATACAAAGGCACTGTGCGCCAGAGCGGTTTTTGGTGGGCAAATCCTTTTTATTCACGGATCCGCACCCGTTCCGCTGCACCCGAGACCTCCAAGGCGAATGCCAATATCGCAGCCCAATCGCAGCGCGGACCGAGCGCCAAAATCTCGTTGCGCGCGCGCAATTTCAACAGCGAGAAACTCAAGGTCAACGACAAACGCGGTAATCCCATCGAAATCGCAGCCGTCATCGTGTGGCGGGTGGAAGACACCGCCAAAGCCGCATTCGATGTGGATGACTTTGAGAGTTACGTCCATATCCAGAGTGAATCAGCCATCCGGCACATCGCGAGTCTTTACGCTTATGACCACAGCGAGGAACAGGAGCCGACGTTACGTGAGAGCGCCGACGAAGTCGCGGGAGCTTTGAAGAAGGAATTGCTGGAGCGGCTCGACAAAGCAGGCGTCGCGGTCGAGGAAGCGCGATTGACGCATCTGGCCTACGCGCCGGAAATTGCCCAGGCCATGCTGCGCCGCCAACAAGCCGAGGCGGTAATCGCCGCACGGCGGACAATCGTGCACGGCGCGGTGAGCATGGTGGACATGGCGTTGCGGGAACTGACTGAAAAATCGGTTGTAAAACTCGATGACGAACGGAAAGCCGCCATGGTGAGCAATTTGCTGGTCGTCCTTTGCAGCGAGACCGAAGCGTCGCCCGTGATCAACACCGGCACGCTTTATTCATAAGCCCATGGCCAACGAAGAGCGCAAACCGTTTTTGCTGCGCATTCCGCCCGACCTTTGGAAGGAGCTGGAAAAATGGGCGGCGGATGAACTCCGCAGCATCAACGGTCAGATCGAGTACCTCCTGCGTCAAGCCGTTATCAAACGGAAGCGAACGCAGGACGAGGACAAATAGCTGGCGCTATTTTAAGAACGCCGTTGAACGTTGCTTTAACGCTGATTTTACAGCGGTGCAAAAGGTTTTAACACTGTCCGCTCACTACAGTACCTACCATACTTTCGTTGGCCAAATGGGAGATCACGAACTCTTGCCAACGCGGACAACTTCCTACAACGCGACTTCAGGGGAGCAATGCGACTTTGTCGCTGCAACTATATGACACATAGTAACTTATTCTTCGGTCGCATCCATACTTTGGTGGCGAAGCACGGGACCTGAGCACTACTCTCGAGGTTTATGGTCACGCCTGATCAGCGACAATTATTTTTTCCCGTAGTGCCTCATCGAAAATTCCTACTACTTTGAAACTGTTGCCTCATTCAATATCCTACTACTAGAAAATATCCAGGAAGATAAAATCATCATCATCCCGTCTTTATTCTTTGTTGTTTGGGTGTTACCTTTCTGCGCAACCAGATTTGCTGCTCAATAATTCCCTTATGCATCCCTTCCCACATTTGGTCGGCAATTCTCGTTAAGGAACCTTCAACGATCCCCTATCGAGCGGCTGCCTTCGTTTCCTCCCACAGGCGCGCAAGTTGAGCGACCTTTGTTCGAAGGTATTCGCAATAGCCCGGAGGAAGATGTTGATCGCGGACTTCTGAGACCAATGCCTCGAAGTAAGCCAAACTTCCAATCGGCTCGGGCGAACCTCCATTCAACCATGAGTCATATTTGCGGAAGGCCCCCAGGAGCAAAGCTTCCCGCAGAAGTTCAAGGGATACTCCTTGCTGCTTCATGGCCTTTGCCATCCTTTCGTCTCCAATACCAAACTTCCCGCGGGTGCAGCCGGTGGCGAGAAAGCTGTCGCGAACTGCGGCGACATATATGTCTTCTTCCTTGCGATTCGTTTCCTCGGCCATCGTCGGCCGATGATACGGCCAATAATCGTCAACAATCTCGAAAATGTTTCTGGAATACTGATTACTCCCGGACCTTATGGAACAAATTCCCTCCTGTTCGAGCTCGGCTATGTACTTGCCAATGATCCGGCGGGATTTGTGCAGTACACGGGCCAGCTCCGTCTGTGAAGCCTCAAAGCGTCCATTCCCGCGATCTGCCTCCAGGCAGATGTGCGCAAACAGTTTGAATGCTCCATCGGAGAGCAATGTCAGGGCTCGCTGGAACGAAACTCCGGCAGCGAACCATCCGGATGATATTTTCAACTTCGATCCGTTTTCCCTTCCAACCTGGGCGCTCATGATTTCTCCCCCTCGCCCTGAACGGTAGGCATTAAGCTCAAGGCTGCCTGGAGTGATTGGCTAGAGTACAACTGATCCCGACGCCGCTGTTGGACGCGCCTTTGGAGCGTTCGCAGTTGGCCGTGCGGATGCTTTCCGGGATAGCGCTGTTAGAGATCCAAAAACAATTCCTTGGCGCTACGACTTGGATCGATTTCAAACTGCAGTTGTATTTCTTCCCAGACATCGGCAAAGGGATCTGCGCGCGTACGCCACGTGCGTGGCGGGTTCTGCTTCCTGGTCCTGCGATACGTTCGGACTGTTTTCCGGACCTCTGTGGTTGCTTCACCGCCAGGTGCCAGCGGTGAAGTAACCAGGTTCGGGGGATTGGGATTCTGCGCAATCAATGCGCACGCGAACCTAATGTCCCTGGTCGGACTCTCTTTCTTGTGCGCATGTTCCCAAAACCGATCCTGCAGATGTTCAAGTTCCCTGAGAATCACAGCCGGATCAAGCCTCTCATACGAGGCACGCAATTGAGTCTTCCCATCCTCGCCGACTGCTGTTGAGCTTAGGATGCGCTGGTATGGAGTCTGAGCTTTGTCATATCGTTTTGTCATCCGTCCTTCCTTGCGCTCTTTGCTTAGCAACTTGGCGGAGGGTTGAAAGAAGTTAACGTACAGACGCAGCACCCCATAAAGTGAGGTTAACGATCGCCATGCCTCAATTCCCTCATAGCGGTCATATCCCACCAGCCGGCGAACAACGGAACCGTTCTTTTCTTCAACGTGGGCCTGGTCATTCTTTCGATAGGCACGCGAGCGGGTAAAAGTGATCTTTTCTCTTTCGCAGTAACGAAACAAATCGTAGTTTATGAACTCGCCGCCGTTATCGGTATCCAGGCTAAGAAGAGGGAATGGAAGGCGCTGCCTCACGGCGTGGATTGCCGCACTGACATCGGATTCACTTCTCCGTATCAAGGCCGTACATTCCGTCCAGCCCGTGGCAATGTCCGTCAGCGTTAGTGTGTTTAAATATGCGCCCTCGGCACTTTCGCCGCAGTGCGCCACAAGATCTGCCTCGACAAACCCGGGGGCCAGATCATTCCAGTCGAAGAATGTGCGGACCGGGATCTGATGCTTCAGTAACTTGCCGCGACGTGTTGTTGAAATGGTTGAACCCGCCGGGTGTCTTTCATGGTACAGCAGCCGATCGGCGGTTGCAGGGCTCATGGCAAGCAAGTGCTCCCGCACTTCTTTATTGAGAGAGAGGTGTCCAAAGCGTTCCAGAGCAGCGACGAAATCCGGCAGGAACGGCATTAACCGCCTGGCGCAGATGCGATTTGCGGCCTTCCAAACCGCGACCAGTGCCAGACGAACTCCTTCATCATAGCGGCGCGGGGGCATTCGTTTTTTGGAAGTTCTTTTCGGAATTCCGTGATTTAGCAGTTCCACCGCATGCTTGCGATGGTATCCGTTGCTTGAAACGAACTCGTCAAGGATGCGCCCTTTCTCTTTCCAGGTTGAAACCTGATATCTTGGCGCCAGTCGATTGTGCAACTCCTTACATGATTCAAAACTCATTTTTTGCCTCATCCTTTCCTCCAGTTGCACCTAAAATGAGTCGGCAACTGGTAGGATTTTCGATGAGGCAACAACCTCACAGTAGTAGGATTTTTAATGAGTCAATGCGTCGGCGAAGAAAGTTTTAATTGTCGTTGCCAGAAAAATACAGTTGACGTTGAACACACGCCCGTCGAAACGCGGGTGCGCACATGAATGTAAGATACAACGGGACACACAGAATGGTCTCAGACAATCGGTGTGAATGCTCAAATGGAAATGGTTTTGTTCACCTGGAAATCCAGGCTTGTTGAGCCTTATAATCCGTTGGCCATCTATCACAGGGAAAGGTTATGTAAGAGTGACAGCAAACCTCTGCAGGAAATAGGTTGAATGGCGCGGAGCAGTTTGACCCTATTAAAATCGTTCTCACCATAATGAATCACAGAGTTTTTACATTGAATGCTATCAATCCGCTTAGCGGCAAACGGTTGGATTTGCGCCATCCTGGTTTACTGGTCCCATTGCTGGCACTCGTGGTGTATCTCCTACTACCGACTAAGCAGTACTACTGGGACGGCGTTGGCTTTTCTCTATCGATTGAAGCCCCGCATTGCTCAGCTGCTGCTTTGCTGCATCCAAATCACTTGATTTATAACCTGATAGGTTATGCTCTATGGAGGGGTGTGTCTGCAACAGGGATCTCAGTGCGTGCCCTGTTTGTGTTGCAGGCTGTCAACGGGCTTTTTGCGGCAGCAACCATTTTTTTGTTCTGGCGAATTCTGAAGCAATTAACCCGCTCACCCTGGCGGAGCACCGTGGGCGCCCTAGTTCTGGCATTCTCGGCTACCTGGTGGAGGTTTTCAACCGACGCAAATGCCTACATTCCCTCCATTTTTTTCCTGATTGTTTGTCTTCAGATTCTGATGATGCCCCAGCCTCGCCCAATAGCGGCCGGCTTGTTCAACGGTGTGGCGATGTTGTTTCATCAATTAGCGATTTTTTTCGTGCCCGTCGCGATGGTTGCTTTTTTATGTGTAACGGGAGACAGAGGTTGTGTGGGCGGCAAACGTGCTAGGTTCCTGGAGGCTGCACAATACATCATTGCAGCATTCTCAATAACTGCGATGGCCTACGGCTTGGGTTTTGCCGCTGTCGGGCATAGTGGGCTAAATTTGACCTTTTGGAACTGGATCACCACGCGTGCAATTGATGCCAAATTTGCATTCAACTTGCCGCGCAGTGCCCTATTGACGCTGCGCGGGACCGTTCGGCTGCTTATGGGCGGCCGTTTCACATCGGCGAAGCTAAATGTCATCAGCTTCGGGGCAACCACTGCACTTTTGCTGGTCATTGTGGTTGTGTGTTATTTCGCCAGGGCGCGGAGTGCAAATGGTTCCCAGGGATATCCTTGTAAGAATGGATTCCGGAGTTGGATTAGCGCGAATCGACTCGCACTAACCTGGAGTCTCTCTTACTCTTGCTTTCTGGCCTTTTGGCTGCCGCAGAATACCTTCTACCGCCTCTTCTATCTCCCTGCACTCATTCAGCTAATCATGACTGTTCCTGGTTCCGGCAACAAGAATAGGAGATTTGTCGAGTTTGCCTGCGCCGTCATGGTCGGCTGCAATTTTCTGTTTTGCATATACCCACTATCCAGGGTGGAGAATAATGATGTGCTGGCCTTTGCGCTGATTCATCACGGCGAGTGGAATGAGCGATCAGCAATCGCTTACAGTGACTTCCATACGGACCTTTGGACGATCAGCTATTTCAATCCGCAAGCGAAATGGGCTGCCATATCCTCGCCTACCATAGGTCAGGTCGAACGACGCCTTTGGGAATGCAAGCAACAGCGAACATCTTTCTGGCTTGAGGCAACGACGTATGACGCCATTGCCGGATTGCCTGGCGGCACCAATTGGCTGGACAAGCACGTTGACCGCGCTCGTTCACTGAATTACATCACATTAAAGCACAGGATTAGGTTTTATCGGCTGGATTGACACCGTCGTTTATTTACGGTGGTGCGCGCGCCGACCAAAGCTAATCAATGCTATTATCATCGCCACGAGAACGGATGCTAAACTGACCCATTGCGCTTCTTTTTCCGCTCGATTCTTATTCAAGCACAGCCGTATACGATGGTGCCCTGCAGGCAATGCAATCGTTACGAGGCCATCGGGCCGAGAGGGTCGCACGGGCAGAGTTCGCGGGCCATCGGCCAAATAAGCCGTCCACCCTGGGAAGTAGAACTGAGGGATGGTGACGACGTCATCGGCGCCTGCATCAACTGCAAGCACGATATCGCGTGGTTTCCAGCTTAGAACTGTAAGGCGCACCTGCGATACCGTGTCATGTGTCGGTTCACCAACCTTGCGCGCCAGTGCTTCCAGATCGTCTGCATCCAGGGAAGCTACGTAAATCGGACGCAGGGCATTCGCATCCTGCCCAAGCGCAAGCATCCTATCCCTTACCTCCTGCATGTGTCCGTTGCGCGGACTCTGTAGAGAAGCATAGGCCTTTTTAGCCACGCCCTGCGCCCAAAGCAGGCAAATCAAGGCTGCGATTACCAGTATACCGACGTCAGAAGGACGATTGCATCTTTTTAAAATTGGAAAGGCGAATGCAAGAATCGGGCAGATTGCAACTGCCAGGACGGCGTTGAAACGCCAAGGGAATTGAACCATCTGCAGCGGCGGAACCATCCTCCAGATAAATGCGCTTGGAGAGGTCATGAGGAAACCGCCCGATAGTATGATGGCGCTCCAAAACAAGAATTCCGATCTTTCCGGCGAACGCAACCTGGATGTGGCCGCATAAAGGGTTGATCCAAGCAGCGCGCCGACCTCAAGAAGCATCCAGAAATATCTAAGAGATCCGCCGAGATATAAGTCCTTGCCTAAAAGCCAATTGCCATAATGGAAGTAGCCAGTTCGGAACTCCTCGAAGGACACGTATTTTTGAGCAGATAAAGCCGTAAGCCAGTAAAAAGAGCACACTCCGAAGGCCATACAAATCGCTCCGCCAGTCATTAGGGGCGACCTGAAGGTCCGCGTCGAATATCCCAGATAACATGCATAGGCCAGAACGACTGGCAGAAAGATCATGGTCATCAGCAGATGGGTCAAGATTAACAAGGCGCAGCTTGCGGCAAGGCCGAGGCCATGAAAACGCAGCTTTAGATGAACTCCACGGACAAAAAATAAAATCAGGGGCATCCATACAAAGGCCCAGACTTCCGCAAAAGCTCCCCGCCCATAGAGGTCTTCAGCTATGTGATAAGGAACGATCATGTAGATGATGGCGCCCAACAATGCCGATTTGCGGTCAGTAATTGTTTTCAGCCAGAGATACATGAACATCCCTGAGGCTATAAGGGCTATTGCCGCAGAGACGCCAAGTTGATGCCATCCATGCAGGTCCCCAGGGAAAAAAGGCTTGAGCACGCTAGTAAGATAGAATGCAAGGGGGGGATAGTAATAAAAAATGGGGCTCCCCAGCCCCGCGTTCATTTTGTACATCCAACGCGGATAGAGCTCTCCAGACCACAGTTGCGCTGCAAAATTGGAATAATATGTTGCATGGTAGATTCCATCTGCACTGGACTGCGGGAATCCATAAACGATCAGGGGCAGGCTCAGTACGATCCCAATGGCTGCAATAGCCGCCATCGCGGGGAATGCTTTTCTCCCCTGTGTGTCTGCGTGTGGTGAAATCATACTTTTGCACGTGGCCCCGCCGATCGCCTCAAATAAAGCGTAGCAATCCTGCGCATCTTACATCTGAGAGCGGCAGGCCAGCAATATTTGCAACGATCCGAATATTGTAGGCCACAACGGCGTTGTGTCCCCTTGCCCATAGAAGCCAAAACTCCGGCAACCGGTTCGGGGTGGGTACCGTAAGACGTAATTTCCCGCACCAACGATCACACGTCACGGAGACACGTGCAGGTTCAGGCCAAGCTCCCTGCAGTAACCAGTGACGGTGTCGACAATCCCCTGCGGTGGCAGTTCGAGGGGGCCAGCCTGCACGCCGAACCGCTCGCGCGTCTGCTTGCCAATCCAACTGATCGATTCATTTTGTGGAAGCCGGTCGAGTTGCACCTTGAGCGCGTCCACGCTTTGGGCGCTCAACTTTACCCAGCCGTTGACTGTATCCGGCCCCATCGTGATTTGGTCCACCGATTTCAAAGCATTGGTCCCGGTCAGCAGGGCGAAATTCCATCGTCCATCCACCTGCCAGGAGTACAGTTCATAACCCTTCATCGAGCGTGGAAGCGCAGAGGCGACCGGAGACGTCGATTTTGTCTGCGAGTTGCCGGTGCACAAACCGGTGAGCAGTGAAGTCGCCGTAACCAGGACAAAGCAAAGGAGCTTGTCAGTCCGAGACTTCATGGATTATTTCTCCACAGGCAATGGGCGCATTGCTATGACAGCGACCTGAATTTTCCGCTCATTATATGCCGGTTGACACATCCGTTGATAGCTGAACTCGCAACACTGGTCGGAAGATCCGGTACCCTCAAACCGGCACGTTGGCAAGAAACGGGCTTCGGGGAAACTGAGAGCAATGGTCTGGATCCCCCAGGATTACTTCCTCGAACGCATTCGGGACAACCAAGGAAATTCACTTCTACGATTAGCGCGTTATATGGCCAAATGAAAAGACGGATATAGGCATCCGCGTTCCCCTGGCCGATCGGATCTGATCTCCTCCGCGGGTCTCCAATTGGCTTAATCTTCAATTTGCAAAAAAATTTGTAAAATATTTCCTCTGACATCGACTACCTTCTATGAAGGCCAAAGAGTAGCGCGTCGAAAGGAAAGTGTGACTGCACAGAAGGAATGGGGCAAACAAAATGAGTTGTATCAGCAAACGGCCACCACCTATGGCGCGGCATTAGAACGGTTGGTCAAAGCATACGAGGCCGATCCCGAAAAACGCCGTGATTTGCTGCAGGAAATTCATATAGCCCTTTGGCAAAGCTTTGCCGGCTTTAACAATCTTTGTTCTCTCCGCACCTGGATTTATCGCGTTGCGCATAATGTGGCCACGTCTCACATTATTAAGGATAAACGAATCAGCTCAAAAACCTGGCTCAACTTGGATGAGCTGGAGGACATGGCGGATGAAAGCAATGTAGAAGAGCGAATCGATCGTAACTTGGCGCTTGAATGGCTTATGAAAATAATTCAGCGGCTCGACCCATTGGAGCGCCAGCTTATCCTGCTATACCTCGAAGGACTGGACGCTACGGCAATCGGCGAGATTGCAGGCATTACCTCATCAAATGCGGCAACCAAAATTCATCGCATTAAAAGTACCCTCATTCAGCGCTTTCATCAAGGGAGGGCATCATGACGCAAGAACAGCAATCTTACGATTTGCAGACCCTTTGGCAAAACCAACCGACAGATTCGTTCCAAATCTCCCTGGCCGATATTCACCAAAAAGCTGCAAGGCTGCAGCGACAGATTTACTGGAGAAATTGCCGCGAATACATTGCGGCGGCTATCCTGATCCCATTTTTTGGATACATCTTTTGGGCCCATGATGCACCACTGCCCCGTTTGGGATTGGCGCTCATCATTGCCGCCATAATTTATGCAGTCTATGAGCTTCACCGAAAGGGTTCAGCAAGCGCAATCCCGTCTGAAATGGGCTCCAGCGCTTGCCTTGATTTTCATCTGAAGGAGCTCCAAAGGCAACTCGATACTCTTCGCAATGTTTGGTCCTGGTATCTTCGACCCTTTGTTCCCGGAATGGCTCTATACTTTATCGGCATGACTATCCCAGCTGCAATTTCACCAGGCACAAATAAACTTTGGGTCCTCATGAGTTTTTCCGGATCAGCTCTTTTTGTTGCTTTAATCTTCTATGGTATTTACAGATTGAATCAGCGCGCTGCCGATAACCTCCAGCATCGAATAGATGCGCTAAATACGCTTGAAAGGAAATGGAGATAGAACATTCTCTCGGCATCTTGCCGGAAGAACGTGCATGGTTACTGCGGTTACTTCCTATCCACAATAAGTAGGAGATAGATAATGGCCCGAATAACAATTCAATATTGTCCTTTTTGAATTACAGGGATACATGCCGTCCGTGTGGCGGCTCGGATCGAACGAGAACTGCACATTGATGTCGAAAAGATCAAGGGACGTTACGGTGAATACAAGATTCTGGTCGACGGAGAAACCATCATTGACGGCGGTGCAAAGGCTCTGCTTGGGATTCTCCCATCCTGCAAAAAGGTGGTTGATGCAGTTAAAGCCAGGCTCATTTAGGTTGCGTGTGGAAGGCGGACTGACCCAAAGTAAAACATGCCATTCTTGAATATAATCAATAATTTGGGAGCTCCCCATTGATTCAGACTTATCTTGCAATATGGCTCAGTGGATGATTTGTCGCGTAACCGGAAAGTGAATTATGCGCTTATCGGAACCGTTAGCAGGCCCAATTAACATTTTGGCGCAATTTCCCACAACGGGACTTATGGAAAATGATCTCAATCCGAGCATGATTCCGAAGTGATGAAGAGGCCGTTTTCTCTGGTTTACATTCAGTTCTCCGCTTAGCTTGGCCGCCGTCGGCCAAGCTGCTTTGCGTTACAGGTATATCATAATCCATTTTTAAATCAGTCAATCCCAACCTTAAATAGCATCGTATCTGATTAATAGGCAAGACCGGATGCCTGAAGTTTACATATCATCTTTTATCGGAAGGCCATGAGGCAGCGGCCCGGGAGAATTCATGACCGGCAGGCAGCTTATCCAGCCTATCCTTTCAGGCTTAAGCTTTCCGTCGACCTCAGTTGGCCGGATCACCAAGTAGTCATTCCCTAGACCATGATATTTTGCGTATTTCATATCCATCCGTTTGTTCTATTGCCTCCTCGTACTAACTATCCAAAATCCAGCAATATTACTCAATTCATGGGATCGCAACACCATGAATAGCTTTTCAGAGCTAGCTTCCCTCAACTTTGGTGCGCCAATAGCAGGATCAACTATAACTACACGATCATTTGTAATGTCAAATGACTCGATTAACGATGCGTGCTCAGGATCTCCATCGCCAAATAATTTCTGACTATTATAACAAATAATTATGTCCGCATCAGGGCTTTCGCATTGCTCTAAGATTTGGCGATGTTCTGATAAAGTAGCCGGCATTGTACGCTTAAAATTAAATTCGGGATGGTGCCTGCTAAAAAATAATTCAATTGAAAATTCATTTTTAGATGTTTGAGTGCCATAGCCAGCGCGAGGTTCGGCTCCAGTCTGAACTTTCTTGAATTGCGACGCTACCTCAGGAGGAACAATCAAACCAAGCTCATATCCAATATCATCCTGAGAGAAAACAGTGACACCGCGGCGAATTTCAACCATTTGTAAAACTGATGGAACGCAGCAATATGGTTTTTCCGTGATAGGTTCGTATCTCATATTTTCTTAATCACTTTAACATAAGCAATAGAACATGAAGCTCAGCCGGTTCATGCCATATTTTAGCATGAATCGGCAGAAGCGAATGGTTATCCATCCCTCAGTTCTTTGACCATAAAGACGCGGCTATAGTCTGCGCTATAGGTGTGTCAAAATCCCTTTTTAAATCAGTCAATTTCTCATAGAATAGCATCGTATTCAGTTACCAGGCAAGATCGGATGCCTGAAGTTTACATGTCATTTTTTATCGAAAGGTCATGAGGCAGCGGCTTGGGAGAATTCATGACCGGCAGGCAGTTTATCCCGCCTATTCTTTTCCTATGCGCGAAGACCATTAAATCGGATTTGTGAAGTCAGAGAAAGCGCAGAACTGTACCATTAAATAGGAGTGTCACAACTGGTATCTTCTATAAATCAAATGACTTATGATGATGATCGGCTCGTAATTGTCCCGAAACGCATTATGAAAGCACGCTTCCTCGAAGTCAGTGGCTGGGAACGAGGGTAATAGAATAGGAAATATGAAAACGAGACGCTCCAATAGTGATAAGGTTGTGGTGGTTTCAAGTCCCAGATC
>Ga0187857_10001793_pt1 | contig 20747 bp, 16 predicted proteins | sample June2016WEW_8_10_FD_132984 | JGI IMG/M metagenome (GOLD analysis project Ga0187857, IMG submission 132984) | Peatland microbial communities from SPRUCE experiment site at the Marcell Experimental Forest, Minnesota, USA - June2016WEW_8_100 | ecosystem: Environmental > Terrestrial > Soil >... | reverse complement strand
GGCCTTGGCCTTCCGCCGCGCCAACACCCACGAAACCTCGAACTACGATGAGTTAAAGAAGGCGGTGGAAACAGGGTTCGCCTTTGCCTTCTGGTGTGGCAGTGGCGATTGCGAAGCCAGCATCAAGGAAGAGACGCGGGCCACCATGCGTTGCATCCCTCTCGACCCCGACGCCGTTCTAGGCCACGGCTCAACAAGCGGAAGTGGCAGCTGTATCTACTGTGGCAAGCCGGGGGCCCACCGGGCCATTTTTGCCCGGGCGTACTAAGCCCCGGGCGTTGCGCCTAAAGCACACCGCAATCGCGGGATTCTCGACACCGCCCTACCCCGGTGGTAGCGTTATTAAATAGAGGGAAAATTCTGCTCCACCGATAGTGGTGGGGCGATCCATTGGAGCGTTTCTTCGTGAGCTTGCCATTGCAATCTTCCCAGCGTTCCCAGCGCGGGGAAGGCAAATTAAAAGCGATTATCTACACGGTTATTTTGGTGACAGCGGTATTCCTGGCGGTCAAGCTGGTGCCGCTGTATGTAGCGGAGTACCAGCTCCAGGACAAGATGAACGAGCAGGCCAAATTCGCTATCGTCAACCATTACACGGAAGACCAGATTCGTGACATCCTGATGAAAGTCATCCAGGATCTGGATATTCCGGCGACACGCGATGACATCAAGCTGACCAGCACGAACCACGGCGTCTCCGTCAGCGTCAGCTATACCGTTCCCGTCGATTTTCTTGTCTACAAGACCAACATCACCTTTACGCCCACAAGCGAAGGACTTGACATCCTCAAGTGAGCCCGCGATTGGCAGGTCTGGGGACCGCCGCAGCTTCCCTCCTGCCCGTAGATGCGTCACAATGAAAGTGCCCACCCTGGGGGAGTAAGCAATTGCGATTGCGCGTGCAAAAGGGCTTCTGGACTTCCACATTTGGTCTGGCACTTCTGGCCGTGGTGGCCCTGTGTTTTCTCCTCACCGCCGGCGTCTTCACCTACTTTTACATCAAATATTCCCGGATGATCGATGCGCGCCTGTCCGGACACGTGCTGCAAAACACCACGCAGATTTTCTCGGCGCCAGAGCGTATCTCCGATGGCCAGCCATGGAGCGTAGCCGACCTGGTCATGTACCTGCAGCGTTCCGGCTATCGCCCTGATTCGGACGAGAACTCGCTCGGACAATATACGGTTGACGGCAATACCGTGGAAATACGCCCGTCAAAGTTGTCCTTTTTCGGCGGGGCCAACACTATTGCCGTGCAGTTCAGCGGCAAGGTCGTTCGCTCCGTCCGCCCGCTTGCGGGTGGCGCGGATTTGGGCAGCGCGGAGCTCGAGCCGGAACTCATCACCAATCTCTTCGACAGCGCGCGAGAAAAGCGGCGGCCCGTACGCTATGAGGATTTGCCTCCCCTGCTGGTACAGGCCATCCTTTCCGCCGAAGACAAGCGCTTCTTTGAGCATCCCGGTTTCGATTTCATTCGCATCTTTGGCGCGGCCTGGGCGGACATTCGCCACAGCCAGCACTTGCAGGGCGCCAGCACCATCACCATGCAAGTGGCGCGCACCTTTTTCCTCTCCACCGACCGCACTTGGCGCCGCAAGCTGGCGGAGGCCATGCTCTCCCTTGAACTGGAGCAGCGCTTCAACAAGCAACAGATTTTCGAGCTCTACGCCAATGAAGTTTACCTCGGCAACCGCGGCAGCTTCGGCGTTCGCGGGTTTGCGGAAGCCAGCGAGGCCTACTTTGGAAAAGATCTGCGGCAGTTGACGCTGCCGGAGTGCACCTTCCTGGCGGGACTCATTCGCGCCCCCAATTATTACTCCGCTTCCGACCGCCATCCGGAACGCGCGGCTCAGGCGCGCGACCGCGTGCTCACGCAGATGCTCGAAAACAAGTACATCAACGAAGCCGACGTGCAGGACGCCAAACGCGTCCCACTTAAGATCGTGCGCACTGCCGTGGCGGGGAACGAAGCGCCGTACTTCGTGGATATGGTCAAGGACCATCTCCTGGACAATTATTCCGAGCTGGACCTCCTGAGCCAGAACTATCGCGTCTACACCACACTCGATCCGCAATTGCAGCGCGCCGCCGCCGCCGCGGTGGACCTCGGCATGAAGAACGTGGATGCGCTGATTGCCAAGAAGTTCGAGAAGGTGAAGAAGCCCAAGGGCAAAAACGCCCCCATCGAACCCGTGCCGCAAGCGCAGGTGGCGCTGGTGGCCCTCGATCCCCGCACCGGAGAGATCAAGGCGCTGATCGGCGGGCGAGATTATGGCCAGAGCCAGTTGAACCACGCGCTGGCGCACCGCCAGCCCGGATCGGTCTTTAAGCCATTCGTCTACGCGGCCGCCTTCAACAACGCCGTGGACGGCGCACAGCCCGTGGTCACCCCCGCGACCACCGTGGACGACGAGCCCACCGTCTTCGAATACGACGGCCAGGAATATACCCCCAACAATTACGGCGAGCGCTTCATGGGCAAAGTAACCGTGCGTCAGGCGCTCACCAACTCCCTCAACGTCGCCACCGTGAAGGTGGCGGAACTTGTCGGCTACGGGCGCGTCGTGCAGATTGCCAGGCAGATGGGGCTACCCTCCAACATCCGGCCCACGCCGGCAGTAGCGCTGGGCGCTTACGAATTGACACCCGTCGAAGTGGCGGGGGCCTACACGGCATTCGCGACCATGGGCACGCGCGCCGATCCGTTCTTCCTGCAAAGTGTGGTCAGCGCGGGCGGCACTGCTCTGGAGAAGTACGCGCCCACGAACAAGCTGGTATTAGATCCCAGGGTAACTTACCTGGTGGACAGTATTTTGCAGGACGTCCTGAACAAGGGCACTGGAGCAGCGGTGCGCGCCAGGGGATTCTCACTCCCCGCTGCCGGGAAAACCGGCACGTCACGCGACGGCTGGTTTGCGGGCTTCACGAACAATCTGGTCTGCGTCATCTGGATCGGCTTTGACGATAATCACGATCTCGGCCTCGCGGGCGGCGCATCCGCCGCGCCGATCTGGGCGGACTTGATGATTCGCGCCACTGCCATGCCGGCTTATCGCGACGTCAAGGATTTTGACAAGCCCGAAGGCGTGGATACCGCGGTTATCGATGCGGACACTCTGCAATTGGCCACGCCGAACTGCCCGGTGACGCGCGAGGAAGTTTACGTTACCGGCTCCGCCCCTACCCAATTGTGTGAGCTTCATGGCGGACATGGGCCCGCGTCGGCGGTGGGATCCTTCCTCTCGCATCTTTTTGGCGGCGGCTCGCCTAAAACTCCGCAACCCCCCGGCGATCCAAGCACGGCCGCACAACAGCCGGATAAGAAAGCCGCGGCGCAAGACGCCACGCCGCCCGCCACCGACACCAAAGCCACCGAGAAGAAAAAAAGCCCTTTGCAGAAGATTTTTGGTATCTTTGGGGATAAGAAGAAGAAAGAGCCCGACAATCCCGTTCGGGACAAAGGAGATTCGCCATGACCAGGTATTTCTTGGCGATTCCAGGCATCGTTTTCCTGCTCTGTTTGCTTCTTTCCCCCGCTCTTGCTCAAACCACTCCAGGCACTCCGCCCCCCTCTTCCGGCGCCACCGCTACGCCCGCTCAGGCTGCGCCCCTTTCCGACGAAGATATGGCTAAACTCTATATGGTTCGCAAAGAGTATACTGCCGCTGAAGTGTTGTTTCGCAAGCTGACCCGGCAGCAGCCAAAGAACGCGCTCTACTGGAATTATTTGGGGATTGCGCTGCACAATCAATCGGAGTTGGACCCCGCGAGGAAGTGCTACGAAAAATCAGCCAAGCTGGACTCTCACTACGCCGATGCCGTGAACAACATCGGCACCGTGTGGTACGACCGGAAAAAGTATCCCAAGGCCATCCGAGCCTTCAAACGGGCCATCAGCATAAAAGACGATAATGCAACTTTCTACGCGAGCCTGGGTTACGCCTACTTTGCCGACAAGAAGTACGAGGATGCCATCGCTAGTTTTCACAAGGCCCTGGCGCTCGATCCGTATGTGTTTGACCGTTCCAGTTCCCGGACCGGGACAGTCGTTCAGGACAGGTCGATCGAGGCGGACCGCGGACGCTTCTACTTCTTGCTCGCTAAATCTTTTGCGCAAGCCGGCAACTTGGAACGTTGCGTCATCTATCTCCGCAAAGCCCGCGACGAGGGCTATAAGGACATGGACGCCGCGAAATCCGATCCCGCCTTTGCGGGAGTCCTGAAAGATCCTGCCATCCAGGAAATACTCACGCCCGCGCCGCCGCCAACCGCGCAGCCCTGAGCCGGCCCTCCTGTTTGCCCTGCTTGCCCTGAGCCTCGAAGGGTGTTTCGAAGGGCCACCGCTTCTGCGGCTGAATGCCAGCCAACTCACCGCAATTCCTCCGCCCGCCCGCCGCTTTCCGCTTGGGACACTTCCGTCTTTTCTTTTACCGCGCCTTGCTGCGAAATCCGGGCTAGAATACAGGCCAGATGAAGACGCTGCAGTCAGCATCCTGCATTTCCTTCCGGCTTGTTCTCGCCCTCCTCTTTTTTTTCTCGGCGAGCCGCATCGCTGCCCAGCAGATCGCTCCCTTTTCTCAACACCCCGCGCATTCCCTCCCGCAGGAAGGCATCTACCTCGTATTCCCGTTTGAGAATGTGGCCGCCCCGGCGCGGCTTGACTGGATTGGCGAGGGCCTGGAGGAATTGACGATCCAGCGCCTTTCTGCCGCGGGCCAGCAGGTCTATTCACACAAAGGCCGCCTGGATGACATGGATCGTTACGGTTTGCCGGCCTCGGCAAAATTGAGCCGGGCGACCATGCTGCACATCGCGCAGGAGTTGGATGCGGATTTTGTGGTGTATGGCAATTTCACCTCCGACGGAAAAGACCTGACGGTGAACGCCCGGGTGCTGCGCGTGAGCCCCACGGCGCTCCTCCCGGTGCTCCACGAAAGCGGCCCTCTGGCATCGCTGATGGATATACACACTCGACTGGTTTGGCGGTTGCTCGGATCATGCGACGCAAAGTTTCCCTTGAATCTTCCGGAGTTCGCCAAATTACAGCGGCCGCTGCTGCTCGCGGCCTTTGAGCAGTACATCCGTGGCCTGCTGGCAAATGATGATGACGTGCGAGTGCGCGATCTCAGGGAGGCGGCGCGCCTGGAACCCGACTGGCCCGATCCCGCGTTTGCCTTGGGGCAGATCTATTTCGCGCGCAACGACTGCTATTCGGCGTTGCTGTGGCTGGGGAAAGTTCCCCCTTCGCATGATCGCAGCGTGGAGGCGAATTTCTCCGTCGGGGTGTGCCGCCTGCGGTTGGGCCAGCCTGAAAAGGCGGAACAAGTGTTTGCTGCGCTGCAGGAAGATTTGCGGCACAACCTGGTAAGCGGCGCTGACCTGCCGGAGATACTCAACAATCTGGCCCTGGCACGCGCCCGGCTGGGTGCTGCAGCTGCGGCACGAACGGCGCTCAGCCGCGCGAGCGACATCGATCCCGATGAAGGCGATTATCCCTTCAACTTGGGATTGCTGGCGCTTCGCGCGAACGATCTGGCCTCCGCCGCAACGCATTTCCGCGAAGCTGTCCATCGCGAACCGGACAACCCGGAAGATCGCGCCTTTCTGATTTACACCCTGGAGAAAGCCAAGAAGAAGTCAGAGGCGGCCGAAGAGCGCGAATCTGCCCGGGAAGCATTGGGATCAACGGGCTTGCCGATCGTAAAACTGGAAGCGAAGAAGGAAGCCGCCTCCAAGTACGAGCGGATTAAGCCGGAATTGGATACGACCACGTTGCGGCTTGAATTGCGCGGCCCCGACCCTTCGCCTGCGGCCAGCGCGGAAGCTGCGCCTCCAGTCGATACGCCTGCCGCTCACGTCCGGCTCGGCCGGCTAGACCTGGCCGCGGGGCACCTGGACGCCGCGGAGAAGGAATTCCGCGCCGCGCTGCTAGCGGACCCGCACAACGCCTCGGCGCACCAGGAAATCGCCGAAATCTACCGGAGGAGGGGTAAACTGGAGGAAGCCATCCAGGAGTTACAGGCATCTCTGGCAGCGCGCGATTCGGCGGCGGTGCGCATCACGCTGGCGCGCATCTACTTGGAACAGAAAAAGCCGGATCTGGCGCGCGCGGAAGTGGAAAAGGCCGTGAAGCTCGCGCCCAATTACGCGGACGCAAAAGAATTACTCGAACACTTGCATCAGGGAAGCCCACGGGAGGCAAAAAATGATCGCTCGTGGCGTGACGATCTCGGAACGATTCGTGAACTTGATTCGCAGCAGCAAGCCGGGCGATTGGGCAAGAATTCTCTGCTCCGCCGCGGCCGCCATCCCGCTCTTACTGTGCCTTGGTGTTCCGGCGACTTCCGCCGCGGACGACCACGGGGTCCCGCTGGTGCTGCAACTGAAACTCAACGACATGGTCGAGCCGATTCTGGCCACGTACATTGACGAAGGACTGACGGACGCGGCGCAGCGCCACGCTTCCCTCGTCCTTATCACCATGGACACGCCCGGCGGACTCAGCGATTCCATGACCGATATCATCCAGCACATCCTGGAATCGCCCGTGCCCGTGGTGGTGTATGTGGCGCCGGTGGGCGCGCGCGGCGCCTCGGCGGGCTTTTATATTTTGCTCTCGGCCGATGTGGCCGCCATGGCTCCCGGCACGCATACCGGGGCCTCCACGCCGATCTTGATGCCGGGTGGCTTCTCGGTTCCGATCGACGATGTTTTGCGGAAGAAAATCAACCAAGACGCCATGGCCTTCTTGCGCAGCTTCACGGAAAAGCGCGGACGCAATCCCAAACTCGCGGAGACGGCGGTGACGGATGCGCGCGCCTTCACGGAAAAGGAAGCCCTCGACGGCCATATGATCGACCTGGTCGCCAACGACCGCGACGATCTCTTGAAGCAGTTGAACGGCCGCGAGATTACCCGTTTTGACGGCAAGACCCAGAAATTATCCCTCCAGGGCTACACGTTGACGGACTTCGAGTTGTCCGCCCGGCAAAAATTCCTCTCGCGCATTGTCCAGCCGGACATCTTTTTCGTCCTTCTTTTGGTCGGCGTCCTCGGGTTGTATACGGAATTTAATCATCCCGGCATGGTCGCGCCCGGCGTCATCGGGGGAATCTGTGCTGTTCTGGCGCTCTACGCTATGCATCTGCTGCCCGTAAATTTTGCGGGCGTGCTGCTGATCTTGCTGGCGCTGGCGTTGTTTGTGCTCGAAGCGAAGCTGGCCAGCCACGGTGTCTTGCTGGCAGGAGGAATTGCGTCCATGCTTCTCGGTGCGATGTTTCTGATCCGCTCGCCCCTTACGCCCGGAGGCGTGAGTGTGGGCGTGGCACTGGCGGTGACCATCCCCTTTGCCTTTATTGCGGTATTCCTGATGCGCTTGGTGCTCCGCTCGCGCCGTTGGAAGGTCGCCACCGGCAAAGAGGAATTGCTCGGCGAAGAGGGCATCGTCACCACCGCGCTCTCCGCGGGCGGCGATGGCATGGTCCGCATTCATGGCGAGCTGTGGCGCGCCGGTTCCTCGGCGCCGATTGCCATTGGCCAGGCGGTTCGCGTGGTGCGGATCGACGGATTGAAATTGATTGTGGAACCGGTGGAAACGCCGGCCACCACAAGCAGATAGAGTTCGTTCAAGTTCAGGAGGCGGGATATGTTTCAGTTCTTTGGACTGGGCACGATGATAGTGGTGTTCCTGTTTCTAATCTGGATTTGGAATTCGCTGTACATCATTAAGGAGTGGGAACGCGGCGTGGTACTGCGTTTGGGGCGGCTCTTGCCCCAGGCGAAGACCGCGGGCGTAAACCTCGTGTTTTGGCCTATTGAGACCTTGTATCGCATCAACCTGCGTCTGGAAACGCTTGACGTTCCACCCCAGGACATCATCACCCGCGACAACGTCTCCGTAAAAGTAAACGCCGTCTGCTATTTCCGCGTAGTCGACGCGAATCTGGCCATGTCGCAAGTACAAAACTATCAATACGCGACCTCGCAGCTCGCCCAGACCACCCTTCGCAGCATCGTCGGCCAGTTCGAGCTCGACGAAATCCTTTCGCAACGCGACAAAGTCAACGCCAAGCTGCAAATCATCCTGGACCAGGACACCGAGCCCTGGGGTATCAAGGTCAGCAAGGTCGAAGTGAAGCAGGTGGACATTCCCGAGTCGATGCAACGCGCCATTGCCAAACAAGCGGAAGCCGAACGCGAACGCCGCGCCAAGGTCATTCACGCACAGGGCGAGTTTGAAGCTTCGCAAAAGCTTGCCGATGCCGCCAAGGTTCTTGAAACGGAACCCTCGGCCATCCAGTTGCGCTACCTCCAGACCCTCACCGAGATAGGTGTCGAAAAGAACACAACGATTGTTTTCCCACTTCCGATAGATATTATTAATAAGTGGACTCAGTCGATCGGGGGGATGTCGAAATAAATGGCGTCTGGGGGAAAGCGCGGAGCGGGCGAGCGTGTGCTCGAAAGCAAGCATGTCATTGGTTTGTTTCTGCTGATGCTGCTTTTTTCGGGCGTGTTTTTCACGCTCGGCTACGTTATGGGTCGTAACCAGTACGACGGCCAGGTGAGCGCGGCGATCACAAACTCTCGCACGCCTGAGCGTGAGCCTGTGGTGCCCGCGAAGCAGGAACCCGCGCCGAAGCGGACCGCCGAAGCTCCCCCGGCAGCAACCGAATCCGATCCCGCTACCTCCGGCGGCAATTCCGACTGGGAGTTTTACGGCAGCAGCAAGCCCGCCAAGGGCGAGCCGCATCTCGAGCCCGTGCCTAAAGCAGCGGCGACTCCACCAGCATCAAGAACGGTAAGCACGAGAGCGAAAGTCGAACCGCCAACGCCCGCGCCGCCCGCCGCGAAAAGCAGCAAGCCCGTAACGAACGCGCCGCTCATTCCCAATGGCGCGCTGGTCCTGCAGGTAGCGGCGCTGACCAAGCAGGACGACGCGCTCTCCATCGCCAGCAGCTTGCAGAAAAAACATTTCGCGGCCTACGTCCAGCCGCCGCAAAAAGACAAGTTCTATCGCGTGCAGGTTGGCCCGTTCAAAGAGAAGAAGGCCGCCGACGCCGCGAAAAAGGGCCTGGAGAGCGAAGGCTTCAAGGCATTCTACGTAAACCGCTGATGTCTTCCCAGGCTTGGCATACCTACCTGCGGCCGCACCGCTCGCCGGAAACACCCGCCGCGATGCGGCTGATTCTGGCGATTCTAAGTGGCGCCATCTTGTCGCTGTCCTATCGTGGCAGCCATTTCAGTTTGTATTCCTGGGTGTGTCTGGCGTTGCTGCTGGCCTGCATTCTGGGCTCGCGGGGCGGGGTGGCGTTTGCCTGCGGTTTTCTGCACGGCCTGGTTTTCACTCTGACTTGTGTGCCGTGGATTGCGGAAGTGCTCTCGGTTCACGGCAGCATGCCCATGGCTGCGGGCTGGGGCGTGCTCCTTCTGATCGCTTCAGTGTGGGGCACAATTATCGGGCTGTTCGCGCTCGTCGTGCAGAGATTGTCGAAGCGCAGCGCGCCCCTGGCGCTGGTTGGCGCTCCCTTCCTCTGGATTTCGACTGAGTTTGCCCGCACGTATTTGCCGGAGATCAGTTTTCCCTGGGCCTTGCTGGGGTATCCCGCGGCAGGCAATCCGGCGCTGGTGCAGTTGACCACCATTACGGGGATTTATGGCGTATCGTTCGTGGTGGCTGCGTTCAACACGCTGCTGGTGTGGAGCGATTCGGCCCGCACGCCAGAAAACACCAAGCGGAGATGGGGAGTAGTCGCCGCCCTAGCTGCCGCGCTGCTTTTGGTCGCGTGGATTGGGCCGCGGTTTGTGCCGAAAGCCGACGCGCATCATGTGGCGCGCGTGGTCCAGCCGAACTTCCCGGAAAGCGTCGAATACGCCGGCGATTGGTACGCCGATCACAAGGCCGACATGGCGGAACTTGAGCGGCTCAGTCTGCGCCCTGCGCCTGCGGCACAATCGCCCGATCTGCTGATCTGGCCGGAAGCCCCGGCGCCGTTTTCCTTCAGCGATTCGCACTTCGGGCCGTTCGTCTCGCACCTGGCCCAGGCATTTCATCATCCCGTCGTCGTAGGCGTCATCGAGTGGAAGCTGGGAACGGAGCTTGTGAAGGGCGTGCCGCACAACACTTTTGTTCCCTACAACAGCGCCGCGATGTTAAACGAATGGGGCCAGCGCACCTTTTCTTACGACAAGATGCACCTGGTGCCGTTCGGCGAATATGAGCCGTTTCCGCTGATCCACCAGGTGGTCACCAGCGTCTCCGAGGAAGTGGGCGGCTTCCGGAAAGGGAAGGAGCGCGCGGTCGGCAAATTCTCGAATGGCAACACCTTCTCCGTGTTCATCTGCTATGAAGCGATTTATCCCGGCGAAGTGCGCGAATTTGTGGCGCGCGGCTCGCAGTTGCTGATCAACATCTCGAACGACGGCTGGTTTGGCACATCGCAAGCCGCGGAGCAGCATCTGCGCATGGCCCGCGTTCGCGCGGTGGAAAACCGCCGCTGGCTGGTGCGCGACACCAACAGCGGCATCAGCGCTTCGATCGATCCTTACGGCAACATGCTGCGCGTCATGAAGCGCGACACCCGGGACGCGGCCGATCTTCCCTACGATTTCCGCACCGACAAAACGCTCTATTCGCGGTGGGGCGACTGGTTCGCCTGGATGTGCGTCGGCGTTTCCGTTATTCTGGTTATCCTTATAATATTCGGAAAGGCAAAGTGAGCCCGGTTGGCCCAGGGCTTCGGGAAAACAGCATGATACTTGAAGATCTGCAGCATCAGTACGAAGGATTGAAGCAACGCATCTCTCTTGTGCGGAGTTATCTTTGACGCGCCCCAGCACCGCGCTCGCCTGAAAGCCCTCGAAGAGCGCATCGCCGCACCCGATTTCTGGAACAATCAGGAAGAAGCGCAGAACGTTTTGCGCCAGCGCAAGCTCGCCGACGATCAGATCAACGCCGATGATAAGCTCGGCAAGCTCGACGGCGACCTCGAAACCTACATCGAACTCGCCCAAGCGGAAACCAACGCCGGGCAGCGCGAAGAGCTGCTGAATGAGCTGAGCCGCGAGTTGAACTCGGCGGACTCGTATGTCGGCGAACTGGAAACGCAGACGCTCCTTGCCGGCGAAAACGATCACCTCAACGCCATCATGACCATCAAGCCCGGCGCGGGCGGCACGGAGTCGCAGGACTGGGCTTCCATTCTGCTGCGCATGTACTTGCGTTGGGCGGAAAGAAAAGGCATCAGCGCCAACCTTCTGGATGAGACACCCGGTGAAGAAGCCGGCATCAAAAGCGCCACGATTCAATTCAGCGGAGAGAATGCCTACGGTTTGCTCGCGGGCGAAACCGGCGTGCACCGCCTGGTGCGCATTTCGCCCTTCGATCAAGCGGCGCGTCGCCACACTTCCTTTGCCTCCGTCTTTGTGATTCCGGAAGTGGACGACCGCATCGAGGTGAACATCAATCCCGAAGACATCAAGCTCGATACGTTTCGTTCCGGCGGCAAGGGCGGGCAGAACGTCAACAAGGTGGAGACCGCGGTTCGCTTGACGCACCTTCCCACCGGCGTCGTTGTCGCGTGCCAGATGGGCCGCAGCCAGCACAAGAACCGCGAAATGGCCATGAAGATGTTGCGCTCCAAGCTTTACGATCTGGAGATGCAGAAGCGCCGCGACGAAACCGACCGCCTGGACGAATCCAAGCTGGACATCTCCTTTGGCAGCCAGATTCGCTCGTACGTCATGCAGCCCTACCGCATGATCAAGGACCACCGCACCAAATTCAGCGTTGGCGACGTGGACCGCGTCCTCGATGGCGACATTGACCCCTTCATCCGCTCCTACCTCATGGCCAAGCGCACCAAGGGCAAGCTCACCGTCGAAGCCGACGACGACCTCGACCCCGCCTAACCCGTAGCCGGCGTTCACCAGAACAAAGAAAACCCAAGACCCATCCTCGCAATCCGAGGGTAAGGCATCAGGCAATCAAGAAGGACAGTCCAGTCTTAAACAATAACGGGAGGTACGTCCGTAGGCTTGAAGACTGAAAAACCACCGACGGAAACAAAGTCTTCATCGTTAGAAGCAATGAACGTCAAGCCCAAATATTTCATGCAAGCAACGATCAGGGAATCGTTGTTGAGCAACCCCACTTGTTGGCGTATCGGCTGCGCCATTTTGATAATCCCTTCGTCAATAGGGAGAAACAAGAGATTCATCGCGAGAACTTTTTCCGCACCCTCCCAATAGTGCGACAAACCCTTGACAATCTCGGAATGGTTCTTGAGATAGTTTTGAGTGCCCTTCGGGGGGCCACCCGCAGCGACGCACTCCGCCATCATCAGTCTGTGGGTGACTTCACCAACAACGTGGTAAGAAGTAATGCCAGTAACTTCTTCGTTGGAAACTCTCTGAAGCAACGTCAAGCACTGCGCGGAGCCACCATTGAGCGCATAGATAAATATATTGCTGTCGATAAATACGTCTGCCCCATTCGGAATTGTGTGTAGGTCCGATACCGGCATTCTATTCTTCGTCTTCTTCAGTCAGCTCAGCCACCAATGCCCAATCTTCTGCGGAAAGTTTAATTCCCAAGGGCTGACTCAGCGCTTGTAGAGATCGCTGAACTCTTTCAACCCTGCTGGCCGCGGGGAAGCGCGTGGCTTTCAACGCTCTCAGCCGAGCTCCGGGAGAAGCTGCTTCAAACTGTGAGTTGAAATGGCGATGGGCCTCGATAATGGATTCGTTGGGGAATGTTTCGTCGGTTGTCGGAATCCACTGCACCTGCATATTCCCAAGTGAGCCGTATCCCCAATGTTGCATAAGGCTAGAGAAAAGCCCGGACGGGGGTTCTTGCTTGATTTCGTGAAACGTCTGCATGTCAGGCATCTTCGTGAACCCCCAAGAACGTGAACGTTTGCTTTTCGTCCCTTTCTAATAGTTGAGCCATTTGGGCAACCGTTGTATTGCCGTTGTGAATGCGCGTAATTCTTACGAAGAAAGCCTCTGGATTCAGCCCTGATACATCCACTACCACTGAGGCATTTTCGGCATAAAGTGAGAATCCCGAACCCCTGACTTTGCCAAGAAAGTCGACGGATTTTTCATCCACCACCACGAATCGGGAAGTAAGCTCCTTGAGAGTCTTTCCCTTAGGGATTAGATGCATGCCCAGCGAAAGCTGTTGAGATTGAATGTTGGCTTCAGCTCCCATCTTTGTGGCCTCCACAGTGGCGGTGGCCACTTCAACAAGCTCGGCTGCTCTGCTCCAATCAGGGCTGTTCATGAAAATAGTGACGTTCCCCATCGAAAGATGAACCACTATGCCCACGCGGGGAAGATTGAATGTAATTTGAATTTCGGATACGTTAGCCGGGTTTTGTCGGAGAACAATCTGTTCCAAAGATAGTCCCCACTTTTGGAGTGCGCTATATATTGCGCGCGTCACTGCCCAGTCCTTCTTGACGAAGGTAGCGAATATCGGCTCCGAAAAAACCCCTTTGTACTCGACGAAAGAGTAAGGGATTTGGATTGGAGTAGTTTCGACCACCATAGATACCACCTAAAATCGCATAGAAATACTACATCATTTTACCCCTTCACAGTTGATTCCTGCTGTCCCCACTAGTCCAATCGGAAAATACGGGCCAAAAAGGACCCGCACGAGGCCGGGTGGCGCACTTTTAAACCGCTGAAGGACTCTCAGGTGGCCACCTGAAAATGACCACCACAGTGAAAACCCATGAGCACTTGTTTGCAACGCGCCGACCGCGTAAAACTGGATTCAGAGCAGCGATGAGCGAAGAGACACAACACTTGGTGCTGAAGGGCGAGAAAGGCGTACCGGTTAAGGCGTGGGTGAAGGGTGTGCCTCTCGAGGAGCAGGCCAAGCAGCAGCTTCTGAACGTGGCGCAGCTCCCCTTTGTGTTCAAGTGGGTGGCGGCGATGCCCGATGTGCACTGGGGCATTGGCGCGACGGTTGGCAGCGTGATCCCGACCAAGGGCGCGATCATTCCGGCGGCTGTGGGCGTGGACATCGGCTGCGGCATGATGGCCGTGCAAACCGATCTAAACGCGCGCGACTTGCCGGACAATCTCCACGCCTTGCGCACCGCGATCGAAGAGGCCGTCCCGCACGGGCGCACAAATCATGGCGGCAAGGGCGATGTCGGTGCGTGGGAAGCTATTCCAGAGCGCAACCTGGAAGCGTGGGGCGCCAACCTGAAGGATCGCTACGAAGAGATTTTGCAAAAGCACCCGAAACTCGATCGCGGCAACCACGCCAATCATCTGGGAACGCTGGGCACTGGGAATCACTTCATTGAGGTGTGCCTGGACGAAGCGGACAGCGTGTGGTTCATGCTGCACAGCGGCTCGCGCGGGGTCGGCAACCGCATGGGCAGCTACTTCATTGAACTGGCGAAAAAGGACATGCAGAAGTTCTATCTGAATTTGCCGGACAAAGACCTGGCGTACTTCCCGGAGCACACCGAACATTTTGGCGATTACGTGGAAGCCGTGGAATGGGCGCAAGACTTTGCGCGCACCAACCGCGACCTGATGATGCAGCAAATCATTGATGCGGTGCGCGATTCCGGTGAGGTGCGGCCGTTCACCGCGCACCTGCAGGCGATCAATTGCCACCACAACTACGTCGCGCGCGAGCGGCACTACGGCCAGAACGTCCTGGTCACCCGCAAAGGCGCGGTGCGCGCACAGGTGGGAGACATGGGGATCATTCCCGGCAGCATGGGAGCGAAGTCGTACATCGTGCGGGGGAAAGGCAATCCTGAAAGCTTCATGAGCTGCAGCCACGGCGCCGGGCGCGCGATGTCCCGCGGCGAAGCCAAGCGGCGCTTCACCGTCGAAGACCACCGGCGCATGACCGAAGGCGTCGAGTGCCGCAAGGATGCCGGCGTGATTGACGAAACGCCAGCTGCGTACAAATCCATCGACGCGGTGATGGCAGCGCAGACGGATTTGGTGGAAGTGGTGCACACGTTAAGGCAAGTGGTGTGCGTCAAGGGATAGTGCATTTGGGTGGGCGCATGCAGGGCAGGGAAAAGACTCCGGAGGGCGAAGAGACAAAACCCTTACAAAGCAAAGGGTGCGGCACCCAGTAATACACCTGGTGCCAACAAAGGTTAGTGCGTGAATGATATACTCGACCGGTGGCCCATGAAGCAAGAGAATTCCCTGCTCCACCCGCCGGCTTGATGATGTGGTCTCGTTTAACGGTTGACGGAGAAAGGAAAGCCAAGTTTGCACCCATGAAACCATATAATCGCGTTGGAGAACAGCTTTCGGTCGTGCGTATCTCAAAGAACGGCCAGACCGTGACGCTGAGCGACGGTTCACGATGGCGCGTCAGTGTCGGAGACGTGACCAGAACGCTGTGCTGGTATGCTACACAGCGCATTGTTGTCGGGAACTGCGATGATGTCCTTTATCCATACGAATTACGCAATCTTGACACTGTGGCTGATGTCGCCAAAGCATCACCTGCTTGATTTATGGAGTTGCGAGATAGCGATGGCTTTTGCCGTTGTCGCCGCTTGCGCTGCCTCCGTGGCTGGCGCAGAGCGAAGCTCTGCGGTGTTGATGCCCGACAACTGGCCAAACGCAGAGCTAGCGCTCTGCGCTGGCCGGCGGCTGATGTACCGGCCGCCTGTAAATTTAGAAAGGGCTGAACTGGATGCCGCGACCCGAGGCTGTATTCGACGGCACTGAGGGTGACGTTCTGATCGAAATCTACGAATGCCCAGACGTTCCCTTCTCGTCGTACACGTTGACACAGAGGCTGAATCCCAACCTCCAAACCGCTACCCCGGAGTACCGCACTGCATTTGCTCACGTCAACAGCGTGATAGAGGACCATTTTGTTAGCGGACTTATTCGAGGCAAGCGATCAAAGAGCGCCGACGGGGTCTTCTTCAACAAGCTGAAATTGACCTACAAGGGAGAACGGGCTGCCATTCAGGAGCGTAATCGGCGCACAGAACAAGAGAAGGTCAAGCAGCTTCTTGATGTTGCCGCGTTGATACGGAGAGACGCAGAAAAGAAGTGACCGGTACAGGGGCAAGCTACGTCGATCAACGTGCAAGCACTGTTGGAAGTAGCCTAACTCATTCGGCAGCGGGATAGGGGTGCCAGGGGCTAGATGCCGAACGCCGTATGCGGAACAGACGCTTCCATCATTGTGGGTTCGCCGGGTGCGTCTCAAACCACTTCCGCGCCCGTTCCTGTTCGCGGGATAGATCGTCTGGCGTCAGGTGAGACGCGGCTTCATCTCGAAACTTCGCAATCTGTTTCGAGTCCGAGGCGTTAGGCTTGCCAGCAGCCGCTAGATCAAGCCAAAAGTAGGCTTCCGCGTAATCTTGGGGCACTCCCAAGCCCCCCCCATATTGCAGGCCAAGCAAATACTGCGCGTTAGCATTGCCCTGTTCAGCAGCCTTGCGAAACCAAAGCGCAGCCTGAGCGTAATCTTGGGGCACGCCCTGGCCGTCGCGGTACAAGACCCCGAGGTTGTGTTGTGCCTCGTCATTGCCCTGGTCGGCAGCCTTGCGAAACCAAAACACCGCTTGCGCGTAGTCCTGGGGCACACCATGGCCCATGTCGTACAAAGCCCCGAGCATGAATTGCGCCTCGGCGTTGCCTTGTTCGGTGGCCTTGCGATACCAGGTTGCCGCTTGCGCGTAGTCCTGGGGCACACCATGGCCCATGTCGTACAAAGTCCCGAGCATGAATTGCGCCTCGGCGTTGCCTTGTTCGGCGGCCTTGCGATACCAGGTTGCCGCTTGCGCGTAGTCTTGGCGCACGCCTTGGCCCCCGTAGTACATCATGCCAAGGCCGCATTGCGCCGCAGCGTCGCCACTGGCAGCTTGCTGTTCGAAGGCGGCGATGCTCTCTTGATCGAACGCTGGCGGGCCGCTACACTGTGCCGCCTTGGGCGTTTCAGAAAGCTGCCCTGTCGTGAGCATTTGATCGGATGCTGGCGGCGCGCTCTGCTGTGCCCACGCGCCGGAGGCTGTAATGAGCAGCAACACTGCGCCGAGCATCGTCAGAACTACTTCCAAGATTCGTTCACGGCTCATGATCGTTCCCCGTTGACCGGGATTTCCATTTTAGCTTCCCGGTCGTGGCAAGTATACGGCGGGTGGCCGGCAGATTGATGGGTGAGGCGATTTTGGGTGCCGCATCCTTTGGCCTTTGTTTTTTCAAAGGGTGCGGTTTTTGGCGTTTCCGGGTTCGGGATTTCACACGGCTGCGCCCAGGCGCCGTTGAATGCCGCGAACCAGCCGTTCGCTGCATTGCTAAGCCGCGGAGAATCAACGCGTTGATTCCATCGCAGGGGAATGGTAGCCTTTTTAGGATAGAGTTTACGTCCCCGCGGGCATTGTAATGTTGGGGTGTACCCGCCCCGCTGTTGATAGACGAGGACAATAGGAGAGATGTTTTGAGCGAATCCAAGAGGAATTTTCTGTTTACCTCGGAGTCGGTGACAGAGGGTCACCCGGACAAAATTGCCGACCAGATTTCTGACGCGGTACTCGATGAAGTGATGCGCCAGGACCCCAAGGGCCGCGTGGCGTGCGAGACGCTGGTCACCACGGGTTTAGTGGTCGTTGCGGGGGAGATTACCACCTCCGCGCATGTGGACTACGACGATCTTATTCGCAAGACGGTCGAACAGGTCGGCTACGACAACGCGCTCTTCGGTTTTGACGCCACCACCTGCGCGGTGATGTGCACCGTCAAGCGCCAGTCTCCGGACATCGCCATGGGCGTGGATGCGGGCGGCGCGGGCGACCAAGGCTCGATGTTCGGCTTCGCCTGCGATGAGACCCAAGAACTCATGCCTATGCCCATCCAATTGGCCCACCGCTTGACGCAACGCCTCGCCGAAGTCCGCAAGAGCAAGAAAGTCGATTTCCTCCGGCCCGATGGAAAATCCCAAGTGACCGTGGAATACCGCGACGGCAAGCCCTTCCGTGTGGATTGCGTGGTGGTTTCCACGCAGCACAGCGACACCGTGCCGAACGAGGACCTGCGCCACGCCGTCATAGAGTATGTAATCAGGCCCATCATCCCCGCGCACATGCTCGACGCAAAAACCAAATATCACATCAACCCCACGGGGCGCTTCGTCATTGGCGGGCCGATGGGCGATGCCGGCCTGACCGGACGCAAAATCATCGTGGACACCTACGGCGGTTACAGCCGGCACGGTGGCGGCGCGTTTTCCGGCAAGGATCCGTCGAAAGTGGACCGCTCGGCGTCTTACATGGCGCGTTACATTGCCAAGAACATCGTCGCGGCGGGACTCGCCAGCCGCGCTGAAGTGCAATTGGCCTACGCCATCGGCGTCGCCGAACCCGTCTCGGTCATGGTAGACACCTTCGGCACCGGCGCCATCTCCGAAGAAAAGATCACCGCGCTCGTGCGCGAGAATTTCCCGCTCACGCCCAAAGCCATCATTGAGGCGCTCGACCTGCGCAAGCCCATCTATAAGCCGACCGCGGCTTATGGCCATTTTGGCCGCACTGGCCCCGGTTTTACCTGGGAGCGTACCGACCGCGCCGACACGCTGCGTAAGGCTGCGGGGCTCGCAGCAGTTGCCGAAGTTGCGGCACGGCGTTAAGCGAAGCGGCCCGCGCCGCCGTCCGGTGGATGTTACGGCCGATGTTTTTCTCTCCTCGCAGGTGTGTCCGGCTTGCTGAGGTGAAGTCCTAAAAGCAGAATTGCCCCTGGTTCGCGAATTCTATCTCTTGAGGAGCGTACGAATGGCCACGGCTGAACTGAAAAAAGGCGATGTGAAGGACATGGCGCTTGCCGATGCGGGCAAGCGCAAGATCGAATGGGCGGCGCAGCAGATGCCGGTGCTGGAGTCCATCCGCAAGCGATTCGCGAAGGAGCAACCGCTGAAGGGGCTGCGCGTTTCCGCGTGTCTGCATGTGACCAGCGAGACCGCCAACCTGATGATTGCGTTGCGGGACGCCGGCGCGGACATCGTGCTCTGCGCGTCGAATCCGCTTTCGACGCAGGATGAGGTGGCGGCCTCGTTGAATCGCGATTTCAATATTCCCACGTATGCCATCAAGGGCGAGGACAACAACACCTATTACGAGCATCTGAAAGCGGCGCTGGAGCACAAACCGCAGTTCACCATGGACGATGGCTGCGACCTCGTGACCATGCTGCTGACCAAGCGGAAGGACCTGGTGCCGAATCTGATTGCCGGCACGGAAGAAACCACCACCGGCGTGATTCGTTTGCGCGCCATGGCCAAGGACGGCACGCTGAAGTATCCGATCATCGCGGTAAACGATGCCATGACCAAGCATTTCTTTGACAACCGCTACGGCACGGGCCAGTCCACACTGGATGGCGTGATCCGCGCAACCAACGTGCTGCTGGCGGGCCTGAAAGTGGTCATCGCCGGCTACGGCTGGTGCGGGCGCGGCGCTGCAATGCGCGCCAAGGGACTCGGCTCGGACGTCATCATCACGGAAATCGATCCGGTGAAGGGCATCGAGGCGGTGATGGACGGCTTCCGCGTGATGCCGATGGCTGAGGCGGCCAAGCAAGGCGACATCTTCATCACCGTCACGGGCAATAAAAACGTGATTCGCCGCGAACACTTTGAGGCGATGAAGAGCGGCGCGATCGTCTGCAATTCGGGGCACTTCAACGTGGAAATCGAGATTCCCGCGCTGGAAGCGTTGGCCACTGGCAAGAAGGAAGTGCGTCCCATGGTGGATGAATTCCTGATGAAGGACGGGCGAAAGATTTATCTGATTGCCGAAGGGCGCCTCGTAAATCTCTCGACCGCCGAAGGACATCCGGCTTCGGTGATGGACATGAGCTTCGCGAACCAGGCGCTTTCCGCGGAATACCTGATGAAGCACCACAAAGAGATGAAGCCGCAGGTGTACGTTGTGCCGGAGCACCTGGACCGGGAAATCGCCAAGCTGAAGCTGGAGTCCATGGGACATCGCCTGGACAAGCTGACGCCCGAGCAGGAACAGTATCTCGCTTCGTGGCAGGAAGGCACCTGATCCGGCAAGATTGCGCGCAACGATTGTGAACTTGAAGGGGCGCGGACATCCTGCGCCCCTTCTTTTTGGTGAACACGATGTGGGAGCTTTGCGGACATTCCCTGGACGTGGCGCGGCTGCGCGGCGCGACCTATGCCGACGTGCGCCTAATGCACATGCGGCAGCGCGACCTTACAACAAAAAATGGACAGGTGGGGACGCTCGGGCAGAGTGAATCGATTGGCCTGGGAATCCGGGTGATCGCCCGGGGCGCGTGGGGATTTGCCTCGACGGACGTGCTGACGCGGGAAGGCGTCGCCGCTTGTGCTGCGCAGGCCGTGGCGATTGCCAAGGCTTCGGCGCTGGCGAAAAAGAACGATGTGCGGTTGGCTCACGAAGCGGCCTACGTGGATAGCTGGCAGAGCCCCTTTGTGAAGGACCCTTTCGAGATTCCGCTGGAGACGCAATTAGAACTACTGCTGGCGGCGGACGAGGCCATGCGGCGGGTGAAGGGCGTCACGCTGACGGAAACGGATATGCAGTTCCGCAAGGCGGACACGTGGTTTGCGTCGAGCGAGGGATCGAAGATTCACCAGCGCCGGGCGGTCTCGGGCTGCGGAATCGTGGCCACGTGCTTCCAGGGCGATGCCATTCAGAAGCGCTCGTATCCCAACAGCTTTGGCGGACAGCACGTTCTGGGCGGCTACGAAT
>Ga0187857_10001782_pt1 | contig 20840 bp, 17 predicted proteins | sample June2016WEW_8_10_FD_132984 | JGI IMG/M metagenome (GOLD analysis project Ga0187857, IMG submission 132984) | Peatland microbial communities from SPRUCE experiment site at the Marcell Experimental Forest, Minnesota, USA - June2016WEW_8_100 | ecosystem: Environmental > Terrestrial > Soil >... | reverse complement strand
CCAGTAGAAGGGCAAGTCTGTGATGCTGACCACCCACTACATGGAAGAGGCCACCGAGCTGTGCGACCGCGTGGCGATCATGGATCACGGCCATATCCTGGAGATGGGCTCAGTGCCCGAACTGATCGGGCGTCGCTTCAAGGAGCGGGCGGTCTTCTTCGACTCGAACCCAAAGCTTCCGACCGATCAGCTGGCCGGGTTGGGCGGCGTGACGCGGGCGGCGCAGGAGGACGGCCAGACGGTGCTCTATTCGAAGGACGTTGCGGGCACGATCGGGGCCCTGCTGGCGACGGCCGACGGGCTGAACGTCGAGCCCCACAACCTGGGCATTCGTCAGGCCACGCTCGAAGACGTCTTCCTCGACCTGACCGGTCGGGCGCTGCGCGACTAGGAGCGAAACGATGAAGACACTCCTGGTCCTCACGATTGCCAACGTCAAGAGCCTGGTTCGCGATCGGGCGGCCCTGTTCTGGACCTTCTTCTTCCCGATCATGTTCGTCTTCCTGTTCGGCTGGATATTCGGCGGCAGCGGCAACACGAAGATCACGGTCGGGTTCGTCGACCAGGATGGCACGGTCGCCTCGGCCGGCCTCCGCCAGGCCTTCGCCGCCGTACCGCTCCTGACGTTGCAGGACGGCTCGCTCGATGCCGAGAAGGCCGCGATGCAGCATGGCGACGTGTCGGCCGTCATCGTCGTCCCGAAGGGTCTCCAGGACGCGCTGGTGCAGACGAAGTCCGGCCATCCGGCGTCGGTCGCGATCCAGATGTACGGGGATCCGTCTCAGACCCAGACCACGCAGGTCGTCCAGGCCGCCGTCGCCCAGGTTGCCAACGCCTTCAACCTCGAAGCACAGGGCGGCTCTGTGATCCTGACCGTGAACCAGAGGTCGCTGCAGTCCACCAACATCAGCAACGTCGCCTACCTCGTTCCGAGCATCCTGGCCATGGCCCTGATGCAGCTGGGCGTCTTCGCCGCGATCCCACTCGTTCAGCAACGCGAGAAGGGCATTCTCAAGCGCATCGGAGCCACGCCGCTGGCCCGCTGGAAGCTGGTCGGCAGTAACGTGCTGCTTCGCCTGCTGGTCGCCATCGTCGACGCCGTGCTCATCCTCGGCATCGGCATCGTCTTCTTCAACGTCCAGATCGTCGGCAACCTGTTCGAAGCGGCAGGCATCGTCCTCCTCGGAGCAGCTGCCTTCCTGGCGATCGGCTTCATGCTGGCATCCTTCCTCAAGACCGAGGAACAGGCCACGGGAGTCGTCCAGGTCGTCCAGTTGCCGATGATGTTCCTGTCGGGGATCTTCTTCTCGTTCGACTTCCTGCCCGGATTCCTCCAGACCGTCGCCCGCGTCATGCCGCTCACCTACCTGGGCGACGCGATGCGCCAGGTCATGGTGAACGGGACCCAGGTGGCGCCGCTTGGCGTGGACCTGGCCGTCCTGACCGGCTGGCTCGTCGTCTGCCTGACGATCGCGGCGCGCTCGTTCCGCTGGGAGTAACCGGCTCGGCTCCCGACGGCGAAGTGTCGGCCGTGTCGGGTTCGCCCGCGGGCGGCCCGAAGCCTTGTTTCGGTCCCTCAGAGGGAGGGTGTTGGTCCGCCGAACAATCGTGAGGTCTCGTCGACGCTCAACCATCGCCGCAGCAGATCCGGGTCGAGGATGAGGATCGCCAGGACGAAAAGGGCGATCAGGACAACCGCAAGGACCATTGCTATTCGCGCGCTCGTGGCCCAGGCTCTAACCGGATTCTCCCGTTCTGGATCCACCTGTCCCTCGGGGCGTCGGGTCTCGGGCGGCGGCGCGCTCACTGGTTCAGCGTGGCGACCACGTCCGCCCTCCTCTGGTCGGTCTTGCGACGAACAGGAAACCAACGGTCCATCCCCGCTACCCTGCTCCGACGGCCGCGCTCGGTCAAGTGTCGGCGCTCCAGGCCCGGCTCCGGCCGGTCGAGCGGCCGCGCGGGGGGGGAAAGGGGTCGGTCTCGATCTGGGAGTAGAGTAACCAGGCGTCCCACCTGGGTTGAGATAGGGAGTCACGCGTGTTCGACCGAGCGCTTGAGAACGTCGGGGTGGCGGCTACGTCATCCGATGCGTCGGGCAGGCCCGCTTCAACCGCTCCCGCTTCGTTCCATACTCTCGCTGTGATTGACGACGACGCTCCCTTCGACTCCCGACTCCCGCCCGCGCGGTCCCGGCGCTGGATACTTCCACCCCACGACGACCCGACGGCCGAGTCGGCGATCCGGGCATTCGCCAGCGGCAGACACGAGATGGAGGATGGCGGCGATGAAGAGACGGTCGTCGCTCCGACGGCCGGCTGGGCCACCCGCCGGGCCTGGAACGAGGCCTTGCGCCGCGAGGAGCACCGCCTGGCCCGCTACGGCCGCGCGGTGACGGTCGTGGTCGCGGAGATCGACGGACTGGACTCACTCGCCGCGATGCTCGGCCAGGGTGACGCGGGCCGGCTCATAACGCCGATCGAAGCGGTGATGCGGCGGAACGCCCGCGCGTCGGACGTCCACGCACGCCTCGGACGCACGCGCTTCGTCGCCCTGCTGCTCGAGACGGACGAGGTTGCCGCGATCAACTACGTCGAGCGGGTGCGATCGGAGTGCGACAAGCGGCTGGAGGCGGGGGGGCTCGCCGTCCGCCTGGCGATCGGCTGGGCGCAGCCGATCGCCGGAGGAAGCCTGGCCGCCGCGCTTCGCCTCGCCGATGACCGAATGAATGCCGACCGTCGTCGCCAGGACTTCCGCGCCCCGCCGGCCAGTGCGGTGCCGCTCACCGACGAGGAGGAGTCACCTCCCTCGGGAGATTGACGAGGACGATCGGGTAGCACTCCTGAGTGCCTGGCCTGCCGTGGCTGTTGTCGGGGAGGGCCGTCAGCCAGGTTCGTCCTGACCCCGCTCCGCGTGCCGACGATCCCGGCCATCCTGCTGGCCAGTCGAGCGACCCCGTCTGGGGACCCCGTCTGGGGTCAGGACCCCCGTGCGAGAATCCCCGCAGGCGCGGGAGGCTAACCTCCCGCCCCGCCTCGGCTCCGCTGGCCCCAACGATCCCGGCGCAGTCCGGCCAGTTCGGGCGGTTATGACGGCGGGGGACCATTAGCCCCAGGGACCATTAGCCCTCTTAACAGCGGTGCGACAATGTGCGGAGCACGGGGGCTTGGACGCGCGGCCCACACCCTGGCCGCCGGGACCGCGCCGAGCCACCCGCGAGAAAGACCGGCGTCATGCGCCCCGAGGGAGGAAGAGGGATGTCCAGATGGAGCTCGAGTGGCCGGGTTCTCGCGAGCCTCGCCATCGCGGTCATGCTGGCCGCGTGCAGCCCCAGCGCGAGTGCAACTCCGACGCCAACTCTGACATCAACTCCGACGCCAACTCCGACACCACCACAGACGCCGCAGCCAACCAGTACGCCCGACCTTGTGCTGGCTCGACAAACCGCAACCCTCTATGAGCAAGATTTCGAGTCGGGAACAGCACTGGGTATCTTCGATCAATACGGGAACTGGTCCGTCTCAACTGACAGTACCGGAAACCACATCTTCTGCCCTGAGATCTCTCAAGACTGGCAGTCGTTCAAGTTCGGCAGCGATACCTGGACGGACTACGGCGTGGAGGCACGCGTAGAGTTTCTGGACGAGTATGTCAATCAAAGTGTCGAGGTGTACTCAAGGATCAACTCGTCGATGGATGGATACCGGGCAACCCTGAACCAGGGCTGGGCCGGGTTGTCCTACTATCCCCCAGCGACGAGCCTGGGCGGGTCGTCCATCGGAACCGGGGCGAATACCTGGTACACGCTTCGACTCGAGGCCGCCGGCAGCCACATCAAGTTCTTTATCGACGACCAACCCATCGTCGATCGCCTCGACAGCCAGAGCCTGAGCGGGTCGGCAGGCTTCGGAGTCGGTCCCGACACCAGAACCTGCGTTGACGACATTCGCATCTGGCAACTGACCCCGGATGGTCAGATCGTGGACAGCAGTCCCCTGGCCAAGTACGAGGGTCCCGACGACTTGGCATTCCTTGGCGAAGAAGGTCCGCTCGCGCCTATTCCAAATCCGGCCACAGCCGGATACACATATCGACCAGGAGATGCAAAGCCAATAGTGACTTGGGATGAAAACTACCAGGTCCCGGCAGGCGCGAACGTCACCTTTGACAACAAGATCATCATCGTCCAGCCCAAAGAGAGGAAAGACATCCACGTCTTCGGGACATTGACCATAACGAACTCTCTGCTCATCTGGCAAGAACCGGATGACGGGTACAGCTGGCTAAGGATCGAGAAGGGAGGAGTTTTGATCATAAAGGACTCCTATTCCTTCCGTGGCGGTCACGACGTTGCATCCTGGGACTATGAAGACGGCTCAACGGTCAAGTTGGATCACTTCGTCGGCGATGCGTGGACAACCATACGCGGATCTGTCAACTACAGTGCGATCAACTACTCCACGGTGGACCTCACCCTGTTGGATGTGACCCACGATGCAAAGGTTCAAGTATCGAACGCGCATAGCGTTTGGTTCGAGATCATGCCACCGGCAGGAACTTACACCTTCACGTTGCCTGTCAAACGTCAATGGGCGGATTGGACGATATCGAACCTTTGGCCTAAGACGACAGTAGAGGTGCACGACTCCTACATCTACGAAAGGGACATTGACCTCATTCCAAATAGTCATGTGACGGTTCAGGATACCCCGAGCGGATTCGGTTCGGGCTGGTCTATATACAAGGACGGTCCTCCGTATGTCACCTGCGAATTGAGGAACGTGGGCCAACCTGGAACGGGAAACGAAGAACCAAAGTACTACGCAGATGTGACGTGGAACTTGCCGTGCATCAATTCATCGCTGACACTGAAGAACTCCGGCTTTGAGAGGATGTGGCCTCACACGTGGGGGTTTGTGCACTTGAAAGTCTACAACTCCAACCTGGCTGACACCGGGAGTGCCAGCAATTCCACGGAGGAGGTGTATAACTCAAGCATTGAGAACATCTCTTGCTATGCCGGAGGGCATGTTTATGTTGAGAACGCGCAAGTCCCCGATTTCATAGATGTGACGGATGCCGGTTCCGTGGTGTACGGTTACGGGGTGACGGGCACGTATCAGTTATTGCAGAGTAATGGTGGTGCCTATGTTACATTGGATAAGCCGGGTCCGCCATGGTGATAGTGGCCTGTGAATGTGTAGCGTGTGGTCTTTCGCGCTTCTTGACGGCAGGCGTGTGGTCGCGGTCTGCGAACACCGGGTCGAGTGGAAGGCGGCTGGGGTGGTTTTGCCGCGAGGTGATTCCGCGGAACGGCGCTCGCTGTGAACTCGCCCTCAACGGCCGCCGGTATGGCCCGAAAGTTGACCGTTGCGGCGCGACCTGGGCGCGAGTACCCCCAGACGAACCGGTGGACTTTCTGGCGAATCCGGGACGCGGATGGCCGTCTTGGCCCCCGTGGACGTGCTGCGCCAGCGGCATTCCGCCCGGTAGGCGCAGATCCCTCCGACACGTCGGAGGGTCTGCCCGGGCGAGCGGCTGCGTCGGGGGCGCGGTTTACCACCGTTCCCAGTGAACGACGGCCTCTGGAGGCTTGCGGCCGCCGGCTCGTTTAGGCCAGGTGAGGGCTTCGGGGTTGAGCGGATGGCCGAACGAGAGGTGATTCTGGTATAGTACCAACGCAGCCAGACAAGCCGCCTGCACCGGGACAGCCGACCCGGACGCGAAAGGATCGGGCAGGGGATGAACAGGTACGCCGCTGCCTACCTGCGCCGAAGCAGCGCCGACGAGGACAATCCGGGCGACGTATCGCGAGAGGCGCAGGAGGACGCAATCCGAGCCCTCGCGGCTAGGGACGCCCCCTGCGAGCTTCGCATGTTCGTGGACTGGGGCCGGTCGGCGGATGAGGCCAAGGAGGCCCAGCGGGCGGAGTACGGGCGGATGCTAGCTGCCATCGAGCGAGGAGAGGTGAGCACGATCTACGCCTACGCGCTCGACCGCCTAGCACGGTCGACGGTCTCGTTCGGCAAGCTGCTCAAGGCGACCAAAGAGCGGAACGTCCGGATTGTGACAGCCCGCGAAGGAGACTTGTCTGACACCGGCAACTTGTCCTCTTGGTCGCTTGGCTTCTTGACTTCGTTCTTCGCCGAGTACGAGCTACGGACGAGTAAGGCCCGCAACGCGGCCATCCGCAAGAGGCGGACCGAGCGGGGAGACGAGATGCGGAAGGCTCCCTTCGGCAAGCGGATAGCTCGCGATGAGTACGGCGTGGCCTACAAGCCGATCCGATGGGAGGATGACCCGGACCGACCGGTGCAGGCGCTCATTGATGCCTACCGCGAGGCTGGTACCGTCCTCGGGGCCTGCAAGCTCCTAAATGAGCGCCATGTCCCGACCCGACACCGAGGCTCTCGCGCGTGGTCTCCCACGAGCCTGACGAACATTCTCGAACGCGAGAGCGTGCTACCGCCGCGTGGTCGGAGGACCTACCACGGCCGAAGCGAGGCGCTGTTCGCGGGGATGATCCGCTGCCACTGCGGCCGGGGGATGACGCCCGATGTCTCGACCAACGGCTACTACTGCGCGAACGGCAAGGTCATCGGCTCCGCGATGCACGGCAAGACATGGGTTGCCGAGCACGCAGTCCTGCCGGCGCTCATCGATGAGGTCGCCCGCCTCCGCACTCCGAAGGTAATCGAGACCCAGACCAGCGACGAGGAGCGGCGCCAGCAGTTGACGGGCAAGCGAGCCCGCTGGATCGAGATGTATGCGGAGGGCGTCATCGACAAGGCGGAGCGCGACCGTCGATTGGCGGACATTGACGCTGCGCTGGCGAAGCTGGAGGCCCGACGCGAGCTTGTCCCGATCAAGGCAATCGACTGGACGTGGCCCGTCGAAGATTTGAACCCGCTGTTGCGAGAGTTGTACGTGGTCCACTTGGACACGGAGATGAAGCCGACGATCGAGTGGCGCGTGCCGGAGTTCCGCGACGCCGCCCCCGTGGGCACGGTTCGCATCCAAGACCTGCCAGCGCACCAGCAAGCGGCTCTGCTGGCGAAGATGAACGCCTCGCGCCACACTGCCGCCCGAGCCGCGACGGAGAAGTGATGAAGCCGCCCATAGAGACCGTCACTGTCACGGACCTGTCACGTTACTGTAACGGTCGGTCCGTCTCGCCCGCGATGCCCTGGCACCTAGCGGAGACGCTGATGGCTGGACCGAATGCCGTCCACATCGAGGAGGCCGTTCGCCCGGCCCTGGAGCGCAACTTTGCGAGGTCGGCAACCCATGTTGACCCAGACGCCCCAACCATCATCGAGATCGGCAGACCGCCCTCGGCCAACGCCCTGAAGGTCTCCAGCATCCTAACGGCGCTCTGGCTCGATCGACCATTCCGCGGCTGCTATCCCAGCAAAGGCGAGCACGCCGATGCCTGCCCACATCAGGACCGGCGGTTCACGACGACTGTTCGACGGATCGCCCTCGAAGCTTTCGGACGCGATGCCGGTGACGCCTACGCGCAGACGATTCAGGGTCTCGCAGAGCTGGCCAATCGTGGCACGCGGATCATGGAGTTCGACCCGAGGTCCAAGAAGTTCATCCGCGAAGCCGCAGGGACGCTGGGTGAGTACAGGCGCACCGCGGGCAGGCTGGTGAGCTGGACCTGGGGTGACTCGACCTACTGGAGCCTCCTTGGCGGTGGCTTCCAGCGCATTCCGCAATCGCTCATCCTGGGTCTCACTGGGCGGTCGTTCTTGATTTGGGAGTGGGCGCTGACTCACTCGGCAGTCCGTCATATCCAGCCCAGGTACATCGAGCTGGTGCCAAACCTGGAGCGGCTCGGGCTGGACCGGATCAATCGGCCCTCGAAGGTTCACGCCATCCTGGAGCAGGCTGCCAGAACCGGCAACAGCCTCCAGAAAGAGTGGCACATCGAGGTCGCCGACCGCGTCCACGGACGGGGCTGGAAGCTCCTGATAGCCCGCGTCAAGCCCGCTAATGGTTCGAGGAAGGAGGGACGCGAGTTCGAGGATTCTGGGACGTCGGTTCGAGGATTCCAGGACGCAATCCCTCGTGAATCAGGCGGTCTTGACGGTTTTCTTGACATCTCTCCTGACGTCGCGCGTGCGCGCGAGAACGGGGCTACGCCCTCTCCTGAAAACCGGTCGGCGCAAAGCGCCGAGAACGATCGAGAGCAGACGACCTGGTATGTCAACAAGCTCGGCGACCAGCACGATGCAGCGGGCCTCACCGAGGATGACTACTTCGCCACCGACGACCCGGAGACGCGGGCCGACATTCTGGCGAGGCTCCCGGAGACGTGGCTGCGCGACGCTCGCCGCGAGGACAAGGATGGCTGGACCACGTCTGACAAGCAAAGGGCCCGACTCTTGTTCATCGAGAAGCGTGGGCTTCGTGCTGGCTGCGACAGCCATTTCAACCTGGTCAGCGAAGCCGTCGGTCGCCGCATCACAGGGTTCGAGGAAGGCGGTCGCAACCCCCAAGTGTATGACGACCCGTTCGAGGACTTGTTCGAGCATGACGCGGCCGACCATCCAATGAAGGCGAGGCTGGAGAGGATGGAGGTTCGAGAGGTGCCCGAGGACGAGGTGAGTTGGTACAGCCAAGACGAGCTGATCGCGTCCCTTCCGCCCGAGCACCGGTCCATCGCCCGTGCCATCGCGGTTGAGTACGACCTGCAGATAGCGGCTGCCTCCCGAGGATGGGAGATCGACCAGATGTCCTCAGACCAGTGGGCGGAGTTGGCCGCGAGCGTGAAGGTCGGTCGGGCCTGATAACGAGACTCTGCCAATTCCTGCCTTCGGCGACACCCCAACGCGCGCGCCCGATCAGGGAATCGCCGCATCGAAACCGATCGGTGCCGCCTCGCCGGCGCCTGGTAGACCATTACCGTCCAGCCTGTTCATACGCCCGCGAGATAGAGAAACTTGCCTTCGTGGAGGCCCTACGCGCGCGCGCGCGCGCGTGGGCCGAGGAGGACCAGGACTCCGAACCGGAGCCCCCTAGGGCGGTGGCGGCCCCACACCTCCTGCCCTCCGATCGCCGTGGCAACCTCGCGCCAGGCTTGATCCTCCCGGCCTTCGAGCCGCCGCAGGTAGACGGTCGTCACGGCCAGGGAGGAGTGGTCCAGGAACGACCCTGCGACCCCGGCCGCCTCAGATCGTCTTTGGCCTGGGCCTCCCGGAGCGTCTCGTCTGGGCCTCGCCCATGAGCGTCGGGAGGTCGACCGCAAGGGCCGTCGCCAGGCGATCGAGATTGATGACGCCGACGTTGCGGAGGCCGCGCTCAACGTCGCTGATATACGTCGTGTGGAGACCGGCGCCCTCAGCCAGGGCCTCCTGTGTGAGACCGCGCTCAAGACGGAGGCTTCGAACGGCGACGCCGAGCGCCTGGAGGAGCTCGTTCGATGCCCTGACTGCCACCCGCAGAACCTATGGTGGCTTCGACGATGAGTGAATAGACTATGGGTCAACCTCACAACAATCGGCGGGCCGGCGCGCGCGCGGGCCACGCAAGGCGGCGCCCTACTCGGTAACGATTGGCTCGCAATGAGGGCGGTGGTCGACAGGAGGGAGCGTGACTGGAACTGCGGAGGGGGGCCTCACTTTCCTCGATGCCGCAGAGCGGGCGCTCGAGGAGACGCCGGGCCATGAGCCGGTCTCCTACCGGACGATCACCGAGCAGGCTCTGCAACGGGGCCATCTCGTCTCGCGCGGGCAGACGCCCGCGTCGACGATGTACGTCCAGCTAGTGCACGACGTGCGACGGCGCGCGGACCGGGGCGACGAGCCGCGGTTCAGTCAGTTTCGGCAGGGCCGGTTCGGCCTCGCGAAGTGGAGTGAGGACGAGCTAATGGGCCTGATCGCCAGGCGCAACCGGCGCGTGAAGGAACAGCTTCTCGCGCTCATCCGCGAGCTCGATCCGCCGTCACGCTTCGAAACGGTCGTATTTGAACTTCTGACCAAGATGGGCTTCGACGCAGAGCCGCCACGGCTAACCAACGATGGGGGCATCGATGTCTACGGCACCCTCGACATCGGTGGCGTCATCCGGACTCGAATGGCTGTTCAGGCGAAACGCTGGGAGCATAACGTCCAGGCTCCGACCGTCCAGCAAGTGCGCGGGGCTCTCGGTGTCCATGACCTCGGTCTCATCATCACTACGAGCGACTTCAGCTCGGGGGCCCGGCTCGAGGCTATACGAGAGAACGCGACGCCGGTGGCACTGATGAACGGGAATGATCTTGTGAGCCTGCTAGTCGAGCACCAGATCGGCGTCCGGCGCACGAGCGCTGACCTGCTGGAACTCGTTGAGATGCCGTGGTCCGCGGGTGGTGAGCTGCTCGACACCAAGGCGACCCTCAGCGACGATTGAATGCGGGTGCGCCCGACCGGCCCGCTACAGGCCTATCGCTGCCGCCACCTCGCGCCAGGCCCGATCCTCCTGACCTTCCAGGCGGCGCAGGTAGACGGTCGTCACCGCAAGGCTGGAGTGATCGAGAAAGGCGCTCACATCCTCGATTGACTCCCCGGCGTCCCGACGCAGCTTCGCGGCGGTGTGCCTGAGTACGTGGATGCCGGTCGGAGCCAGGCCAGCCGCCCGCAGGTAGCGTCGGAAGCGGGCATAGAACGTCCCGCTCGTGACCCCCTCCGGGCGTGCGGCGGCCTGCCAGATCGACTCATCGGGAGCCATCGCTGCCAGCTCCTTGTGGGCGTCGGCGAGAGTGACCAGGATGGCATCGTAGGCAGGTCGTGGAAGTTCCCGCCGACCTCGCTTGCCGCCCTTACCGCGATAGCTGTAGAAGCAGATCTCGCCCTCCAGGCTGAGGTCGCCTGCCTTCAAGCCGATCACCTCGGCCCGTCGCCGGCCAGTCAACACGAGCGTCAGCAGGATCGCTCGGTCACGTCGTCCGGCGATGGTGTCTGGAACGACCGCGAGGAGCCGGCGCACCTCATCGGCGCTGTACCCACGTGCAGGAGACTGGACGCTCCTGGGACGCTCGACGGCATCGGTCGGGTTCGAGACCACGAGGCCCATCCGGATCAGGAAGCGATAGAAGCTCGACAAGCAGGCGATCCGGGCGCCGACCGTGGTCGAGGACGGAGTTCGTCCCGACTTGCCGATGCCGTGGACCCAGGCCAGGACGTCCGCCGGTTTCACGCGGTCGGGCGTCTTTCCGAGGTCGGCGAAGAACGGCCACAACATCCTGGAGTAGCTCTCGACCGTCCGCCGGGAGCCCGAGCGGTTGCCCTTCTCGACGAGGAAGGCGTAGATGGCCTGGTCCCAGGCGGAGGGGTCGCCGCTGGCGAGGGCAGGGAGGGGTTGCGGGTTCATGGTGGGTGCCTCGGGTGCGAGATGGACGCCCACATGACTCACTCGCCCGGCGTCGGAAAGCAACCCTATCGCGGCATCGTCGGACCCCAGCACAGAACCGGCCAAGACCTGACGCCGTGAACAACTTCGAGGCCCGACTCAGTCGCGCGGTGACCCGCGCCTGCACCGGAGCATCGATCAGTGGAGGAGGAGCGCCGACAGCCCCAGCGCGGCCCAGCACGGATCTGGTGCAGGTCCTCCCGAAGACATGCCTGCCAAGCCTCCGCGACTAGGGCTCGGTTCCGCGGTCCGACTGTGCAGGGATCATCGCAGCGCCGGCCATCAAGAACCAGATCAGCATCACGCCTTGCGCGATGAACGTCACGTAGCCGTTCGCCGTGTAGAACCCGGTCACGTCTGTCCCCGCGAAGATCGCCGGTGCGGCCGCCAGGTTCACGACAGCGGCGACGAGCGCCATCCAGCCGATCCAACGGGGGACTATTCCCGTAGCCAGGGTCGCGTAGCCCAGCGCCGCCAGCAACAGCGCCGACATCATGAGTCCGATAGCACCGTAGAAGACGATGCTGCCCTCCCACAGTCCTCGGACGACGGCGGGATCAGCCTTGATGATAGTGTCCAGCGCCGCACCGCCGGCCAGGGCGTCCCCGGCAAGCTCCAGCGTGAGTACGACCAGGCCGGCACCGAAGACCACGGCCGCGACCCACTCGTGGTCCGGCCGCGCTTGCCGGATGAGGCGACTGAACCCGGCCACAAACACGAGCAGGCATGCCAGGATGAGCGGGTCGGCAAGGGTGGTGCGCGCGAGGATCAGAGTGTTGACCTTGCTGACGGCGTCGGCGAACTGAGCGCTGTCCTCCAACCGGCCCATCGGCTGGGGACCAAGGAAGTAGAGGGGAAGCGCGACCAGAAACACAACAAAGCCGGCGACCCCCACCACGCCTGTCCAGCGGCGCACCTGAGCTTCTCTCATCAGCAACCCTCCTACGCTCGGTCCAAAGCATCCTATCCCAGACCGAACCGCTGCCGGTAGGCTCCCGAACCGAACCAGTCGGGTCGTCGTGCGAGATTGAAGGCACCGACCCGACACCATCACCCGCTCGTGTCGAGGCGAGAGGAGTCAGGCCGACACTTTACGGGTGAAGGTCCGAGCAAGCGAAAGCAGCGTCCGGAAAGCCACCCCGTGCCGCATCGCCAGCGGGACGGATTAGTCGGCCGGTAGGCTTTGCCTGGGGAACACGCTGTCCTGGCCGCGTCGAGTCGCCATCCGGACATCGGAGTTAGGCCCCCAGTGCTCTTCCCGGTGGGTCAGTACCGCGGCTTTCGAGAAGGGCCTCCTTCGTCCGGCGACAGACCGGTCCGTCGAGTAGCCTGCCCGTATGAAGCTGGATGTCGCAACGGCCGAGCTGCGGTCGCTCCTCGATGCGCCGTCTCCGGCCACCCTCACGCTCTACCGCGAGACCGGCGAGGCGATCACATCGCCAGTCTGGTTCCGGGTCCACGACGAGGATTTCGAGGTCGTCGTGGCCGCCACCGACCACAAGCTGGAGCATCTGCGACGTGATCCCCGCTGCGTCCTGCTGATCTTCGAGGCGGTTCGGCCGTTCCGTGGCGTCCAGGTCCGTGGCCGCGTGACCATCGAGCCCGACGAAGGGGCGAGGACCCGACTTGCGATCGCCTCGCGCTACCTCGGTCCCGAGGGCGGGCGCGCCTACGCCGACCTCGCTCTTCGTCCGCCCGGGTTCGTCGTCCGACTACCGGTCAGCGCGGCACGAGCTTGGGACCTCGCCGACAAGCTGCCCTGACTGGAGACCGATCCCGGCCGCCCGTCAACAACCTGATTGGGAACTAGAGCTAGCGGCGCCCAAAACGAACAGAGTCGGAGCTGGTGCTGGTAGAACCGACGATTCCCACCTGCCGGATCGTGGTACCGCGGTGGATCGTCAAGGCCCTCGATGCGGGGCGGTCTGGACTCCTAAGGTGGGGCTCGCACCGATGCCGCGCTACGTCGCCGCCAGCACCCCGGTCGGACCCGCAGGGCTCGTCAAGGTTGTCAGCAGGAACATCAGGAGCCGGGCGAAGGCGTCCCGGCTGGCCCCCACGTCGTAGTAGGCGGGCCTTGTGTCGTTGAAGAACCCATGACCAGCACCCTCGTAGACGTGCCATTCGAACGGCAGGCCGACCGCTCTCATGCCCTCGGCGAAGGCGGCGATACCAGCGTTGACGCGAGCGTCCCTCGCGCCATAGAAGGCGAGAACTGGGCAGCCGATGGCGCGGAGGCTGTCCGCTGGCGGCGTCATCCCGTAGAAGACGACCGCGCCGGACAGCTCCGGCTCGGCGCAAGCCAGCAAGGCCGAGAGTCCTTCCCCAACGCTCGCCACTCTCTGGCCGCGCGTCTCGCGACGCTCGTCCCGCAAGTATCGGACCGCCAGCCGCAGAGGGCCCAGGAGCGACCGGAGCATCGGGGGCGTACCGAAGGCGAAGACGCCGTTGATCGTCTCCTCTACTCGCAGTCGCTCAGGCTCGGGCAGCTCGGCCAGGGCTGACGTTCTGCCACCGCGATCGGTCAGGGCGGCCGCCGGCTGCCTGCTCAAGAAGGCCATGGCCTCGACTACTCGCTCCCGCGCCAGAAATGGAGGACGCGCTCCGTCAACCGCGAACAGGTCGGGCGCCAGGACTGCGTAGCCGGCCGCGGCGATCCGGCGAGCGACGTCCTCGGCATACTCATCGAGTCCCGTCAGATCGTGAATCAGCACCACGCCAGGCAGCGGTGCCGCCGCGTGCTGGGGGAGCGCCAGGTAAGCCAGCTGGTCCCCATACCGCACCCATTCGTCGACGACTGCCATACCGCCTCCCGCTCGAGTGCGCGGGCTCGCCCTTTCGAGCCGGCGGAGTTAATACCACGTCAGTGGTCCCCCGGCTCGCGCCGTCGTCCCGTGGCGGGCGTCTCCACGGCAGTCGCTGATGTCGTGGTGCAGTCAAGAATGGTCTGGGCGAGAGGACTTGAGGCCCAGATAACAAGCGAGCCTGCGAGACCCTGGCAGCCGAGCTAGCCTCAAGGGACCGACCTCTTCGTCTAGTCGATCGGGAACGTCGTCGTCCAGACCAGCAGCAGCGACATCAGCGTCAGGGCGATCGTGATGATCCAGCCGACGGCCCGGCTTGCAACTCGACGCTCTCATGGCATTCCGGCTCGGTCCCGGTCCTGCGCCAGAACGCGGGGACACTCAGCTTAGCGATGCCATAGCGGCCGATCGAGTGGTTGATGTAGGCGTAGGCCGCTCGCATCTCCTGTTTGGCCCTCATCGCGGCCACCGACAGGAACTCACACGTCCCGTATCGCTGCCCGCCGGCGAAGTTGGCCAGATGGCGCCAGACGAGGTTCTTGATGACTCCCTTGTTGAACTCCGCGAGGAGCGCTTGCGCCACGGTGTAATGGTCCAAGTCGCCGTGAGGCAAGCCCAGATAGGCGTCGTCCGGGCTCAACCCTTCGAAGACCACGGTTCCCGTCGTCTCACTCGCCAGCTTTGCTATCTCCTGTTCCACGAAGCCCAGCTGCACGCCCCCTCCGGTATCCGGCTCGTGCAGGAAGACCGGCACGATGCCGATGATCGCCAGCGCTGCTGTCGCTTCCTTGTCCCTTGCGGCTGCCACCTGTTTGAGGCTTAGTCGTAGCACTATTCCGGCAGCTGTAGTTTCTCCATCGGTCACGGTGATGAGGACATTCCTGTTGCCGGCTTCCTGGGACTCGTACATCGCCCCGGCCGAGGAGAGGGTCTCATCGTCGGGGTGGGCGAACACCCAGTACACCGTCGTGTGGCCATTGAAGGTCGGCATCGGGATCGGCGTGGGCTCGGGCGTTTGCGTTGGCGCGGGCGCCGGGGTTGGCCTGGGCGTCGGGGTTGGCGCAGGCGTCGGGGCGAGGGTCGGTGCGACGACTTGTGGGGTCGCGCTAGACGTGGCAAGCGGCGTGTCCGATGAAGGGCTCCCGGCCGGCGTGGGGGTCGGTGAGACCGTGGCGACCGAGTTCGCGCAGCCGATGGCGGCGACGGCCAGCATCGCGCCGAACGTGAGACGGACGGCGCGCCGGAGCCTGCGGCCAACTTCGACTTGGTCTTCCCGCTGGCTCCTGATGACCAGCCCCCCTCGGCAACTTGGCTGTGCCTGCTGCCCGCCATCGTCATAGACGCAGCTTGTGGCTATGTTGTTCCGCCCAACGAGGGAATCCTACCCGAGGCGCCGGCTGCCAGGGCGAGAGGAGTCGGATCTCTGACTGATGTACCGGATCGTCGTGTGCAAGTAGGTGCGGAAGCATCCCTATGGCTCGATCATCCGGCCCTGCCCGCCCCGGAGGGGCAACCGCAAGGGAGCCGTCGAAGCGTCGGTGCGCTTCTCCTGCGGACGCTGGTGGCGGACGATGACCGGGCAGACCATGGCCGAGGCGCAGGCGAGCCTCGATCGGTTCTGCGCGACGATCGGCGACGATCGCGAGCGAGCCGACTCCACCGTCCGCGAGCTCGCCCAAGCCGAGCCCCTCCTGCCACTGCCGCCGGTGCCCTATCCGGCCACGATCAGCGCGGAATGCCCGGTGGACTCGGACGCCACGATCGCCTTTCGCGGTGCCCGTTACAGCGTGCCGCCAGGCTTCATTGGCGCACAGCTCAGGGTCCGCCAGCGCCTGGGGACCCCGACTCTTGAAGTCGTCACCCGATCCGGTGCGCTTGTGGCCGTCCACCGTGCCGGCTCAGGTCTCGTGCGCACGCCCGAGCACCGGGCCGCTCTCGAGGCGCTCGTTCTGGCGGGCTTCACCAGTGCGCCAGCGTGTGAGCGCAAGGGCAACCATCCGCCTGGACCTGCTGCCCGGGCTGCCGCGGATGCCCTGCGACGAGGCGAAGACCGCGAGGTGCGAGTCGATCTCGCTCGCTATGCCGCCCTGGTGGAGGCCGCCCGATGAACGAGGCGTCGGTCTATCAGTCCCTGCGCGGCCATCTGGCGACGCTGCGGCTCGCGGCCGCGGCAGAGGCTCTGCCGACTGTCCTTGAAGAAGCGCGGGCCGAGAACCTGGGCCACACCGCCATGCTGGAACGGCTGCTCTCGATCGAGGTGCGGGTCACCGAGGCCCGCCGCCGGGCGAGTCTGGAGCGTTTCGCCTCGCTGCCGGCGCCCTGGCGTCTGTCGGACTTCGACTTCGAGGCCCAGCCAAGCGTCGATCGGGCCCTGGTGAACGAGCTATCCACGCCGCGCTTTCTCGAGGACGCGACCAACGTCCTATTCATCGGACCACCCGGCGTGGGCAAGACGATGCTCGCGGTCGCCCTCGCCCGAGCCGCCGTGGAAGCCGGCTACCGGGCCTACTACACCACCGCGGCCGAGCTCGCGGCACGCTGCCATCGGGCCGCCATCGAGGGCCGCTGGGCGCACACGATGCGTTTCTATGCCGGCCCCAAGCTCCTGGTCATCGACGAGGTTGGATACCTGCCCCTGCCGGCCGAGGCCGCCGCGGCGCTCTTCCAGGTCATCGCCCAGCGCTACCTCAAGGGCTCGATCGCGCTCACCACCAACCTCGGCATCGCGTCGTGGGGCCGCATCTTCGATGACCCGACGGTCGCCGCGGCGATGCTCGATCGGCTCCTGCATCGATCGGTCGTCTTCAACATCGACGGCGACAGCTATCGGATGCGAGCCCATCGCGCTCGTGCCGAGAGCGTCCGAAAGGGGGTGGTCGTCCGCTCAGGAGGCTAAGCTTGTGAGGCCCATCCGGGGCTCGTCAGTTGGGGAGTTTCGCTGATCGAGCCTGGGGAATTTCGGTGATCGCCGACATCGTGCCAGCCGGGCGAAATCACATCTGATCTCGGGAGCGAGAGGGAGTAATGGCGCAGGGGCCGAGTAGCCGGCCGTACTGGGGTCGGAGGGTAGCGAGATGGAGATCAACCCAGGGACAATAGGGGCAGCGCTGTGGATCCAGCAGCGGGAGCAAGAGCGACGAGACAGGCTCACCCAAGTCGCTCTCAGCCAGAGCGCATTCGAGACCTCGGTCCGCCAGGATCTGCTGCGCGGCGAACTGCGCGCTGCCCTCGCGCAGATTGCAGAGCGCGACGAGGCACTGACGGACGCCGTGCAGCAATTGCTCGAACTTCAGTGCACAGGGCTCGGACACCCTTCAGGCAAGCACGACGAGGCCGGAAGCCCCTTGTCTCGTTGCAGGCGGTGCCACGCAATGCTGGATCACTCCGCCTGCTGCGAAGACGCTTACGGGGCGTATGCGGAAGGACTCGCGAACCTGGAGGATGGGCTGGCTGCGCGTGCCGCTACTTGCTTTACTCGCGCCCTCGACAGACTCGCGGGTGCAGGTAGCGACACATACGACCAGTTGCCGAACGGGTACCTCGTCGACCCAAGTGCTCGTCAGGTGACGCCCTTCTCTGTGACGGCAGCACGCGCTTTGGCGCTCGAGACACTTGAACGGTTCGACGATGCAGCCGCCGACTGGACGTGGATCCTCACGGCTAACCCTGACGATCTGGCGGCGCGTCGGGAACGGGCACGGGTCCTGAGAGGGGCGGGACATAACGAAAAGGCCCTGGCTGACTACGACCAGGTTGTCGAAGCCAACCCAGGCGACGCAGCGACTCGGCTGGCCCACGCTGACGTGGCCTTCGCTCTCCACCGCTACGACATGGCTGCTGCGGACTTTCGGGTTCTCGCTTCTCAGGCGCCGTCGGATGACCTGCGCAGAACGGCACTGATCGATGCGGAGATCAGACTAGACGCCCTGAGCCCTCGCGACCAGTGGCGGGAGATCCTCGACCTCGCAGCGGCCAGTTCCGCGCTCGGACAACTCCAGCCGAGAAGCCGCCGGACCATCCAGCAGGCGCTCTGGTATGGCAACGCCTCCGGCGAGGACCATCAACGGGGTGGCGAGCACGAACGCGCCGTCGATGATCTCGAGAGAGTCCTAGCATACAAACCCGACTCCCCCAGGACTCTGTTTGGACGTGCCTGCTCCCTAGCAGCGTTGGGCAGGCACGGCGAAGCGATGGCGTCCCTTGCTACAGCTGCAGAGATGGATCCTTCTCTGAAGACTGAGGCCCGCAACAGCGCCGACCTCCAGGTGCTGGCTGCGGACCCAGACACTGCGCTCTCCTTCCGGCAGCTGCTTAGCGTCAGCATCGGCGAGCGGTTGTTCGGGTTTCGGTCAGCTGCAGCGGAGCCCAAGGCCGCACCACCGCCTCTTCGGCCGGGTTACAAGCGCTTCGACGCCTGGCAACTGGTGTGCGACAGATGCGGGCAGCATGTTGCCCAACCCTCTCGCGAGGTTCCTCGCGCCATGGTGGGGAAGGCTCACCACTGCGGCGGCACCTTGAAGGTGGAGAAATCCTGGATCGATGTGTGAAGTAGTGGGCGGTCAACGTCGGCTCGGCTAGCTCATTGGGTTGGCCAACTGCCTGTCCGGCGGGACTCCCCGCCCTCCGAAACTTCCCGAAACTTGATATCGATGGTCGAGCCGCCTCCTGTACGCAACCGAACGCGACGCCGCTGATGCCGCACAAGCCGTCGGTGCATTCTGGGCAGCACTGGCTGACGATGATGATCTCGCTCTCCTGCGGGTCGTCGACGAGGCCAGCCGATCCAGCGCCGGAACGCAGGCTGGCATTTGCGATCGCTTCCGCCGGCAGCTTGGACTGACGCCTGACGAGTGCCGGACGGTGGGGATGAGCTCGAAGGTCCGCCTGATACCCGGTGGGCCTATGGTGTTCATCTGCACGAAGCTCGAGTCGGGCGAGCCGAAGGTTCTCGCACTTTGGGGACCCGAGCAGATCCAGGCTTGCGCCCTGACCGTCGTGCTCGAGCGTGGGTTCTGGCGTGTATCTGGCACCTGGGAAGGTGAGCAATGGCCAGGGGGCACTCGCTACCTCGATCTTCCGTGGGCGCCCGCTCGGGAGCCAGAGCACTGACCTCCGCCCGACAGTCGACACGATGTTCGCATCGTCGCCGTGGATCGGCGGCCCTCATCGCGCGGGGCACCAGTCTGTACACTCAGGCGGCGGGTAGAACCCGGAGCAGGAGGCCAGGGTGCCGACACCGGCCGAGTTCGTGGCGAAGTGGCGGGGCAGCACGCGAGCCGAGCGGGCCGCGGCGCAGGAGCACTTCATCGACCTGTGCCGGATGCTCGGCCAGCCCACACCCAATGACGCCGACCCGACCGGCGAGTGGTACGCCTTCGAGAAGGGTGCGGGCAGGGCCGAGGGCGGCGAGGGCTGGGCCGACGTCTGGATGCGCGACCACTTCGCCTGGGAGTACAAGGGCAAGCGCAAGGACCTCGCGGCAGCCTACTCGCAGCTCAACCGCTATCGCGAGGCTCTGGGCAACCCGCCCCTTTTGGTCGTGTGCGATCTCGCCCGCTTCGAGATCCATACCAACTTCACCAACACGGTCCCTCGGGTGTACCGCTTCACCCTCGACGATCTGGCGGCCGACCCTGGCGAACCCCTGCGCATCCTGCGCGCCGTCTTCACCGATCCCGAGAGTCTGCGGCCGACACGTCTGCGCGAAGAGCTGACCGAGCGGGCGGCCCAGGACTTCGCTGCCCTCGCTACGGCTCTCCGTGCCAGAGGCCATCACCCGCACACGGTCGCTCACTTCCTCGATCGCCTGCTCTTTGCCATGTTCGCCGAGGATGCCGGCATCCTCCCCAAGAACCTCATCGATCGTCTGTCGAGCGCCACGAAGGGTGACGCCGCCGCGTTCTCTGCCGCCCTGCACGATCTCTTTGGCAAGATGGCCAAGGGTGGGGGCCTCTTCGGAGTGGAGCGCATCGAGTGGTTCAACGGCGGCCTCTTCGATGACGCCGAGGTGATCACACTCGAACCCGCGGAGATGGAGACGATCGGGCGGGTGTCCAAGCTCGACTGGAGCCAGATCGAGCCAGCCATCTTCGGAACCCTCTTTGAGCGTGGACTCGACCCGGACCAGCGTGCCCAGCTCGGCGCCCACTACACCGACCGGGCCTCGATCCTGCGTCTTGTCGAACCTGTCCTGATGGCGCCGCTACGGCGGGACTGGGCCGAGACCCAGGCGAAGATCACATCGCTGGTCCTGGTCGGCCGCAAGCTGACCGCACGAACGCCTGCCGACCAGAACCCCGAGCGCATCTTCCGCTCATTCCTCGATCGCCTGCGCGCCATCCGCGTACTCGATCCCGCCTGCGGCAGCGGCAACTTCCTCTACATCTCGCTCCAGCTCCTCAAGGATCTCGAATACGAGGCAATCCAGTGGGGCTCGCTCGTGCTGCGTATCCCTCAAGAGTTCCCACAAGTCGGCCCGCAGAACCTACTTGGCATCGAGATTAACCCGTTCGCGGCCGAGCTGGCGCGGGTCACGATCTGGATCGGCCAGATCCAGTGGATGCTTTCGCACGGTCTCGGCCACCCACGCGACCCGGTCCTCCAGCCGCTCGACAACATCCGCGAACAGGACGCCCTGCTCGACCT
>Ga0187857_10001772_pt1 | contig 20956 bp, 18 predicted proteins | sample June2016WEW_8_10_FD_132984 | JGI IMG/M metagenome (GOLD analysis project Ga0187857, IMG submission 132984) | Peatland microbial communities from SPRUCE experiment site at the Marcell Experimental Forest, Minnesota, USA - June2016WEW_8_100 | ecosystem: Environmental > Terrestrial > Soil >... | reverse complement strand
GCTGCGAGGGCAGCGTCGCTCGGGTGCTCGTAATTCCAGAACACCGCGAGCCGGCCGTGCGACGCGAGCACATCCGCCGCCTTCACCGCACCGATCTTCGGGTCGATCCAGTGCCAGGCCTGCCCGCTCACGACGAGATCGAATTCCCGTCCGGCCGCGTCCCACGATTCGAACGGCGCGATCTCGACGGAGACACCGTGGCGGCGCGCGACCGCCGCCATCTTCTCGTCGATCTCGATCCCGAGCACGCTGCATTCCCTCGCGGCGAACGCCAACGCCGCTTTCCCGGTGCCGCATCCGACGTCGAGGACCCGGCGACCTCGTGCAGGCAGGATCGCGTCGACGAGCGCGCTCGGGTACGTCGGGCGCGAGCGGTCGTAATCCTCCGCATACTCGCCGAACGCTTCGGCGCGTCTTCGGTTGAGATGGAGCACGGCTTCATTGTTGCCGGTTGCTTGCTGTGTCGAGTGTCTCTGATTCCAAAGGGGCGTGCCGCCAGGCAACGGTCGGTGTCGGCGCGCTCAGCTACCTGCGGGACCGCGTATCCTCGGATGCGATGAGCGCATCCGCGAAACCCGTTGAGAAGGACTGCTATGTGGGGGGCAGTTGGCGCGCTGCCCAGGACGGCCGGCGCTTCGATGTCACCGATCCCGCGACGGGTGAACTCATCGACTCAGCTGCCGACGCGTCGCCCGCCGACGGTCTGACCGCCGTCGCAGCGGCCCATGACGCCTTGCAGGCGTGGTCACGGGTCGCGCCGCGCGAGCGCGGGGAGATCTTGCGACGGGCGTTCGAGCTGATGATGGCGCGCACCGACGATCTCGCCCGGCTCGTTGTCACGGAGAACGGCAAGGCGCTCGCCGACGCCCGCGCTGAGATGGCGTACGCCGCGGAATTCTTCCGTTGGAACTCAGAGGAAGCGGCGCGCATCAGTGGCGAGATTGTCACCGCCCCCGCTGGCACGAACCGCATTCTCGTTCTCCGCCAGCCGATCGGTGTCGCGCTCCTCGTCACACCGTGGAACTTCCCCGCGGCGATGCTGACCCGCAAGATCGGCCCGGCGCTCGCCGCCGGGTGCACGCTCGTCTGCAAGCCGGCGCGCGAGACGCCATTCACCGCGCTCGCGATCGCCGCGATTCTCGACGAAGCTGGGACTCCCCCCGGGGTCGTGAATGTCGTGCCGAGCTCGCGACCCGGCCCGCTCATCGACGCGGTCATCGCCGACGGGCGGGTCCGCAAGCTCTCCTTCACCGGCTCGACCGAGACCGGCCGGGCGCTCCTCGCCAGGGCGTCCGAGCGGGTCCTCAGCTGCTCGATGGAGCTCGGCGGGAATGCCCCGTTCATCGTCTTTGCCGACGCCGACCTGGATGCCGCGGTGGCCGGCGCGATGGTCGCCAAGATGCGCAACGGCGGCGAGGCCTGCACCGCGGCGAACCGCTTCTATGTCGAGGAGTCCGTAGCCTCCGCGTTCTCGACGCGCTTCGCCGCGGCAATGGCAGAGATCCGCATGGGGAACGGCCTCGAGGACGGAGTCGGCCTTGGTCCGCTCGTCAACGCCGAGGCGCGTGCCAGGGTCGCGACACTTGTCGCGGGCGCCCTCGAAGTCGGGGCGAGGGCGCTGACCGGCGGCGTTATCCCCGACGGGCCGGGTTACTTCTACCCGGCGACCGTTCTCGACCGGGTGGCGCCGGGGTCGCCGATCCTCAAAGAGGAGGTCTTCGGGCCGGTCGCGCCGATCGTCACCTTCCAGTCGGAGTCCGAGGTGATCGAGCTGGCGAACGACTCGATACTCGGCCTCGTCTCCTACGTCTACACGGCCAACCTGGCGCGCGGGCTGAAGGTTGCCGAGGCGCTGGAGACCGGCATGGTGGGCCTCAACCGCGGACTCGTCTCGGACCCCGCCGCCCCCTTCGGAGGCGTGAAGCAGTCCGGTCTCGGCCGGGAGGGCGGCCACGAGGGGATGAGCGAGTTCCTCGAGACGAAGTACGTCGCCTGCTCGTGGTGACCGCGACCCGGGTGATGATTCGCCGCCGCCCTCCCCCGGGGCGCTGGCAGCGGGAAGGACGCTGCAGGCATTGAGCGACGAATTCGACCTCGACCGTTACCGGCTCGCCGAGCTCGAGGCTCGCCGCGGCGAGAAATGGGCGCGCGATCCAGCCGGGACCATCTCCTTGTGGGTTGCGGACATGGACTATCCGATCGCGCCACCGATTCGTCGTGTGCTCGAGGGTGCCATCGCGTCGGGCGATCTCGGCTATCCGAGCCCTTCGATCGAGCGGCTGCTCGTGTCGGCGTTCGCCGTCTGGGGCGGGTCGCGTCACGGGCTCGACGTCGACCCGGCGTCGGTGGTCGTCACGACCGATGTCCTCCAGGCGATCTACCTCGCGATTGACTCGCTGAGCGATCCCGGTGACGCGATCGTGACGCTTACCCCTGCCTACCCGCCGTACTTTGTCGCAGCCGACGAGATGGCGCGCAGGATGGTCACCCACGATCTTCGTCTCGTCGACGGTGTCTACCGCTTTCAAATCGACGAGTTGCGGGCGCTCGTCGCGGCCGAAGGGCCGCGTCTCATGCTGCTCTGCAACCCGCACAACCCGACCGGCAGGGTCTTTACCCGCGCCGAGCTCACCGAGCTCGCGTCGATCGCGGTCGAGGCCGACCTCGTCGTGATCGCCGACGAGGTTCACTGCGACCTCGTCTATCCCGGATCGACTCACATCCCGATCGCCTCGCTCGGTGATGAGATCGCCCGGCGCACGATCACGTTGTCCTCGGCGAGCAAGGCGTTCAACCTCGCCGGTCTGCGCTGCGCCGTCGCGGCGTGCGGATCCGAGTACCTTGCCGCTCGGCTGCGTTCGTACCCGGCACGACAGCGCGGCCGGGCGAACACCCTTGGGATGCTCGCCGCGATCACCGCCTGGCGAGAGGGAACGTCCTGGCTCGAGGCCGTCATCGCCCACCTCGTCGCCAACCGATCACGGTTGGCGGAGGTTCTTTCCGCCACCAGCGGGGTGACGTGGGTCCCGCCCGAGGCGACCTACCTCGCGTGGCTCGACCTGCGCCGGACCGGCCTTGGCGACGACCCGGCTGCTGGACTCGCGGCGCGGGCGCGGGTCACCCTGTCGCCGGGTCCGGATTTCGGTCCCGCGGGTCGGGGGCACGCCCGCCTGAACTTCGCGACGACGACGACCGTGCTCGACGAGGCGCTCGGGCGGATCGCGGGATTCCTCTCGACGCTCGCCTGACCGCCGTCGGAGTCGTTTTCTTACGGGGAGAGCTCGGTCGCATCCTCGGGCAGGAGCGAGACGAGGTTCGACAGGCGCGCGTCGTTCGAGAAGACCTCGATGATCGGCACCGACAAGCCGAGCCGTCTTTGCAGGCGCTCGGCGGGGAGCTCCTGGTCCCAGAGCAGCAGGGTCACGACGACACCGGCTTCGCCGGCCCGGGCGGTCCGTCCCGAGCGGTGGAGGTACGCCTTTTGGTCCTCCGGCGGGTCGTAGTGCACGACGACGTCGACGCCTTCGATGTCGAGCCCGCGCGCCGCGACGTCGGTCGCGACCAGCGCTTGGAGCTTGCCCCTGGCGAAGCTGGCGAGGGCGCGCTCGCGGGCTGCCTGAGCCAGGTCGCCGTGGATCGCTGCGACGTGCACGCCCTCGCCGCGCAGGGCCGAGGTGAGGCGGTCGGCGCCGCGCTTCGTACGGACGAAGACGAGGGTCTTGCCCGTCCCGCGGGCGATCGTCGCGACGACCTTCGCCTTGTCGAGCTGGTGGATCTTGAAGAAGTGGTGTTCCATCTCGTCCACGGTGACCTGGCGGGAGCGGGTCTCGTGAAAGACTGGGTCGGTGAGGTGGCGCTTTATGAGGCGGTCGACCGTCGAATCGAGCGTCGCCGAGAACAGCAGCGTCTGGTGGGGGGTGGTGAGGCGACGGAGCAGCCACTCGACCTGTGGCATGAACCCCATGTCCGCCATGCGGTCCGCCTCGTCGACGACGAGCGTCGAGATCGCCGAGAGCGCGATCGCCCGGCGGGTGACGAGATCGATCAGCCTCCCCGGCGTCGCGACGACGACGTCGAGGCCCCGGTTCACCATGCGGACCTGTCCGTCGAGGTCGCTACCCCCGTAGACGGCGCCGACGCGACGATCGACCGCCACTGCGAGGGGGGTGAGCACCTCGGTCACCTGGAGCGCGAGCTCGCGCGTCGGCTCGAGGACGAGTGACGTGGGGAGGCGGGACTGGGCGGCCGGGGTCGCCATCAGCATCGGAAGGCCGAAGGCGATCGTCTTGCCGCTGCCGGTCTTCGCCTTGCCGCAGACGTCGCGGCCGGCGATCGCGTCGGGAATCGCTAGCGTCTGGATCTCGAAGGGTCGCTCGATGCCGGTAGCGCCCAGGGCTGCGACGAGCCTGGCATCGACGCCGAGCTCGGCGAAGGTCGGTGTCTCGGTCACGGCCAACGAGTCTTCCACCGACCCGAGCCCGGTCGCCCGCGGGCGGGATCACCGCCGGTCGGCCAATTGGGCCCTGTGTATCCTTCGGACGCAACCGGCGAGACAAGGAGGAGTTGTGGCAGAGCTCATTGCAGGCGACAGGGCCCCAGCGTTCAGCCTTTTGGACCAAGACGGCAAGACCGTTTCGCTCGCCGATTTCTCCGGGCGCAAGGTCGTCATCTACTTCTATCCTGCCGACGACACCCCGGGATGCACGAAGGAAGCCTGCCAGTTCAATGACCTCCTTGCCGACTTCGCGGCGCTCGGCGTCGACGTGGTCGGCATCTCGCCCGACGGGGGGGACTCCCACCGGCGCTTCCGGACGAAGTACGAGCTCGGCCTGCGGCTCGCCTCGGACCCGTCGCACGCGACGATGAAGCGTTACGGGGCGTGGGGTGAGAAGACCCTCTACGGACGGGTGAGCATTGGTGTCATCCGCTCGACGTTCCTCGTTGACGCCGAGGGGCGGATCGAACGGATCTGGCGTCACGTGAAGGCCGACGGACACGCGGCCAGGGTGCTGGCCGCTCTCGGGAACTGACAGCGTCGATGCTCCCGGAGAAACCGCAATGGGCTGAACTGTTCACCGAGGTCGTCACGTCCGGGCTGTGCACCGGATGTGCCGCCTGCGTCGTCGCCTGCCCCTACGACGTCCTCGGCTACGACGCGACCGGGGGGCGTTACCGGCCGTTCCACGTCGATGACGCCGGGGGCCCCGAGAACTGCACGCATGGCGAGCGCGGCTGCACGCTGTGCACCCGGGCTTGCCCGCGCTTTTGTACCTGGGAACCCGAGATCGACTCCTTCCTCTTCGGGAGGGCGCGTCGCGCCGAGGAGGTCTCCGGGGTCGCCGCCGAGATGCTGCTCAGTCGGGCGACAGACCCGGAGGTCGGCGCCGCCGGCCAGGACGGGGGCTTCGTCTCGGCGCTGATCGTCTGGGCGCTCGAGCACGACATCGTCGATGCCGCCCTCGTCTCGTATCTCGAGGGCGACGGAAGCTCCTGGCGCGCCGTGCCGGGGATCGCGCGCAACCGCGCCGATGTCCTGCGGGCCGCCGGCTCGCGCTACACGTACTCGGCAAACCCGCTCGCCTGCCCGGAGGCGGTCGCCACTGGCGCCGAGCGGGTCGCGCTCGTCGGCATGGGCTGTCAGGCCTCGGCACCGGCGGCGATGGCGGCGCGCAAGGCCGGCAAGGTCGCCCGCCGCTTCGCGCTCACCGTCGGGCTGCTCTGCTCGAAGACCTTCGACGACGCGATCTTCGCCGAGTTGTTCGAGGCGCGTTACGGCCTGCGCCGCGCCGAGATCGCGAAGATGAACATCAAGGGCGTCTTCCAGATCTGGACGCGGGACGGCGGCTACCACGAGATCCCCCTCAAAGAGGCGCACGCCTGGACGCGCGAGGGTTGTCGGCTGTGCCCGGACTTCGCGGCGGAGCACGCCGACATCTCGGCTGGTGGGATCGGTGCCGACAACGACTGGACGCTGACGATCGTGCGGACCGGACGAGGTGCCGAGATCTTCGGCGCGATGCGCGCCGCCGGCGCCATCGAGGTCCGTCCGGCCGCCGACGACCCGACCGTTGAACCGCTCCTCGCCAAGCTTTCCCGGGTGAGTCGCCGCCGTTGGCCCGAGGGTGCCGACCCGGCCCCGCGGCTCGTCCCCGTTACCGCGCGCTAGAAGTCTCTTTCCGTCCGCTGGGGTCGGTCACCGCTGGCGTGAGAGGTGCCGGGCGTCGAGACGCCGGCTCCCCGGCCGGGACTGGCAGCGGATCTCGCAACACCGAGCCTTCCAGGGCCGTCACGTCGATCGCCCGGCGCACCCTTGCAGCGCCCGGTGTCGCCTCGCCGCCCGGGGGACCCGGAAGAGAGCGGGCTAGCTTGGCAACTGTGGTGTCGAGGACCGGGAGCGGGGAGGCGACGTACCTGTTGTTCGTTCGGCATGGCACGACGCCGACCACCGGCAAGGTCCTCCCTGGCAGGGCGCCGGGTCTCCACCTCTCGGACGCCGGGCGCGCAGAAGCGCGCGAGGTCGGCACCCGACTCGGCGTTCTCGGCCGAGTGCAGGCCCTCTATTCCTCGCCGATGGAGCGCGCGTTGGAGACTGCCGAGGAGATCGCACGCTTCGTCGGGCTTCCGGTCGAAATCGAGCCCGGATTGATTGAATGCGATTTCGGGGCATGGACCGGGGCGGGACTGGCCGCGATGCGCAACAGACGGGTATGGCAGGCCATGCTGCGCCACCCGGCCGGCTTCCGGTTCCCCGGCGGTGAGTCCTTCGTCGAGGTCCAGGCGCGCGCCCTGGCGGCTGTCGAACGGCTGACCGCGCGCCACCCGGGGCAGGTCGTCGTCGCGGTCAGCCACGCGGACCCGATCAAGGTCGCTCTCGCCAGTGTGCTCGGCAGCCCGCTCGACCTGTTCCAACGGATCGTCGTCGGGCCTTGCTCGACGAGCGTCGTCGCCTACGGTGACCATTCACCACGAGTCCTCGCGTTGAACTCGTACTGCGACCCGGCGCTCGTCGGCGTGCCGGCCAAGACGGCAAATCGGCGAGGAGCCCGCTCCGGGCCGCCCGGAGCGGTCGGGAGTCGGCAAGGCGCGCGCCGCGCCGGCGGCGGGACACGAGCGACGGGCCCAGGGCCATCGGCGTGAGCGGGTTCTTCGAACTGCGCCAGCCGAGCCGTATCACCTTCGGCGCGCTCGGGCCGGTCGGCCAGCGCGTCTTCGTCCTGCAGGCCCGCGAGGGTTCCCAGCTCATCACCGTCAAGCTCGAGAAGCAGCATGTCGCGGCGATCTCGCGTCACCTCGGACAGCTGATCCAGGACTTGGCGCAGCCCGGCGAGGTCCCCGAAGACGACCTTGAGCTCGAACCGTTCGGAGAGCCCGACTTCGTTGTCGGAACCCTCGCCGTCGCCTACGACTCGGCCGAGGACCGTGTCGTGATCTTCACCGAGGAGGCCGTGGCCGAGGGTGAGGAGGGGGATTCGGCACGGTTCTCCTGCACCCGCGCCCAGGCGGCGGCGCTCGCCGTCCGGGGAACCCGCCTCGTCGAGGCCGGACGCCCAACCTGCCCGCTGTGCGGGTATCCGCTTGACCCGAGGGGGCACGTCTGTCCGCGGACGAACGGCCATCGCGCGCCGCTGACCTGACCGCGCCGGGGTGGGCCGCGCTCCTCACCACCGGGTCGATCGCAGTCGTCGGCCGAATGCCGTGGAGCTCGAATGCCACCTTCCTCGTCACGGTCACCGCTGGCCAGGTCGCGGCGCGTGCCGTCTACAAGCCCCGCGCCGGCGAGCGCGGGCTGTGGGACTTCCCTGACGGGTTGTTCCGCCGCGAGGTTGCGGCCTACGAACTCGATCGGGCGCTCGGCCTCGGGGTCATCCCGACGACCGTGCAGCGTGCCGAAGCGCCGCTCGGCGAGGGCTCGCTGCAGCGTTTTATTGAAGCGGACTTCTCCGAGCACTACTTCAGCCTGCGAGAGGTCGACGGCCATCGTGAGGCGTTGCGGGTGATCGCGGGATTCGACCTACTCGCCAACAACGCCGACCGCAAAGGCGGCCATCTGCTCGTCGACCGCTCCGGCCATCTCTGGGCGATCGACAACGGGCTGAGTTTCCACGCCGACGCCAAGCTCCGCACGGTGATGTGGGATTTCGCCGGCGAGGAGCTCCCCGCTTCGATCGTCGGAGGGGCACAGCTCCTCGTCGCGGCGGTCCCCGAGGAACTGCGCGCTCTGCTTTCAAAAGGTGAGGTCGCCGCTCTCGTCGCTCGCGCCCGGGAGATCGTCGACGACCCGCGCTTTCCCGGTCCGACGCCGAAGACGCAGCTTCCCTGGCCGCTCGTGTGACCGGGGCGGTACGCCCGCCGGTAGCGGCGCGGGCCACGGTGACGTCGTGACGATCTTCGACGCGGCCGGGACCGCCGCCGGCGTCGTTCGGTCCGGTCGCTCGCCATTCGCCGCCGAGGTGCGGCTGCGGCGCACCGACGCGGCGCGGATGGCGAAGGTCGTCTCGTTAGTCGCGGGACGAATCGCGTCGGACGAGATCGCGCCGTGTTGCCAGTTGCACCGGCTAGAGGAGCTGGCGAGGTCGACGCTCGGCCGCTTTGATCCGACCGTGGCGGGCGAGACGACGTTCGGGTTGAACGAGGCCTTGGATCTCGCGGCCGGACTGGTCGAGAGCGCCGACACCCTTGCCGAGTGCGGCTTGCCTGTGCAGGCCTTCGCGCTCGAAGGGGTCGCCGGTCGCCTCCTCGAGGCGTTGCTCGACGCGGGAGCCCTCGCCGCCGGCACCTGCGGCGATGCGAACCGGTAGCCTCGGGTCATGGCGGAAAAGGCGAACGACCCGGCGGGCGGCGGAGATCGACTGGAACTCGACGAGGGCGAATGGCGCCGGCGTCTCGGCGCTGAGCGCTACCACATCCTGCGGGAGAAGGGGACGGACCGGCCTTTCAGCGGTGAGTACACCCATCCCGGGCGCAGTGGCGTCTTCCGCTGCGTTGCCTGCGGCAACGAGCTGTTCGTCACCGACGCCCAGTTCGACTCCGGTTCGGGATGGCCGAGTTTCACGGCCCCGGCGAGCGGGGACGCCGTCGAGCGGGCAGCGGACCATAGCCTTGGGATTGAAAGGGTCGAGGTGACGTGCAGGCGTTGCGGCGGCCATCTCGGCCACGTCTTCGACGACGGGCCGGACCCGACCGGATTGCGCTACTGCATCAACTCGAGCGCGCTCGATCTCGACGAGCAATAACAGGCAGAACTGTGCAATAGCGTGCCTGGGACAGGCGGGATCTCGCCGGGACGGCGGATCTTCACGCGACTGCAACGCCGTCGCGTTTGGCCCGTCGCCTGCCCCCGTCAAAATTGGTTGATGGAGTTCCATCGGGGCCGGATGGCGCCGAAGGCCCGACCCGCCGCCTCAGTGGCCGCAGGAAGGGCACTCGCCGAACTGGTCGATCTCGGCGACGAGGCCGCATCGCCGGAGCGGTTCGTCGTCGTCGAGTCGTGCCACAGCACGTGGCTGTTCGACACGGTCGACCGGAGGTTCTGCCGGGTCCTGCGGAATAGCGCCCAGCCCTCAGCGGTGGCGAGCGACTGGCGGCCCTACGACCGTCTCGTCGTCGAGGACCGCACCGGGGCCTTCGTCGTCTTCCTCGATCAGCTGGGCACGCGCTTGCTCCGCTCGTGGCGGCACGCCGCAGACTGCGTCCACTGCGACCGTGACGTCACCTCGGAGATGTCCCTGGGTGAGCTCCGTCGAGTCACGCGCGCCTGAGCGGCACTCCCGCCGAAGCGAGCCGCCGCGCGCCTTCCTCGGCGCCCCCTTAGGGGGGCGCCGAGGAAGTCTGCCCCTAGCCGGGTGGCCTGGGCGCGGCCCACGCCTCGTGAAACAATCGCGCCATGGCGGAAAAAGAACCCAGACAGAACCCTCCCTTGATCGTCGTCACGTCCGGAGCGGGTGAGAACGCGGCGCTGGCGGCGCCGGTGAAGGCGAACCCGGAGGCGGCGGGGCCGTCCGAGGGGGAATCGGTCGAGCGGCCGGCCAAGGTGATGCGGATCGGCTCGATGATCAAGCAGCTCCTCGACGAGGTGGAAAAGGCGCCGCTCGACTCGGCGAGCCGCAGCCGGCTGAAGGAGATCTACGAGCGTTCGGTGCGCGAGCTCTCCGACGGGCTCTCCCCGGAGCTCGTCGCCGAACTCGACCGGCTCGCGCTGCCCTTCGAGTCGGACGAGCCGACGGATTCCGAGCTGCGGATCGCCCAGGCCCAGCTCGTCGGGTGGCTCGAGGGCCTGTTCCACGGGATCCAGGCGGCGCTGTTCGCCCAGCAGCTCGCTGCGCAGAGCCAGCTCGAGGAGATGCGCCGCAGGAGCCTTCCCGCGGCGACGAGCGACGCACCGGCGCGCCCCGGGCCGTACCTGTAGGCCGTCGCGACCGTGGGTCCGGCACGGGCCGGCGCGCTATTGTCCGGGCGTACCGAATGACATCCCTGTAGTTCATCCACAGACGGTGGATGACCGGTGTGGACGACCTGTGGAGGCAACCGCATGGCAAGGTCGGGAGACCGCCAGTCCTTCGTCCACCTCCACCAGCACACCGAGTACTCGATGCTCGACGGGGCGGCGCGCATCGACGATCTCGTCGCCGCCGTGGTCGCCGACGGCCAGCCTGCGCTGGCGATCACCGACCACGGGAACATGTACGGCGTCCTCGAGTTCTACCGGGCCTGCCACGAGGCCGGGATCTCGCCGATCATCGGCCTGGAGGCCTACATGGCGCGCAACTCGCGTCACGAGCGCCCGGTGCGCCGGGGTCGGATCGACGACCTCGGCGGCGACGCCGAGCGCGGCGAGAAGCTCTACTACCACCTGACGCTCCTCGCCGAGACGAGCGCCGGATACCGGAACCTGATGAAGCTGTCCTCCGACGCCTACCTCGAGGGCTACTACTACAAGCCGCGGGTCGACTGGGAGCTGCTCGAGCGCCACCACGAGGGGCTGATCGCGACGACCGGCTGTCTCGGCGGCGTCGTCGCGCAGGCGCTGCTCGCCGGCAACTCCGGCGAGGCCCGTGAGCTCGCTGCTCGTCTCCAGGAGATCTTCGGGCGAGAGAACCTCTTCGTCGAGCTGCAGGACCACGGGATCACCGACCAACGGCGGGTCAACCCGGCGCTTGTCGAGATCGCCCGGGCGATCGGCGCGCCGCTGCTGGCGACGAACGACGGCCACTACTGCCGGCGCGGCGACGCCGTCGCGCACGACGCCCTTTTGTGCGTCCAGACCGGGGCGACGATCAACGACCCGAAACGCTTCAAGTTCGAAGGTGCCGAGCACTACCTGAAGACCGCCGGCGAGATGCGGGTGGTCTTCCGCGACCTCCCCGAGGCGTGTGACAACACGCTCGCCGTCGCCGAGCGCGCCCACGTTGTGATCGAGCTCGACCGGCCGACGCTGCCGGAGTTCCCCGTTCCCGACGAGTTCGTCGTCGGTTCCTACGAGGAGTCCGCGACGGCGTACCTGGCCGATCTCACCCGGCGCGGTGCCCTCGGGCGCTACCGCTCGCCGCTGCCGGACGAGGTCAGCTCGCGTCTCGACTACGAGCTCGGCGTGATCGCGAAGATGGGGTTCTCGGCCTACTTCCTCGTCGTCTGGGACCTCATCCGTCACGCCCGGTCGCAGAAGATCCGAGTCGGACCGGGCCGGGGCTCGGCCGCCGGCTGCCTCGTTGCCTACTGCCTGCGGATCGTGGACATCGACCCGATCCGCTACGGGCTCGTGTTCGAGCGATTCTTGAACCCCGGCCGCAAGCAGATGCCCGACATCGACATGGACTTCGACGAGCGCTACCGGTCCGAGATGATCCGCTACGCCTCGGAGCGCTACGGCTGGGACCACGTGGCGCAGATCGTGACCTTCTCCACGATCAAGGCCCGGGCGGCGGTGCGCGACGCGGCGCGCGTCCTCGGGTTGCCGTATGTGGTCGGGGACAAGGTGGCGAAGGCGATGCCGCCGCTCGTCATGGGCCGGGACGCGCCGATGCGCTTCTGTTTCGAGCAGGTGGAAGGGCACGAAGACGCCTATTTCGCGGCGACGAGCCTGCGCGAGATGTACGAGGTCGACCCGGACGCGAAGGCGGTGATCGACGTGGCGCGCGGCCTCGAGGGGCTGCGCCGCCAGGACGGCATCCACGCCGCGGCGGTCGTGATCTCAAAAGAGCCCCTCACCGAGTACATGCCGATCCAGCGCAAGCCCGAGCCGGGGGCCAACCCCGCCGACGCGCCGATCGTCACCCAGTACGAGATGCACGGAGTCGAGGCGCTCGGACTGCTGAAGATGGACATCCTCGGGTTGCGGAACCTCTCGGTGATCGAGACCGCCCTCGATCTGATCGAGGAGGCGACGGGAACCCGCCCCGACATCGACGCCGTGCCGCTCGACGACGAGCCGACCTACGAGATGCTCCGGCGCGGCGACTCGATCGGTGTGTTCCAGCTCGAGGGTTCGGCGATGCGCGCGACGCTACGCGCCCTCGCGCCGACGTGTTTCGACGATGTCGCCGCGCTCGTCGCTTTGTATCGGCCGGGGCCGATGGCCGGGAACATGCACCGCGACTACCCGGAGCTGAAGAACGGCCGCATGCCGCCGAGATACGTCCATCCCGAGATGGCCGAGGTCCTGAGCGACACCTACGGGCTGATGCTCTACCAGGAGTCCGTGATGCGCGTCGCCGAGCGATTCGCCGGGTACACGCTCGAGGAGGCCGACAACCTCCGCAAGGCCTGCGGGAAGAAGGACCGCAAGCTCATTGCCGACGAGCGCGAGAAGTTCGTCGCCGGGTGCATCGACCGCGGCTACGGCGAGGAGATCGGCACGCGGCTTTTCGACATCATCGAGCCGTTCGCCAACTACGCCTTCAACAAGTCCCACGCCTACGGCTACGGGCTCGTCGCCTACCAGACCGCTTGGCTGAAGGCCAACCACCCCGTCGAGTACCTTGCCGCGCTGCTTTCCTCGGTGAAGGACGACAAAGACCACACGGCGATCTATCTCGGCGAGTGCCGGGCGCGCGGCATCGAGGTGAGGGTGCCGGATATCAACGAGTCCAGCTCGAACTTCACGGCGCGGCGCGCCGGGTCGCGCCGCGGCGGCACCGGCGTGATCGTCTTCGGCCTCTCGGCCGTGCGCAACGTCGGCGAGGGGGTCGTGGGACAGATCGTCGCCGAGCGCGAACGGAACGGGCCGTTCGCCGACTTCCACGACTTCTGTTGCCGGGTCGACCCGTTCGTCCTCAACAAGCGCTCGATCGAGTCGCTCATCAAGGCCGGAGCCTTCGACTCCCTCGGCCACCCGCGCAAAGGGCTCTGCCTGGTCTTCGAGGAGATCATCGACCATGTGCTCGCTCGGCGGCGCGAAGAAGAGCTCGGCATCTCGACCCTGTTCTCGGCGCTCGCCGAGGCGCCGGCAGACAGTCCGGGCGGCCTCGATGAGGCGCGACGTGCGATCCCCGACGTCGAATTCGACAAGTCGGAGAGGCTCGCGGCGGAAAAGGAGATGCTCGGGCTCTACGTGAGCGACCATCCGCTCCTCGGGTTCGAGGCGGCGCTGCGGCTTCGTACGGACGCGACGGTGCGCGAACTGCTCGACCAGGCGACGTCGCCGGAGATCCTCGCCGACCTCTCCAGCTCGTCGGTCGTCGTCGGCGGCGTCCTGACGGGCCTCAACCGGAGGTACACGAGGCGGGGTGAACTGATGGCGACCTTCGTCCTCGAGGACCTCGAGTCGGCGATCGAGGTCTTCGTCTTCCCGAAGACGATGGCAGAGCACGGGATGCGGCTCGAGGATGACGCGATCGTCTGCGTGCGCGGGCGGATTGACGTGAGAGACGACGTGCCGAAGCTCATCGCCTCAGAGATCATGCGCCCCGAACTCACGCCCTCTGGTGAGGCGATCGAGCTCTGTGTGCCCCTTTCGTCGGTCTCGGAGTCGATCGTCGCCAAGCTGAAAGAACTCGTCGTCGAGCACCCCGGTCCGGTACCGGTGCACATCCGCCTCGGCTCGAAGGTGCTGCGCCTCCCGGCGCAGTTCAACGTCGACCCGCGCGGCGGCCTCGTCGGGGCCCTGAAGGAGCTGCTCGGCGCCAACGCGGTGACGGCGTAGGGCCCAGCGGTGCCGTGAGATAAACCGCGAGGACCCAACGCTACGCAGAGGCGGCTCGTCACCTTTTCGAGGCGCGAGCGGGGATGGTCCGTCCGGCGCTCTATAGGAGTCGTCTAGCCCGCCGGTCGCCAGCCCGACGGCGGCGAAGGCGACCGACGCGAGGGCTCCCTTGTGCGCCGCGGCCGCGCCTTTGGCGTACCAAACCCGGCCGCGTCAGCCGGTCGGCGGGCCTCGACCGGGGCGGCGGCCACGCTCCGTGTTGGCCAGCAGCGAGGCGGCTCGGGGCACACGCTCACTTTGCGTGGTCGGTCCATTGTCGGGCGTGGTCAATCTGTGCCAGGAATGATCCCGACTGACCAGGGTCGCGCGTTGCCTGGACTGCGTCCCCACTGCGATGAGGCGGGGAACTTGGCCCTAGATGCGTCTGCATCGGGCGGGTTCCGAGGTGGACGATGTCTGCGTGGTCTGGCGCAACCTGCGCGTAACTCACGGTGAGTGGCGACGCGTAGCGTGGTCGCGGCCAGGGTGGAAACCCGCGGCGAACCCGGATCGTGCCGCGGACCCCTGGGAGTACCTCCTCCTCGCGGTATCGGCCACGGCGTTCTGCCGGGTCGAGCGAGCTGTTCCCAGCCGCGAAGCGGTCCCGGTTTGCCGCGACACCGCGGCAGCGAGGCGCGCCTGTCCCGCCGGGGGCGCCGAGGTCCGCCCGTCCCGGCCAGGCGGCCCGTGCCCCGCGATCAGTTGTCGGCATCACCTCGCCCCGACATCGGGGTCGCCCCGTCTCGGCTTTCTCGACCTCGGGACGGGGGCGCCCGGGGTCTGTGATCGTGGGTCGTCCCGCGGAAGACGCCGCTAAGGGGGAGTTAGTGATGCCGACACGACTTCGTTCTGTCGCAGCTGTTCCGCTTCTTCTTCTCGCCACGGTGCTCGTCGCCGGATTGCTCGACCTCGTCGGGGCCGGCCCTGCCGGAGCCGTCGAGGGGCCCAGCGTGACCGCGACCGCGGTGTCGAGCATCACGTTCACGGCCGCGACCCTGAACGGATCCGTGAACCCGAACGGGGTGTCGACGAGTTGCTATTTCGTGTACGAGCCGGTGTCCGGCCTCCCGAGCGTGACAACGCCGCCCACACCGGTCGGCTCGGGAACCTCGCCGGTCGCCGTGTCGGCGGACGCCTACGGTCTGTTGCCGAACGCGACCTACTGGGTCTGGCTCTACGCGACCAACGCCGACGGGGTCACCGTGCGGAGCGACAACGTGACCTTTATGGCGTCGGCCATGTCGCCGACGTCCCCGGCGACCGCGCCGAGTGTGACGGGTGACGCGGCGACGGACGTCGTCCCGACGGCGGCAACACTGCACGGCACGGTGAACCCGATCGGGGTCGCGACCACCTACACCTTCTACTACGGCCTGTCCGAAGTGGACACGCCGTGGGATACGGGATTCGCCTCCGCCGGTACCGGCAGCTCGCCCGTCGTCGTTTCGGCGGACGTGACGGGTCTCAAGCCGGACACGACCTACTACGTCTTCCTCTTCGCGCGCGACACCACCGACACCAGCCGGTACGCCTGGAGTCCCACCGAGAGCTTCACGACGCTCGCTGCCACTGCAACGGCGGCGAGCCCGGCGGCTGGACCGAAGGCGAAGACGACCGCGAAGGCAAAGAGGGCTGCGTCGCGACGGAGCATGGAGGCGAGGATTGTCATTGACTCGATGACAGTCGTCCTCACCAAGTCTCGGGCGGCCACCGCGCCGGTGAAGCTCAGTTGTGTCGGCGCCGCGTGTTCGGGATCGGTGCAGTTGGAGAAGACGGCGGGCAAGGGTCGGTTGCTCGCGGGCGCCGCCTACAAGATTGCCAAGGGCAGGACCGCGACCGTCTTCCTCCGGCTCACGCCGGCGGGACGGGCGGTCCTTGTCCGTGTGGCACGCAACCCGCTCCGGGAGCTGTTGGTCGCGACGGCGGGCGGCGGCAAGAGGGCCGAGAAGAGCCGACGTTTCGTGAGGGTCAGATCCGAGCGCCGCAGTCCTCTCCGGTCGGCGGTGAAGCGAGCGCCTTACACCCGCTAGGCGGACTCGGCGAAGCCCGCTGTTTCCGCTTGGCTTGGCTGACCTGCGGAACCCCCAGGCGAAGGCAAACTCCCGGCAGGTAGTTGCGATGGCCGTCAGGTAGCTCGCGCCTCACCCCCAGGCGACCGTCTCCGCACTGCCGCCGACTTCGGAAGAATCGGCAACCTGGCGCTCTGCAGGGGGCTGCCGCCTTCCGGTTAGCGATCGGTCGGCCGCTAAGCAGGGTTGGCACTTCCTCGGGTGAGAGATCGCAAGCGTGGCGTGCCCCGTAGCAACGGACGTTTTCCCGCGACCGTCTGGGCTGTGCTGTCCTCGGGCCCGGGCGCCCCAGGAACGCTTCGTTGGGCGCGCGACGTGACGGATCTGGACGGGTGCGCTCACCGTCCGGCGAGAAAGCGACTGGCGGCGGCGAACCGGCTCGTCGTCGGTCGCTTTCCGGCGGGGATCGACACCCCGTGGCGTTCCCTCCCACAGTTCCCGTAGACTGGAGTTGTCCCCATCGCCGCGAGCAGGCGTTTCGCCTGGTCGTTGGAAGCCAGACGGCGGGTCGCTCGGATGACTCGGCACGTGGCAGGGCAGTTGAGCAGTGAGAGGCTTGCAAGCGTGATGGACGTCGCCACGAAAGACTGCACAGCGCTTTCTGACGCGGAGCTCGGTGAGTTCGCGGACCTGTGTGCGGAGAACGGGAACGGCTACGAGGTCGGCTTCCTCTCCAAACAGCGCGAGGAGTGGGTCCTCGTCACCCACGCCCGCGAGCAGGACAAGCTGCGCGGCTTCGCCTTCTCGACGCTTGAACGCATCGGTGGGACGCCGAGCCTTCTCGTCGGCATCGCTGCGTTCACCCGCACGAACGCGGCCGAGCAGGCGCTGAAGTCGATTATGCGCGACCTGTTCCGCCGGGCGGTGCTCGCCTTCCCTGACGAGGACGTGCTCGTCGGGACGCGGATGGCGAACGCGGCTTCGTTCCGCGGCTACGGCGGGCTTGCCGATGTCGTGCCGCGTCCCGGCCACAAGCCCTCGGGCGAAGAGCGCGCCTGGGGTCGGCGGCTAGCCAAGCGGTTCGGCGTCGACGGGCGGCTCGACGACCGCGTCTTTCTCGTGAAGGGCGACGCAAACCCGACGGGGATGCTCGACTACGCGCCCCGCCGGCCGCCCGCGCTGGCCGCGAAGTTGGCCGAGTTGTTCATGCCGCTCGACAGTTCACGGCGAGACACCCTCGTCGCGTTCGGCTGGGCGATGGCCGAAGACCTCGCTGCCGGTTCCCTCCCAAAGTAACTTCCGCAGCCGGCGCGCCCAGCGCTGAGGCACCCTGCGGGGCAGCACGGCAAGGACCAGTTTGGAGGCGTGACCCTTACGCAGGGCCGCGAGCCCGCAGACGAGGTAGCTCGGACGGAAACCGAGCATCTCGACGAGTTCGCCGCGTCGCAGGGGGTGCTCCGCCGCGAAGGCCGCCCGGCGCGCGAGCGGGTCGCCGACGAGCACCGATTGGGTGATCCCGGACCACGAGACTGTCGCGATGACCTCGCCGTCGGGGCGCACCGAGAGTTCGAGGGCGCGCGGCGAGGTCCCGATGACGACGACCGACTGGGCCGTCCCGTCGAGGTCGATGTAGGCGATCGACGGGCCCCAGGTCGACAGCAGCGAGGCGCCGCGGCGTTCGGGCGATGCCAGCTGGTCGAGCAGCCGCCGGGCCGGACGGCGGCGGGCGCGTCCGAGCAGAGTCGGCGGGCCTAGCGCGACGATCGCCTCGGGCCGGGCGGGGTCCGTCGGCTCCCCGTCGTCGGCGAGCGTCAGGGCGACGACGTCGAAGCGTGCGGCGAGACGCAGGGTGCCGTCCGGCGTCCGCACCCGCTGGAGGGCGCGTCCACGCTCGGGGCGGGACCGCAACAACGCCCCCGAGGCGAGGTCGACGCCGACCCACTCCTCGGGACCCGGCGAGAGCACGAGACAGGTGAGCTCGGTGCCAGGCACGACGGCCGGTTGGCTGCCGACGCGGACGCGACGCGGGAAGCGGATGCGGCGGTGCACCGGGGGCGTCGTGATCGAGGTCACGTTGAGATCATGGCCTTCGCGTCGTTGACGGCGCGCGCGATGGCGCCGGAGATCTCAGCGGGGTCGGTCAGCGGCGCGAGGCATGCTCCGCGCCGGCAGACGTAAGCGCCCTCGAGCGCGCGGCCGACGGTGAGCGGGCTTGGCGGCGCTGGGCCCCAGACGAGGACGCGCTCGGGGACGTAGCCCGTCGAGGCCGTCGCGACGAGGTCCGGGCGGTCGCCGACGACGACGACCTCGACGGCGCCGAGTTCGATAAAGACGGCCGCCTCGACGAGGTGCGCGAACGCGAGCGGGGAGTTCGTCAGCGCCGAACCCGCCGTGGCGACGCAGGTCGCGGCCCGGGAGTCGCATGTCCGGTCGCCGGTGATCGCGGCAAGCCTGGCGAGCGCGAGCGCGGCGACGGAGCCCGCGGCGGGCGTGGCGCCGTCGTGGGTCTCGCGGGGGCGCACGACGAGTGCCTCGGCGTCGCTCCCCGTCGTGTACCAGCCGCCGTCCTCGGCGGAGAACAGCCGGATGAGCCCGTGCGCCGTGGCGAGCGCCTCCTCGGTGTAGCGGCCGACTCCCGTGAGCTCCCCGAGCCGGGTGAGACAATCGACGAGCCAGGCGTAGTCGGCGGCGACCGCAAGGTGGGCGGCGCGTCCGGACTGCCAGACGCGCAGCCACCTCCCGTCCGGCCGGCGCAGCTGGGAGCAAAGGAATTCGGCGAGCTCGATCGCGGCGGCGCGCCAGGCGGCGTTCCCCGTCGCCGCCGCGGCCTCGGCGAGCACCGAGCAGGTCATCGCATTCCACTCGGTGAGCACCTTGTCGTCGAGCGCCGGGTGGGCCCGCGCCTCCCGGGCGCGATGGAGATCGGCGCGGCAGGTCTCGACCTCCGCCGGCCGGACGATCTCGTCGCGCACCGGACGGGAGAGGACGCTCCGGCCAGCGGCGAAGTTGCCTTCGTCGGTGACGCCGAACCACTCGGCGGCGACCCGGCCACGTTCGGCGCCGAGGACCGCCGTCAGCTCCTCGGGCGTCCACAGGTAGAAGCGGCCCTCCTCCCCCTCGGAGTCGGCGTCCTCGGACGACCGGATGCCGCCCGCAGGCTCGCGCAGGACACGGAGCACGTAGCCGAGGGTTTCCTCGAGCACCTGGCGCCAGCGGACGTCGCCGGTGATCTGCCAGGCGTGGAGGTAGCAGCGGGCGAGCGCGGCCTGGTCGCAGGCCATCTTCTCGAAGTGCGGCACGAGCCAGCGGCGATCGACCGAGTAGCGAGCGAATCCGCCGCCGAGCTGGTCGTAGATGCCGCCCGACGCCATCGCCTCGAGGGTCGCCGTCGCCATCTCGAGGGCGCCCGGCCGCCCGAGTTCATGGGCGCGCAGCAGAAGCTCGAGCATCGGGGTCTGGGGGAACTTCGGCGCCCGTCCGACGCCGCCGTACTCGTCGTCGAAGCTCGCCGCGAAGCGCTCGAGCGCGAGATCCACGAGTTCGCCAGCCCGCGGCAGGCCTGGGTCCGGTGCCGTCGGCCCGAGCCCGCTGGCGACCGCGGCGGTGAGCTCGTCGGCCTGCCGCTCGATCTCGTCGCGCCGCTGCGCCCAGGCGGCAAGGACCGCCTCGAGCAGGTCGCCGAAGGCGGGCAGTCCGTGGGCGGGGCGCGCCGGGAAGTAGGTGCCGCCGAAGAACGGGCGGCCCTCGGGGGTGGCGAAGACCGTGAGGGGCCACCCCGCCTGGCCGTGCAACGCCTGGACGGCCTCGAGGTAGACGGCGTCGAGGTCGGGTCGCTCCTCCCGGTCGACCTTGACGGGAACGAAACCGCCGTTGACCAGCCGGGCGATCGCCTCGTCCTCGAAGGACTCGTGGGCCATGACGTGGCACCAGTGGCAGGCCGAGTAGCCGATCGAGATGAGGACGGGCCGGTCGAGCTGGCGGGCACGGGCGAAGGCGGCTTCGCCCCAGGGGTACCAGTCGACCGGGTTGTCCCGGTGCTGGCGCAGGTACGGGCTGAGCTCGTCGGCGAGGTGGTTCATCGGCCGGTTCCGCCGGCGGTGATGGCGCCTCTCGCCGCGTCGCGCCGGACCTTGCCGGCTGCCGTGCGGGGCAGGGCCTCGACGATGAAGAGCTTCCTCGGCGCGGCGACCGCTCCGAGCTCGCCGCGCACGAGCTGTCGCAGCTCGGCGAGGGTCGGAGGCGTGGCGTGGCCCGTCTCGACGACGGGGGCGCCGCCTTCGCCCCATGCGGGGTCCGGAACGCCGACGTCGGCGTCGGCGACGCCGGGGTGGGTGCGCGCTACGGCTTCGACCGGGGTGGGCCAGACCGACTTGACCTTGGTGCCGATCACGTCGGACATGCGCCCGCAGAAGCAGCGCTTGCCTCGCGGTGAGACCGCCCCGGCGTCGTGGGCGCAACACAGCGCCGCCACGAATCCCTCGTCGCCGCCCATGTCCAGGGGGACGAGCCGACGCACTCACGGTAGCCTAACGGCCTCATGACGACTGCTGAGCTGGGCCTGCCCGCTTCGAAGGCGAGCGGCGACTGCGAGGAGATCGCCGCCGAGGACGGTCTTGCCGGTATCCGGCAGCTCGCCCGGGACGCGACGATCCTTTATCACATGGACAAGGAGGCGCAGGCAGGGCGCGACGCTTTCGTCGAGCAGCGGCCACCCGACTTCCGTCGCTTGCCCCGTCGGCCGTGAGGGCTCGGCGATCCTGGGGGGAATGAG
>Ga0187857_10001750_pt1 | contig 21173 bp, 21 predicted proteins | sample June2016WEW_8_10_FD_132984 | JGI IMG/M metagenome (GOLD analysis project Ga0187857, IMG submission 132984) | Peatland microbial communities from SPRUCE experiment site at the Marcell Experimental Forest, Minnesota, USA - June2016WEW_8_100 | ecosystem: Environmental > Terrestrial > Soil >... | reverse complement strand
TTCCTCCACTTCGGCTAACGCAGCCGACAGCTTGTCGGCTGCTCGATCCCCAGTACCCATCAAAAACTGATAGCTTCTCTCGTGATTCGCTCAGGAACCACCGTCATCTCGCGATTGCGCCCAGCAGATCTGAGGGTTTGCACAGGGCGCTTGCGCGGTCGTCGGAGATTTGACAGACTGGGGCGATGATTCTCGCAGGCGATATCGGGGGCACTTCGACGCGGTTGGCCATGTTCGAGGCCCCAAACGGGCGGCCGTTGTCGGTCGTTGAACAGACCTATTCCAGCCGGAAATACTCGGGTCTGGGTGAAATTGCCGCCGCTTTTGTGGCGGAGCACCGAGTGAAGGTCGAGCGGGCCTGCTTCGGCATTGCGGGTCCTGTTCAGCAGGGGCGGGTGGTGACGCCGAACTTGCCATGGGTGGTGGATTCAGGGCCGCTGGCGCGGGAGTTAGGTCTGCGGACCGTCAGACTCATCAACGATCTGGAGGCCAATGCCTACGGCATCGCCGCGCTGGAGGCCGGCGACTTCGTCGCCTTGAATGCCGGCGCGCAAGGGGCGGCGGGCAATTGCGCGGTCATTTCCGTGGGCACCGGCCTGGGCGAGGCCGGGATGTACTGGGACGGCCAGATGCACCATCCCTTTGCGTGCGAAGGGGGTCACGCCGATTTCTCGCCGCGCGATGAGTTGGAGAGCGAGTTCCTCCATTACCTGCGCGCCCGGTTCACGGAGTTCGGACATGTCAGCTACGAGCGCGTCCTTTCCGGACCCGGCTTGCGCGAGGTTTATGGGTTTTTGCGCGACGTTAAGGGCGGCCAGGAACCGGCCTGGCTGCGGGAGGCCATGCTCCGGGGCGACCCTTCGGCGGCAATTTCAAGCGCGGGTCTGGAAGGCCGGTGCGAGTTGTGCGTGAAGGCCCTCGACATGTTCGTGGCGTTCTACGGCGCCGAGGCAGGCAACCTGGCGCTCAAGACCATGGCCATCGGCGGGGTGTATGTGGGCGGCGGCATTGCGCCCCGAATCATCGGCAAGCTCCAAGGCCCGCTCTTCATGGCCGCTTTCACCGCCAAAGGCCGGATGCGCCCGCTCATGGAGGCGATGCCCGTTCGCGTCATCATGAAGGAGACCACCGCCCTGCTCGGCGCTGCCCGTGCCGCCATCCAAACCGCTTGACGAGGCGGAGCCCGGTTCGTGAACCATCCGGCATCCGAGGAGAAAGGGTCGAGTGTCGAGTGTCGAGTGTCGAGGGAACCAACTGCCGCCCCTCGACACTCGCCCCTCGCCTCTCGCCCCTCGCGTCTGGATACTCAGGAACCGGGGTCTAAGTAAGTCCTGGACCTTGAGCGGAAAGGCTGCTAAAACCCCGGTTATGACTACATTTGAATCTCGATTGTCGCGCCGCGCCATGCTTGGCCAGTCAACCCAAGCGGTTGCCTGGCTGGCATTGGCGGCCAACTGTGCCCCCCTGTTTGCTGCCGCGAGCAAGCGCCGCTTTAGGATTGGCGCTTGCGACTGGTCTATCGGCCGGATGGGTGACCCGGCGGCCTTCGAGCTGGCCAAGGAGATTGGGCTGGATGGCGTCCAGGTGAGCCTGGGCACCGCGGCCGACGACATGCGGCTGCGCAAACCCGAGGTGCAGCAGCAGTACAAAGAGGCCGCCAGCCGGGCGGGTCTGGAGGTTTCCTCGCTGGCCATTGGCGAGCTGAACAGCATCCCGTACAAAAGCGACCCGCGCACTGTGGCCTGGGTGAGCGACAGCGTCGATGTCTGCCGGGCGCTGGGAGTGCGCGTGGTGCTGCTGGCCTTTTTTTCAAACGACGATTTGCGCGGCGATAAGGCGGGCGTGGATGAAGTAGTGCGGCGGCTTAAAGCGGTTGCCCCCAAGGCCCAAAAGGCAGGCGTCATTCTGGGCCTGGAAAGCTGGCTGAGCGCCGAACAACATCTGGACATTCTCAAGCGCGTCGGTTCCCCGGCGGTGCAGGTCTATTACGACCTGTGCAACTCGACCGATATGGGCTACGACATCTGCCAGGAGATTCGCGCGCTAGGCAAACGACGCATCTGCGAGTTTCACGCCAAGGAGAACGGCGCCCTCCTCGGCCAGGGCAAGATTGATTTCAAGAAGGTCCGCGCCGCCCTGGACGATATCGGTTACAGTGGATGGATTCAGATCGAGGGGGCCGTGCCTCCCGGCAAACAAATACTGGAGAGCTACCAGGCCAACTGCAAGTTCTTGCGGGCGATTCTGGCGTAGGGGACCCGGTATTCCCCCCTTGCGCAACGGAAATTGTGCCTCGCTTGGAAACGTTGACAGTCATCATAATATCATTAAAGTTATGTCATTATGACACGAACAACAATAATGCTGCCTGGAGACCTCAAGCAGTGCGCCGTTTCCGAGGCGCGGCGGCTCCACGTCTCCTTTGCCGATTTTGTGCGGCAGGCCATCCGTGAGAAGTTGCCGCCGCGGGCCAGAGGCAAAGAGCGGCTTGAACAACGCCGGCAAGATCCGCTGTTCCGGCTGGCGGATCGCCTGCCGCCCGCCAAGGGCGGTTCCGTCACCGATGTCGCGGCCAACCATGATGCTTACCTCTATGGCCCGAAATCTGAATCGGCTCCAGGATGAACGCCCTTTTCGTTGACACGGGCGCTTTGGTGGCGCGCGCCCTGCTGCGCGACCAGCACCACCGGGCTAGTCGCAAGGGCTGGGAAACGCTGGAAATCATCGATGCGCGACTCTTCTCCAGCGAGCACATTTTGGACGAGGCAATCTCGCTGCTGACCCGCCAGGCCGGCGCCACTTATGCGGCTCGGTGGGGGCGCGATCACCTCGCCTCCCGGGAAATCCAATGGCTCGATGCCACCCCCGAGAACTGGCAGGAAGCCCTGCGTTGGCTCGAGAAGCTCGCGGACCAGAGGCTGAGCTTCACGGATTGCTTGTCCTTTGCGCTAATGCGGCAGGAAAACCTCCGGACGGTCTTCGGCTTTGATCGCCATTTCGGGCTGGCTGGCTTTGAACTTTGGCCGGCACTCTGACGCGACGGGAGGCAGTCATAGCCAGGGGGCGCGGACGCCTCCTCCGCGCGGAGTTGATTTCAAATACGGCACGGCAAGGACAAATCTAGCCCGACGAAGCACTACCGGTCTAGGTTAGTCCTGCCCGCGATCCGGGCCGGTGGCGCAAAAGCCCTTTTGTTACGGGGGAAATATTCCCTGTAACTGGGTTGACACGGGGGATCGCGTTAGGCATACCTTTGACATGGCTCGCTCATCAGCAACGTACCCGGGAAGATGCACCACACGAATTTGCTGCTTGGCAGGAACCTGAAATCTTGGCTGCCGCTCACCGAATGGAAACCGTGAAGGCAAAATCGCAACTCGAAAGGCTGCGGAAACTGGAAGAGGAGTGCCAACGCCTCCGAAACAGCCTCGACGTGTCAAAGCGAGGCGAGGTGATATTTCAGGCCCCGAACAGCATGTGGTCTGACAACGACATTGTGGTTGAGGCCGACGGAATCGGAGGGGCGAAACTAAAGTCAGGGTTGACGACCATGTGGTCACGGGGGCGTATCCCCTGCGGGGCCTTCAGCCTCCATCGCTCCTGACATCCGGACAAGCATCCCGCCTTCGCTCCACTCCCGTTACAGGAGTTTCCTCACTACTACGCAGGACTCCGACTTCCAGACCGACACCCGCCGCCTCACCGGGCGTACCGGCTTGTGCGGTGGATTGAACCTGGGATGGCTCCCGGTTCATCGGCCTGGACCTCCCCGCTTATCTGATGCGCACCTTCCCGGCGTGCCGACCACGCTGACCCCGACGGAGTTCGCAGGACATGGCGATTGGGTTTCCTGCGAGCATCGGCCTTCGCACAACACCCCAGAGGCTCGGCGTCTCCGTGCTTTTAACATAACGGGGCTCATTCGATGTGGTTCATCTTCATTTCGGCCCGTCGGTTCTATGCCGGGACTGCTCTCCCCTCCTGCCTTGCGGCATGGACAGGCACCTGGCCGCTCCGTCGTGAACCGCTTAATTCGACGGGTGGGACTCTCACCCACGAGTTCGCGCACCCTTCGCGGGCTGCTGCGGGGTGGCCTGTTTATAGCACTAACGCAGCTACCCCCTCCTTCTTTTTGTTTTTCAGCGGCGCGGGTCAGGCCCGCCTGTCGAATTGCCCGCCAGCCGCGCCGCTGAAAAACAAAAAGAAGGGTTGCGGGTCGTGGTCCTCCTACAAATAGGTCACCCCTAACGAGGTTTTTGGCCCTTGGCGTACGCCGGCGGTGGTGCGAAAGCACGAAATCCAGGCGGGGTGCATCAATGAGTTCCTCTCAATCATCTCCCCAGAATTTGTGGGTAATGGCAAGGTGCGCCACCCTGGGCCGAGATCTCTTTACTTGATGCTGCTGCTGTACTCCCGCCGGAACTCTTCGTATACGATTCGCAGGACCTTCTGCCTGTCTTCAGGCTCGTCGAAGCTCGCTGCCATCTTTAGGAGCCCATCCTTACTGATGGACTGTGCTGCTTGATTCTGCCTGGAATCCAATCACAGAGGGCCACTGCGTACTCGGTGTAGGGCGCCAGTAGTTCGCAGCTTAGGTGGCCGACTGACTTCAGCACGCTATACCGGGACATGCGCAGGCCATAAGCGTCGTAGTACTTCGCGCCGACGTGGACGTCGTGGCCGAGGAACTGCTTAAGGTCCCTGACGGCGGCCTCGTAGGTTTTTCGGATTTCATGGTCGGTGAATGCACGCTGCCCGGTCTCCGCGTACGCTCTGAGCAAGCCGAGGGCGACGACCGGCATGATGACTTTCGTCTGGGAGTACTTGAGCATTCGCTCGATCTCACTTTTGCAGAATGCTTCCGAGCTTGCTGGGAGCGTCTTCAGGCTCTTTCCCATATCGGAGCTTTGTCTCCTAAGCGTGTGTTCGACCCGAGGCATGATCTGCGCCGAGGCGCGGGGCGGCGCTCCCGCTCAACCGACAAACTTCTTCGCCACGAGGCTGGCGTTGTGGCCGCCGAAGCCGAAGGAGTTATTGACGACGGCGGTGACCTTCATCTGGCGGGCGGTGTTCGGGACGTAGTCCAGGTCGCACTGGGGGTCCGGGACTTCGTAGTTGATGGTCGGGGGGACGCAATCCTCGGCAATCGCCCTGGCGCAGATGACCATCTCGACCGCGCCGGCAGCCCCGAGCATGTGACCGGTGGCGCCTTTGGTGGAACTGACGGCGAGTTTGCGGGCGCGCGGGCCGAAGACGGTCTTGAGGGCCTCCGTTTCGGCAATGTCCCCCTGGGGCGTGGAGGTGCCGTGGGCATTGATGTAGGAGATGTCCTCGGGGTTGAGGCCGGCGCTGCGCAGGGCCATGCGCATGCAGCGGGCGGCGCCTTCGCCGTCCGGAGAGGGGGCCGTGAGGTGATGGGCGTCGGCAGTGTTTCCGTACCCGGCGAACTCGGCATAGATGCGGGCGCCGCGCGCCTGGGCATGGCCGAGTTCCTCGAGGACCAGCACGCCGGCGCCTTCGCCCATGACAAAGCCGTCGCGTTCCTTGTCAAAGGGCCTGGAGGCGCGCAGGGGCTCGTCATTGCGGGTGCTCATGGCTCTCATGGCGCAGAAGCCGCCGATGCCGATCGGGACAATGGTGGCCTCGGCGCCGCCGGCGAGCATGATGCTGGCATCGCCCATCTTGATGGTGCGCCAGGCCTCGCCCAGGGCATGGTTGGCGGTGGCGCAAGCGGAGCAGGTGGCGAAATTGGGACCGCGCAGGCCGTAATATATCGAGACGATACCTGAGGCCATGTTGGAGATGAGCATGGGGATCATGAAAGGCGACAGCCGGTGCGGACCGCGATGGAGCAGGATGGCGTGCTGATCGGTTGTGGTCCTCAGGCCGCCGATGCCGGAGCCGATGAACACGCCGGCCTCATCGCCGTCGATGTGGTTGAGGTCCAACCCCGCGTCGCGCAGGGCCTGCCAGGCGGCATAGACGCCGAACTGCGCGAACCGGTCGGTGCGCCGGATCTCCCTTGGGGACGGAAAGGCCGGGGTGGGGTCGAAGTCTTTGACTTCGGCGGCGATCTGGGTGTCGAACCGGGAGACATCGAAAGAGGCGATTTTTGCGATGCCGCACTCCCCCGCCAGGAGGCGTTTCCAGAGGGTGTCGACATCATTGCCCAAGGGTGAAACCACGCCCAAGCCGGTGATCACCACCCGGCGCTCGGTCCAGTTGCTTGCCATAAACAAAACGGGGCAGCCCAACCTGAAGCCAGGCCAAGCTGCCCAGGCATTTCTCAACGAGCAGTTTACTTTTGCTGCAGGTCCTCGATGTATTTGACCACATCACCCACGCTCTGAAGCTTCTCCGCCTGTTCATCGGGAATCTCATGGCCAAACTCTTCCTCCAAAGCCATGACTAATTCCACAGTGTCGAGCGAGTCCGCCCCGAGATCCTCGATGAACTTGGCCTCGGGCGTGACCTGATCCGGGTTCACGCCCAACTGCTCGACGATGATGTCTTTGACTCGTTGCTCAATTGTTTTCTCAGCCATGATTGTCTCCGGTTCTAGTTTTGCTGTGTGTCTATTCTACGTTGGGGGGAGCCGTCAAGTCCTGATTCAACATTTTTTTGAGCCTCTGGCGAGGATTTTCCTGGGCCTTCTGCCGCAACAGGTTGCAACTCGACACGCGGTCAAATCTTTCACATTGCCAGGCCTCCGTCTATCTTCAATACCTGTCCGGTCACGTAGCGGGCGGCCGGGCCAGCCAGGAACAGGGCGGCCTGGGCAATGTCCTCCGGCCGCCCGAAGCAGTTGAGCGGGATGCGCTCGAGCACCTTCCGGCGCAACTCCTGGCTCAGGCCGGCGGTCATGTCCGTCTCGATGAACCCGGGCGCCAAGGCGTTCACGGTGATGCCCCTGGAGGCGAGTTCGCGCGCCACTGACTTGGTGAAGCCAATCAAGGCCGCTTTGCTCGCCGCATAATTGCTTTGCCCGGCATTGCCAATCAAACCGATGACCGAAGCGACGTTGATGATCCGGCCCGACCGCTGCTTGAGAAAGGCTCGCGAAAGGGCCTTTGTAAACAGGAAGGCCCCTTTGAGGTTGGTGTCCAGCACCGCGTCCCAATCCGCTTCGCTCATCCGCATCAGCAAACCATCCCGCGTCACCCCGGCATTGTTGACCAGGATGTCCACCCGGCCGGTTTCTGCCAGAATCCTCTCTCCGGCAGCGGCTACCGCCGCCCCGTCCGCCACGTCCACTGCATGCGCCCAAGCCTTCCGGCCCAGCGCCCGAATTTCCTGGGCTGTCTTTTCCGAATTCTCCGCCGTGCGCGACACGCAGACCACCTCGGCGCCCTCGGCGGCGAATATCAAGGCAATCGCTCGCCCGATGCCCCGCCCGGCCCCGGTCACTACCGCAATTTGATTTGCCAACTGGTTCATAGGCGGCCCGCATTCTCGACATCCCGGGCAAAATGAACAGAAGAAAAAATGCGAGGCGTGTCTCAACTTTGGCCGCAGAGGTAGAGCCAAGAGGGCAGCCTTGAAGTCCGAAGGTCGAAGGTCGAAGGTCGAAGGAAGGCCGAAGCTCGAAATCCTCACCTGGCGTAGCCAGAACCAACGCGGGAAGAGAGCAACCGCGGAATACGCGGAATACGCGGAAAAGGATTGCTTGTCGTCTTGGGTTTCCGCGTATTCCGCGTATTCCGCGTATTCCGCGGTTCAAGATCGCAGCCATCTTGGATTCAATTATACGAGGACGAAGCGAACGCTGAGATCGCAAAGCTTTCGGGCGTTGGCTCTGCACTCGATATTGAGGGCACAGTCGCTTCCCTGTCACGCAGAGACGGCACCCAACGAGGGACCGGATGCGCACTTCGGATTTCGGCCTTCGGCCTTCGGTTTTCAGGGCTGCAGGCTTTGCCCTTCCCTCACCAGCGTGACTCTGGGGCAGCCCTGTTCGAGCGCCTTGGCCGCCGCTTCGAGGCTGGGCACACCCGAGACGTTGAGCAGTTGGGCGTTCTTAGCGATGCGTTTCATGAAACCGGTCAGTGCGGTTCCGGGCCCCAGTTCCACGAAACGGGTAAACCCCTGGTCCAGCAGGCAGCGCATGGATTGTTCCCAACGCACTGGAGAGGTGACCTGCTCGACGAGGCGCGCCCGGATGGCCTCGGGACCTTCGTGCGGGAGGGCGGTCACGTTGGATAGGACGAGCATGGCGGGCGGGGCGAGCGCCACGCCTGCCAATTCGGCCTGCAACCCGGGCTGTGCGCCGGCCATGAGCGGCGAATGATAGGCCCCGGCGACCGACAGAGGCAGCGCGCGGCGGGCGCCTTTGGCTTTGGCCAGTTCGCAGGCCCGGGCGATCTTCTCTGCCGGGCCCGAAATCACCAGTTGCCCGGGGCAATTCAAGTTGGCCAGCGCGACCCCCGCCTGGCCGCAGACCTGGCGCATGGCAGCTTCGTCCAACCCAATCACGGCCGCCATGCCGCCGCGGGTGGCTTCGCAGGCCTGCTGCATGAACAGTCCGCGCCGGTGAACGAGGCGCAACCCGTCCTCGAAGCTCATCGCCCCGGCGGCTGTCAAGGCCGTGAACTCCCCCAGGGACAATCCCGCCGCAGCCTGAAATTCCAGGGCCGGCACCCGCTCCTTGAGCAACTGGAAGGCAACCCAGCTTACCAGGAAAATGCCCGGTTGCGCGTTTTCCGTGCGTGTCAGTTCGGCCTCCGGCCCGTTGAAACAAAGGGCGCCAAGGTCATAGCCGATGGCCCTCTGGGCGCGGTCGAACCAGGCCCTGGCCGAGGGAAACCGTTCCGCCAGGTCCTTGCCCATGCCGACCGTCTGGGCGCCCTGTCCTGCAAATAACAATGCGGTCTTGCCCATAATTAAAGCCTGTCCCAAAAGCCCGGCGAACGGAAGACTTCGTCGCAACCTTTGTCGCAACCTTTGTCGAATTGGCCATTTTTCGACAAAGTTGGCGACGAAGGTTGCGACGAAGGTGTGGAATCGGAGTTTTTGGGATGGGCTCTAATCACCGCGGACGGGTCATCGTCGTTGATAGGTGCCCATCAACTGCGCCTGGGCCAGGAGATGGTTGGCCATGGCGCGCTCGAGGTCTTTTTTGGTGGCGCCGGGCTTGAGGTCCAGGGTCATGTCGAGGGCATAGAGTTTGAAGAAATAGCGGTGCGGTTTGCCGGGCGGGGGGCAAGGGCCGCCATAGCCCGGGCGTTTGAAGTCGTTGTGCCCCTGCCTGGCGCCGCCCTGGATGGTCTGGGTCTTGGGCACATCTTCGGACAATTGGGCAACGGTGGGCGGCAGGTCATAAAGCACCCAGTGGACCCACGTGCCGGCGGGGGCATCCGGGTCGTCCGCGACCAAGGCCAGGCTCTTGGCCTCGGCCGGCACGCCGCTCCACTTGAGCGGAGGAGAGACGTCCTCGCCTTCGCAGGTGTATTTGGCGGGGATCGGGGCCCCGTTGGTGAATGCAGTGCTGGTCAATTGCATGTTGGCCTTTCTTTTAGTTTCGGCCGCGCCCAAGCCGGTGACAGCCAGTCCGAAGAAGAAACCGAGAACCCCGACGGCTGCCAACAGGCGCGCAGGCCCGCTCCATCTGTTCATGGGGGGACTTTACTCCAAAGCAGGATGGCCGACAATGGGGAAGAGGGCCGCGCCGCTGAGACGCCGAAGGCCGAAATCCGAAGGAAATCCGAAATCCGACATCCCAAGGCCCGGATAGCAAAGCTTTCGGGCATTGGCTCTGCACTTAATACTGAGCCCACAGGCGCTTCCTTTTCGCGTAGCGACCGCACGGAATGAGGGACCGCATGCGGGCTTCGGATTCGGGTTTCGGGTTCCCTTCGGATTTCGGATTTCGGAGCCTCGCCGGCCTGACTTTAGAGCAGCCCTGGACCTCAAACTCGGATCCTCAATTGTCGATTGCGTTTGGGGTTTGATTGCCGGATATTCCAGGCCGTGCAGTCGAGTATTGCCCAACTTACCGAGCGCCTGGCCGCCTCTTACGCCGAATTAGGCGGGATCAACCATTTGGACGGCAAGAATCTTCCGTCCAAACGGGCGATCGCGCCGATTACGATGAACCTGCTGCGGCTGTTGTTTCCGGGGTTTTTCGACGAGAAGCCGGTGCATTCATCGAGAATCAAGGAGGAAACCTCCGCCTTGGTGGAGGCGGTGCTGGTGAGCCTGGAGGCGGAGATTCGCAAGAGCCTGGAATACCACCCGCCGACGGACTTGCCAGCCAAGGAGACGCGGCCGCTGGCCCATGCTCTGACGCTCCAGTTTCTGAACGGCCTGCCGCGGGTGCGGGAGTTGCTGCAGACGGACACGGAGGCGGCCTATAATGGCGACCCGGCGGCGCTGAGCAAAGAGGAAGTGATCGTGGCCTATCCATTTATCGAGGCCATCGCGGTGCAACGCCTGGCCCACCAGTTGTATCGGCAGGGCGTGCCCCTCATCCCGCGCATCATGACCGAGTGGGCCCACGCCAATACGGGGATGGATCTCCATCCCGGGGCGGAGATCGGCTCGCATTTCTTCGTGGACCACTGCACCGGAACGGTGGTGGGGGAGACCACCGAGATCGGCAATCATGTCAAGATGTACCAGGGCGTGGGCCTAGTTGCCAAATCGCTCTCCGCCGGGCAGAAACTCCGGGGCCTCAAGCGCCATCCAACGATCCAGGATGACGTGACGATTTACGCCGGCGCCACCATCATGGGAGGGGACACGGTGGTGGGCGAGGGCAGCACGATCGGCGCCAATGTGTTTCTGACCGCCAGCGTGCCGCCCCATTCTCTGGTGGTCCAGGAAGCCGCCAATGTGAAGGTCATGAGCAAGCGCTCCGAACGTGCCGAGCGTGGAGCGTGAAGAGCGTAGAGCGTGGGGAGCGTGTCGAGCGGGGGAGCGTTTTCCACGCTCCTCACGCTCCTCACCCTCGACACGACGCCCTAAAACCGGCTCAATTGCTTGAGTTCCGCCACGCGCTGCTCGAGGTGTTTGCGTTTGATTTTCGTAGTGCGCTGGAGGCCGAGGCCTTCGCAGCAGAAGGAGGCCAGGACGCTGCCATAGACCATGGCCAGGCGGATGTGGTCGTCAACGGGGCCTTTGGCCGCGGCCAGCCAGCCCATCATGGCGCCCACGAAAGAATCGCCGGCGCCGGTCGGGTCCACCACCTTATGGAGGGGGTAGGCGGGGCAGAGGAACAATCCCCGAGGGCCGGAGAGGATCGAGCCGTGCGAGCCTTTCTTGATGATGACGTATTTGGGGCCGAGCCTGTGGATTTTCCTGAGCGCGGCGAACATATTGTCTTGCTTGGTCAACTGTTGGGCTTCGCTGTCGTTGAGGACGAAGGCGTCGAGGCGTTTGAGCAGCTTGAGCAAGTCGGCCAGGGCGATGTTGAGCCACAGGTCCATGGTATCGGCGGCGACGAATTGGGGCCGCTGCATCTGGTTGAGGACGTGCAATTGCAGGGCCGGGGCGATGTTTGCCAGCAGCACGAAGGGCGTGGCCCGATGGGACTTGGGCAGGGTGGGGGTGAAGTTCTCGAAGACGCCCAGCTCGGTCAACAGGGTGCGGCGGTTGTTCATGTCGGCCTCGTATTCGCCCGACCAATGGAACGTTTTGCCGGGCAGGATTTGGAGGCCTTCCAGGTCAATGCCGTGCCGCTTGTAAAGCTGGAGGTAACGCCGGGGAAAGTCCTGCCCGACGACCCCGGCCAGTCTCACCGGACAGAAGAAGCTGGCGGCCACGGCGGCGTGGCTGGCGGAACCGCCCAGCAAGCGCGGGTGCTGCGCTTTCGGGGTCTTGATGGAATCCAACGCCGTCGAGCCGACAATCAGAACGCTCATGCTGTTTCAATAGAGACTTTCAGGGGTGCCCGCAATGATAAAGCGGGAAGGTGTTTAGTAATCAGGGGGCACGAAGGGCCGAGTGTCGAGTGTCGAGTGTCGATGAAATGAAGTGCTACCCCTCGCCCCTCGACACTCACCCCTCGACACCTCAGGAAACTGCGGCCCGGAGGCGGTCTTTGAATTGGCGGCAGGCGGCGGCGACATCGCGGGCGTTGAGGATGGCGGAAACGGCGCAGATGCGGCGCGCGCCGGCGGCCAGGACCGCCTCGAGGTTGTCGAGGGTGATGCCGCCGATGGCGAACCAGGGGATGGCCACATTGACCGCGGCCCAGCGCACGTACTCGAGAGTAACGGGCCTGGCCTGGGGTTTGGTTGCGGTGGGATAGACGGGCCCGATGCCGAGGTAATCTGCGCCGGCAGCCAGGGCGCGTTTGGCTTGCTCGGGTCCGTGGGTGCTCAAGCCGATGCGGAGGGGAGCCGAAAGGCCGAGGGTCGAGGGTCGAGGGTCGGATTGGGGGGATGGCTTGGGGCGGAGCGGGGAGCGGGGTGAGGCGGCCGGCTCGCAGCCGGGGCCGAAGAAATCTTCCTGGCCCAGGTGGCAGGCCTCGGCGCCGACTTCCTGAGCTATGGAGAGGTGATCGTTGATGACCAGGCCGACGCCAGCCTGCCGGGTGACCGGCAGGATGGCTTGGGCCATGCGGAGGATCTCCTGGGGCGAGGAGAGTTTGGCGCGGAGCTGAATCAGGTCGGCGCCTCCATCGCACAGCTCCCGCGCCAGCCGCTCGGGGGCGCGCCCGCGCAGACAGGCGGTATCGACAAAGGCATAAAGCCGGCAGTCTGAGAGCGGTTTCATAGAAGCTCAGACCCCGGTTCACAAGTAGCCGGGCATTCAAGGGGCGAGTGTCGAGTGTCGAGGGAACGCAGAGCGGCCGCCCCTCGACACTCGACACTCGACACTCGACACTGGCGTCTGGACACTACTGAACCTCGGTCTAGAGGGCGTTGGCCACCAGGTCGCCGACCTGGGAGGTTGTGTAGCCCATTTTGCCGGCAGCCAGGCTCTTGATTTTCTGGCGGACCGTGCTGATGACGGCGGTTTCGACGGCCTTGGCGGCCTGGGTTTCGCCCAGGAAATCCAGGAGCATCTGGCCGGCGCAGATGGCCGCCAGCGGGTTGATGACGGCCTGGCCGGTGTATTTGGGGGCGCTGCCGCCGATGGGCTCGAACATGCTGGCGCCTTGGGGGTTGAGGTTGCCGCCGGCAGCGATGCCCATGCCGCCCTGGATCATGGCCCCGAGGTCCGTGATGATGTCCCCGAACATGTTGTCCGTCACAATGACGTCGAACCATTCCGGGTTTTTCACGAACCACATCGTGGTGGCGTCGACGTGCGCGTAATCGCGTTTGATGTCGGGGTAATCCCGCTGGCCGATCTCGTGAAAGGCGCGTTCCCACAGGTCGAAGGCGTAGGTGAGGACGTTGGTCTTGCCGGAAAGGGTGAGTTTTTTGTCCTTGTTCCGCTTGCGGGTGTAATCGAAGGCAAAGCGGAGGCAGCGCTCGACGCCGCGCCTAGTGTTGACGCTTTCCTGGAGGGCGATCTCGTTGGGGGTGCCTTTGAAGACAAACCCGCCGGCGCCGGTGTAAAGCCCCTCGTTGTTCTCGCGAACCACCACGAAATCGATATCCTCGGGTTTCTTGTCCTTCAGGGGGCAGAAGCGCTCGTCATACAGTTTGACGGGGCGCAGGTTGACGTATTGTTCGAGCTCGAAGCGGGTGCGCAGGAGGATGCCTTTTTCGAGGATGCCGGGTTTGACTTGCGGATGGCCGATGGCGCCCAGGAGGATGGCCCGGAATCCCCGGAGTTCGGCCAGCACGCTCTCAGGCAGCACTTCGCCGGTGCGCAGGTAGCGTTCGCCCCCGACGTCATAATGGGTGTAGTTGAGCTTGAGTTCAAACCTGGCGGCGGCCGCGTCGAGCACCTTCACCGCTTCCCGGATGACCTCGGGTCCAGTGCCGTCGCCGCCAATCACTGCAATATCGTAACTTTTCATGACTCGTCTTATGCGTCCAACCTGCCCTCTGGGGCAGAGCCTGAGGATGCTACGGGTTCCTGGCGGACTGGCAACGGAATTTATTGGCCTTGTCTTGGATGGGGCGTATTGCGCTTTTTTGAGTGGCGGTTTCCGGCTCCTAATCTTAATCTTAATCCTAATCCCGATGACCAGGGGGATGAAGAGGCAGGAATAGGATTAAGATTAAGATTAAGATTAGGAGGCGCTGCCGAGGAAAGTCAGACGCGCCGCTGTGGATGCTGCGATGAACCCGCTGCCCTATAAGGTTGCCACGCTGCTCTATTGTTTCAACGAGGGCGATGAGGTGCTGCTCCAGGAACGGGCGCAGCAACCCAATGTCGGCCTGTGGAGCCCCCCCGGGGGAAAGCTGCACACCGGCAGCGGAGAGTCTCCCTACGCTTGCGCCTGCCGCGAGGCGCAGGAGGAAATGGGCTTGTGCCTGGCCCCCAAGGACCTGCACCTGGCCGGCCTGGTCAGCGAAGACGGCTATGCCGGCCAGAGCCACTGGCTGATGTTCCTCTTCGAGGTCAAACCCAGGCTGCGTTCCCTGCCGCCGCCCTGCAGCGAAGGCCCCTTTGAGTTCTTTTCCCGCCAGGCCCTTGCCGGGCTCAAGGTGCCGCAAACCGACCGCCAGAGAATCTGGCCCTGGTTCTGGCACTATCGCGGCGGTTTCTTCGCCGCCCATTGCCACTGCTGCACGGATGGACGAGATGAGTGGGTGCTGGAGGAGACGCGGGGCGAGGGAGGAGGGGCGAGTGTCGAGTGTCGAGGGGAGGGGCTAGGGTAACCTATTGAGAGCAGGTACATGAGCCAGAGCGCGTTGGATAACTTCGGGGCCTATCGGAAGGCCAGAGAGCTGTTCGACCTGGTCGTGCAAGACATGGAGGGCCTTAGGCACGATCCTCGTTGCTATCGTTTGATCGGCCAGCAGGTCGGCAGCGCCGATTCCGTGTGCGCCAACATCGAGGAGGGTTATGGACGATTAAGCCGGGCCGAATATGTTCGCTTCCTGGATTTTGCGCGTGGATCCGCCCGCGAAACAAGAGGCCGGTACGAGCGGATGGGATGCTGGTTGGACAAGTGCCTCGTGCAGCAGCGAGTCCGGCTCGCCGATGAGATCATCGGGATCCTGACAAACTCAATCGAGACCCTGCGGAGGGATCTGCAAAACGCTCCGGGCAAGACCACTTACCTCAGAGAAGAGACCCCCGTTTATGAAGCTGATGACTGCCTCGCCCTCCCCCTCGACCCTCTCCCCTCGACACCCGCCCCGCCACCCTCGACACTCGCCCCTCCCCCCTGCCCCGACCTATGGACAATCTGATTGTCGACCTCCACAGCGACGGTTACTTCATGGGGGAAGCGTTGCGCCAGGCGGCGCGGGCTGGCGAGGCGGAGGAAGTGCCGATTGGGGCAGTGGTCGTGCGGGGCGGACGGATTATTGCGCGCGCGTTTAACCAGGTGGAATTGCTCAAAGACGCCACGGCGCACGCGGAGATGCTGGCGTTGACGCAGGCGGAGGAGGCGGTGGGGGATTGGCGGCTGGCAGATTGCACGCTCTACGCGACCAAGGAGCCGTGCCCGATGTGCGCCGGGGCCATCGTCCACGCGCGCTTGGCGCGCGTCGTCTTCGGGGTAGCGGACCCGAAGGCGGGGGCGGCCGGCAGCGTCCTGAACCTGCTCCAGTTCCCGGCCCTGAATCATCAGTGCGCTACTACCGGCGGCGTGCGCGAGGTCGAATGCCGCGCGCTGCTGCAGAACTTCTTCGCCGAGCAGAGGAGAAGGAAGGTCCCGGGTGGGCCAGGCGAAGCCGTGTGATGCAGTTGGCTTCCCTGCCAGATGCGAGGCGAAGTTCGACAGGGGCCTATAGATGCGATAGCATCCGATTCATGAGAACCACTTTGAACATCGAAGACGACGTGCTGCAGGCGGCCAAGGAATTGGCCCAACGCTTCACTGCTTGTCTTTACCCACATCGCCGGTGTCACTCATTGAGCGGAACTGATCGTGTCCGTGGCCCTCAGGCCAAAGGCCTCATTCATACCAGCCCAGGGCAACGCCCTGGGTTTCCGTGCGGGTTTATTCTTTTGCAGGCCATCGGCCTGCGTCATGGGGTTCCTTGGGCCCGATTAGCTCAAATCCCGACGCGGCGTCGGGGCCAGGCCCCAATCCCGCAAGACAAAGAATCGCGCTTTCAGCGCTCAGAATGGTCTTTGGCCGAAAAACCCAGGGCGTTGCCCTGGGCTGGTATGAATGACGCCGTTGGCGTCCCCAACAGGCCCGCTGGACATCAATGCCGGGATCAGCCTGCTTGACCCCATTATGTCCAATTCCACGATCTTACCAAAGCCCAAGGCCCTCTTGTTCGGGCTGGTCTTCCTTGCCTGGATGCTGCCGGGGTTAATCGGCCGGGACCCATGGAAAGCTGACGAGGCCTACACTTTTGGCCTGGTCCTCAACATGGTCCGTAGCGGCGATGTCGTTGTGCCAGTTCTCGGCACGGATCCTTTCATGCAGAAACCGCCGGTTTTCTTCATCACATCCACCCTCTTGGCCAAGCGCTTCGCTCCGCCGCTGGCCTTGCACGAAGCCGCCCGGCTGAGCTGCTTCTTTTACATGGCGCTGACGCTGGTGTTCATCGCCTTGGCCAGCCGGGAGTTGAACGGTGGCGGCACCGGTTGGGTGGCCGCGTTGCTCCTGATGGGCAGCGTGGGCCTGGTCCATACCGCGCACATGCTGCAGACCGACGTGTCACTGCTGACCGGCTACACGGCCGCCCTCTACGGCCTGCTCTTGGCCCGGCGGCGCCCGTGGGCCGGCGGATTGCTCTGCGGCACAGGCACCGGACTGGCCTTCCTTTCCAAAGGGCTGCTCATTCCCGGAACGGTTGGCGTCACCGTGTTGTTGCTGCTGCTATCGAGGTCGTGGCGGGGCCGGTCCTACTGTCAACTGGTCGGCGGGATTGTCCTGGCGGTGTTGCCTTGGGTCGTGATTTGGCCCTTGGCCCTCCATCACCGCTCCCCCCAACTCTTCATGGATTGGTTCTGGGACAACAACATCGGCCGGTTCATTGGCCAGGGACCGTACACTCCTCTCCGGGCTACAACCCGATGGTACTACGTCATCCGGCTGCCGGGTTTTGCCTGGCCGGTTTGCCCGCTGGCACTCTGGGCTCTCTGGAAGAGACGGCAGCAGGTTTTCAAAGAGCCGAAAGTCCAAGCCGTGGTGGTGATCAGCGTGGTCCTGCTGGCGGTGTTGAGCAATGCGTTTCAGAAGAGGTCCCTCTACGCTACGCCGCTGCTGACACCACTGGCGCTGCTGGCTGTGCCTGCCGTAATGGGCCTGTCAGAGCGGACCGCCAAGGCGCTGAACCTGGCTGTGGTTTGGTTGGGCTCGACGCTCGCAGCCGTTGCCTGGTTCGGCTGGGTGGCACAGTTCACCCATTGGCCGGCCTCGGTCCTCGAACGGATTCAAACCGCCGTTCCCGGCTACACCCCCTCCCTCCACGGAGCTGCCTTCGCTGTCGCCTTGGCCGCTACCCTCGGTTGGATTGGCTTGCTGGCCTGGCGCCAGCGCCAGAACTCCTTTCTGGCGGCGCATTGGGCCGGCGCTGTGGCGCTGCTCTATCTCCTGGGCATGACCCTGTGGCTGCCCGTCACCAACGGCGACATGACCTATCGGCACGACTTTGTGGGCTTGCGCGAGGCTCTCGGGGAGAATCCGGGGCTGATCGGCAGCCGCGGACTGGGCGAACCCCAGCGCGCTATGCTCCACTACTTTGCCGGCCTCAGACCGTTGCGGGAGGAAACCCGCGGCAAGCTCGATTGCCGCTGGATGCTGATTCAAGGCATGGACCGCGAAGGAAAAAGGCCCGAATCACCGGGGCCAACCTGGCGCCTGGTCTGGAGCGGCCATCATCACCGCGAACTATTCCGCCTGTACCATCTGGCCGCGTCGTGAAGATTCTGGCCATACAGTTCCGCTACCTTGGCGACGCCGCCCTGATGACCCCGGCCTTGCGTGCCCTCAAACAGTTCTTCCCGGGTAGCGCGCTTCACGTCCTGGTCGCCCAGGAAATTGTCCCCGTGCTGCAGCACCTTCCTGGCTTGGAGCGCGTCTGGGGTTTCCCGCGCCGCCGGGGCAGTGCCCGGCTCAAGGAGAGTTGGCCGGTCATCCTGGCCCTGCGGCGAGAACGGTTTGACCGCTCCGTGGATTTTGTCGGCAACGACCGGGGCGCCATTCTCAGCCTTTTATGCGGGGCGGCGCAGCGTTTGGGCCCTCTTTGGCGGCGTGGATTTCTCGGACGGCGATTTTGCTACACCCAGACGGTGAGGCCACTGGAGGGGCAACACGAGTCTCGGGCCAATCTCCATCTCCTCTCCCCTTGGGGCATCGTAGCGCCGGAGCGCCCGGAACTGGAAATCGAAGCCGATCCCAGCCTAAGCGGCGCCGCCGAGCAACTCCTGCCCGGGCCCGCTATCCTTTGCCACCTGGCGGCCAGTCAGCCCAAGAAGGAATGGCCCACCGCGCACTGGGCCGAGTTGTACCGCCGCGCTTCTCTGGCCGGCCTCGAGATGGTGTTCTGCTCGGGTTTGGGGCATCGGGAACAAGCTCTGTTAGCAGAGTTGAGAAGGCAAATCCCCGCCGCGCCGGTGCTCCCCGCTCTGCCGGATTTGGCAACCTTCCTGGCCGTGCTCAAGCGGGCCCGATTGTTCATCAGCGGCGATACGGGGCCATTGCACCTGGCGGCGGGCCTGGGGGTCCCGACCATCGCCTTATTCGGCCCTTCCTCGCCTCAGCAGTGGGCCCCTTTGGGCGAGCAGCACCGCGCGCTGCAAGGGGCTCCCTGCAGTTGCAGCACCGATTCAGCCCTCTGCCGGGCCCCGCGCCCGTGTATGGCGGCGATTTCACCCGACGCTGTGCTCCAACTGATCGCCCAATGATAGTCTTCTTGCACATACCTAAGACGGCGGGTTCAACTTTTCAGTTTATACTCGAGAACAATCTGGGGGTGCTGGCGTGCCACACGGATCACACCAAGAAACCGGTCTTTGACCAGGCCGATTTTGATTTTGCCAGCAAAATGTTTCCCGGATTGCGAAGCATCGCCGGTCATAACCTGGTCGATCCTTTGAGCCTGTCCGTCCCCAAGCCTTTTTACGTGACGTTCCTCAGAGAGCCGGTCGCCAGGGTTTTTTCCCATTACCAGGATTCGGTCCTGAGCGGCAACCGCCGGACGTTCGAGGCGGAATTACTTCGCAATGAATACCTTGAAAACCTGCATGTGAAACTGATGGCGGGCGGGAGAAATCTGGACCGGGCAAAGCGCTTTTTGGAAGTGTGCGGCTTCGTCGGCCTGACGGAAAAATTTGAGCTTTCCCTCGAGGTTATGGGGCGCCTAAGCCCCTACCGGCTGAACCTGAACTATAAACGGAGACGAGTCGCGCCCGACAACCGGATCAAAGAATCCCTCGAGAACGACAGCCGGCTGGTCGAAATGACGCGGGAATATAACAAACTGGACCTCGAACTCTATGCCTTCGCGGTCGATGAGATTTTCCCCAAACTCTGCGCCCGGGCGGGATTTGGTCCTGCGGATAAAGTCGCCTCCCACGACCATTACACGAGCGAGGTAAAATGGAAATATGTGCTCGGTCATTTTTACAACATGTCGTTTTACCGGCAAATCTGCAAAGTCCGTAACCGGATTGCGGTCCGGTCCCGGAGGGACATCCGAGAATAGTTGATCATATCGTTCTGCCTCCGGGCGCAGGGGAGCACCTCTGCCAGCCAAGCGCCAACGGCGCGGCCCCATACCAGCCTGGGGCAACGCCCCAGGCAAGGGGCGCGTGAGGATTGCCAGGGCTGAAAGCCCGGTCCATCGACCGTCGTCGCGCCATCGACTAAGCCATCGCCGACGATGCCACCGCATGGGGCGGGCTTTCAGCCCTTTGGCACTTTTGCGGTCATGACCTGGGCCGCTGGCCCAGGCTGGTATGAGGCCGCGCCGTTGGCGCTCCAGGCGTTGGTTCGGATCATTTCCCCAGGCGGTCCTCTGGGCTGGTACGAACGACGTGTTGGCCTCCCGAGCACGCACTGCCGGTTCCGTCATGCACCCGAAGGATTCTGTCATGCGCCCGCTTGCGTGAGCGGCCCGCAACAAAGATTGACGCGCCTCGGTTTGCCTCAGTATGCTGCTGCCGGCTCGACCCAATCAACCGAACGCCCATGGTTCCGCTCAGCGTAATCGTTCCTTGTTTTAACGAAGAGGAAATGATCGGCGATTGCCTCGCCAGCGTCAGATTCGCCGGCGAGATTCTCGTTGTGGATTCGTTCAGCACGGACCGGACGCTGGAGATCGCGCGCCGCCACACCGAGCGGGTGGCGCAGCATGAGTTTGTCAACGCCGCGGCCCAGAAGAACTGGGCCATCCCCCAGGCCAAATACCCCTGGGTCTTGATTGTGGACGCCGATGAACGGGTCACGCCGGAGCTGGCCCAGGAAATCCCAACCATTCTCCGCAACCCGCGTTATGACGGCTACTGGATTCGCCGCCGCAATTTCTTCCTGGGAAAGGAAATCCGGCACGGCTCCTGGCGCACGGACAAGGTGCTCCGGCTCTTTCGCCGGGATGCCGGCCGGTACGAGGCCAAACACGTCCATGAAGAGATCGAACTGGACGGGGAGACCGGCTGGTGCCAGGGCATGCTTACGCATTACTCCTACCGCACCCTGGACGATTTTCTGCGCAAAGCGGGGCGCTACGGCGCCTGGGGGGCGCTCAACGCTCAGGAGAAAGGGATGCGCGGCTGCGGATGGCGCATCTTCGGACACAGCGCCGGGCACTTCTTGAAGGGCTACGTGCTTAAACGGGGCTTCCTGGACGGAACCGAAGGGCTGATTATCGCATTCATGGAAGCCGGCGGCGCGTTCCTGAAGTACGCCAAGCTCTGGGAGCTGCAACGGCGCCCTCGTTCGCCACCCGGACTTAAACCTTAATAGGATTTCCGACTGGAAGGCGGCGATACAGCGGGTTTGGAAACCTTCTCTTTACCCACATTCTCTGTGGACCTCGACTAGCGCTCCTGCTGCGGACCAGCTCGAACCCCGCTAGGGGGAATGGCCCTTACTTTAGACCCCGCTTGCGCATATTGGAAATTGTCCGGCGGCGGTTACGTTTAGGGCGGTCCCTGAACAAGTGACGCGGCCTGCTCAGGCGCGGGTATTTGTTTTTGACGCG
>Ga0187857_10001746_pt1 | contig 21222 bp, 19 predicted proteins | sample June2016WEW_8_10_FD_132984 | JGI IMG/M metagenome (GOLD analysis project Ga0187857, IMG submission 132984) | Peatland microbial communities from SPRUCE experiment site at the Marcell Experimental Forest, Minnesota, USA - June2016WEW_8_100 | ecosystem: Environmental > Terrestrial > Soil >... | reverse complement strand
TTCCGGACGAGCTACTGGCCATATCATCGGCCAACCCCAGTGATGATAAAGTCGGCCGGATCCTTGATGACTTCCGGAGGGCGGGCGTCGACCTCCCCATCATCTATCCTTACGTCCTCGGAGACGACACATACAAGACCACCTTGGTCGAAAGGCTCGCCTCCATCATAGCCTGAAGCATGCCTAGGGGAAGGGCTCCGCGCAGCTTCTTGAGCCAACTTTCTGGGCGCCCTCCAAGACAATCTTGTGTCGTCGTCGGCCTTCCTACGATGATATGAATACAGACAGCGCCGAAGACGTCTCAGAACCGGAGTGCCCTATCGACTTGGAGACTGAAAAGTTGGGTCAGACCTTAGTATAGATGCCCTCTAGACAGTACACTGACAGCTTCCCTGGGACAGGGCACCTCACTCCTAGGTCACACCTAGGGCACAACGATTCTGGCGTGCTATCCAAAGTGCCCCCCTCCTCATGTAGCGCGTAAAGTAGCTTCAGGTACTTGCCCTCGGCCACCCGCGGGACGGCGTCCCTATTCTCCAGGCCGTACCATTCGTAGAGCCTCTTGCTGCCCTTGCTTGAGTTGCAGCTCTTACATACCCACACGGCGTTGTCGGCGACGTCCGGGCCGCGACGGGCCCTGGGCAGGACGTGTTCCAAGGTGAGCTGCGCCCGAGAGCCGCAGTAGACGCAGGAGCCCCCGATCTGGCGCTCCTTGACGTATTCCCTTATGGCGGATGACCATTCTATGTTCCCGGACTTCAGCTCCTTGAACCGGTTCATTATGAAGCCGTAGTTCTCCTTCCCTTCGCCCGCCGAATTGGAGATAATCTTGGCGTACTGCCAGTAGATCTGGTCCCTTATCGTCCTGACGGCCGCTGGAGGCATGCATATCGTCTCACGCGGCACAGGGACATAAGGCTTGCATCTGGACGGATGAAACCGATGTCCAGGACCAGGCCTGACGTCCGTTCGTCTAGCCCTGTACCCTTAACTAGTGTGAGCTGCTAAATGGTTGAATGAGAATGTCTTCAGAGTTCAGGAAGGAGGTCTTCTTCGACATGGAGACGACGGGGCTCTCCCCCTTCGACTCCCAGATCATCACCATCCAGGTGAGGGTTGACGGCAGGAACATCGTCTGGCCGGTGTGGGAGGGCTCCGAGAGGGAAGTCGTCGATGACCTTAGCCACTCGTTGACAGGCGCTCATAAAGCGCCCAAGCGGCGCTCAAGGCTCCGTAAACGACGCCGCCTGTTTCTCGTCCCCAGGATATCACTAGGGCGTCTCCTGGGTCGGGCGTGACAACTTTCAGGACGTTTTCGGCCAGGTCAGGGTATTCTCTGGAAAGATTCGAGAGCCCTGGCATCACGAGCTCTCCATCCCTGTAAACGAGCGTCATGGCCCCGTCTGCACCCGCCCTGACAGCCTGATCCCTTTCTGAGAGACCATTTGCCAGTGCTCCGCCACCTCTGACGCCTACGCCGCAGCTCGTTTTGCCGAGAAAGCCCTCGGACCGAGGCTTGAACAGATAGAAACTTCCCCTTACCTCATCATAAAGGGTTTTGCCCTTGGAGGTAAGATGACAGCCATTTCGGTCCGCCTTTATCAGTCCTCTTAAAGTGAGCCTCCTCAGCAGAGTGCGGGCGGTCCCTTCACCTACGGACAGGCCGGCGGCCAGCTTCTGACGGCCAACGTGGATGTCATCGATTAGGAACAGGGCATAGAGAACATGGGCTATAGTGAATGATGCGCGTGGTCCTGGCGCTTGTTCCTCCAAGAGCCTCTTCATTTCGGGGAGGAGCATCAGCCTCCATTTCGGCTCGTGTTATATAATGGTTGATGGATCGGCCGTGGCAAAGGTTTATTTGGTCGGATTATCCATCCAACATTGATGAAGAAGCTGGCCATGCTGGCCATGCTGGTCGCTTTGATCGTCGGGACCGACTATGCAATGTTCGCGCTCCCGAACGTGAAGCTGATGGACATGCTAGTGTTCCTGACCGGCGTGTGGATGGGACCGTATTATGGCGCAGCGGCCGGGGCCCTTTCGTGGATGGTCTATGGAACGGTGAACCCGCTCGGCTTCAACTTGGTGACATTGCTCACCGTCGTCCCCATGGAGATGCTTTACGGTCTGACTGGGGGATTGCTTCGAAAGCATTTCCTCGTCACCCCCACGGAAATGTTCTGGAAGTTCGGCTTGGTGGCGCTCGGAACCACACTAGCCTACGACCTGGTCACCAATGCCGTGACTGGCGCGCTCTTCTATCAGAACATCACCATTGGTATCTTGACCGGCATCCCTTTGAGCGCGGTGCACATCTTCTCTAACTTTGTTCAGTTCACAGTCCTAGCGCCTCTAGTAATTACTGAGACGAACAGGGCCTTCTTCAAGGGGGTCTACAAGATTGTCTGATACCGGATGGAAGGTTCTGGCGGTCGTCCTGCTGGTGGGGCTGATCCTAGCTTCATATGGCTCCATCTACTTCCATCAGGAGGTTTCCACATTGCAGTCGGAAAACGACTACCTTCGGAGCAGGCTGGGCTCTGTCAGCGAAACCGTCGACGTCGCGGTGAGCTTCGGGAACAGCACCACGCTGTGGTACAACGACACATACGTGCCCGTGGGGTCCTCAGTGTATAATGCCACGTACATCGCGACAGGTGGCAGTGTGACGACTCAGCTCTACACCTTCGGCAACGTTACTCAGGCCTTCGTCACTGGGGTCCTGGGAGTTCAGGGCACCTCCACCTCCTATTGGCTGTGGTACTACTACGATAGCTCGAGCATGAGCTGGGTTGAAGCTCCAGTGGGGGCGGGCGAGTACCTTGCCATGCAGGGCGGGATGTATCTCTGGAACTTAACTCAAGGCTAGCGCCATTTCCGGCGATCCTTGACTGTTCTCTCTGGCCAGCAGCAACCCCGGAACCTCAATTGTGAAGCGACCTGCACTGGAGCACGCTTCGCGTCGGTTGCCATCGGGCCTCCCCCCACGATGAAGGGGAATGGAGACCCAAACTAGGGCGAAGCGGAAGGGCGTCTTCCCGATGCGCCATGTCAGACGAATCCGTGGCATAGGTCACTTGGCGACCATCATGTCGGCCCGGCGGACGGCAGCAGCAGTCTCCAGGGGCGCCTTCAGGGCTGCAAGATTACATATAATGGCTACGATTATAACCAATTATATCGCGTCAACGCATCCAATTTATGCAGTTGATTTACGACTATCTAACCTTTCGTGATAATCTTTTTAACCCTAGCTCATCTATGGAAGACGGATACACATGAAAGATGTTAGGAAGGATCCAGAGCTAGCCGAATTGTACATGAAAGGGTTCGAAGAGGGCGTTTCTAAGCACATCGTTCACCAGCAGATTTCGAGGAGAACTTTCGTCGCCAGCATGGCAGGACTTGGCGCCTTAGCCGCAACCCTGAGCCTCCCTTGGGTCAACTCCACTGAGGTCTCCAAGGAGATCGAGAAGATGACAAAGAACGTCCGGGCGCAGCGGACAGTATATGCGTCAACCCCGCCTCCCGCTCCATATACCGCAGGGAAGGGCACCATGCCTTACACCGTGGTGACCACGCCGCAGAGGTTCAACTACGACCTCCGAAATGGACCAGAGTTCTCACCTTTCGCGACAGACCCTACTACCCTTCAAGGTCAGTACTACGCTGCTAACCCCGCCGTCCTCCAAAAAGCCGAGGAAAACATGGGGTTGATTCCGACGAAGCTGGCCAACAATGTTGAGGGCTATACCTGGCAGGCCCAGGCTTTGGAGACCGGCGCGGGTCTTTTCTTTGACAGCTCAACTACCATTGCAAAGGCCATCTATGGTGGGGCGGCGGTGCCCAATACCTATGTGGGGACCGATGAGGGGCCATGGTTGCCGGTACAGGGAGGTTCGTTGGTCCCAGGGTCGAAGTGGCAGGGAAGCACCGCCGAAGCGGCACACAAAGCAAAGAAGGCTGCCAGATTCCTGGGGGCGGACCTGGTGGGGATCACAAGGTTGAACCAGTCGTGGATCTACTCCCAGAGGAGTGGTCTTCAAATAGAATTCCAAGATGTTACGGCGCCGGCGGTGACGTTAACCAATGGCACCCCATCCGCGCTTGTGATTCCCTCAAGTGTGAACAACGCGATCGTCATGGCCTTTGAGGAAGACTATGGCGTGATGAGGAGCAGGAGCTCTGACCACTTCTCTACTTGGCTAACTCTATCTGGAGTCGCTAGATGCTATTCCAATCAGATGTTTGTCTCAAACATGGTCGCCGAGTACATCAGGGCTTTGGGGTACAACGCAATCCCCTGCGGAAATGATACTGGCCTGAGTATACCGCTGTCAATAGATGCCGGATTGAGCGAAGGGGGGAGACATGGCCTGGGAATCACTCCTGAATTTGGTCCACAGGTGAGATGGGCGAAGGTCCTCACCGACCTCCCGATGGACGAGGACCCATGGATGACGTTCGGTGTGAAGGAATTCTGTGATGTCTGTAAGTACTGTGCGAATACGTGTCCGACACTCTCGATTCCCTTGGGCGACATGGCGAGCACGGCACCGGCCGAATACTACTCGCAAGACGGCGTCCTCAAATGGAGGGTCAACCATACCCAGTGCAACTTCGGTCAATTCGCGGGAGGTTGTTTCTGCACGCTTTGCCAGCAGAACTGCCCGTGGGGAAGGGGGCCATCGTCCTTCCACAGCGTGGCGAGGTGGACGGCGAAGAACGCCTCAGGCCTCGATTCCGCATTCGTCTGGCTCGACCAGAACATGGGCTACGAAGACTCGGTCACAGAAAGCTACTGGTGGGACAACATCCCTGTCGAATGGAAGCACGGAACAAGGATCTTCAGGACGCCGGAGCGCCCTGAGCATGAGGAGTAGGGGGTACAAGAGAACATGGCTAAGATAGGCGGAATCATGGTAACGCCCAAGCTGGTGCTGCGAGGAGTAGTATGGTTGGTCTGGTTCATACTGTTGCTGTTAGCCGCATGGTTCGCGTCCGATGCCTATGCGGAGTATGTACCGACGATGGGCTTGACGGCGACGATATTCGCTGTCGTCTGGCTGATCCTCGGCATCGGCGTCTTTGTCTTCAACAGGCGAAGCAGATTCTTCAAGAAGAAAGCTCCTTAGTAACCTAGTCTAGGCTGGTGGTGGCGGGGCAGCTGCCTGCCACCGCCTATTTTTTGTTTCCGTCCTGACATGGTACTGATTAGCCTGCAGAAGATACCTCGATGGATGACGTCTAGAGTGTAACAAGGTAAGCTTCTTCGCTTCGGCTGGGTCCCTGATGGACTACATTTCCGTCCTTGTCGACGATTCTGCTGCCTCCCGTAAGTCCGATGCGCCCCTTTTGGAACGTGTATGAGCCGACCCAGTTAGACAACACTTTGTGATACCCCGTTCTAGCGGACCCGTATGACGCTGAATCCTTAGGCAGGCTCAGTGCCGCAGGAACCAGAAGGGCATCTATGCGCCCCTTCAGATCTTCCAGCTCGGACGTGTAACCTGAATCGAGGCAGACCACGGAGGAAATCGCTGTCTTGCCCACTCTGACTATGTCAGGACCGCGCTCTCCTCGAGTGAAGGTACCGATCTCGTGGCCGAAGAGGTGCCTTTTCCTGTAACGATAGGCCACCTTCCCGCATGAAATGACAACGCTGCAGTCATACAGAAGCCCCTTCTCCTCCATAGCTTCGCCTGAGACTATGGTGTTATTGTGCTCGGCAGTAAAATCTCTTAGGGCTTCCACATGCTTGCCCCCAACTTGTTTGATCGCCCGCAAAGCTTGGTCGCGGGTCCAAGCTCGGTAGCCTATGTTCGCCATCTCTGGGAGGACTATGAAGTCTGCATCCGCTATCGAGCGCGCAAGGGCCAAGCATCTACCCATCGCTCCCTTTCCGTCACCCTTCATAAGCCTTGGCTGCACAAAACCGAAGGAGAGTCCCATAGGTTGGACCTCATCCTAAGAATTGAAGACGACGACCACGGAGAGAATGGGGTAGGTGCCATTGCTTAACTCAGCCAGAGACCCCACGGCAATCCCCTCGTTCAGGGTGAGATTATAGCACACCATCGCCTTGGTTCCTTCTCCCAATATTGGCGAAAGCCGCCCAGCCAGGGCCTCTGGAGGGTAATCTTCGTCGCAGAGAATGACGAGATGTTTCCCGTTCTCATAGGCCATCTTCATGAAGCCGAAGGACTCCTCTCTGTCTGCCACCTTGTGGAAGGACACGATGACGCTATCCTCTAGACTGATGCGGGCTTTGGCGGCTGCGACCTGAACGGAGCTTATCCCAGGCACCAGTTCCACCTCGAACCCTGAAAACGGCTCCAAGACCTTGTTGATGGCGGACGATACCGTAACATCACCTGTCCTCAGGACGCAGACTGTTAGCCCCCTGGTCCTGGCTTCCTCTGCGACTTCATTCGCGACTTCCCAGACGTTGGCCTCGTTCTGGACGCGCGGCGATGCCTTTAGGGGCAAGCCCTTGACAACCTGGATGGCCTCGGTCCAGCCTACGACTAGGTCAGCTGAAGTTATGATTCGTTTGGCCCCATCGGTGAGCATGTCTGGAGCTCCCGGCCCCACTCCCACTACGAATAGCTTCGGCAACGAGGCCATTCCTCCGTCTCATGGACTTAAGGTTATGCTTGTGATCTATCTCATAACTGCTTCCATGATGTTGGCAAGCATCGAATTGCGATGGAACCTAGGCTGGATGACCGCCACGTAACGAACAGTAGCCCCTTCCGCTAAGACGAAGCCAATAAGTGCAAACGTAAGGGCAAAGCCAAATTAATCAGCATTCAGCTGAGTTAGAATGACCATGTCCAGCTTCAAAGGCCTAAACAGGGTTGGGCCTTCATTGATGCGCAGAGACGAAGCTGGTTCCCCTGCGCCACTCAAGATGGCGCTGCTCATTGTCGACCCCATCAGGGGCATGATGGAACTTCGACGTGGAACGGGGCAGATACTGCCTAACGTGGCTGCGTTGGCAGACGCTGCTCGGGAAAGAGGCATTCCTGTCTTCTACGTGACCCATGTTATGAGGGACGGTAGAGATTCCGAAATCTTGGCAGAGCTGAGGCCTGGCAAGGGGGACATCAAAGTGGACAAACGGGACTACAGCGCGTTCAGAGGGACGCGACTGGAGGAAATGCTCAAGATGAAGGGGGTGACGACGATCGTAATCGCGGGGATCTATTCCGACCTCTGCGTCCGTTATAGTTCGGAGGACGCTATCAGGCTGGGCTTCAAGGTTATCGTCCCGCTCGATTGCATCAAGAGCTACCAGGTGGAAGAGTCAGAGGCCACCGTTAAGCTGCGTGCTTTGGAAGGCCTGATTCCAACTGATTCGGCCTCTTTGATTGAAGCCGATTTCGACGTAAGCAGACTTGCGTGAATGAATGAACCCAAGGTTCCGTGACGTTCAGCGGAGGCTGAAAGTCGGGTTTCTTGCCCCTTTGGGGTCGTTGAATCACAACTAGTCTGCCACGTCCTGCAAGAATGGGAATCGAGAGAGATCTTCACACCTGCAGTTGCGGCAAGGACGCTCTACCGTCGGAATCGTTCATCGGGTGAATTGCTTGGCCTAATCAATGACACTGTGGCAGCAAGGGCCCCTGTCGAGTGCAGCTGTATCTCGTCCCGTCCTGCGAAAGGTAGATTAGAGTTGGAGTATAGCGACATCCTGGTGGAATGCTTCGAAGGTTGCGCTCGTGGTCCCGCCTCTCCCTGGCGGAGTTCTACGTGATTCTGTCTGCGTCTCGCCACCATTGAACGTGACATATTTAGGGGCGGTCTTGAGGTCCGGTGGTCACGAAGTCGCAATCGTCGACTCTCCAGCCTCACGGCTTGACGAACTCAAAGCAGCGGAGAAAGTGAAGTCTTTCGGGCCCGACCTAGTCGGCATATCTTCACTTTCGCAGACCTACAACAGTTCCCTAAAAGTTGCACACGCCATCAGGGAGATCCTTCCAGATGTTCCCATTTCCACAGGCGGTCCACATGCGACCTTCTTCGACCGTCAGACGGCACAACACCCCGATGTTGACATAGTCGTACGTGGAGAAGGAGAGGCCACCATCGTGGACTTGGCGAACCAGCTTGAAGCGGGACATGGGTTAGATGCCGTCCTCGGAATCACCTACAAGGAAGGCGCCAGAGTCATCTCGAACGGGGATAGACCTTTCATACAGGACTTGGACTCCTTGCCTTTTCCCGCTTACGATCTTATTCCCCTCTCTCTGTATGGAGCCTTGCGAGGAAGGAAGATCTTCCTCCTGCTCTCAAGCAGAGGGTGTCCCTATGGATGCGGTTTCTGCATTATGTATAAGATGGATGGCAACAGGGTCCGCGCTAGATCTCCAAAGAACGTTGCGGACGAAATCGAGCTTCTGATCAGCCTTGGCGCCGATTCCTTCTCCTTCTGTGACGAGACTTTCACCTTCAATGCGAAAGGGGTAGAAGGCATTTGCGACGAAATCCTAGCCCGTCGACTCGAGATACCTTGGGACTGTCAAACGCGCTCAGACTTGCTCAAGCCATCGTTGCTAGAGAAGATGAGGAAGTCTGGCTGTGAGCTCATCTGCTTGGGCGTGGAATCAGGCTCACAGCGGATACTCGATAGAATGAAGAAGAGGACAACCGTCGCGATGAACCTGGAAGGCGTTCGCGCGATCAAGAAGGCCGGAATTGCCGTTTCGACGAGCTTGATTATTGGTTATCCGGGGGAGGACGCGGAGAGCCTGGAAGAGACCATCAGGTTCGTCAAGACGACATCGCCGGACATAGCCTATCTCAACATAGCTACGCCATTTCCCGGGACGGAGTTTTACGATGAGGTTTCCTCTTCGGGGCTTATTCAGGAATTCGAATGGCAGAAATATGACATAACGATGCCCGTCTTTGAGACGACTACGATGAAAAAGGAAACATTGCTTAGGGCACGGCGGTCCTTCTACAACTCTTGGTACTCTCTTGGCTACGTCCTTAGGAACCTCACAAAGGAGAATTTCTACAATAGGACTATGGGCTGGTTCGCGCTGAATTACATCAAATGGCGGTTTACGAACTCTCTTAAGAAGGGCGTATTCCGAAGCTTCAGATGAGATATCTGACCCAGGTCAGACCAAACCATACTCAGCAACTTGGCGAAAGGGTGTTGCTCTATTTATTTTACCCCACAGCATACTTATAAATGAAATGACGCCGAAATTGGCAGGAACGCGACTTGACTGGTCGTACGCGGTTCTTCCCTCCTTTAACTAAAAGCGCGTACGACCACAGCCTGTCGCGATACGTGCTGAAGGATGGCGCCGGCGTACCAGTTGAATCTTATCAGGAGATGTTCCGACGCGTGTGCGATTATGCTCTGAAACGTGAGGGCAGTGGCGCCGGCGGAGAGGTCGTCGCAGATTTTCGCAACTTGATAACGGGGTTAGTGTTCCTTCCCGGCACCCCTGTGTTGGTCGGTGCAGGCGTCGAAGGTGCCCAGCTCTTTGCAGCGGTGGCGTTCCCCTTCAGGCCCTTCGCCCTTACTCGCTCCTTGCTGGTCACGTCTCAGCGTGGGGGCGCTGGGACCTCCTATTGTATCAGGTCGCGTCACGGCGAACAATGGGATCGAATACGGTATCGCATTAGTCAACTTGACAAGGCCACTCGATCCGTTAAACAGGGCGGGTGCAGGCAAGGCTGTAGCCTCGCGGTCATGAGGGCTGATGACCCAAACGTAGACCAATTCGTTATGGCTAAGCTGGATAGGAACCTAGCGCCTAACACGGGCACCAGTGTTGCCCTCAATGATTCGCAAATGGAGGAACTGGCTGGGGGAGGTGACGAGGATCTCTTTTCTAGGATGACTGAAGCCATTCATGAAGTCGGCGAGCCTGGTGTCATATTCAGTGATGAAGTCAATAGGGAAAATCCAATCTCGCATTTAGGCCATATTGGCGCTTCCAGCGCCTGCGCAGAAGTCCCTCTGATGGATTATGAAGCGTGTCAGTTGGGGGCTGTCGACGTAAGCAAGCTCATCTATGATGGTGATTTCGACTTCGACCTCCTGAAAAGGGCCACCAAATCGGCCGTGAGGTTCTTGGACGACATGATCGATTTGACGTCATACCCTGACGAAAGGGTTCGATGTGCGACCATGTCGTCTAGGAAGATGGGGGTTGGAGTCATGGGCCTGGCTGACCTGTTCGCTTCACTGGAACTGCAGTACGGAGAGGATGATTCTGTCCAGCTGTGCCGTGAGATAGCCTCCACAATGCGCCTCGCAGCAATGGAAGAAAGCAAGACGTTGGCCGAGGAACGCGGGTCATGCCCTGCGTTGGAGGAAATCGGAGTGATGAGGAGGAACGCAACGTTGCTCGCCATCCCGCCCTCAGGTTCGATAAGCCTGATTGCTGGCTGCTCAAGCGGGATAGAGCCCTATTTCTCCTTTCCAGTGACGATGCATCGGGTCGAAGGTACAGGCCGGCTCGAAGTTAGCCGAGTCCTTGTGGAGCGTCTCAAGCGTTTAGGATTTCGAGTTTCCGCGGAGGGTCTCCTAGACGTGCCGACGTCGTCGCGCTTGGGCTTGGAGCTCCGGAGTGCTCATCACATCTTCAGGACAGCCACTGAATTGGCCCCAGAACGGCACTTGGCGATCGCCAAGGCATTTCAGACATACTTCGACAATTCCGTCTCCAAAACGGTCGCGCTGCAAGAAGAGTCCTCTCCAGAAGAAGTAAGCAAGATAATTGTCCAAGCGTGGAGGATGGGCTTGAAAGGAATTTCGATTTTCAGGCCTGCGAGCGGTGAAAGGCTGATCTACAGTTGAGCGATGTCCAGTCGCGTCATGGTCGGTCGTGTATCGGGTGGGTACGAAATACTTGTGCATCCTGGCCCGCATGGTCCTGTCGAAGACGCTAGGCGACGTTGTCCGGTCCGTACTGACTGCACGAGATCCCTTGGCCCTGGGTCAAGCGGGGTACGCGCCACATACTCGACAATAGTTCTTTCCATGCTCGACTCCGCTTCCGCAGCATCGGCACTTCTTCTCCAGGTCCGGGTAGGCGGGTTTGTCCCCAAACTTGCTAACATAGTACCGATAGCATGTCAGCTGTTCCTTGTCCCTAAGGGCAAGTCCGTTGCGGGCCAACCTCTCCTTCTCCTTGGCGAACTCCCCGTCGGAGATCTCCTCATCAGCGAGGACTTCGGCATAAGTCGTCCCAGTTCCCGCCTCTATGGGGGCCTTGGGCCTCCAAAGTATCTCGTCAGGAAGAAGGCCCCTATGCGCCTGCCGCACGATCCATTTCCCCCACCGCTGCCCGTTGACTTCTCTCACCTTCAGATCGGCTGGGACGCTCTTGGAGAACTGTAGGAAATCGGCGTGCAGGGCCGGGATATCGACCTCGATGCCCACGTACCTTCCCAAATCTCTTGACGTGAACGACATGACGGCCCACATAGCCTCAAGCGCCTTCTGCAGGTCCCCGTAATCGGTCATGTCCACGAAGAAGCTGTACCCAGCATAGAGCTCGTCGAAAGCATCCCCTGTCAGCACCCTGCGCATGCCGTGATCCTTCGCCAATCTGAGCGCCAGGTAGATGGAGGCGCTGTTCCTGACTTCGACTGGGTCGAAGGTATGGAGGGCTTCGATGACGTGATGTGAAGCGTCCGTGTACTCTTCAAGGTCGAACTCATGGAAGAAGTGTTCCATCCCCAGCAGTGACGCCACCCTCTTTGCGTAGGGCGGGTCTGATGGGCTCCCCATGGTGAAGGCGACCGTGGCCGCCTTAGGCCTAGAACTGCGTGTTGCCGAATATGAAACAACGCTCGTGTCAAGGCCGCCAGAAAGCAGTATGCCGTCGGCCTTGGCTTCAGCCGTAGCTTGGTTGAGGATTGTCCTTAGAAATGCGGAACATCTACGTAGACTCGATTCGTCCGGCAGGCCCACGAAATGTGGATGTATCCTGTGCGCAGATAAGTCTTTAATCACCCGGGATGCCCCACAGCCTACTTCTTGTCAACTGCATTCGTCCAGCCTGTCAGTTGGCTTCACCGCACTCACTTCTCTCGATCGGGAATTCACACTAGGGAGTTGAGGCCCGCCAAGCAGGGCAGGGCGCTTGGTGTTAGAGTCACCCGACTCGGACGGTCAGGTTCTATCTGTTATCTGGATTCCGCCGGTGTCCCTGTCCTTGGGGTCCGAACCGGTGATACTGAACCCTCTACACTGACCATGTGGTGCAGGCTTAACTAACTATCCGCTCTATTATTAGTGAAAGGTATGTCTTCCGAGTTCAGGAAGGAGGTCTTCTTCGATATGGAGACGACGGGGCTCTCCCCTTCGACTCCCAGATCATCACCATCCAGGTGAGGGTCGACGGCAGGAACATCGTCTGGCCGGGATTGGAGCATAGGATGCTATGTTTAAGCCGGGGCGGATTCGTGGCTATTTCGGCACTAGACTGCCGTTCTCCGCCAACTCGGACATTGATTCTAACCGAGTTTGAAGCATAGGATACTGTGCTTTTGTCTTCAGACTCTGGCTTCCCGCTTTCCAGAGGCCAATGCGAGATGAGGTCTCAATCCTTATTACTTCGTCCTCGCCACTCTCATAACAGAAGGTGTCTTCGGATGTTCGTGGTGTGGGCTGACTTCTCCAGGCTCCGTATCGTCCTTCTCCTCATGACCGTGATCGCCGTCGTGGTGCTTCTCGTAACCGCTTTCTTGAAATGAAGCCCCTTATCCCAGGCGACTCTAAACACGCCGTCGCTGTCAAGGTCTGTGTAAGCTGAGATCCATGCTACGGGGAAGAATCATCAGCTCATCGAGCCGGGACCATTGGGTCAAGATGCCAACCCAAGTTACGGTGAATCAGGCCTCAAGAGCCTTCTTGAGGTTCTCTAGCATCTTGTAGTCTGCCTTTTCCAGTTCCCTCCGGGCCACCAACGCCTCGAACAATTTGCCCAGAACAGAATATTTCATTTCATAGTCTATAGAGTATGTCGCCTTGGTTCCCTTGGTCGTGGGTTCAAGGGTAAATGAGTTGGTCGAATTGAGGGCGCGCCTGCGTGTTCCCACGGCGCGCATCGTCATCCTCTGGTTCTTGACAAGTTCGGTTACTCTGATGTCCCACTCTCCTCCTTTGTTCCTGCCCACGCCAACCACATGCGCAGTTGAGCCGACTGCAATGGGTCCATCTGAGGTCCACTTGATCGTTGTCCACTCCTTCCATATGTCATTCATCTTCTCGCTCATCAAGAAAGCAAAGACTTCCTCGGGAGTCGCTAGGATTTCGACAGTCGCAGTTGACTCTGTCATGCAGTTACCTCATGATCCTATTTGCGCGCTGAATTTAAAAGACTTCCTGAGCCTGGTTCCGCAAGCTCCGCGTTTGGCAGTCCTTCGCTCCTTTGGTGGAGCCACCTACACCCTGAGCGTGGTACCAGATTCAGGCCGGGAAGGGAGCATAGGATGCTATGCTCAAACCAGATTCTGATGACGTCCCAGCCTGCGCTCGACGAGTACGGCCATGAGCACGCCGATGAAGACTGTGAAGAACGGGAGGGACGCCGGGAACTCCGGTATCGGAGTTGCCGTTGATATTTCTACCAGGTGGGGTCCAGGGGAGAGCTGGAACACTATCGTCGCGTAGGTCGCGTTCTGGGAGATCGTGTAGGATTGGTTCTCGCCGTCGACGCTGAGGAGGAGCGGCGCTGGAAGGAGCCCGGCCGGCACCGCGACGGACGTCTGGATCGCGCCAGCAGGCGGCCTATGGGTTCGAAATGAAATCAGGCGGGAGCCCTGGTCGAAGGTCAAGTTGGTCACCCATGCATTCGCCTCCACTGCCACGGCGGGGGCCTGGAGCAGATAGGTGCGGTCAGGCAGTGTCAGCAGGGCGTTCCGCACTGTCAGCAGGCTGTCAAAGAAGAGGCCTTGGGCCAATTGCTGCTGGGCTAGGGCAAGCGCAGGGTTCCCGGGGCCTAGGATGGGCGTCGCCCACTGCATCATGAACTCCGGATTTAAGGCCGCCATGAATTCGTCCGGTGAAAGCACGACCCCACCCGCACGTTGGAGGTCCCCTGCGAACTGTGGCGTCTCCGCAAAGCTCTGACCCGGCTGAACCAGGGAAATCTGTATCGCAGCAAAGACCGGAAAGTTCAGGCTTTCATCCCTAGTCGTGTTGATGTAATCGATGTACAGATTCGTGGAGTTGTAGTAGGTCATCTTGATTTGGATCCCCTGTGAAAGATCGCCTAAGGTGAAATTCACCGTGAAGTCTTGGAATTTGCCAGGTTGATCGAAATCGCTGGGCGAGACGGTTCTCTGGGCCAACGTAACAGGCGACGTCGAATTCTCGGTCACCAGAAGTGAGGCGACCGGGGCCGTGGGTTGGTTATCGGTGACTTTCAACCGATATACCGCGGTGTAGTTGCCCGGCGCGAGGGACATCCACACTGGACCGTAAGTGCCGAAAGTTGGAGCTCCCTGGGAGAAGAGGACAGATTGACCGCTGAGGGCATCCGTATCATTGACTACGATCCCGCCCTGCCACGGATAGGAAGCCATGTCGATGAAGACTTGATCGGATCTGCGGTTGAGAAGGTCATCTATTATCCACGCGCCGTTGGTCATGTTCAATGCATAACTCTGGCGCACTCCAGGCGTGGGAACCCCCCCATACTCGAGGTTGAGGCCCCAATTGAATCCATAGTCGCTCACGATGGCACCTAGGTAGCCGGAGTCGTGTAGGTACTCGTAGTAGAGGGGCGCCACATCCTCCCAAAAGGTGTTCGGCCACCCGAGGGGTCGGTCGTCCACCCACACGGTCCGGAGGCCCGTCCTCGCTAGGTACAATCCGGTTTGCGTCAGGTAGGCCCGAAGCTGAGAGTCGTTCATGGAGGCCGGATAACAGTAGCCCGCGCCGGAGAGGCCGGATATGAAGCTGACGCCGGATCGAGAATCCATATAGTAGTTCCATATCGTGGGAGCCAGATCTGCAAGAGTCGGATTTATCGACCAGCCAAAATTATTGCCCTGAACCTGATTCCATACGAAGTCTGGCAGTCCGTAGTAGCCTCGATCCATTTGGAAATTTATGGCATCCCCGTCCGAGGAGAAGACCGTCGCGACGGGACCTCCTCCCAGGGTGGCAAAGAGGTCGTCCGTGTCGATCCCCGCCTGGTACTGCTCCAGGCTCGGCCGAACGCCCGATAATGCGCTCAGATCCGCGGAGCCCTCGGGATTGTTGTTTATGGTGATGGCCGGGCACCAGTCGCCGTAGCTCGAAACGAAGGCGACCGTCTGCACCTCTGTATTCTCCCAGAATCCAAGGACCGGGATCGGCGAGGGAGAGTCATTCAGGTACTGGGCGAAGAGGCCCTTCTGAGGGTCATCCACGGGGGAGAGCCAGAGGGCCGTAAGGCGGAGCGCCACGATGTAGTCCCTGGCACCTAACCCGATCGGCGCATCCTGTGAATCGGAGATCGCGCCGAAGGTGGGCGGCCCAGGGCTGATGACGCCAATAATGCGATGATCGAGGCTCGGCCATAGTTTGTCGTACGCCCACTTGTAGATGCTGTACACCCCCTGGGCCGAATTGTTCCACCCATAAGCATTTTCCAGCGTTCTGAGGTCCATGACGGAGCCGAAGGCTGGCATCCCCTGCATGCCCACCTGCTCGGGCGCCAGCATGATCCGGTTCTCCAGGCCCGCCAGCATGGTGGCAAGGTTTATCGTGTCGGGCACGGCTGGATCGTAGACGACTGCGCCAGCGAAGCGCGGCCAGAAGCGCCGGAAGAGGAAGTTGACCGCGCTCAGGGGGTCGAGGTCCAGGTAGGTGACCCTGGTCTGGGTCTGGAGGTACGGAACCCAGAAGGCGCTGGAATTGCCATATTTGCCTGCGTCGTTCCATTCCAGATAGACGCACGAGCCGTTGCGGTTGATCACTCCCTGCATGCCGACGAGGGTCAGAGCCATCATCATCTGATAGGACGAATTGATCTGGAAGTCAGGGGAACTGGGCTTGCCCCACCAGTCCTGGAGCCCGGAACTAACGTAAATCACGTACATCCGATCGGAAGCGGGGAAGCTGGGGAAGTACTGACCGCTGGTCCAGACCGGCGCCCCGGTGGGAGGGATGACGCTGGTGTCCGCGATGGGAACGTACCCAGAATGCCAGTACGCATCCACCCTCAGGGTGGCCACCAGGCGGCCGTCGACCGTCACGTTCATCGACAGGCCATCGACGATCGAAGAGATGTTGAGGAGGAGCGATTCGGTCCCTGAGGGGATCTGGAGTTGCAGGCTGGCGCTCATGGACGGACCTCCCGCCCACTGGATAAGGCCTGGATCAGACTGCTCGGCAGCGTACCACCCCTGTCCCTCGAGGGCGAACGCCTGGGATGTGCCGAACAGGAACTGCCCGAGGGAGCTTGCGTTCTGGTCCAGGAAGTTGATGGAGTCGAAGGCCACGGCGAGCTGCCTCTGGTCACCGACGGGAGTCACCACCTGGCTGAAATTGAAGACGACATTGGATGCGGCCTGCGCTGTGCTCGAGTTCATGGTGCTTCCGAAGGGCCGGACCGAAACCGAAAGGACCAGGACGAGCAACAGCGATAGTCCGATCAGGGCGAATCTTCTCATCCTTGCAAAATTGCGACCAAGCGGAATTTATGCTTTCGCATAATCGGTCCATTAGTTAAACAAGCTCGATAGTGGCGTCATATTATGTGTTGACTGTTCACAGTTAGGACTGACTTCTTGTATTTAGTTCTCACCTTTGGACGTAGGAGAAGCGCTTGAACTTCAGCTCCGGCCGGGATAGGAGCATGGGATGTTATGTTGGAGCGTGAAGTCTGGTGGGCTGGACAGTGTGCGCGTTACGTACTAAGTGAATCCGCAAACTTGCGTAGATAAACGTCCAGCTGCAGGCGGTGTTGGCGGCGCGAACGGATCCTCCTCCCCCTCCTGTACTACCTCGTCTTGAAGGGCCCGAGGGAGTCAACCCCGTCTCCTACCTCCGCTTCACCCCAGAGGCTCTGCGCCTTCTGCGGCTCGGTCCTCCCCCTGGCTCCCAGTTCTGTCCCAAGTGCGGGAAGCAGCAGCCGGCTTGACAAAGGCACATCTTTGAGGAGGAATCCCGAAGACGACAGAGGGAATCAGAGATAGCCGTTCGCCTTGTACCAGGCTATGGTCTCTCTGAGCCCATCCCTGAGCCCAGTGGAGGGCCTGTACCCCAGCTCTCTAGCCGCCTTCGCCGAGGAGAACGACCGATCGCTGGTCACCGAGTCCACGGTGCTCATGTGCCACATGAAGCTCTCCCTCCCCGTCAGCCGGTTGAATGCTCCGACAGGGGCCATCATCGCCTTTGCCAATGCCTTCGGAAGGTGCCTGCTGGGGGGCCTCCTTCCGCACAGCTCGGCCATCATGTAGTAGAGGTCCCGATACGACCAGGCGTGGTCGTCGCTGATGACGTACGTCTGGCCCTTCGCCACCTCCGGGTTCTCCAACGCCAGGACGAATGCGCTCACGACGTCTCTGGCATGGACGAACTGCACCAAGTTCATACCGCTGCCCACTATGAACCTAGTGACCAGCGAGTTCCTCGCGAAGGAGGTGATGAACCAATAGGAGACGTCGTCGACGTTCCCGGGGCCGTAGAAGCCGGACGGCCGGATGATGGTCCATTTGATGCCGCTGGCCCCGGATTCCCTGACCTCCTCCTCCGCCGCCACCTTCGACCGCCCATACTCGTAGAAGGGCCTCAGAGGGGTATCCTCGTCAGCAGGTGGCGATTCCACCGGGCCGATGGCCTCCGTGCTGCTGCAGTAGATGAAAGTCTTGACGCCGTTCCTGACGCAGGCTTGGAGGAGAGAGCGCGTTCCCCCGACGGTCACCTTATCGTAGAGTTCCTTCTTCCCGTGAAATGTGTAGTAGGCGGCCAAGTGGATCACGGCCTCCATCCCTTCAGTCGCCCTGATGAGGCTCTCCGCGTCTGTAAGGTCGGCGACCCTGGTAGGCACCCTGCCATCCCAATCGGGGTGGCTGCTGTTCGACGGACGGACCATCCCCGTCACATCGTGGCCACGGAGGACGAGCTCCTGAACCATGTACCCTCCGAGGAAGCCGGCCGCTCCGGTGACCAGGACTCTCACAGCGCTCACTCCGGCGGGATGGGCATCTCTCGGCTGTGGACGGCGTCTTCCGCAGATCGGAACAGGACGATCTCATGTAGAGCTGTTCCCTTTTCCTTGTTGGTAATCCCGTTGCGAGTCACGCCTATCTCGAAATCTGATTCGAGCCTGAAATATCCCGGTCGTAGACGCAACAGATGTTTTGCGATGAGCCTGAGCGGCAAACTGAAGTTCTCAAGCATGTCCTGACCCTCAAGGACCTTTCTCACATCGAGGCCTATCTCAAGCTCGTTCGGGACCGAGATCGTGATCCTCCTGGGATAGCTGTGCTTGGCCTTCTGGTTATACTCATAGTTCTCCTTTCCGAATTCGAACTCCCCTGTGCTGAGCATTACTTCTCTCCCGTCGGCCATCATTAGGACCTTGACCGCATGGTTACCCACCTTGTCATTGCACTGAATGAAAGCATAGGATACGGTGTAATGCTGCGAATAGATCCGTCCCCACATCCAGTAGTCGATGATGCTCTGGAAGGGGAAATCTAACCAGTTGTGATCGTGATAGCCGACGCCCCTGACCTGCAGAACACGACCCCCATCAGCGATGGTTCCTTCGACCGAAGCTCTCGCAAAGGGGACCACCCAGGCGAAAGTGCCCATCTTCCCGAACTGGGAAACACCAGTTCCAGGTTTCCAGCCGTTCACCTCGGCCTTAAAAATCAGATGGCAACCTAGGTCCTGTTCCTTTACGTGGACCTCGTAGACAGGCAGTTCTCCGGGTGATTGTCTGGCCTTCAGGTAGTTCTCTCCGATCTTGACATCCGCCCCAGCACGGGAAGCGGCGAAGTCCGATTTGCTGCATGGCACGAACCTTTGGGTCTTCCTACCGTCTGGTCTGAGGAGGACGATCTCGATGCCGGGCTTTCCTCCTGCGCCCGGGTTGGGGTTCGCTGCGTAGAAGAATATCACGATCGTGTGGCCAGTCTCCAGATGCGCGTCGAAATACCACCACTCATACATCCCTTTCTTGTGCATGTCGATGTGGATGCCATCTTCTTCAGGCACGAGTGGTATCGCGGTAGCATCGCGCCTGCCAGGTCCGGTCCATCCTTCTTTGACCAAAGGTTCATCCATGTTCTCAATCATCCTCAGGCTCGGCGTAGAAGAAGGGATCCGACGCCGTATTCGGATCCAATGCCTTCTTTATCCTGCTCATGTACTTGGGATAGTCATGGCAAGCTGGGCCGAACCGCTTGTTCATTTCACAACCGAACGCAGCGATCGGGATCCCCATGGCCTCATCGATTGCCGCTTTGCATCCATCCTCGATGATCTCCCCGGAAGCTCTTACCGCCTCGGGGTTCCCAGAGGCATACAGGAAGATACCCTCCATATATCCAAGATGAGAGTTTTCGAACGTGCCACCGCATCCCAGATCACCGCCATCGTCTAGGAAGGTCCCCCTTTCGATATACTTCTTCTTCGCCCGAGCGACCCACTCCGATTGCGTGATACCCATATCCCAGGTATCGAACGAACCTAACATCGTCGACATCCCCTGAGAAGGACGGAAGGTCGCCTGCGTGTTGATGGCGTTCCTAATCAACAGCCAGAACAACCGGGAGTCTAGCTGTAACTTCTGACGTTTTCCTAGGGGAATGCTGTGGATCACGTCCTGCAGGCGAGGGAAGCGGCGTAGGATCGTGAGCGGGTCGTCGATGTGTTTCAATACAGGCTTCATGATACGAAACATTCGAGGCGTCATTTTGATGTTCATGGGCACCTTTACGCCGCCCGTCTCCCGCATTATCTGTTTCATCGCGGCCATCTTCCACTTGAATTCGCCGTCCGAGTGGCCGATCACCGCATTGACCAGCACATGGTGCATTGATTTGTCAAAGAAACCGCTCTCCATCGCAACCTTCAGCTCCTCATTGTTCTCGGTCATTCCCAGAGCGGAGAGGAACGATGGCGTACGGAAGCAAGCGAACTCTATCTCAGCCTCTCCGAGCTTGTAGCCAGCATCTGCCATGGCCCCGGCGGTGGGGAAGGCATGCACGTTCATCGTCATTCTTTCAGGTAATTTATCAAGAACGTAGACCGGGGACCTTCCGTGCACCTTCCACTGCGCGGGTCCATTCCACTTGTAGAGTTTCACCGAGCACTTTGTGAACACGCCGAGTCCTCCGAAGGTCCCCTGAAAACCACGCATGATGCCACGCAGTGAAGGCCCCGGACCGTCGGCCGTGAACCAACCTGTGCCGACACCGCCGCTGCCAAGGGTCAGGACCTCGCCGGTGGGCAATACCCACTCCACACCGAGCAGATTACGACCACTGTAGCTGGTCGCGGGTCCGCTCGAACCGTATCCCCATGCGGCAGCAGTGGACGCCAGAATGGAATGATTGGAACCCGCGGAGACCGTGTGAACCGTCAGCCCCAACTTGAAGATCTCTGTCTGCAGGTCGATGGCACGGACATAGGGTTCTACGATCGCGACTTGGTTCTTAGCGTCGATATCGATGATTCTGTTCATACGCTTGAGGTCGAGGATTATCACCCGGTCCCTTGAGGCAGCGCAGACTGCGTGGAATCCTGTCGAAAGCGGCTTGGTCATGAGGTGATTCCTGTTGCAGAACCGCATGATCTCTTGGACCTCCTGAGTGCTCTTGGGCAGCACAACGGCGACTGGACGGGGGAGCCATTTCGACCCATCCTTCACGACGGTCTCCGGATTCATGTAGAGCGAATACGTGTCCATCATGCAGGGGGAGGTCGATACCCACTCTTGGCCGACGATGTCCTGAAGTCCTTTGGTCTCTTCCTCGGTGATCAATGAAAGCACCTTTCCTCCTAGCTCCAATTTCCGTGGAGAGGCCATATCAAAGCCCCCATTTGCCCCGGTTCAATACCCTATGAGGATCGAATATCCCCTTCATCTTCTTCAACACCTCGTAGCTCAGCGGGTTCTGCTCGAACACCACGTCGCCGGCTGATCCGTATGGCCTGCTGAAGAAGGCCCCCTTCTGAGCCAGTTTCATCACCGCTTCCTTCTCAAGCCCGCGCATCAGCTCGACCTCGCTTGGCGT
>Ga0187857_10001736_pt1 | contig 21338 bp, 12 predicted proteins | sample June2016WEW_8_10_FD_132984 | JGI IMG/M metagenome (GOLD analysis project Ga0187857, IMG submission 132984) | Peatland microbial communities from SPRUCE experiment site at the Marcell Experimental Forest, Minnesota, USA - June2016WEW_8_100 | ecosystem: Environmental > Terrestrial > Soil >... | reverse complement strand
GGTTTGGCCATCGACCATAGCGCTGAAGGCCAGCTCTTTACCCTCCGGCGACACACACGGTTTTAATGCAGCCGAGGGCCCATCGAGGCGGTCTCCGCGCCAGCTTACGACCGGAGGCGCAACTACTGTACGCTGGGAGCGGCCGAGCCAGCAGGCCAGACACGCAACCACGAGCACCACGGTACCCACCAGCATTTTTAGGCCGGGCGTCGCGGCGGCTAATCGGTTGGTCGGCCGAAGCGATGCGGCCGCTGTCCCTGAGGCGGAGACGGCCTCGATCGCGAACCCCAGGTCAGCGGCACTCTGGAACCGCTGGGCCGGGGATTTTTCCAGGCAACGGCGCAGGACACGTTCGAGCGCCACAGGCACCTGTGGATAATTCACGTTCAGATCCGGCGGTTCTTCCGACAAGACCGCATTCATGCTGGCGATCGGTGTGTCGCGCCGAAACGGCCGGATGCCGCTGAGCATTTCGTAAAGCACGCAACCGAAAGCGAAAATGTCCGCGCGGTGGTCCGCCGGTTCGCCCCGCACTTGCTCGGGCGACATATAGGCCGGAGTACCCAGCACCATGCCCGGCTGAGTCGAATCCGCCAGCGTTGGAACATTTGAGTCAGCGTGGGATTTGGACCTTGAGATCTCAGATTTCAAATCGGACTGGAGCTTGGCCAGGCCGAAATCCAAAATCTCTATGCGCCCTTCTTTGGTGATGAAAATGTTCTCCGGTTTGAGATCGCGGTGAATAATGCCTTTGCTGTGAGCCGCAGCCAACCCCTGGGCAATCTGCAGCGCGCAGTCCATTGCCTTGCGCAACGGCAAAGCGCCGCCGCTGAGCTCTTCACGCAACGTTTTGCCTTCGAGCAACTCGCTCACTAAAAAGGGCGCGCCTTCATGTACGCTCGCATCATGAATGGTCAGAATGTTCGGATGATTCAGCGCCGCAAGAGTCTTGCTCTCCTGTTCGAAGCGGCGCAGCCGGTCCGGGTCGCTCGCAAATTCTGTGGGCAATATTTTGATCGCCACCTCGCGGTTCAGCCGCGTGTCGCGCGCTCGAAACACCTCGCCCATGCCGCCGGCGCCGAGGCTTGCGGTGATGCGATATTGATTGAGAGAGGCGCCGATCATGGATTCCCCAACGAGTGCTCTGGTCGAAAGCGCCAGAGACTGGATTTTAGGAACAGCGCCGACATGACCAGCCGGCCCTCATCGTCCCACCCACAAGCATGCATATCGGCCGCGTACCGAGCGGCGATCTCCGTCTTGCCGGTCTTCGGATCAATAACCGCGGCCGGCCAGAACCAGGAATTGAGCGGCGCCACCGCCGCAGCGATGCGCCCATCATTCCCAATGGCCTGCGGGCTGAGCGGGTTGATGGTAAGCGGGTATCGGGCGTCCAAAGCAATCTGCTCCTCCCGCTTGTTCCCGAGTGAATAGCGCACGAGGTAGTTCCCGGAGTCACTGTTGACTTTGATCACCAAGTACTGCCCATGCGGATCAACTGCCAGGGAATGACCCGCGCACAGCTTTTCCGGGCCGCCCCCGGAGGCGGGCATGGCATAGGCGAAACCGCCAAGAGCGTAATAGATTGTCATGCCGTCGGGCGCGCCTGCCACATTGAATCCGGGGTTCTCTTCCAATGAGAGCTGCGGGAGGAACTTAAGGCCGCGCCCTTCCAGGGACGCGGTGGCCAGCCCGTATTTGGAGCCGTTATACACACAGAAGATTACTTGGTTCGTCCCCAGCCTGGCAAAAGGGCCCAAGGATGCCGTCTTGCCTTCCAGGAAGGGACGTGGCTCCTTGCCCGGTTCCAGGACCATCAACCGAAAAACGCCCCGGTCCGAGGTGCCGAAAAGAAAGCGGTTATTGGGCAACGCCAAAATCATGCGGTCGTTAGGTGCGTGCGGAAGCGGAAATCTCTCGACCACGCTGCCGGGTCCATGCCGAAGAATCTCGTTCGGGCGTTCGTACTGATCCAAATACAGATTGCCGGTTCGATCCATGTCGAGAGACGACACTTCTGAGGCCAGGGCAGCAACCAGTAGAGCCGTCCATCTTCCCCGGGTGTCGACCGAGTACAGGCGACTCAGATCCTCATCGGGCGCCGCCAGGAGAAGGTGGCGGCCATCGGGGCTGAGCGAAAAGGTCTCGATTCCATGTCGCGGCACGACATCGATCAGAAACGGGCTGGTCTTTCCGGAGTTCAAGTCGATCCGCCAGAGGGATTGCGCTCGCTCGACGGCGTTCGTGGGGTGGCCCCAGAAGACCGCTGCGCCACGGCCAGGCAGGAGCGCGAAGGTCCTGCCGAAACGCTGCTCCGCCGACGCGTTCAAGGCGCGCAGCTCTTCTGTATCCGGCGAGAAAAGGTGCAATTGATCTTCGCCGGCCACATTTCGCTTCAAGACCAGAACCCGGCCGTCTCGCAGCACTAGCGGGGATCCCGCTTCATCCAGCACCAGACGTTCCTCGCCGCCGTACTTGGAAATACGGTACACGCCGCTGGGGTGGCCAATCGAGTGTGAGTAAAAAATCTGTGACCCATCCGGCGACCAGCACGGGTCGTCAAGCGAGCCGCGATCACGGTTGGTGGTAAGGATCTTCCAATCACCCGAATCCGCGCTCATTACCGCAAGCTGACTCACACCTTCCACCATCGCCAAAAAGGCGATCTCCTTTCCATCCGGTGAAAGGCGGGGATCGAATGCGACCGAGGGGCCGCCGAGGCGCTCGCCATGCCAAGCCAACGGAGCGCCGGGGCCGGACCGCGGCCAGCGCAAAAGGACACCACCCAGCAAGCCGACCACCAGCATGGCGCCGAGGATTAGGTTTCGCCGCGGGCTCGTTGTCCGCTGGCTGGACCCAGCCGCGTTCGTCGCCGCGGCCGTAGTCCCCATCGAAAATGTTTCCAGGGCGAAGCCGAGATCGTCGGCACTTTGGAAGCGGCGCTCGGGACGCTTCTCCAGGCAGCGATGAATGGTCCGAGCCAATGCCGGCGAGAGTTTCGGCAGGCGATCGGCCAGGTCAGGCGGTTCCTCGTTGATGATTGCTGCCAGGGTGCCAATGACCGTTTCGCGTTTGAACGCCCTAGCCCCAGTGACCATTTCGTAAAGCACGCAACCGAACGCAAAAATGTCCGCCCGATGGTCGACCGCTTCGCCGCGTGCTTGCTCCGGCGACATATAATTGGGCGTGCCCATGACGCGGCCGGGCTCGGTCGATTCCACCAGCGTCCGCGCCTCCGGGTCCGCCGGCGATTTCGGATTTTCCCTTAGTTTCGCCAACCCGAAATCCAAAATCTTCACCCGCCCGTCTTTGGTGACGAAGATGTTCTCCGGCTTGAGATCGCGGTGAATGATCCCCTGGCCGTGCGCTGCGGCTAGACCCTGGGCGATTTGCAGCGCGTACTCCGTAGCTCTGCGCACCGGCAAAGCCCCGCCATTCATTTCTTCGCGCAGCGTTCGCCCTTCGAGCAATTCACTCACGAGATAAGGGACCTCGCGATGGACTCCAGCATCGTGAATGGTCAGGATGTTAGGGTGGTTAAGCGCCGCCAGAGTTTTGGCCTCCTGTTCAAATCGCCGCAGGCGGCCGGCATCACCGGTAAAGTCTTTCGGCAAGACCTTAATCGCCACCTCGCGGTTCAGCCGCGTGTCCCGAGCGCGAAACACCTCGCCCATCCCGCCGGCTCCGAGGGTGGCGGTAATGCGATATTGGTTGAGCGCAGTGCCGATCATGGCTTCTCGTGAAACCTGGCGTGTTCGGAGGTTTCCCCTTTCATTGGTATCCACGGCGGCCAATTGGAATCGGCATCCATGCGCCTTAAAAAGGCACGGCTCCACCGGTGCTCAAAAAACCGCGTGACGGGCGTGGCGGCCGATTGGCGGAAGTGATCGCGGGCGCCGTTTCGCTCTCTTTTTCAGTAATAGTCACTGGCAGCTTTCTTAATACAATATCACAACTCGGCAGGACCGCGACATTTTTCCAGGATTGTCAATTCCTTTTCCCAGGTTCGACAGAGAATGGGCAATGGACTGTTCTTCCTGGAATAATGCGATGACACTATGCCGCGACTCGTGGTTATCAAGGCGGCCGAGGCGGGGAAAACGTTCGAGATAGATGCGCCGGAACTGGTGATTGGCCGGCAGGCGGGCGCACACATTCTCATCGACGGGCCAAAGGTAAGCCGGCGCCACGCGCGGGTCATTCGGGATGGCGATGGCGTTCGGCTGGAGGACCTCGACTCGATCAACGGCACTTTCCTGAATGGAAAGAGATTGGAGTCCCCCGCCACCCTCAAAGGCAAGGACGAAGTCGGGATCGGGTCTTATCTGCTCCGCTACGAAGACGCGGACCGCTCCCCCGAGGTCAACGACCTCCTGGCGCAGGTGCTGGCTCACCTCTTTGTCCTGTTCCCGCACGCGGAACGCGGCCTGGCCATCTTCCTTGAGGACGGGCGACCGTCCGTCCGGGCCTAAAAACAACGTCCCGGTCTCCCGGACACTCCTCGTTTTAGCGGGTCTATCGTCAACAAAGTCGCTTCCGAAGGCGTGGGCATTTTCGCTGAGGACCTGCAGAGAGACAGCCGTTTTGCTGAGGCCCAAAGCATCGTTTCGCTCGGCATTCGCTCCTTCATCTGTGTGCCCCTGCAAACCAAGGGCGGTAAGGCCCTGGGTGTGCTCCAATTGGAGCGCATGGGTCAGGGCCAGCAATTCACGGCCGAAGATTTGCACCTGCTGACCGCCATCGGCCTCCAGGTCTCCGTGGCCCTGGATAACGCGCAGCTTCACCAGGAACTTCTCTCGCGCCAGCGAATTGAGCAGGAGGTGGCTCTCGCCCGGGAGAGCCAGCTCAGTTATCTCCCCAGCCAGATCCCGGGGTTGCCCCACCAGAATTTCGAAATCCATGCCGAACTCCTCCCCGCCCAGGAGATTTCCGGCGACTTCTATGACTACTTCAGCCTTGGCGCCGACCGTCTGGCTATCACCGTCGCGGACGTTTGCGGCAAAGGCACAACCGCCGCGCTTTTTATGAGCATGGTTCGGGCGCTCCTGCGCAATCTCGCGGAGCGCGAAAGCGACCCTGGAATCATCCTGCGTGACCTGAATGACGCCGTTGCGCCGCAAAATCCCAAGTGCCAGTTCGTCACCATCAGCCTTTGCGTGTTCGACCCCGCCTCGCGGACGATTGAAGTTTCCTCCGCCGGGCATCCTCCTCCCCTGATCCGCCGTAAGGACGGGTCTGTTGAAATCGTGGCGCTCGACCGCGGGCCTCTGCTTGGATTCACCGATCGGGCCGAACCCTATCCAAAACTGCGTTGCCAACTGCACGCCGACGAATTGCTGCTCCTCCACACGGATGGCGTCACAGAGGCGTCAGCGCCGGACAACACGATGTTCGGCTCTGAGCGCCTGTGCGCCGCCCTGGCCGAGGCGCCGTTCCCACCCCGGTTCAGCCAATGGAGCGAGTCGCTGCGGACTCTCCAAGGCTTTGCCGGAAGCCGCCAACAGGAGGACGACATCACCCTGGCATTGCTCCGGGTCCGATGATGGGGTTGTTTCAGAACCCCGCACTTCGTGAATTCCACACGAGTCCATTGCCCGTTCCCTCTCTGTCTCTTCGCGGCTGGGGCGGAGGTGGTCATCATATCAAAAGGACTCAAGGAAGTGGTTTCGAGACTCTGGAAATGGAGGTTAAAAATGCCACAGGCTTCACTGGCTTGGACCAGCCTTTGAATTGCCGCCCACCTTGGGTGTGAATTCTTTAGCGCGTTTTTGCGCCTCGGCAAGCCGGCTTTGGTCCAGGAATTATCTGGCACCGTTGTGCCCTCCGCTTCTTCACGTCGGCCTCGGCCCGGGAGAGACTATTTGACGGGGATTGGAGTCGCGGACGCGCAATGGTTCGCGCCCATCCTGCGGAACAAGAGCGGCCGCTCCGCTCGATTGGGAGATGTCCTTGTGCTGACTGCGAAGCCGTGCGGGGGCCTCATGGCTGGGGTCCTGCCAGAGTCGCCGCCCACACCGGAGGTCCGTGACTTCGCCAAGTCTGTGCTCAAGGCCAGCGGCGTCCGCTTGATGCGTGCCGCCACGTCAGCGAGGCCGGACCCCGGCCAGGACTCCAACCCGCTCAACTGAGCGGCCCGCCGTCCGCGTTGGCCGAGTAAGCCGCCAAACATCAAGAGAGCAACCCTGATTTTATGCCACGAAGAAGGAATTACCGACTGGAGGCGAAGGACTGCCTGGATGGAATGCAGGAACTGGCGGCCGAATCGGTGGACGTGGTCGTCACGTCCCCTCGGCCCGCATCGCCGGGGCCATGAACCTCGTCTATTTCCCCGAATCCCTGGGCCCAACGAGCAAGGTCGAGATCCTGGGCGAAAATGAGCTTGAGCGCTGGCTCAAGAAGAGGTAGTGCAAAAATGCATGGATAATTGCTTGCACAAATGCCCAACTCGCACTAGCCTGTCTCTATGAAGAGAATACTCGACTCGGCGGCCCAAGGGGCGGCGAGCAGACCGCATTCCAGCAGGCCGCTGACCAGGGCTGGAAGGGGTACACTCAAGTTCATGCCCGAAGCCGGCTCCAACGGCGCCTCGGTCAAGGACCTCGCGACCCGGTTCGGGATTTCCCGCGAGACCTTCACTCGCATTACCGGCTTCTCGCTTCGCGCCCTCGCCAACTGGTCGCAGGGCGCCAGGCCCAGTTCCTCCACGGCCCGTCGCCTGACCGAAGTCAAACGTCTCTTCGCGGCCCTCGAAAAACTGGTCTCCCGGGAGGCCATTGGTCCTTGGCTCAAAGAGCCCAACCCGGCCTTCGACGGCTCCAGCCCGCTACAAGTCATCGAGCGCGGTGAAATCGACCGGGTATGGCGCATGCTCCACGAACTCGAGTCCGGCGAACCGGCCTGAAGGATGAAACCCAAACACGCTGGGAACGGCCTTTCTGTGCGAGCGAACCGATGCCTCGCTACGGCAGGCGTTCCCGCCCAGAAAGAAGCCGTCTTTCGCCGAAAAATCCTCCTGGCGAACCACCGCCCAGACGGTTGGGCCGGCCTGAGCCTTACGCCCTGGTTCCTGCCGCTTTGCGCGACAGCTTGAACCCGGTGGCTCCTGCCCAAAGGAGCGCATCGCAGGCCGTTGCGGCCACCGACTTCAGGGGGGCCAGGACACCCGTCGTCCCTACGGGTCGCGGCTGGCCACCCCATTTGCACGGTGTCCAATTGTGGTGTCTATTGTAAAAAGCCCCTCGGCCTCAAATATGGAACATCGAGTTCCGCGAAGGCTGGCAGGGGACATGGTGGATGGACAAACCCGTGGAACAGGTAACACAGATTCTCAAAGCGGCTAGCAACGGCGATGGACAAGCGGCTGAGAAGTTGCTGCCGCTGGTTTACGAGGAACTGCGCCGCCTGGCCGCAGCGAGAATGGCGAGGGAAACGCCCGGCCAAACCCTTCAACCCACAGCCCTGGTTCACGAGGCCTGGCTGAAGTTGGTCGGCAGCGGGCGCCAACACTGGGAAAGCCGGCGTCATTTCTTCTCCGCGGCCGCCGAGGCCATGCGCCATATCCTGATTGACCGGGCCAGAAAGCGGCAATGCGAGCGGCATGGCGGAGGGCAGCAGCGCGTGGACATCGACGACATCGAACTGGCTGGGCCCGTTGAGGAGGAGACGCTTTTGGCCGTGAACGAGGCCATTGATGAGCTGGAGAAGCTGGATCCTGCGAAGGCCGAGGTGGTCAAGCTCAAGTTCTTTGTCGGACTCAGTGAACGCGAGGCAGCGGAGGTGCTCGGCGTTTCGGAGCGCACGATCGAGCGCCGCTGGGCCTACGCTCAGGCCTGGCTCTTCGACCGCATGGAGCGCGGCGGACCCTGAGGCTGGAAAAGAAGGGGAGCTTGGTCGCCTCCTTGGCGCCGTGTTCCGGCTGCGAATTTGCGGCCGCCTGTCGGTTTTTTCCCAAAAAACTCGTAATTCCTTATGAGTGCCAGTAGCGAAGCAGACATGAATCAGCCCCAGCCGAACGAAGAAACGATCTTTGAAGCCACCCGCCACATAGGCGACCCTCAGGCAGCGGCCGCCTACCTCGAACAGGCTTGCGGCGAAGATCGGGAACTGCGGGGGCGCATCGAAAACCTCCTGCGCGCAGGCCGAAAGGCGAAGGGTTTCTTCCAAAAGCATAGTCCGGCCGTAGCACTTGTGGGCGATCAGGACATCGCGATTGAGGCCATCAGTGAGGATGCGGGCTCAGTCATCGGCCGCTACAAGCTGCTGGAGAAGATCGGCGAGGGCGGCATGGGGGTGGTTTATATGGCCGAACAGGAGGAGCCGGTCCGCCGCCGCGTCGCGCTGAAGATCATCAAGCTGGGGATGGACACCAAACAGGTCGTCGCCCGCTTCGAGGCCGAGCGCCAGGCGCTGGCCTTGATGGACCATCCCAACATCGCCAAAGTCCTGGATGGCGGAGCCACCGACACCGGCCGGCCTTACTTCGTGATGGAACTGGTCCAGGGGGTGCCCATCACCGAGTTCTGTGACAAGAACCGGCTTCCCGCCCAGGAGCGGATCAAGCTCTTCATCACCGTCTGCCAGGCCATTCAAAGCGCGCATCAGAAGGGGATCATCCACCGGGACCTCAAGCCCACGAACATCCTGGTCACGCTCAATCCGGATGGGTCGGGCCACCCGATGGTGATTGATTTCGGCGTGGCCAAAGCCACGAGCCAGAAACTAACCGAGAAAACGGTTTTCACCCACTACGCGGCGATGATCGGCACGCCGGCCTACATGAGCCCGGAGCAGGCTGAGATGAGCCGCCTGGACGTGGACACCCGCAGCGACATCTACGGCCTGGGGGTGCTGCTCTACGAGTTGCTGACCGGGACGACGCCATTCCCGGAGAAGCGATTGCGCAGCGCGGGCTACAGCGAGATGCAGCGGATCATTCTGCACGAGGAGCCGGATCGCCCCTCCAGTCGCCTGAGCACGCTAAAAGGCGAGCAGCGCGGCATCGTGGCCCGGAACCGTGGGGCTGGCGAAATGGCCCTGGACCGGGTATTCGCAGGGGATCTGGACTGGATCGTGATGAAATGCCTGGAGAAGGACCGGGCGCGCCGCTACGAGACGGCCAACGGCCTGGCTGCCGACCTCAAGCGGCATCTCGACAACGAACCGGTCGTGGCCCGGCCGCCGAGCACGGCGTACCGGCTCCAGAAGGCGTGGCGGCGCCACAAAGTGGCCTTTACGGCCGCGGCGGCGGTGGCGGCAGCATTGGTTGTGGGAACCACCGTCAGCACCTGGCAGGCGTTTGAGGCCAGCCGAGCCAGGAACGCCGAAAGAGGACAACGACTCGGAGCGCAGGCGGCGCAAAAGGAGGCTGAGCGGGCTCAGGAAGCCGAGAAGCAAGCTCGCGTGCGTGCGGACGCGGAGAAGCTCGAAGCCAGCCACCTTCTCTACGTGGCCGACATGAACCTGGCTCAGCAAGCCTGGGAGCAGAACAGCATCGGCGGGCTGCGGCAACTACTGGAAGAAACCCAAGACTCGCCATTTCGCGGTTTTGAATGGTATTATTGGCAACCGAAAACCCATTTGGCCTTGAGGACGATCCAAGGCCACGCGGGCGTTGTGGCGGCAGTGGCGTTCTCCCCGGACGGCCGCCAGATTGTCACCGCAGGCGAGGATGCTACGGCCAAGGTGTGGGACGCCGCCAGCGGCGAGGAACTCCGCGCGCTGAGGGGCCACACCGCTTGGATTGCATCCGCGGTCTTTTCCCCGGACGGCCGGCGAATCCTCACCGGCAGTGTCGATCAAACGGCCAAGCTGTGGGATGCGGCCACTGGCCGGACGATCCTCACGCTCCGGGGGCACAGCGACCAGATCCTCTCTGTGGCCTTCTCTCCGGACGGCCAGCGGGTTGTCACCGGCAGCCTCGACCATACGGCTAAAGTCTGGGATGCGGCCACCGGAAAGCAACTGTTTACGCTTAACGGGCATAGCAATACTGTTCGCGCTGTGGCCTTCTCCCCGGACGGACGGTGGATTGTCACCGGCAGTTTTGATCATACGGCCAAGGTCTGGGAGGCGGCCAGCGGACGCGAATTGCTCCCGTTGAACGGGCACGACACTTGGATTTTTTGCGTGGCCTTCTCCCCGGACAGCCGGCGGATTGTTACAGGCAGCGGAGATCAGACGGCCAAGGTCTGGGAGGCGGCCAGCGGACGCGAATTGCTCTCGCTCAAAGGGCACAGCGGCTACATCTGGTCTGTCAGCTTTTCCTTGGACGGCCAGCGGATCGTCACCGGGAGCGCCGACCAGACGGCCAAGGTTTGGGATGCGGATGGCGGGCGAGAACTCTTTACCCTCAAGGGGCACAGCGATGGAATTAGGTCCGCCGCCTTTTCCCCAGACGGGCGCCGAATTGTGACCGGGAGTGACGATCGGACCGCAAAGGTCTGGGATGCCGCCAGTGGCCTGTCAGCCGACAAGACAGGTGGGAACCTGTTCACGCTCCAGGGGGATAGTGGCCGGGTCTTGTCGGTGGCCTTTTCCCCCGACGGTCAGCGGATTTTGACGGGTGGCGATGAGGATCCCGCCAAGGTCTGGGATGCAACCACCGGCCGGGAACTGCTCTCGCTCACCGGACATAGCAACGCGATCTGGTCTGTGGCCTTTCTTTCGCACAGTCGGCGGATTGTTACCGGCGGCACGGATAAGACGGCCAGGGTGTGGGATGCGGCCACAGGCCGGGAGTTGCTCACGATCAAGGGGCTCAGCGATGTAATTTCGTCGGTGGCATCTTCCCCGGATGGCCGGCGGATTGCCGCCGGGAGTTGGGACGGAATGGCCGGGGCGTGGGATGCGGCCACCGGCCAACTCCTGTTCACGCTCAAGAGCCATGCAGGACGGATTATGTCTGTGGCCTTTTCCCCGGACGGCGGCCGGATTGTGACGGGCAGCGAGGATCAGACGGCGAAAGTGTGGGATGCGGCCAGCGGCGGGGAACTATTCACGCTCAGGGGACACGGAGGTGGGATTTCTTCCGTGGCTTTCTCCCCGGACAGCCAGCGGATTCTCACAGGCAGTAATGATAAGACCGCCAAGGTGTGGGAGACCGCCACCGGCCGGGAACTGCTCACGCTCAAGGGGCATAGGGCTTGGGTTTCTTCCGTGGCCTTTTCCCCGGACCGCCGGCGGATTGGAACTGGCAGTTATGATGGGACCGCCAAGGTCTGGGAGGCGGCCGGTGGCCGGGAACTGCTGACGCTCAAGGGGCATAGCCAAGCGATTTCTTCCGTGGCCTTTTCCCCGGACGGCCGCCGGATTGTGACTGGCAGTTACGATCATACGGCCAAGGTGTGGGAGGCGGCGCCAGCGGAGCAGGTGGCTGCCTGGCAGGAAGAAGAACGCGCGGCAGCTCAATCTCTTGCCGCCCAGGAGCGCGAGCGGACGGAGGGACAGGAGCGCCAAAGGATTATCCGCGCCCGTGATTCCATCAAGCAGTGGATGATCCTTGCGCCGATTGCGTTGGCTCCCGGTCAGAGCGGGGCTGAGGGATTGAATATCGAGCAGATTCAGGGCGAAGGCCGGCTCAGGCCAAAGATGGGAGAGGCGAGTTCCTTTGCGGGTGGCGAGTTGAAATGGCGGGAGGTTGCCTTGACGAACGAGGTGATCGACTTCAACGCGCTCCTGGGGCAGGAGACAACTCAGAGCGTGGCCTACGCGGTCTGCTATCTCCGATCGGAGGGCGAGCAGCGCGGGCTCCAAATGCTGGTGGGCAGCGACGATGAGGCGAAAGTCTATCTCAATGGAAAGCAGGTTTACAAAGCTCCCTTCGCCCGTCCCTTTGTTGCCGAGGAGGACACGGTGCCAGACCTCACGCTGAGCGCGGGCCTGAACGTGCTGGTGTTCAAAGTGGTGAATGAAACCTTAGACTGGAAGGGGTCCATCCGACTCACCGATGCCCAGGGCAATCCGGTCAAGGGGATCCACGTGACGCTGGATCCTGAGGCGAAGGAGCTTCGTTGAGGGCCATGACCAACCGACATTCCATATCACCGAGCTATTTTATGCCGCCTGCAAACCCCAGACTCAAATCCGGCCGCTTAACCGGGGCGTTCACACTGATCGAACTCCTGGTCGTCATTGCGATCATCGCCATCCTTGCCGCCATGCTCCTGCCAGCCCTCGCTCGGGCCAAGGCCCAAGCGAAGAAGGCCAATTGTCTGTCGGCTCCGGGGCAGATGGGCCTGGGCATGTCCCTGTACAGCAACGATTACGCCGACAGTTTTTTCTACGCCAACGACGATCGCCATTTGGTGGGTTTGGTGGACGTTTGGCGGTCGCTACAACCCTACGTCAGCACCAACCGGTCATTCTGCGTATGCCTCGCCGACTGGTCAGGCGGCTCCGATATCCCCTGGTTGAGCTCGTTAGGCGAACCCACGAACGTGACCGCTAGTTCTTACTATTACATTCCAGCGTTTTATTACGGCGACCCCCTAACCGCCTGCCACAGGTCCGGCGGAGGACGGAAGTGACCCCGCCTTCGCAGAAGGTAATGATAATATGCTGCGCCCTGAACGAAATAACGGATTTAAACCAAATGAACAGCCCCTCGCCTGGCCGCAAGGGCATGGCCCAGCTTCGTTCACGGCGTTGTTTGTGGACGGGCATTCGGCTTGCCTAAAGCAGAGCAAATGGCTCATGGATCCAACTATAAGCGGTGCCGCGGACGACTGGTCCACCCTGGGATGGACCGACTTTCAGTGAGCACGCACGCGCTTCGCTGCTGCCCACACAGTGGATTGGTCGAGAAGATTCACGAAAACCGCCCTTTACAGAAAACTCCGGAACTTGATCTGATTATGAAACGCACAAAACCAATGGAGACTCGAATCAGCAATCTGGCCCTCCTGTCCGCACTGATAGCTGGTCTTGTTATCATGCTGTGTGGTCCGGTGATGGCACAGACCTTCACGACCATCTATAATTTCGTTGGCGCCGGGGACGGAGCTTGGCCGCAAAGCGGATTGATTTTATCGGGCAATACCCTGTATGGGGCCGCAAATATTGGTGGTACTTCTGGCGATGGCACGGTGTTCGCCCTCAACATCGATGGTTCGGCTTTTACGACCTTGCATAGTTTCAGTGGAGGCGGCAATGGTGGAGTTTATCCTCACGTCGGCATCCTAGTGAGTAACACCCTGTATGGGTCGGCCGTGATTGGCGGCAGTTCTGGCAATGGCACGGTGTTCGCCTTCAACATCGATGGTTCGGGTTTTACGAACGTGCATAGCTTCAAGGCAAGCGGCACAAATCATTCAGGTATTTATACCAACAGCGACGGAAACCAGCCGATCGCCGGATTGATCTTATCTGGCAACACGCTGTTTGGAACAACGACCGCGGGCGGGACCAACGGTTCTGGCACGGTATTCGCCGTGAACATCGATGGTTCGGGCTTTACGAATGTGCATAGCTTCAAGGCCAGCTGCACCAATTCCTCAGGTATTTATACCAACAGTGACGGAGCCTCGCCGTGGGGCGGATTGGTTTTATCGGGCAACACCCTCTATGGGACGACCGCTAGAGGCGGCACTTCTGGCAGTGGCGCCCTGTTCACAGTCAACACCGATGGAACTGGTTTTAGAAACGTGTATAGTTTCAGCGCAACCTCTGGTCCACGCGATGCGTATGGTTACGGAACCAACAGCGACGGTGTCTGGCCGTGGGCCGGATTGATCTTATCGGCCAACACTCTCTATGGGACTACGTATCTTGGAGGCAATTCGGGTGCAGGCACCGTGTTCGCTGTCAGCAGCGATGGCACGGGTTTTGCAGTACTACATAGTTTTACGGGACTGTCTGCTCCTACTTATGCCTTCGCAACCAACGGAGATGGAGCTTATCCCTCTGCTGGATTGATTTTATTGGGAAACACTTTGTATGGGACGGCGAGCGGTGGCGGCAGTTCTGGCAATGGCACGGTGTTCGCCGTGAACATCGATGGTTCCGGTTTTACGGTCCTTCATAGTTTTACGCCAGGTGTGGGGTCCGAGAAGGGTGATGTGTTCAACAGCGACGGAGCCAATCCGATAGCGGGGCTGACTTTATCGGGCATTACCTTGTATGGCACGGCGCAAGCTGGCGGTAGCTTTGGCAATGGTACGGTGTTCAGTCTTTCGTTCCCCCCTCAACTGACAATCATTCCTTCGGGGGCAAACATGGTCTTGACGTGGCCGACAAACTACCGAAGCTTTGATTACACTGGATACACTTTGCAATCCAGCACCAACCTGACTTCACTAACCGCTTGGAAACCTGCCTCTCCGAGTCCAGTCGTCATCGGTGGGCAGAACGTGGTGGTCAATCCCATCTCCGGCACACAGGAGTTTTACCGATTGAAGCGGTAATGGGTCGAGACGACCACAATCGCCAGGTGCCAGCGGAAAACGCCGTAACAGCGGAGCAGTTGAAAACAAAAGACAAAATAATATGAACACATACATTCCTTTGGCAGCTCGTGCCGGATGGTGTTTCGGCGCGGGGCTGAAGGCTGCCGTTTGTGGCTCCGCGCTGCTCCTTTGGGCAAGGCCGGGTTCCGCCGTCGAGCGCCAGGTGCTGCGCGGGCACGTGCCGCAAGCGATCGCCTCGCTTGGCTTGCCGCCGACGGGCCGGCTGCTGGGGACCAACCGGCTGAACCTGGCCGTTGGACTGCCGCTGCGCAACACCAACGCCCTCCACAAGCTGCTCGAGGATATTTATGATCCGGCGAGTCCTCTGTTTCGCCACTACCTGACACCGGAACAGTTCACTGAGCAATTTGGCCCCAGCCAGCGGGATTATGATGCCGTGCGCCGGTTTGCGACGAGTCACGCCTTTGAGATCACGGCGACTCACAGCAATTGCGTGTTGCTCGATGTCGCCGGACAGGTGGCCGACATTGAGAAAGCATTTCACGTCACCTTGCACAGCTATCGACACCCGCGTGAAGCGCGCCAGTTTTTTGCGCCTGACGTTGAGCCGTCCGTTGAGGCGGGGCTGCCGGTGCTCGATCTTAGTGGGTTGAACAATTATTCCATCCCGCGTCCGGCGTCGCATAGAACATCGGCTACAACCGCAGTTGGCGCCGGCTCAGGCTCCGCGCAAAGTGGGAATTGGAAGGCCAAGGACCTCCGGAACGCGTATGCGCCTGGAGTCACTCTGGCCGGTGAAGGCCAGATGGTGGGGCTATTGGCCTTTGAAGCCTTCTATCCGGGTGACATCATCGCCTATGAAAACATGGCGGGACTGCCGAACGTGCCCATCCAGGTCGTTCTCTTGGATGGATTCAACGGGATTCCTGTGACCAGCGACCCGAATGGCATAGGCGAGGCGTCCCTTGACATCGAAATGGCAATCTCCATGGCCCCGGGATTGAGCAAAGTGGTCGTATTCGACGCGGGACCAAATACTGGCTTTAACTTGAACGACATTCTGAACGCCATGGTGGCTAATTCCGAAATCAAACAGTTTAGTTCTTCGTGGGGAGGGTTCGCGCAAAGCGCGACCAGCGATAACATCTTCCGGCAGATGGCGGTGCAAGGGCAGTCCTTCTTCCAAGATTCAGGCGATGGAGACTCGTTGGCCAACAGTGAGTTCTCATCTCTAGCTACTTGGCCGGCGGAGGACCCGTACGTCACGAGCGTTGGCGGAACAAGCCTTGCGATGAATGGTGCGGGGGCTTCCTACGCTTCGGAGAGGGTTTGGAACGATGGGAATGTTCCCCCGGGATGGTATGGGGCTGGGTACGTTGGAAGTGGAGGCGGCGTCAGCGCCAGTTACCCGATACCAACCTGGCAACAAGGCCTCGACATGTCCGCCAACCGGGGCTCCACCACGATGAGGAATTTCCCGGATGTCGCGATGGTGGCGGAGAATGTTGAGGTCGTCGCTGGCGGTTCGACGTGGACCGGATGGTATGGGACCAGTTTTGCCACGCCGTTATGGGCGGGGTTCATGGCGCTCGTCAATCAAGAGGCGGCCGCCAATGGACAGCCACCGGTCGGTTTCCTCAATCCCGCCCTCTATGCCCTGGGCAAGAGCGCCGACTACACGAACAATCTCCACGACATTACGGTGGGTAGCAACGCCACCGCTACCAGCGGCGGCTTGTACCCTGCCGTCCCCGGCTACGATCTGTGCACCGGTTGGGGCTCGCCCAAAGGCAGCAACCTGATCCATTCCCTCGCCTTGCCCCAGCGCCTCGGCATCGCGCCCAACTCGCCGCTCGTTTTTACCGGTCCCGCGGGCGGGCCGCTCAATCCGGGCGCGCTCACCTACTCGCTCACGAACCGAAACGGATCGCTGAATTGGACCCTGGGGCTGGATGCCGCCTGGCTGAGCGTCTCAGCCACGAATGGAATACTCCTGGCGGGCGGCGCGGCGACGGTTATCGCGGTAACGCCGAATGTTCTGGCCACCAATCTGGCCGCTGGCAGTTACGCGGCCACTTTGAATTTCACCAACCTCAACGATCGATCGGTTCAGCGCCGCCAGGTTGCCCTTGCCATCGTCGCGCCCCCGCTCATCACTTCCCAACCCGCGAATCAAGCCGCGCTGGAGGGGATGACGGCTACCTTTAGCGTGGGGACAGCCACCAACGCGCTGCTATCCTACCAATGGCGCTTCAACAGCGCGAGCGGCCTCACGAACTTGACGGACCGTGGCGGCATTTCCGGCTCGGTGACCCCCAGCCTGACCATAGGCAACGTCTCCCCGGGGGATGTGGGCGCCTACACGGTGATGGTCACCAACGCCGCGGGGTCGGTGACCAGCAGCAGCGCTTCGCTGACGATCACCACCGGGCAGGCTCCGGTGATCGTCTCCGGGCCGGCCAGCCAGACCATTCTGCCCGGGGCAATCGCGACGTTCACCGTATCGGCCGCTGGTGATCAGCCGCTCTCCTACTTCTGGCAAATGAACGGAAGCAACCTGACCGACACGGGCAACATCCACGGATCGGCCACCGCCACGCTGACTATCGCAAACGCCACAGTTGCCAATTCCGGGAGCTATTCCATGGTGGTCACGAACAGCTCTGGGTCGGTCACGAGCGCTCTGGCGGTCTTGAACCTCACTGGCGTTACCACTTTAGGAGGCAGCCTGCAGACCCTCTATTCGTTCACCACAAACTCCCTCGGATGCCTTCCTTTTGCAGGACTGATTCAGGCAAATAATGGCCGTTTTTATGGCACTGCCAGTTTAGGGGGTCCCCAAGGCGTTGGCACAGTGTTCCAAATGGATAGCAACGGCGTGGTGACGCTCGTTTATGGGTTCCCGAAGGGCAACGGCGGCAATTATCCTCCCAACGGCTCCTTACCCTACGCTGCCCTCGTTCAGGGCACGAATGGTCTCCTTTACGGCACGACCGTTGCCGGTGGCGCCAACGGCAACGGTTCGGTTTTCCGGATGAACACCAACGGCGCTGCTGTGACTTGGTCGTTGAATGTTGCCAGCAGCGGTTCGGTGCCCTATGGCGGGCTGGTCCAGGGTCGGGACGGAAACTTCTACGGCACTACCTGGCAAGGCGGAGTGTGGCAAGGAGGGCTTTGGGGCTACCTCGGTGGCGCACCGTACGGTACGGTTTTCAAATTGATGGCGAATGGCAGCCTGGCGGCCATTCACTCCTTCAACTATGAGGATGGGGCGTATCCCTCCTCGACTCTGGTGCAAGGCGGCGATGGCAGTTTTTATGGAACCACTCCAAACGGAGGAACCAATGGGGGCTGGGGCACGATCTTCAAAATAACGCCAAGTGGCATCCTGACCCCTCTGTTCTCGTTCGCCAATACGAATGGCGCCTTGCCGTTCGCGGGCCTGGCGCAAGATATTGGTGGTAACTTCTACGGCACCACAACCGCGGGCGGCGCCTATGTCGCGGGCACGGTATTCAGGCTGGCTGCCGACGGCAGATTCATGTCCCTTTACTCCTTCACGGGCGGCAACGACGGGAGCAATAGCTCCGGCGGGTTGCTCCTGGCCAGCGACGGCAACCTGTACGGCACAACCGTGGCTGGAGGCGTTTACGGCCTCGGCACCGTCTTCCGAATATCTCCAGATGGCACGCTGGCGACGCTGGTCCAATTTGACGGATACCAGGGCGCCAATCCCTATGGCACATTGATCCAGGGCACCGATGGCCATTTATACGGCACCACCCAAAACGGTGGCGCTTACGGGTGGGGCGCGATCTTCCGACTCAGCATCGACTCACCCCTCCAAATCACCCAGCAACCGCAGCCGCAACAGGCCTTTGCGGGCGACACCGCCATCTTTAGTGTCGCGACCTTAGGCAGCTTGCCCATTTCCTACCAGTGGCTGAAAAATGGAACAAGTCTGTCGGACGGGGTGAACCTCTCTGGGTCCAACTCCCGCACGCTGGCCCTCACCAACATCAGCGTGGCCGATGCGGCGCTGTATTCCGTGGTGGTCAGCAACGTCTATGGTTCGGTGACCAGCGTCGCCGCGCGGCTCGAAGTGATTTCTTCGTCTCCCTACGTGATCTCCGGACCGGAGGCGCAGACCGTGCTGGCGGGCTCGACCGTCACGTTCAGCGTGAAGGCTGGCGGTGACGGGCCGCTCGCTTTCCAATGGCAGGAAAACGGGACCAATTTGTTCGATGGCGGCAAGGTCTCGGGCTCGACCACGACGACCCTGACGCTGGCCGCGGTGACCGCGGGCAACGCCGGCACTTATTCGGTCCTCGTCAGCAACGCGCTGGACGTCGTGGCCAGCTCCAGCGCCGAGCTGAGCGTCTTCCCAGTCAACCCGCCGGGGACCGCGCTGAACATTTTCAGCGGCGGCTTCAGCGGCGCCGGCCCACTTAACCCGTACGCCGGGCTGATCCGGGGTACCAACGGCTATTTCTATGGCACGAGTCTGAACGGTGGCTCCGAGATCTATGGCACCACTTTTCGGTGGATCAGCAGCGGTGTGGCCCTCCACGCCTTCACCGGCGGGGCCGATGGCGGCACGCCGTTCGCCGGCCTCATTCAGACCGGCGATGGGAATTTCTACGGCGTCACCTCGCTGGGCGGCAGCGCGTCCTTTGGCACACTCTTCCGGTTGACCGCCAGCGGGGCCATCACAACCCTCCACGGCTTTAGCGGTGGCAATGACGGAGGCAACCCGCTGGCCTCGCTCGTGCAGGGCAGCGACGGCAACCTCTATGGCACGGCCTCGACTGGCGGGAGCAACGGTTTTGGGGCCGTTTTCTGCCTCACCACCAACGGCCTTTTTACCCCGCTCTGGTCGTTCAACTCCACCAATGGCAGTTACCCAGCCGGCCCGCTGATGCAAGGCCGGGACGGCCGGTTTTACGGCACGATCTCAGCCGGCGGCGCCCACGATCTCGGGGCGATTTTCAGCCTGGGCACCAATGGGAGCTTTAACTCACTCGTCTCTTTCGACAACACTCGGGGCGCCTATCCGAGCAACGGTTTGGTCCAAGCCACCGACGGCGCCCTTTACGGAACGGCTTCGCGCGGCGGCACTAACGGCGGCTGGGGCACGGTGTTCCGCACGACTGCCGATGGCACGCTGGTCCCCCTGCATTCCTTCAGTTATGAGGACGGCGCTTATCCGGTTGGTGGGTTGGTGCAAGCCACCGATGGGAACCTCTATGGCACGAGCTCCCAGGGCGGCGTCGGCGGCCGGGGAACCGTCTTCCAAATCACGACCAACGGGCTGCTAACCACCCTGGTCTGGTTTAACGGCACGAATGGTGCCTGCCCCCAAGGCGCTTTGATCCAGGCGCGCGACGGTTCCTTCTATGGCACCGCGGAGTTTGGCGGCAATGGATACAATGGCGCTTCCGGCAGCGGTGGCGGCCTTGTCTTCCGCCTCACCTTGCCGATGTTTTTCCTCAACCCGTTCACCCAGGCAAGCGCGACCGCGACGGCGCCTTATTCCGCTTCGCTTTCCACCAACGCCGTGGCCCCAACCGGTGACTTGCTGGCCTTTGCCAAAGTCAGCGGGCCGGCTTGGCTGAGTGTGGCCACCGACGGAACGCTTTCTGGCACCCCCGCTCTGGCGGACATTGGCGCGAACCTGTTCGTCGTCAGCCTCGCTGACACCAACGGCTGGTCCAGTACCGCCACGATGAACATCACCGTGCTGTCTTTGCCCTCAATCTCGATCTCCATCCAAGGCACGAACATTGTCCTGAACTGGAGTGGCGGCCAACCGCCCTATTCGGTCCAAATGGCCATCGACTTGGCCAGTCCGGCTTGGCAAACCATCGCGGGCCGTATGACCAACACCACCCTGCTCGTGACGCCCACCAACACAGCTGCCTTTTATCGTGTGGGCGTTGGAAACTGAGGCGGCCCTATGAACTTTGAACAAACGAACCCAAGCCGACGCAATTATCAAAATCACGTCGGCCTGGCTTCTTTATCCGGGGGGCGACCGTGGCGTTTCTGGTTGGTGATGTGACCGCTGATGGAGCGTTTCAGGCGCTTTGACGTGCCAGCCAAGTCGAGGGTGGAGTGGTGGAGCACTTTTCCAACATTGATCGTATGAAACGGGCACACATTCTGGCGAGGTGGGCAATGGGAGAAAGAGGGTGGAGTGGTGGAGCACTTTTCCAACATTGATCGTATATAAACGGCACAGTGGCTGGGGGATGGGGGTACCAGGTGATGTTGTTTGTTTTTTATATAATCAAGTTCAGGAAATGCCCCACCACTCCACCCTGAGAGGAAGATCAACAAACCATCTGGCGCTCAGAACTCCCCGGCTGCCAAGAAAATGATCGGTTTCTACACGTTTGATGTTGGAAAAGTGCTCCACCACTCCACCCTGCAAGCAAATCACACCCTTGGCAACCTGGGATCAACGGCTGCCAGGGATTATCGGGTTCCATACGTTTGATGTTGGGAAAGTGCTCCACCACTCCACCCTGGCCTTTCTGGCACGGCTCCCCAAGGCTCCGAGGCCGTCCAAACACCAAGTGCGCGGACAGACAACCTCAAAGCCGGGGGGGGGTATCCTAGCCAATCACCGGCAGCATCAGGGGCGGACGGGGCAAATCACTACCCCCCTCATCAGCTCTTGGTACAGGCTCCTCAGGGATGGTCACTGGCGGCGGCTGAATTGTCCACACCGTCTCACCCCTAACCGCAATGCCGTATAGGAATTCGCTAAATATTTCGGCGAGACAGGGCTAAAGCGCATAGGTTTTCACTAGGCAATTTTTGCCTTGTACAAAATCGACAGTGTGTATTTACACTGGGGATGCGACACAGAACTGCCGTCCCCGCCGCCACTTTCAAGGCTCTGTTCAAAGAGCTGATCCCTTGGTCCTTCAT
>Ga0187857_10001733_pt1 | contig 21350 bp, 42 predicted proteins | sample June2016WEW_8_10_FD_132984 | JGI IMG/M metagenome (GOLD analysis project Ga0187857, IMG submission 132984) | Peatland microbial communities from SPRUCE experiment site at the Marcell Experimental Forest, Minnesota, USA - June2016WEW_8_100 | ecosystem: Environmental > Terrestrial > Soil >... | reverse complement strand
TGAATTTGCCTTTCCATCCCTTCGCCAAGTCAGGTCGTCCATATAGGTTCCGGAAATAGGAGACAACCTGTTTCATCCAGTTTGGGTTGAAGTGTAGCTGGTACTTTTCATTGCAGTCAGTCAATGAAGCTGCAAGCACATCTGCGTCAACTTGCGATTCGGCCGCGAAGAAATCGTCGTTGTCCTTTTCTTGTGCGATCCGAGTGTGCAGAAACGAAGGTTGTAAGACATTGAGCTTGAGCTTATCGGCCCCCAGCTTATTGAGGACCAACCCATAGAATTCGTCGAGATGAAGATAGGTGGACTTGGTGAGGAGTCCCATTGCGTAGATCTTAAGATTGCGATCTGGAGTATGGCGTTGGACCGCTTTCGAGCGAGCCTGGAGAAGTAGTTTCAGAGCATTTGTGACCTGCACGAAAGCTCCCTTTCGTCCTCGCATACGATCATGAAGCTCCTCGGTGTGTCCATCGAGGGAAATGCTAATCTCATCGGGACCGATAGCTAACACCTTGTCGGCATCGGAATTCGTTACGATCATGGTGCCGTTGATTACCGACAAAGTCCGAAGCCCCAGAGAGCGAGACGCCTCACATATGTGGAAGTACGGTCCAACATCGAGCATGGGTTCGCCTCCACAGATCACCACCTTTCCATGGGGTGACAGTTCGGCAAACTCTGCAAGGATCTCACTTTGTCGGGCGAGGCTGATCACCCCGAGGGAAGGCTGTTTTGTACGCCAATAATTGCAATGCTGGCATCGAAGATTGCAAACCTCGTTGATTGAGAGAAACAGAAACTCCGGGGCTTGATTGCTCATGAGATCTTCTTGTTTTTGGCAGCTATAGCGCGCATGGTTTTCAAGGGAGATAAGGTAGCGAAAAAGTCTTCGGACAGTTGTGCCATATGGACGCGCTTGTCATGTAGGACGGGTGTAGCCAACACGGTCCTCAATTCCTCTTGCCGCCTCGACGGTTGACAAGGTAGGTCTCCTCGCAAGCGGCGTCTACGGAGATCTCCACGTTGTAGATTCTCTTACCCGCAGCTTGAATCCTCTCAAGGTTTCTGGGAGTGAGGAGGGTTCCGTTGGTGGTGAGCGAAAGACACAATTCGGGATGACATTCGGAGGTTTTCAGCTTGGCAATGAGATCCCAAAAGAAAGGTGAACAAAGGGCTTCACCACTCCCCATGACCGATATCGTTCTGACATGTCTTAGGATTCCAGACTCCATGACTTTCTGGTGAACGAGTGGCGACAACGGGCTGGGCTTATGGTTCGTAGTTCGGCAACTCGGGCAAGACAAATTGCACCTGTAGTCGTAGGAGAGTACCAGGCAGTCGATAACGCTCAAGTCCGGACTGGAAGGAGGATCTCTCAGTTCGACCATCTCGGGACACCTGCAATCGGTGCAATACTGAAAACTCTGATCGACAATCGATTGTCTGAATTCTGTCGCCAGTTTTCCCGTCCAAATCTCCATGATATCGGTTTCGAGTATGTTACCGACACCTCGGGAGGTCCATGTCTGACCGTAGCACAGGTTGGCTTCGCCATTAACGTCTACATGCAAGCGGGTGAACGGCATAGCGCAGTACATTGGTTGACCTCGTGCAGATGGAGAAAATCTCTCGTGAAGAACGTTAGCCGTAAAGCGCAACAAGTCGTTTGGCGTAGTTTGCTTCGTCCAGAACGTTGGCGGTCAGACGCTTGTAGGGTTCTCGGGTCTGAGTTCCGAAGAAGGTAAAGCAGTCGAGGGGGCCGTTTTGTTCATGAACCCACGGTGTGAGTTCTTGAACGTAACAGTGAAGGTTGGCTTTTTGGCAACTGGCAAGGACACTGTCGGCTGTGGCGGTGCCTCGCCAATGTCGAGTCCCTGGCATATTGGCATGATGGATGAATCCTAAGCCTTCAGTTCTATGCAGGACGCGAGCACTTTCCTGTATGTAGGCATCGAGGACATCGAGGTCGGCATGGACGAGACTGTCGAAAGAGAAGAGAAAGTCTATCGATTCGTTTTCGACAGGGAGAGTTTTGCCGTCGTTCAGGTGGACGAACACTCGACTTTTGATGTTGTCCGGTAGTCTGTCTAAGAGTGTTTCGGAAAGGCCAGCCAAGACTTTTTCGGCTAGATCGACAACATCGAGATGGTGAACATGACGCAAAAGTCTTTCGGTCCATCGTCCAAGGCCGGGTCCTATTTCCAAGACGCGATGGTGTCTTTCGAGGGCGGCTTGGATACGGGGATAGACGGTGATTTGCCACTGACGTTCGGCGGTGCCCCATGGATCCGACCATTCATGTCCTCCTCTTGCCCAATTGTATGAATTCCAGGAGGAGATGTTCTCGCTGATGGATGGCATGATGATGAGTTACCTTTCATCTGTATACGAATTCGATGACTATTGAACAGCTATGGTTGCATGTCTTGGTGTTCGGAGCTAGCCTGAGTGTATGTTTTGTATCGCACCGTTCACACATTTGGTAGTGCTGCCTGATGGTACAGCTCATGGTTGTCTTTGTGGCTGGCCCAGCTTACCCCTCGGAAACGTACTCGAATCGAATTTGGTAGATCTGTGGAACGGAGCTAATGCTACCAAGCTTAGGGCTTCCATACAAGACGGCAGTTTTCGACATTGCCTGTCATGTCCTCTACTGTCGGGACATGGCGATCTCATCAAGGAAACTGCTCCTGAGACGGTGTCGTGGGAGAGGATCAAGCGTCTCAAGCTAGATTACGATCAGACATGCAATCTGACGTGTCGTAGTTGTCGAACGCGGCCTTCGAGTTGGTGGGTAGATTCTAGTCGGGTTGAAAAGATTCACGAAGCTGTTGTGAAGTCCGGTATCCTGGAGCACACCGATACGGTCTATGTGACCGGTGCTGGCGACCCCTTGACCCCTCTCAGTGTCTACTGGGACTTTCTCCGAAACCTCACGACCATTGTTCCCAACAATCCGCCTTCCGTGATTCTTCATACCAACGGACTATTGTTGGATGAGATCCGATGGGAGCAACTCGGCGACACCAGACCACTGATTTCACAAATCAACGTCTCGTTTGACGCTGCTACTCCATATACTTACAAGATCAATAGAGGTGGGTCTTGGAGCAAGCTCATGGACAACATGAGATTCGTTTCCTCGCTCAACCGAAAACTCGTTCTGTTCTTTGTGGTACAGGCCAACAATTACCGAGAATTCCCCGACTTCGTGAAGCTTGCCAACTCCCTCGGAGCTACCAGTGCCGAAATACTCGGGCTGCAAAACTGGATGACCTACTCAAACGAAGATTACGCAGGTCGAGCCGTACACGCGAAAAGCCATCCGTTGAATGACGACTTCTTGGCGACCTTGAGAGAGGCAGTGGAGGTCGATGTGAGACACATTCTAAAATCCTTTGTTATGCTGGGCGATTCATACGAGCGGGCGAGCAGCTTGTTATAGTTCCGACGTGGCAATGGATCTGTAGTCGTGTTTGTTTGCCGGTCCTGGAAAGTGCCAATTTTCACTCCCGCATTTTGCGGCAACTTCGAGAATACTGCGAGCTGAAGGATTGAACTCGGAGGGAAGTTTGCAGTGATGTGGAGCCAGAGAGTGCACTGGCATGGATGTAATTCGGAGAAGCTCGTTGAACAGCTCCTCATCGCGTTGCCAGCGCACATCTTCGGCTGTAATCCAAACGGCAGATCCATGGATAGCCAGACTAGCCCACCGCTGAAGGACTTCACTTCCTTGGTGCCAGGCAAAGACACCTGTGTGCCTACTGTCATTACGATGGGTCTTGCGCCAGTCTATTTCGCTCTGCCGAGCAGCGAACGTCTGTCCCGATTTTTCAAGCTCAGTTAAGATCTCCTTTGGATCTATGCGAACGAGGATGTCGGTGTCGAACCACACCCCCCATTCAAACGGCGATTGCATCGCAGCCAAGGGCTTGCGGTATATCGGATGCAGATTCTGACCAGTCACTTGGAATGTACCATCGACAGGTAGTTGTTTGGTGAGCCCAAAGTCCGCGCACCAGATTGGCAATGTCGAGGCAGTCTTTTTACGAAGATACCGTATGAACATGTCCGCCAGGTCGGCTGCCTGGTCGTCGCTACCGATCACAATGCCATGGGGTATTGTGGCTTGACTGTCGTTCCAAGAAAGGATCTTGCATTCGGCGTGCCATTTGGCGGCAGGGCACCAGGCAAGAGGATTGTCGAGGAATTCCCATAACCCCTTGCGATTGCAGGCTCGGCACCGACTCCACGGGTCGGCTTTTTGCTCGAACCGTTCGCAGAGAACGCAAGTTGAACAAATAGCCAGTCTTGCCGCATTGTGAATCGGTTGACCATTGTAAGCGTCCATCAGGGGCTCTTGCTTGGTAGAGTTGCGTCCGGCTCCGGCCCCAGCCGCCAAACCGCCTCAGCAGGCGCGTAGTGGACCTTGCCCTGGAAAGAGAGGTAGGCAAGCATGTGGCGGATAAGCGAGCCTGTATGTCCCTGGGAGCTGCCCCAGACGACGATTTCGTCGATGGTTCGGTCCGCTTCGAGGATGTGGACCAGCAGGGCGGCCGTTAGCGGCTGCCACGAGGGATCTTTCACCGCTGGGACGAACTCTTGCCTTCCGAAGCGAGGGTTATCATGCTCCACGTCGATATTTTCGTCGCTCCCTAGATTCCGTGCAAGCAACATCACGATTTTCTGTCGGTTGTCGAGCAGGTGCGGTGAATCAACGTCCACCTCACGGTTTTTGAGAGGGGTCTGGCCATGCCTACTCTAAAGAAATCTTGAGGCCCATTTCGTCTCTCATGTACAGGAGTGCCTCGGCGTTGCCCATGGCATCGTCCACGGGGTTGTGGGTGTGCTTGGTCTGGCGCAAATGCTTGAAATTGACGAAGGTGTCTTTGACCATGCCCTTGTAGAGAGACCCGAGGTTGGTCGAGGAATGGCCGAAGGGGTTTCTGTGCAGGAAGTGCCAGAAGTACCAAGACATGAACATGAAGTCGAAGCCATTGTTGTCCGAGACGAACATGAGCTTCTTGCCCACCTTGTGCTGGTAGAACCAGGCTTCAAAGCGTTCAAGCACGATGGTAGGACTCTCGAAGGCCGGGCCGAGGGTGTCCTCTCGGGTGTGGCCGCTGACCTTGAGGGCCTCGTCGGACCACTTGTCCGAGATGGGCCTGAGCAGACCGTGAAACGTGTCTTTGAGGCCGGGACGGACAAAGACGGCACCCAGGGCGATCATCGACGAATCTTCGAGTCCGGGGACTTCACCATCGGTTTTCACATCAACCATTACGTAACTCATTGACTCTCCTTTTCACACCCGACCTTAGGGCTTGCGAGATCGTGTCGATAAGAACTCCATAAGCAGCTCCGTTCGTCGCTGGGTTCGTTCGATGATGCCACCCCACTCGGCCTCAGGATACTCCTTCAAGATCATCCCGGTCGAGACGGCAATGCCCGGCATGGCCATGTGCTTCGCCAGAGCCTCCCACATGGATTCTGGGCACATTGCACACGCTCGGATTGCCCGGTCGATGGCGGCCGACTTTTCAGCTTCCGAGAGCTGCGGTTCTTCGACGCTCAGAATGGCCATTATGGTATCTCCTCCTCACCTGAGGAATTGGTTGTTCGTTGTCGAAATCGTTTGCAGGTAGCTGTTAGCCCCTCTCCTTTCGAGAGGGCAATCAAGGTGCCCCGCCCAATTGTGGTTTCGGCAAAGAGAGCGGGCGGCGGGTCGTCTTCCATACAAGTCACATAGCCATCGATCTCGAATTCGGCATGAAAACAGTCGGCTCAAGAGAACATTCGGGCTTGCCTAGGCCATCTCGTCCATGGACGAAGCAGGCATCTTGTCTTCCATGGAGCCGGAGACGGCGAAGGCATTGTCGCAGGAACATGTAACCGTGAAGTAGACGACCGCTCCGTAGTAGCTCTTCTTGTACCGGCTGCCTCCCTCTTCGATGGGGTTGACACTATCTTCGTTCACCTCGAAGACACCAAGCTCGGCTCCCCCGTTGATCTCGGTGTACTTGCGATGGATCTCCAGATGAGCTTCCAGCTTGACGGCATCTTCTCCATCGAACTGACCTTCCATTTCGAGCTGTCCTTCCTTGAGGGGAGTACCGCATTCGGAGCAGGTGCGCTCGATGCGCACCGTGCCCGTTACGGTTTGCGTATTCGGATCGAACTCCAGCTCACTGTCCAACTCGGGATCCGACATATCCATGGATACGAACTTGTTGCAATCCGGACAACGCATGGTTTTCTCCTTCTGTATTTCAGAGCTGTCCTACAAGGCCACGCAGCTTCGCTCGCGTCTTGGCCGCCTCGTCCATAGGGACATCGAGTTCGAGGGTGATGGCTCGAATGTCGCCAGAGACGATGGTCTGATCGTCTCCTTGCCAAAGAATAACATTCACACCCGGCGGAAGCTCGCACGATACGGTCTTGTGTTTCATTTGATTCCCTCGATTACCTCGAACAGCCTGGCTGACTTTACACAGGAGGCAAGTGCCAAATCGTCTGTTTTCCCCTCGCCCTTGACGAAGTAGCCTGTTGCGTGAGTGAACAACCAAAAGGTCATGGTTTGACCACCTTGCCGATAGTCGTTGTGGACGGCTACCATCCAGCCCTTGGTCCGCAGGTGGGTCAACTTGCGGAACGGTCCTCTCGGGCAGATCGCACCTTGTTTCTTGAGAGAATCGGATTCCTTCACGACTTATGTCTCCTCGTTGCACAATGGCTAGTAAGCGAATCCTTGATCAACCTTCGGATTTCCCTCTTGGCCGTACCTTTTTGGGTATGACAGTCGACACTGTGTTTGCTCGAAGACTTGCCCGCATAGAAGACTGCCGCGCAGTGGTCGCACGTCAGATCGAATCCAATGTTGCGTAGGGCTCGAACCATCTCGGCCAGCGTGAGCGGTCCCTCGCCTATATACCTGGGCTTGCGGCAACCAAGCACCCCCTCGGCTTCGGCTATCGCTTTCTGGGCGGCTTCGCGGTCGAATCCTTGAGTCGTCAAGAGAAGATATTCGGTGACAGACGTCAGCTCGCGCAGAACGACCTCCAGAGCCTTCTTGTCGGCCTTGAGCTGGTAGATCTCAAGAGCCAAGTTGTTCGTGTCGAGCTTCGATTTCTCCGTGCAAGCTCGACGGTAGTCAGCTCCTAGGCGGTCGAGCGACGCTTGCACTATTTTTCGGACTTCGTGTTCAACATGGGAGCTGAGAGTGGATGGACAGCTCACAATAACCTCGAAACCGTTCGGCACTCGGATCGACTGCAAGACTTTGACTTCGGCTGCTGGATATTCCGACTGCAAACGAGCCTTAATTCCATTGCACACCATCTGACAGGCGAGAACGCCTTCGCAAGGGAAGTCTCGAATACGAACGTCGATGGTCATGGGAAAGTTCATGGTAGTTCCCCATAGATCTTGTGGTGCATGCGGTGGAGGACCATTTCGAGGGTTTGCCACTCGTGCTTGTCGTAACCTGGAGTGCCCACCGCCTTGGTCCACAGTGAGTGCAAGAGATTGCGCATGAGACCGTCGGTCTTATCGTCTAGGATGACGGTGGCCCGCTCTTCGGGCCAAAGAGGAGGAGACGGTGTCGAAGGTACCATCTCACCTTGATTAGCACGTGGTGACATGGTGCCAGGCAGTCTTTCCATTCCTAATCGCCTGAAATCGTCGGCGTCCATTGTTGCTACTTGTCCTTTCTCTTCGACTTTCGGGTTTGCCGAATCTCACGTTCGGCTATAGCTGCTACAGCTAGCCACACGTTTTGCGAAGGCGTTCCAAGTTGCGCATAGGTCTTTCGGCACGCTCCTCGGTAGAAGCACATCGAGCGAAAGGTATCCCAGAGCTTCTCGGCCAAGGTCGCGCTCGCTTTCACCCGAGAGATCGTCGAAGCCAAACGTCGTTGCGTCCACGCGCGATCCGATTTGGAAAGCCGAGCGGAATTTTTCGTCGGGCGATTCATCGGCCACCTTCCGACGGGGGTTTCTTGAGGGCATAGGTGCGCGGATAGCGCACGAGCGCTCCCTCCTTGTCGAGTCGATAGAGGATGGTCCGAGTGGCGCTTCGGTTGCGCTCGGTGAGCTGATCGAAGGCTCGCAGGCAGATCTCATCGAGCGATAGAGGCTCCTTGGCCGTCGCAAGGATCTCTTCGATCTTAGCGCGGATAGATTCAGCCATGGTCGACTCCTTGGAATTTGGGAGGTTCTGTTTTGTCGAGGATGCAATGACGTCGTCGCAGGGCGCGAACGAATTCATTCACAAACGTCTTGCACTTGAAAGTTGTGGCCCCCCGAATTCTGCCTTGATTTTGTAGGATTATCAAAGCGTCGTCGGCACGGTCCATAGCCTCCACGATGGTCATGGAGAGAGTCTGATTGTTGTCCTGGTAGGACTTTGCCAAAAGTCCTGCCCACTCGCGGGCTAACTCGACGATACGGTATTCTTTCCCTAGATTTAGTCGGCGGGCTCGCCGCTTGGCCGCAGCGACGGACTTGTTCGAGACAAGCGACAGTTCCTCGTACATGTCCAGGCTGTAGCCGAGAAGCTGGTAGAACTGATCTACCTCTCTTTGGTCATACTCGACCGATAAGATCTCATTGAGTCCCACTCCGTGCGCCTGACACTCATCGAGCATCCTTTGCACGATGGAATTTCCTCGAAAACGAATGGTCTTACCGTACTTGACGAGAGGTTGCATCGGATCTTTCCTTAGTGGCAAGAATAGGTTTGGGGTACCACCATCGATAGGCTGTGACGACCCACATGAAGGCATAGGCGGTGTTGAGAGCGAAGAGGCCCCACTGCTTGGTGTAGGCAGCCGCGTAAAAATGCGCGGGCTGTCCAAGCAGGCCGAACAGTGGGGCTAGCTTGTGCTTCTTCGAGGTGAAATAGATCGTCGGCAGCCCTGTGAGAGGAAGCCAGATCTGAACGATGATGAAGAGGATCTTACCCATGCTAGTCGTCGTCGGACGAGTCCTCCTCGCCCTCGCGCGGATCTTCCATGATGAAGTTTCCTACATCGTCCAGATCGTCCTTTTCGGGCTCGTCCGGCTCGTCGTCGTCTGCGGTCCACATGGCTCTTCCTTTCGATTTTGGTTCTTAGATTCGGTTGGAAGCTTTGACCTTGCTTATCCAGCTCACACACCTTCCCGCAAACGCCATCACCCTTAAACACGGGTAAATTGACCCTCATTCGATCTCGGTTTGTCTCCGAGTAGGAGATCTGCGATACGAGAAGGTGTGTGAGACGGATAAGCAGGACTTCGGCTAGGTCGTCGAGGCTCGCGACTTGATGAGATTCGACAACACCTCGATGCTGAGACGAGGAGAGGCTTTCTCTTCCTCGAAGATGACCTGAGCGAGGGTTTGGGTGGTCAGCTTCGCCCCGGTGACATGGTCGATCACTTCGAGCTGATCGCCCGCCCGGACGAAGGCCGCCACATTCTTGAGCGTGATGTAGTGGTGCTCGGTCGTGTCGTAGAGCTTCCGGTTTGCGTATCTTCGGATTGTTCGCATCGTTTGGGTCTCCATTCTCTGTGGTGGGTTGATCGGTCAGATGAAAATTGCACGCCTATCCGGTCGACGACTATCAGTCGGCTTCTCCATCGTCGCAATAGTCTGGTCCCTGATGCACGGCGAGGATGACGCCACACACCCGACATTTCGTCACGGGCACCGTCTCATAATCTCCCCCACTGCCCAGTATCTGTGCGGTGGAACGTACAGGTGCGTGTTCCTCAGGTAGACATTTCGATGTTTCCGACATTGACATTTCCCCTTTCATCGCACGTGAAAGCCGCCGCCGAGGTCATCGACGAAGAGGAAGAGATCGCCACTCTTCGACCTGCGGATGGCGACATCGTAAATCGGAAGGAGAACTGCGAGGCAGGGACCAAGCTCAGCGGGCATTGAGAGGGGAGCTGGAGCTGGCCACTTCACCGGCTTGCCCAGCCAGTGAACGACCTCCGTCACCATCGTCGATGGATACGGGGGATTCCACTTGAACTTATGTTTCATGACTTGTTGGGATTTACGATGGCTAAGGACAACCCAGCCTCGGTTAACAGGCTAAGGTTGGTCATCACCTCTTCGTGAGTGTCGCCCAGCACCCAAGGCCGGTCGACAACAACGAGGTTGATCTTATCTTCGACAGTCGCAGACTTGGCCTTGGCGATTAGTTGCAACCATCCAGCATATTTTTCACAATGAGCGGCTGAAACGATCATGGGGCTCCTTTTGTTTTTTGAAATCAGTCGTGAAAGCATCCGGCCGCGCGCATGAGCTGCACGGCCACCATGTAGCCGATAGTGAGAATCAGCAAGCCGAGAAGACCGAACTTACCTTGGCGACGTAGCCAGAGCGCCAGGAGAACCACGCCGAAGGAAATCCCCATCATGGTGGTCCTGGTCACGGCAGCACCGTCCAGGCTGGAGCGCGTATGCCGAGGAGCTTGCACCTCTTGCAATAACGCTCTTCTTCGAGATTGTTGACCTTCTTCCACTCCGGCCAATCGTGGCCGACGATGCAGCACAGTAGCGGACACCACCAAGCCACGGGCTCATGTGGAACCACTATTGTGTAGGTCACAATATCGTTCGGTTTCATTCTTCGTCCTTTGGAACGCCCAACACGACTTCCAGACGTTCTTCCAGGCTGTCCAGGAGAGAGAAAAGGTTGGAGGTCTTCTCGCGAAATTGCTCTTTCACGAGTTCGATTGCAGCTTTTCGCACGACGGGATCCCATTGCTCATGGAAGCGTCGGAGAGCATCGAGGAATGGGACGACCACCCCGTTGATCATCAGCAGAATTTTAGCTCCGACAATCTTGCCTTTGCCGTCGAAGATCTTCGCCACGGCGTTACCGGAGAGGCGGTCGAGCGAGACGATAGTCTCGATGATGAAGTAGTTGGCGAACGTCTCGAAAGAGTCTCCGGTCAGCGGCGCCTTGGTGATGCGACTCAGATCGATGGTCTCACCTTGTGAGCTGAGTGTGTCGAGTTTGACCATCGGCAGATCGTCAGAATCGGGCGGAGAGTCATTTGGCGTCCGATGGCCGCGCGCTTCGACCATTTCGTTGGCACGGTCGAGCGCGCTCATCAAGTCGAGAGGTGGATCGCTCGGTATGCGGTCGAGGGGGGAAGCGGGCTTCGAGGGTGTGGGGAGCTGAGCTGCCTTGAAGGCCGCTATCTCGGCTAGAAGCTCGCGGCTGCGAGCCGACATGTGTCTGTTCTCTTTGGCAAACCGCGCCGCCTCGGCCTCGGCTTCCTTGAGATCTTCTTGCAGCTCGACGATGGTTTTTGCTTGTGTGCGGAGCTGCTCGGCTGCGTAGATAACGACGTTTTCGATGGTTTTCAAGCCCAGGGCAGGATCGAGGACTTCAAGCGTCTTCACCAGCACTGCCACTTCTTCGTCGTGACGATGTTTGGTCGCCTGTAAGTCATCGTTCGAGGCAAGCAAGGCAAGATTGCGATTCGACAGGTGGAGGTTTTCAGCTGCCAAGGAGGCCATTTCCTCCTTGGCGAGCCTCAGTTGCGATTCCAACTCGGCGATGGTGGTGTTCTTGTCGAGCTGGCCCGCGTTCGCAATCGCGTCGTCGATGGCCATGGATCTACCTGGCGAAGTCGGACACTAAGGCCGGGGTATCCGTGTCGAACCCTACCACATCGAGCATGCCCGAGTCGTTTGGATCGGCGATGGTCCGCTTGTTGGCGATCATGCCAACCGTGACAAGCTTCGCGGGAATGCCCATCTTCTGCCGGTACTGCTGGAGAGCACGGCACGGATGAATGTCTCCGAACCAAGTCTCGTTGTCGGTGTAGATCACAAAGGTGTCGACAGGGATCTGCTCCTTCATGGCATACAGCATCGGCGCTGCGCAGTCCGTACCGCCGTATGGAAAGTTATTGAGGTATCGAATCGTTTCGTTCAGCCGCCAGCGCGGCGAGATTGAGATTGGGATGATACCCGAGGTGAAGGCAGTGAAAGCGTGGTGGGGCTCCACGTTGGCCGTGACGAGAGCCATGGCGGCCGAGCCCACCCGAGGAGTGATTCCTGGCATGCCGCCGATGTACGGCCCAGTCATCGACGAGGAAACATCGAGTGCCAACATGAAACGCCTGTTCGTTGGTTCGACGGTCTTGAAGGCCAGGTAGAAAGCGCTGTCGAGAGCATCGACAATGCGCGGATTTGGAATCCAAGACAAATCACCCTTGTCACCGTGTCCCTGCTCGTAGACCTTGAGGGCCACAAGGAGGGCCATGGGATGCAATCGCGCCTTGCGGATAGCATCGACATCGGCCAGACGCTCGCACACGAAGGCCGTGGCCATCGAAAGAGGCGTCAGCAGCTTCACCGAGGTCATCTTGCCGAGGTTGCGGACAAGGGCGCCAAGACCCATGGAGGGCAGCATTGCTTCCCAGATCTCCGGTGAGCCCTTCATCTCGTTCGGTACGCACTCGTGTGGAAGCTGGTACTCGGTGATGAGTCGGATCATTTCCTTGGTGGCGGCCCGGTAAGCCGCATCCTCGAACGAATCGAGGGCGAGCAAGGTCTTGCCGCGCTCGAAGGCCCAAATCTGAGCCAGCACGGGGTCGTCGTGTGGGGTGTCGCCCACGGATTCCCAGCCCTTCGTCATCCAGTGAAAGATCACCTTCTGGCGATCTGACACCGGCACGGGGTGCGCCTTGCGCAAGACATCGCGATGCGACCATCCGTCGCGCTGCTGATACTTGATGGCCTGGAGGACGAGGCGGTCGTCGGCCATGTTCCTGTACCAGTTTGCAAACGCTCGCTTGGTGCCCGTTCCCCAGCCCCCCATGGCCTTGATGTACTCGGCGAAGTGGAAGAGATGGGTAGCAATACGGGCCACCTTTGGCAGAGCCAAGAAGGCTGCCGCTCGCGTCTTCGCATTGGAATGCTTTGCGCAAAGCGCAAGCGCGAACAAGGCTGGATCGTTCTTCGGCGCCCGGCCCGAGTCCGAGACCTCCACGATGCGCGCAACCACACGCGGGCCATCTTCAGAGATGCACTGCAAGGTTGCGTGAGCGTTCTCGCGTGACAGCTCGCGAGCGGTGGAGTAGTAAGTGTCGCCCTCGGTACCGAGGATGAGGAAACGGTCAAGCCGCGTCCAGATGTTGGCCTCGAAGGAATAACCTCCGGCCGAGTTTGGTACGGTACCCGGCAACTGCTCACGTTGAGTCGGCTCCATTGTCTGATCGTAATGGAACATGGGTTTTCTCCTCGCCTTTCGTTGGGTGGACTCTGAAACGGCCGAACAAGTTTGGTGAGCTTGAGGTTTTTATCCGAAAACTCAGGCTCGGCGGCTCGTCCGTTTCAAAACCTTTTTCGATGTCAGATGACGACGTTCAAGGACAAGTACGAAGCTGGTGGGCTTGCGCCCTGGGCTCGCGCCCGGTCTATATGTGGGAGTTGCCACCCACTCCTTAGATGATCCAACCTCTTCGGCCCTCAAACATCGTCGATGCCAGTCCTTTGTAGCGTAGAGTTTCACTTTACGCAAGAATTTTTTTCAAGAAAATTTTTGCCTTTTGACCCTTCGGTCTTCCAAGCTCACCTTGAGAACTTTTTCGGTTGACAGGGAACCGTTTCCGATCTCTCTGGCGAGGCGATCTAACTCGGTTCTATAGGCAACCTGGTGAGGAGGCTCTTTCGACAAGGTGACAACGATGGGGGACTTGTGGCCCACCCCTACCGAACCGTGACCTACGCGAGCCCCCATCTGACGCTTTGGCCTTGCGGCGATCTCTTCGCAGGAAGCGCTTGCGCGACTTGTTCATCACATCATGATGACTGAAAACGTTTGCTATTTCCTCTCATTCCTTCGGAGTTCGTTGAGCAACTCAACGAAGCTGCCTATGGGAGATTTCTTGGCGAAGGGGAACCTCACGGCCCCTGTCTGCCCCCAGGCCATGCCAGAAGGGTTGGTGGCACGAGCTGTGGTGCCTACGCCAGCACTGGAGGTTGCTTTCGGAACGGGCCGCGAGCGGTCTATTTTCAACCGGAGAGCGGCGTGGAGGTTGCTGATGGAAACCTTCTCGCCGCATTCCGGGCAGCCGAGGACATCGCCCTCCTGGATGAGATCTCGTTGGCACCGGGTGCAAATTCCTACGGACACCATTCCGTCGTTCGGAGCTTCATGTATGGGCATGCAGTCGCTCCCTCCTTCGCATCAGATCGACACGATAGGCTTCCCTTTCTGGCTTGGTCATTTCCAACATGGCTAGACCGTCCATGCGGAGGGAATGGTGGAATTCGTCATTACCTCTGTAGCGCCTTGCTCGCCACACACGAAAGAATGCCTTCCGTCGCCGGTAGAATTTGCACGGCCACCACGTTTCGAGAAGCCACCAGGCAAGCTTGAGTGTGAGCTGTCCTCTTGCCACTCGATAGGTAAGCACGAAGGGTAGAACGATTTCCTCGATCATGAGGGTTTCACTTCGCTGGAAGGGATCTCCCCTATGAAACCCAACAGTTTCAAGTGGCCACGTCGGTTGAGTTCGTCCATGACGGCTCGGGCTCCACCTTTGAGGAATTGAGAGCACTTTGGATATGGATGTTTGATAACCGACATGAGAGGTCGGTAAATGAACCGCATGGACACTCGACAAAACGGACATGCTTCCTTAAGAACAAAGAGTCAAGTAGTAAATTTTTGGGACAACTTTCTTCGTCTGAAACTAGCCGGAGAGACGCTCTAATCGGTACTGTTTTCTCAGCCTCAAATACTCCGGAAAAGACTCGACGATAAGCTGCGCCGGGTTACGATGGTTAGCCTTCCCCTGCTCGAAGAACGAACGCATCATCCTTTTCGACACGTCGTCGCGAATCATGGCTTCCAGATCGTCTTGGGTGATCGCGCGATCTACGACCATCACCATGATCCCATCGGGTGCCATAAGGGCATAGGGACCTGGCTCGGTGGGGGGAGTTAGCCCCTCCTCAAAGGGGTTGGTCAATTGCTCCTCGCGAAACGCTTCTTGCATGGAATCCACGGCCTGGAGCAATTCCTTCTGGATGGAAGACGGGTTGACAAAACCCTGGGTGTCCCTCTTCATCGGCAAGCCTTTTTGACGCTCGTTTGTGGTGGAATACAGTCGAGCCCTTCCTCCGGAACACGTTGCACTTGAAATCCTTCGACGGCCGTCCATGTCTGTAACACTACCCGATCTGAGTAAACGAAAAACATCCCGTACTTGTGACGGGCTCTCCAGCACCGCAGGTATTTCTCGCCGCGAGCGATCAGCTTCATCCGCCGAATGAACGCCTTCGCCGAGATGACCGAATGGTTGCGGAAGGTTACTTCGGCGGGTGGTTGATACGCCACCATGGCAGCGTCGATGTGGGTAACCGGTTGAGGTTTCAGATCGGGATCGAACAAATTCTTCAGAGTCGATTGGAGAGCAACAGCAGGACTGTAAAACTTGGAGCTGCCAACTCTGACTTCCGCCATCCTTCTCTTTCCCTTGGGCGTCTTTACGATACCACTTACATGCAACCCTGTAGCTGTTCGTCGCCCCTGCGCCGACAACTGACGCTCGACCTTTCGCCGCAGATTTTCGTCCTTTTTTGCAGATCTCATGGTCGACTCACACGTCGTGATTTGGAGGCTCGCTTCTCGGGTTTCTTGTTCGAGACTCGACGCTTCGGTTTGGATTTGGGAACGAGCGCGAGATGCTCGGCGCACGGCCAAGCATTTCCGCACTGCCCGCACCGACCGGACTCGGGGCATCGAATTTCAGGATGGTGGCCGTCTTGAGCATCGTTGATGAAGCCACACTCGCAGCAGGCGAACTCCGCCGCCAAGCTCTCCTCGGCTTGCGTCTGCTCATAGATCTCCGCCTCCACGGCCTCCAGATCTAGATCGTCTTCATCAAAAATCATTGATATTCGTCTCGGATAATGACTATCTGATTTTTCGAGTTGGCGGGCGTTCGTCTCGGGCAATGGACATCTGAGCCTGAGCCGCATAATGCACGGCCTCGTGCTCGACAAATCGAGCTACGACGTCGAGTTCGTCATCGCTCCAGGCACCCCACTCGGAGAGCACCTCACGCAGACGTCTCTTCATGGCAACATAAGACTCTGTTGGCATTCCGATCATGGGTTAGCGCTCGAAGTGTCGAAGCGCCCTCGACACGTAGATCCGATGGTCCTTGGCCGCTATCGTCTCCAGCCGTTGTCGTAGTCCTCCATTTATCGCGGGTAGGCGCATGTCGCCAAGCGCTTCCACGGCGTGTCGAATGTCGAGATCTGCGTAGTAAGGGTTCGCTCGGAATTCCTCCTGCACGGCCACCACGAACGCTGGCAGCTCTAGATCGTCTTCTTTGAAGGCTTCCACGTACTTGCCGAGACTCACTGCCGATTTCCAGATTGCCATGTGTCTTCTCCTCGCCTTGCTTGAAAATCTGAGATTAGACCATCGAGAACAAAGAGTCAAGTAGCAAAGAAAAAGGGCCTGCTCCCCAAGGAGTAGGCCCTTGATAGATTGGTCGAACGCTACGAAGCGACGACTTTTCCGTCGACCGTCACAGATCCGGTGACGACGATGGTGTGTGTTTTCGGCGTCGGAGTCGGAGCAGGCGGAGTCGGAGCGGGCGGAGTCGGTGCGGGAGGCGTCGGCGCGGGCGGAGTCGGCGCGGGCGGGGTTGGCGCGGGAGGAGTCGGAGCGGGAGGCGTCGGCGCAGGAGGTGTCGGAGCAGGAGGTGTCGGCGCGGGAGGAGTCGGAGCAGGCGTGGTGAGAGCTGCGGCGATCTTGGAGACGATGGGGGTTCCAAGGCCCGTGCAACAATCCCAGCCAGCTTTCGCGACGTAGGTGCCATTATTGCCACTTGTGATGTCGTGGAAGCAACCAGCAGGCAGTCCGTAAAGAACAGAGGGCAGGAAGCCTACATTCTTGCCGATGGTTTGCGAGACATACACCGCAATGGCAGCCCACATGGGAGCGACCGCGCTGGTGCCGCCGACAACGGTTGGGCCACTGGTGGCATCGATCACGATGGTCCAGCCGGTGTTTGGATCGGCATTGCCCGCGATATCGGGGATACCTCGGAACTTGCCGCCGGGCACGCCTACCTTGGCTTGCCAGGAGGGCAGAGCGAACAGCGAGCTGATACCCCCGCCGGTCTCTCCACCTTGGATACCGTCGTCCCAGACGACTTCCGCGCTGGGCGACAAAATGGGTAGACTCGTACCACCGCACCCGGCGACCTCGGGCGAAGACGCTGGAAAGTCGACGTGGTTGCCTGTCTCGCCGTCGGACGCGCCCGAGTCACCGACCGCGACCGTGATCGTGATGCCCTTGGCAGCAGCCTGCTGGAACAGAGAATTCAAGGTCGCGATAGTGGCGGCAGCCCACTGATTTTCCGGACCTCCCCAGGAGAACGAGATCGCATCCATGCCGTCGGCAATGGCTTGCGTGAACGCAGCGATGACCCCAGCGTCGGAGTTGTCAGTCATGTAGCAATACATCTGGCAACCGGGTGCCATGCCGCCGATCACGCAGAAATCGAGCATGCACTCGACGTAATCACCGTCCGCATCGCCAGGTTGGTTCGTGGCTCCATTTATTCCCTTGAAGATCACCGGAAGCACGTTCGGATAGCCGAGGCTGGCGAAATAGGCAGTGAGGGCGTTCTGGTAGATTCCGCCGCCGAGTTCGACGACGCCCACCTTCTTACCTGCACCGACGGTGGCGTTCGTGGGCATTCCGTAAAAAGCAGCCAACTGCTTGGGTGTGTAGTTGACGCCGGAGACGTTGTGCCTGAATCGAGCGTGACGATACTTTGGTTTGAGCTTCAGCATTGGGTGATCCTTTCGAGTTGACAGAACAACCGTGAAGTATAGAGCACATGCCTTTCCTGGCATCTACAAACAAACGCCCGCTGACCCTCTTCGGGCGGCGGGCGTCATGTGATGCGATCTTAGCAGCTCAGATATCGCGTTCGAGTTCGAGTCTCCAGCGACCTCGGCCTTTCTTCGGCGAGCGATCCCAATATCCCGCGCAGCATCCCCGAGCAACCTTTGGGCGCCCAGAAGTCTTTTTGCTACAGCGGCAAGGAAACTGTCGAGCCTTCTTGGCCCCAAGCTTCCGATGCTCGATGCCCTTGGGAAACCACTTCACCACGAGCTTCATCTGGCGCATGAGCCACTTCACGTAGTTCTCGTCACGCCTTCTTCTTTCTCCTCTGTCCATGTTGAGCCTTCCTCCGGCCAGCCCCTCTTCGGGGCTGACTCGGGCTTGGCTCAAGGCGACGATAGATCTTCATGGTACTAGCTCAAGATCTTGTAGAGCAGCCAGGGCGATATGGCCGCAACGAACGGCGCGGCCAGCAACAGAAAAATCGACGTGGACATGACGCTTACAAACACGATCATCGAAAGGTTCAATGCCTATCCGGTTGACGCCCCTGGTTTGCCATAAAAGTGGGCAATTCGTTGCATGTATTCGATTTGCTTCTTGCAGTGTTCGTAAGCATCATCAAGTTTAGTTGATTTGCAAGTGGGACAACACTTTGTTCCAGGATTCAAAATCCTTAATTGATCCAAGTGTCTGTCACAGGACAAACAGTGAAGACTGCCTTTCTTAATGGTTGTCATTCATCCCTACCGAGATTGTGGAGTGTGTGAACCGGATAAGCATGAAAGGTTCCTCCTAGGAATGAGCTGCTCGCCATCGTCGCTGCCGTTCGGCACCATTCATCGAACGAGCTTTTCGAGGGCGACCGACAGGAAGGGCCATTTGGGCTTCAGGACGACCGCGTAGACTCTCTCTGGCGACATAATCGAACACGGCATACGCTAGAATGCCCAACGCCAAAACGGCTCGTTTTCGCGGTTCATCCGACTTGAACGTTGGCAGGGTCATTGAAACAACTCCCAGGGAGCCCGGTTCTCTTGCTACCCCCAGCGAACCCTTGTTCAGGTAGACCTTTCGTTCGACAGCCGGACCAGTAACACGACATTCGATTTCTGCTTCGCGGCATAGGGATCCTATCGTATACGGAAGCCCGAGCGGAGCCTTCGCAACAATCTGCACCTTGGGCATCAAAGCTGGAAGCATTTTCGTTACTCGTAACGTATAATACCACCATGCAACCGTTTGACAAGATCTTAGATCTCTGCACCATCCTGAGCGACGGATACCCAGACGCGGTTTTCATCGGCGGTGTGGCGGTGTACCTGCACCTGGTCAAGAAATCACGCGGCTCGCTGCCACCCGATGTGAGTCACGATGCCGACTTCATGATCTCATGCTCAAGCTCGAAGCATATTTAGATCGTGGTCACTCTAGCAAGGGCGAGAAAGATCGAAAGGACATCGTCAAGGTTGCGCTTCTGCTTGGAACAAAATTCCAAAAAACCTTAATTCAGCCTTATTTACGGGATGAACTCATTCTCGCTCTGAGAGACATTGCAAAGAGTTCGATCTTCTTTGAGATGAACGACAACAACGCCCACGCTGCAAAGAAAGCACGCACGGCTTTTTCGACCTTTGTATCGGCAATCTCTCGGTTGGGATAATCGTAGAAGATCACTCGTCTCTCAAGATCGCCTTCATCACTTCGGGCGCGAGTCCGGCAGCCTTGACGAGCTTGTTCATGGCCTACCGAACAAGCGCGCCGCCGATGGTGCCGTAGAAGGCCCGAGGCTGGTCCGACTTATTTTCGACCTCGATGCAAAGCCAGTCTCCGATCTGCATGAGTGAAGGTTGAAACTCAGCTTCGCCGTCTTGCAACTCGATATTCTCCAGCTTCTCGACACCCACTACACGAAGAGACGTGACTTTCAAGGCGTCAAGAATATACGGCGGCACGATGATGCTCATGGCCCTGCACATGACCTGCGGCTGCACGGAAACCTTGACCTTGCCATTGGCGGGGACGATGACATGGCCGAGGCCGATCAAGATCTTGTTGAACGCACAATCCCTGTGCATGTTCTCGGCAATGAGGGAGCCCTTCAACACGCCATGGAACGTCTTCGGCTCAGGCGTCATGTTCAACACGCAAACGGTCATCTTCATTCCACGAGGGAGAAAGTCGAAGAGCAGATCTTCCGTCATACCCCGCTGAGCAAAGTAGTTGGCATGCACCGCGCTCGACGAGACGAACTGGGAATTGCGACCAACCTTGATGTCGGTGATGAAGAAGTCACGGCCGACCTCCTCGGTCAAGATCATGTTTTGAGCCCGAAACGGTCCTTTTTCGCTGAACACCTCGATGTTCATGGCGCCGTTGCCGGGAACCGAGTATGGACCGACTTCAATCTGTTCGATCATGAGATCTCCTCTCGCCAAAAAAAGAATGGCTCGTTGCCTAGGTCGACCTCGGAAAACTTGAGGGTGCGACTTGGGCAACGAGCCAACTGTCCATGCGGCGGAAGTCTACTCGGTTTCGAGAGCTGTTGTCCAGTACGGACGCCATTCCTCGGGAACGCGACGCGTATCCATCTTCACAGACATTGCAGGAAGGTAGGATGGTTTGCGCGGTTTCCGAAGCAGCTCCATGCCAAGCCGAACCGCTTGGACACCTAGCTCGGTTGCTTTGGTCACAACTTGAGTGTCCGGATAGTTCCGGTCGAACATGGCGACGGCTTTGTTCTTGATGGTCAAGACCGACAATACTGCCGAGTCTTGCTCGATGTCCGAGACAAACTGAGCGGCTGTGGCTTCCGATCCAAAGACGAAGTTTCGGCACTCCTTGACCTCGGCCGGAAGGCGGTCGCTCTTTTGCTTGTTGCAGGGCACACAAGCAGTGACGATGTTCTCCCAGACGGTTCGACCTCCACGCGAGCGAGGGATCACGTGGTCAAAGGTCAAATCTTCCGACTCGAACCGTCGGGCGCAGAACTGGCAGTTGAAGTCATCGCGCGTGTAGATGTTGAGGCGCGAAAACTTCACACGGATGCGGTCGCGGCGGAATTGACTGAGCACACGCACGACGGACGGCATGGGCCACAGTCCACTGGTGCTCTGGATGGTGCGATCTTGCGAGTGGTATTTCCACTCGACAACCTCGACCTTTCCGAGGAACAGGTCGCAGATAGCACGCTGCCAGTTCTCCACCCGGAGAGGGCGCATGCTTACGTCGAGGACGAGTACGGCGGCGTTCATGGAGTTCACCTCATTCTACAGGTTTCGATGGTTTGTTGGTAGTGCCTACGGCACACGGTGCCCCCCGCGAGAATCGAACTCGCACGACCTTACGGCCACCAGATTTTGAGTCTGGCGTGACTGCCATTCCACCAGGGCGGCGAAAACTTGTTGTGCGCGAAGAGGGAGTCGAACCCTCAACCTCCATGGTCATTACTCATAGGTGCTCTACCATTG
>Ga0187857_10001710_pt1 | contig 21573 bp, 20 predicted proteins | sample June2016WEW_8_10_FD_132984 | JGI IMG/M metagenome (GOLD analysis project Ga0187857, IMG submission 132984) | Peatland microbial communities from SPRUCE experiment site at the Marcell Experimental Forest, Minnesota, USA - June2016WEW_8_100 | ecosystem: Environmental > Terrestrial > Soil >... | reverse complement strand
CCCAGTTCACCCCGAGCTCGACCGCGTGGCGGATCGCGGCAATCGAGGTCGCATCGTCCTGGTGACCCCAACCGAACCTCCACCCGCCGCCGCCGGCCGCCCAGGACCCGAAACCGACCGGCGTGATCTCCATGCCCGTCTTGCCCAGTGCCCGCGTCGGAAGCATCGCCACCACCTCTTCCTTGTCTCCCTTCCTGCCAAACTTTGTGACGCCGGCACAGCCGGTCATCCGGAACGGTTCGGCCCGGCGCGCCGCACGGTCATTCTCAGAAGCACGCGCCGGTCTTCTGCCATCGCCGCCCGGTAGTCGTCCCAGTCGGGGTGCTCACCCGCGATCTGCCGGTAGTACTCGACGAGACCGTCCATCGCGTCCGGCAGCGACACCACCTCGATGTCCCCCTCGACCTGCACCCAATCGCCGAAGAACTGCTCCGTGAACACGCAGATCGCGGCGTAGGGCCTACGCCGCACGTTGCGGGTCTTCATCGCCGTCTCACGCGAGCTGACGACGACATACCCTTCGCCGTCAACTCCGGCGGTGACCGGCGAGAGCTGAACCTTGCCGTCTGACCGCGTCGTCGCCAGGACCGCGCGGTGGTTCTCGGCGATGAACGTCCTGGCCTGTTCGCTGTCCACGTCAGCGAGCGTAGCGGCTGACCGACCGTTGACCGATTCCGCTTCGCCACCGGGATCGACGCGCCGGGACGCGACGCTCGGCCGCGCTGCTTGCCGCTCGGCGGCCGATCCCGTCATGCGCCAGCTCCGCGGCCGCGGCCGACAGCACGATCGGCCGACTCGAACGGCTAGTGCACGAGCTGGCGTTTCGGGGCGATCTTCAAGATGACTCGTTCGCTCTCGATCTCGTTCGCGTACGGCTTCCCCGTGTACTTCTCCGCCAGCAGGTCGATGTGGGCACGCGCCTCGGGGCCAAGCACGCGCTCAACGACCCGTCCCCTGATCTCCGCGTAGTGGTAGGGGTTCGAGGCGTCGATCACCGTCACCGTCACGATCGGGTTCGACTGGACGTTTCTGAACTTCGTCCGGTGCACCTCGGTGTTGACGAGCAAGTAGTCGTCGTCGGCATCGACCCACATGACGTGGGTCATCGGCCAGCCGCTCGGCAGAATTGTCGTCAACGCGGCGAAGTTCTTCCCCTGGGCGAGCGCCTTCACCTTGGCCTCGAGCATCGTCTTCTCCTCGCACTACGGCGCCGGACCACGAACGTCCGGTCGGACGCGAACCCGGTTCGGTGCCATGCTGGACGATGCGGCCACCACTGTCCAGTGAGCACGGTCAGCGCCTCCGGAATTCGCCCCCGGCACGCCCGCCGGTGGCCCCCACCACCCGACTGGCACGGCGCATCCCTTAGGATCGGATTGCGCCCTGCCCGGCGGAAGCACGCACCGTCGTCACACCCAGTGATCGCGCCGCGTCGTCGTCAGGTCCACCAGGGCCGCGGTGGTGCTTCTCGAACGGTGTTCGCATGGTGGTGAAGACTCCATTGTCGGCAGTCCTAGGAACAGGTAGGTGCGCCCGCGCCCGCGCTCGGGCGGTGTGACGTGCGCCGCCTCGGATCGCTGTCGTGGACGTGGCAGGCACGTGCCCTCGTCCTCGCCGCGATCTGGGGATCGAGCTTCCTTTTCATGAAAGTGGGCGACCGCTCGTTCAGCCCCTTCGAGGTCACGATGGGTCGGCTCGCCGTCGGAGCGATCGTCGCGCTCGTCATCCTCGGGGTCTCGGGCCAATCGCTGCCACGCGGCCTGCGCCTCTGGGGTCACCTCGCGGCAGCGGCGCTGTTGTTGAACGCCGTGCCGTTCACCCTGATCGCCTGGGGGGAGCAGCGGATCTCGTCGGTGGCCGCGGGGATCTGGAACGCGACGACGCCACTTTTCGTCCTCCCCGTGGCCTTTCTGCTGCTGCCCACAGAACGGCCGACACGGGCCAAGATCGCCGGCCTTGCCGTCGGCTTCCTTGGGGTCGCCGTCGTGTTCGGCGCGTGGACCGGGCTGTCGGGCAGCCACCTCTCCGGAGACCTCGCCTGCCTCGGCGCCTCCGCCTGCTACGGGCTCGGGATTCCCTATGCGCGGCGGTTCGTCGCAAGGTCTACTGCTTCGCCAACGAGTCTCGCCGCGGGCCAGCTCATCGTGGCGACCGCCGAACTCGGCCTCGTCGCGCCGTTCCTCGCGCGGGTGCCAGCGCACGTCAGCATGGTGAGCGTCTTCAGCGTTGTTGCCCTCGGTGCCGTCGGTACGGGTGTCGCCTACGTCCTCAACTACTCCGTCATCCGTGAGGCGGGCGCGACTAACGCCTCGCTCGTCAGTTACATCGTCCCGATCTTCTCGACGGTTCTCGGGATCCTCGTCCTCGGCGAGGTCCTCGTCTGGAACGAGCCGGTCGGCGCGGTCGTCGTCCTTGTCGGAGTGGCGATCTCCCAAGGCATACTCCCCCGCCGCCGCGGGCCCGGCTGGGCGAATGATCAGCCGATCGCGATCGGGCCAGGCGACCTCCCCCCGGGCGCGAGCGCAATGCCGCTGCCCTTGGCGGTCGTCACGACCGGCGAGCTCACGGCGACTGAGGCCGGAGGGGTCGAGGAATGACGACGTCCGGAGCGTCGCCTCCGTGATCCGTCGCGCCAGCCGAGGCCTCTTGCCGCGCCGTAACCAGAGTGGAGACGGCCTCGGTGGGCGCCGGACAACAGTCTGGCGGGCGGGGCCCGGCCGGACCACGGCGAAGCGGACAAGGTATGCGGCGTCGGCGACGAGCCGCCCACCCGCCCGACGTGGACCGGGTCAGAGCACCTTGGCGAGGAACGTGCGGGTCCGCTCGTTCGCCGGATTGGTGAGCAGCTCCCGCGGCTGGCCGGTCTCGACGACGACCCCATCGTCGATGCAGACGAGGGTGCCATCGACCTCGCGCGCGAACCCCGTCTCGTGCGTGACGACGATCATCGTCATCCGGTCTTCGGCGAGGCCGCGCACCACGTCGAGGACCTCGCCCAGGAGCTCTGGATCGAGGGCCGGGCAGGATTCAGTTCTGCTCAGTGTCTAGAGACGCTCCTCAGTCCGACGACGCTCGGGATCACCCAGGGCGCCAGGGTCAGATTCCGTCGTCCGGCACCGCAGGATACGGCCAGCTGCGGCCCAGCCAAAGAACGCGGCGTCGAACGCCGCGCCCGGAGAGGCACGTCCACGCCGGCCTCTCCGGTGGCGTCATTTTACGAAGGACCGAGCGACGCACGAGGCGCCGACGGCCTCTATGCGGACTTCGAGCCCTGGAGCTTCTTCACGAACGGCATCACGTACGGCGCGACCGCAACGATCGCGGCCACGAGACCGATGAAGGCCCCGTAGCGCCACCCCACGCCCGAGCCTCCCGGCTTGGCGAGGAATCCGATCAGCACGAGAAGGAAGTTGATCGCTGTCGCGACGAATAAGAGCGTCTCGTGCGGGACCGCCACCTTGAACGGCATCTCCTCGAACATCGCGCGAACCACCAGATAGATGAGGATGGCGAGGCAGAGGATCAAGTCGATGTAGAGGTACCCGTGTGCCGACAGTCCGGATTCTGTTGCGCTGACGCTGATGACGCCGTAGCTCGCGCTCACGCCGAACCACGACAGAAACAGCGAAATGAACAGCACAAAGGTGGCGACCCCGACGATGCGGTCGTTCTTCGTCCAGCGAGCGGCATCAAATTTAGCTTCGGCCATCGGGCCCCCTTATCTGTCGGACGACCAGCCCCCACGCGCTCCGTGCACGCGGAGTGATCGAACGGTACACGCGATCGAACTTGACGTGCCGGGATACCGCGGCCCGCCGGATTCGGCTCGCGATTCGGACGCCGCCGCCACGGCCGTCGGAGGCCGCCCGACAGGCCGGCCTCCTCCAGTTCGGTCCCGGATCCCCACCTCCTCGCCGTCTCACCGACAGGACAGGCGAACCAGTCTCCCGAATCCGCCCGCTGATCCCCCATCGGTCAGCGCCGGCGCACCCGATCGAGTCGGCGGCGATCCCGCTTCGTCGGACGTCCGCTTCCGGGGTCCCTGATCAACGCCGCCGGCCCGAGGCTTCCCGGCGGCACGACCGGCGTCTGGTCGATGTAACACGAGACCGCGATGGGCGCTCCGACCCGCTTGTCGATCACCGCGGCGACCTCGAGGATCCGCTCGCCCGCCTCGGTCCGCGCGCTGACACGGTCGCCCAACTTCACGTTTGCCGCCGGCTTGGCCCGGGCACCGTTGAGCCGCACGTGCCCGCCACGGCACGCCTCTGTCGCCACGGTGCGGGACTTGAAGATCCGCACCGCCCAGAGCCAACGGTCGATCCTCGTCGATTCCACACGCGCATCGTTGCACGATGAGGAGGCGGAGGCGCCGCGCGAACCGACCCGCACTCCGGTCCCCGGCCCCGTCTCAACGGGCTCCCGGTGGTGGCTCGTTCGCCTGGCGGACCGGGGAGCACGCTCAGCCGGCGATCCGCTCCTCGCCACGGCCCCCGATGGTTGAGAGCTGAGCCGAATGGGTTCCCCGTAGGTCAACCGCCTCGACGAAACCTCCGAGATCCCGTCAGAATCTGGCATGGCGTGGCACGTCACCGACTCGCTCGAGACGCACGCCGAGCGCGTCTGGAACCTGCTCAGCGTCCGGGCCGACGCCGGCGAGGCTATTGTCATGCGGGTCGCGCGGGGCGACGGCATGCCGGGAAGCCTGGTCGGCAAAGGAAGGACCGATCACGTGACCGTTGCCAGCCGTAAAGCGAACGTGAGTCGTGCCGCCTGGCGGAGACCATCCCCGGCAGCGCAGGACCGATGACCACGCCTGAGGGCACGACGGTGTCGTCATGCGAGGCAGGCGGCCGAAACGGGCAAGGCCGGCTGCCGAGCTGGCGGTGGGAGGCACTCCGCACCACCTTCTGGCTCGTGCCGACCATCTTCGTCCTCATTGCCGGCATTCTGTTCGTTCTCACGTTCGAGATCGACTGGGCCGTCTACCACAGGCACCTGTCCCTGCCGTTCTGGATCGTGAGAGGTAGTGCAGACGCCGGCCGCGAGGTGCTTATCGGGATCGCCGCCGCAGTCATCACCGTCGTCGGCGTCGTCTTCTCGGTGACGATCGTCGCCCTCACGCTCGCCTCGCAACAGTTCGGGCCGCGCATGATGCGGAACTTCGTCCGCGACGTCGGCAACCAGGTCACGCTCGGCGTCTTCGTCGCCACGTTCGTCTACTCGATCCTGACGCTCGTCGCGATCACGGCCACGTCAGGCGGCGCGTTCGTTCCGCATCTGTCGATCACCGTCTCCGAGGCGCTCGTGCTCGTCGACCTCGCGGTGCTCATCTACTTCATCCACCACATCGCCAAGTCCATCCAGCTGCCCGAGGTCATCGCCGCCATCGCGGCGGACCTCGTGCGGGCGATCGACGCCGAATTCCCCGACGCCGTGTCGGTCGGGCGGGCCGCGGCCGTCGGGGAAGGCAGGTCCTTGAGCGATCTGTCGAGCCTCGTCGACGGCCACGGCGCGCCCGTCGCAGCCGGAGTCAGCGGTTACCTGCAGTTCGTCGGCTACGCCCAGCTCATCGAGATCGCGACCCGGACCGACTCAACGATCCGTCTCGAGCACCGTCCCGGCCACTTCATCGTCGCCGGCCGACCGCTCGCCATGGTCTGGCCGCCCGAAGCCGCCAGCCATGTCGCGCTCGCACTCACCAAGGCGCACGTCACCGGGCCGCACCGCACCCTGATGCAAGATCCGGTGTTCGCGATCGACCAGCTCGTCGAGATCGCGATCCGCGCCCTGTCGGCCGCGGTCAACGACACCTTCACGGCGCTCACCTGCATCGACTGGCTCACCGCGGGCCTCAGCCGCGTCTCCGGACGGACGCTCGCCGAAGGCGTCTATCGGGACCGCGAGGGCCGCATCCGGCTCATCGAGAGCAACCCGTCCTATGCCCGGATGGTCAACCGGGCCTTCGACAAGATCCGCCAGGCATCCCGTGGCATGCCCGCGGTAATCATCCGTCTGATCGACGCCCTGGCCACGATCGGTGGCGAGACTCACTCACCCGAGCAGCGCCGCGTCCTGTTGTGCCAAGCGGAGGCGATCCTTCGCAGCGCAGAGGAGTCTGTGCCCGATCCGAACGACCGGGAGGAGATCCGGACCCGCTACCGGCGGTTGCTCCGCAGGATGGCTGCCGGCGGCGCCTCGGGGGAGCCGGCGCCCACCGGGGAAGAGCTCGAGCACTGAGGCGGGGCAGGCGCTGGCCCGTGGATCCCAAGGTCGCGGCGCCAACCGACGAGTCCGGCGAGCGGTGCGCCAGACGGATCGACCCGCCAGCTTCCCCGTTCGGCACGGCGACACAGCACGCGGCCCCTGCTCGGCGGCGTGGCGGTGCCGGGGGCGACGCCGCCGGGCCTAGGGAATTCCCCTTGGCCGGAGGCCTTCGAACTTGTCGCAGAACGCGCTGCGCCGCTCGGCTGCGTCGCTAATGTCGGCGGGCAGCTGACGATTGGGGGAGGGGCGATGACGCTGGACTTGGCGCGCTGGCAGTTTGCCGTTGTCACGATCTTCCACTTCTTCTTCGTGCCAATGACGATCGGGCTCAGCTTCCTCGTCGCCGTGATGCAGACGCTCGCCTACCGGAGGAACGACGCCGGCTGGGACCGGCTCAGTCGCTTCTTCGGTCGCCTGTTCCTCATCAACCTCGCCGTCGGCATCGTCACCGGGATCGTCCTCGAGTTCCAGTTCGGGCTGAACTGGGCCTCCTACTCGGTCTTCGTCGGCAACATCTTCGGGGCGCCTCTCGCGATCGAGGGTCTGCTCGCGTTCTTCATGGAGTCGACCTTCGTCGGGCTGTGGATCTTCGGCCGGGGACGACTGTCGCCACGGGTACATCTCGCCACGATCTGGTTGGTGAGCGCCGGCACGGTGCTCTCCGTGCTGTTCATCCTGGCGGCCAACGCCTGGATGCAACACCCCGTGGGCTACAAGGTCGTCCACGGGCAGGCGGTGCTCACGAACTTCTGGGCCATCCTCGGCAACTCGACCCTGTGGGCGTCGTTCGCCCATACGGTGCTGGCCGCCTTCGTCACCGGCGGGGCCCTCGTGCTCGGGATCAGCGTCTGGCGAGCGCACCGCGACCGGGACAACCCGGAAGATCGTCGCGCCTTCCAGCGCGCAGCGCATCTCGCCGCCGGCTTTCTCTGCGGCGCCGCGCTGGCGACCGCCGTGGCCGGCGACCAGCTGGGAAGGCTGATGGACACCCAGGAACCGATGAAGATGGCGGCGGCCGAAGCGAACTACCACACCGCAAACGGGGCGAGCTTCTCGCTGTTAACCATCTCCAATCTCTCCGACCAACCGGTCTTCCAGATCGGCGTGCCGCACGTGCTCTCCCTCATCGAGGATCTCAGCTGGAACGGCCAGGTGCCGGGGATCGACAACATCCAGGCGGCCGACGCGGCCAAGTACGGACCGGGGAGCTACGTCCCGATGATCTGGCTCTCGTATTGGTCATTCCGGGCGATGGTCGGCGTCGGGTTCTTGCTCATCGGTCTGGGCGGCTGGGGTGTCTGGCTCGCCCGACGCAGGAAACTCGCTGAGAACGCCTGGTTCCGACGCGCCGCCCTGGTCGGGATCGCCCTGCCGCTCGTGGCGAACACGTCCGGCTGGGTCCTGACCGAGGTGGGCCGCCAGCCCTGGATCGTCTACGGCGTGATGCTGACGGCCAAGGGTGTGTCGACCGTCACCGTGGCCGACGTCGCGGCGACGCTCGGCGCGTTCGTCCTTGTCTACACCGTCCTCGGCGTGATCGACGCCGGGCTGATGTGGCGTTCGGCCCGCCGCCCGCTCGACGCGACGGAGAACTCGGCAGAGAAACCCCTCGTGCCGAGCCTCGTGTACTAAAGGAGCGAGGATGGCGCCTTTTTCCGACCTCAACACGACCTGGTTCGCCCTCATCGGGCTGCTGTGGACCGGGTATTTCTTCCTCGAGGGATTCGACTTCGGCGTCGGCGTCGTCACCCCGTTCGTCGCCAGGGACGAGACCGACCGCCGGCTCTGTCTCAACGCCGTCGGGCCGGTCTGGGACGGGAACGAGGTCTGGCTCCTCGTCGCCGGCGGGGCGATGTTCGCGGCGTTCCCGCTGTGGTACGCGCGGCTGTTCAACGGCTTCTACCTCGCCCTGTTCCTCGTCCTTTTGGCCCTCATCTTCCGGGGCGTCTCCTTCGAGTTCCGGGGACATGACGACCGACCTGCCTGGCGCAAGACCTGGGACGTGGCGAATTTCCTCGGTAGCCTCGTGCCCGCCGTCGTCTGGGGTGTCGCCTTCACCGATCTCGTCCACGGCGTGCCGCTGTCGCCCGGCGGTCACTACCTCGGGGGGCTCCCCGGACTGCTCCACCCGATCGCCCTCGTCGGCGGTCTTGCCAGCCTGTCCGTGTTCATCCTGCACGGCTCGCTCTTCCTCTCGCTGAAGACGAGCGGCGGCCTGGCCGTCCGGGCGCGCCGGGCGGCCGGCTACGCCGGCGTCGTCGCCGTCGCCTCGCTCGGCGCGGTGGTCGCCTGGGTAGCAGCCGCCAGCCGGCCAGCGGTCGCCGGCTCGGTGACGGCGGCGGTGCCGCTCGTCCTCGGCATCGCTGCCGTCGTCGCCGTCGCGGCCGCCTCCGCGCTCGTACTCGCCCACCGCGACGGGTGGGCCTTCGCCGCCACGGGAGCGGCGATCGTCGCCGCCATGGGAGCGGTGTTCAGCCGGATGTTCCCCTTGGTCCTGCCGGCGAGCAACCGTGCCGCGAACGCCCTTACCATCGCGGCGTCGGCCTCCCAGCACAACACCCTCGTCGTGATGAGCATCGCCGCCGCCTGCTTCACGCCATTCGTCCTCGCCTACCAGGCCTGGACGTACTGGGTGTTCCGGCAGCGCCTCATCCGCCCGGCTGTCGCCAGCGGCGCCACCACCGTCCCCGCCAACTAGCGATGCCGGGCCGCTTCGGCGTTCGCCGGGGGGCCGAGCGGTCCCAGTCCCGTGTCGAGCGCAGGCTGGTCGGCGAGCTGCCCGTTGTGCGGCGCACCGTCGCCGGCTCGGTTGTCGTCGGTCTCTTCTCGACCGCCACCATCGTCGTGCAAGCCGTTGCGCTCGCCCACCTCCTCGCCGGGGCGATGCCCGGGGCCCACCCGGGTAGCCGACTGGTGGCGTTCTGCTGGCTTGCGGCCGCAGCGGCGGCACGTGGCCTCGCGGCTCTCGCCGGGGAGCTGCTCGCCCAGCGTGGCGCGGCGCACGCCAAGGCCGACCTGCGGACGCAGCTCGTCGCCGCCGCGCTCAGCCGCGCCCCTGCCGGCGAGGCCGGCGGACCCGGTGACGTCGCCACGCTGGCCGGACGGGGGCTCGACGCGCTCGACGTCTACGTCGGGCGCTGCCTGCCGGATCTCGTCCTCGCCGTCGTGGCGCCCCTCGCCCTGGCCGTTGCGGTCGGTGTGCTCGACTGGATCTCGGGCGTCATCGTCCTCGTCGCCATCACCTTGTTCCCGATCTTCGGCGCGCTCATCGGGCGAGCGAGCCTGGGGTTGGCGGCTCGGCGCTGGCAACAGGTGGAAGCCCTCGGTCGCCACATCACCGACGTCTTCGAGGGCCTTCCCGTCCTGCGGGCGCTCGGCCGGTCGGAGGAGCAGCGGGCGAAGATCGCGCAAGCCGGTGAGGCGCTGCGGCGATCCAGCCTCTCGACGCTGCGCGTCGCGTTCCTCTCCGCCCTCGTCCTCGACACGTTGGCGTCCGTGTCGGTCGCGCTGCTCGCTGTCCCCCTCGGGCTGCGGCTCCTCAATGGGACGGTCAGCCTCTCGGCGGCGCTCGCGGTGTTGATCGTCGCGCCAGAGGTCTTCTGGCCGTTGCGGCGCGCCAGCGCCGAGTTCCACGAGGCGACGGAGGGCCTCGCTGCCGTCGGGAAGGCCCTAGCGCTGATCGGCCCCGGGCGGCCGGCGGCCGACCACCGGCCGGCGGCGCGGCGGGTCGTCCCCGTGCCGGATCCCGCCGGGGCGCCGGTCGAGCTGCACGAGGTCTGGTTCGAGCCTCCCGAGCGCGCCGAGCCGGTGCTCGCCGGTGCCGACCTCACGATCGCCCCGGGGGAGGTCGTCGCCGTCGTCGGCCCGAACGGCACCGGCAAATCGACCGTCGTCTCGCTACTCCTCGGCTTTGCCAATCCGAGCCGGGGGGCGATCACCGTCGGTGGCGAGGACCTGCGCGACCTCGATCTCGCCAGTTGGCGCCGTCGTCTCACCTACCTACCCGAACACCCGGCGCTGCTCGGCCGGACCTTGGCCGAGAACCTGCGGCTCGCCAACCCCGCGGCGAGCGACGACGAGCTCCTCGCCGCCCTCGCCGACGGCGGGGCACCGGGGCTCGCCCAAAGCCTCCCCGCCGGGTTGGCGACCCGCCTCGGCGACGGCGGGCGGATCGTGTCGGCGGGAGAGCTGCAGCGCATCGCCCTCGCCCGCACCCTGTTGCGCAAAGGATCGCTCTACCTGCTCGACGAGCCCACCGTGCATCTCGACGAGGCGTCCGAGGCTGTGGTCATCGCCAATCTTGCCCGCGTCCTCGCCGGGCGCAGTGCCCTCGTCGTCACCCATCGTCCGGCGGTGACGAGCCTGGCGCACCGCGTCGTGACGCTGCGCGCCGGGAGGTTCGTCCCGGCCGACGACCCGGCGTTCCCATCGCGGGTGGGGAACGCCCTGCCGTCGTCACGGGTCGGTGCCGGGGCGGCGTCGCCGTGATCGGGCCGACCCGGTCGACCTCGCGCGGGCGAAGCCGATCTGCCGACGAGTCCGGGCCGGTCCGGCGCACCTGGGAGGTCGGTCCCCGCCAGCTCGGCCGCGCCGTCGTGTCGGGTGCGATCGGGGCCATGTGCGGGATTGGCCTGCTCGCGACCTCGGGATGGCTGATCACGCGCGCCGCCGAGCGTCCACCCGTCTTCGTGCTCAGCGTCGCCATCGGTCTCGTCCAGGCGTTCGCCCTCGGACGGGGGCTCACCCGTTACTTCGAGCGGCTCGCCGTCCACGACGTCTCGCTCGTCCGACTCGACCGACTCCGGCTCGACCTGTACGACGCGCTCGAGCCGCTCGTTCCCGGGGGGCTCGCGAACTACGGCTCCGGGGAGGTACTGAGCGGTTTCGTTGCCGACGCCGAGCTCGTGACCACGGCGTTCGCCAAGAAGTTCACGACGGGGATCGATCTCACGGCGAGCATCGTCCTCGGGGCGATCGTCGCCGTCGCCGTCGAGCCCGGCGTCGGGGCCGTGCTCGCGGCGGGTGCCGTCGGGATGGTCGCCCTCGCCTTCTTCCTCGCCCGTCTCGGCCGGACCGGGGCCGAAGGTGAGGCCGTGGCGCGCGCCGAACTCGCCGATGCCGTCATCGAGACGACGCGCGTCGCCCGCGAGCTCGTCGCTTACGGGCGCGAGGACCTCGTCGCCCGGCGCCTCGATGGGATCCGCCAGCGCTCGAACGCCGCCGCGGCACGCCGGGCGCTCGTCACCGGGCTCGGCCGCGCCCTGGCCACGTTCACCGCCGCGGCGGGGATCATCGCCGTCGTCGCCGTCGGCATCGCGGCGCACGACGCCGGTCGTCTCTCGGGGGTGATGCTCGCCGTCGAGGCGTTCGTCGCCCTCGCCGTCTACGACCAGTGCGCCGCTCTCCCTTTGGTGCTCGCCGATACCGGCGCCGCCCGGGCGGCACGGCGCCGGCTGGAGCGGTTAAGCGGGCTCGAGGCCCCCGTCCGGGAACCCGCCGTCGACCGGAGCCCGCCGGGCGGCGCGGTCACGGTCGCCCTCGAGGCCGTCGGGGTCACCTACGGCGCGACCGTGGCGCTCGAGGGGCTGTCGCTGCGGCTACCTCCCGGAGGCCGCGCCGCCCTCGTCGGCCGCAGCGGCTCCGGCAAGACAACCGCCCTCTACGCGCTGCTGCACTTCGTGGAATGCTCCCGCGGGCGGGCCTCGCTCGGCGGGGTCGACGTCGGCGAGATGACCCGCGGCGGCATTGCCCGCCACATCGGGTGGGTGGCCGAGACGACCCACGTCTTCGCCGCGAGCCTCGGCGACAACCTCCGGATCGCCGAGGTGACCGCCAGCGACGCGCAGTGCGTCACGGCGCTCGGGCGCGTCGGGCTCGGGGCGTGGTTCGCCTCGCTGCCCGAAGGCCTCGCGACGATGCTCGGCGCCGGCGGACGGCCGATGAGCGCCGGCGAACGACAACGGCTGGGGCTCGCTCGCGTGCTGCTCGCCGGTGATGAAATCCTCCTGCTCGACGAGCCGACCGCGCACATCGACCCGGTGTCATCGGCCGGGCTGCTCGACGAACTCGTCGGCGCGACCGGATCACGCTCGGTCCTCGTCGTCAGCCACGAACCCGACCTCAGCCGACTCGTCGACGAGGTCGTCACCCTCGACGGCGGCCGGGTCGTCGCCCGAACCTCGATCGGCCATCCGACGGCCCCGCCCGCTCCCTCCGGGACGGGGCTGGTCGCGCCGCCTCCCTGACCGGACGGGGCCGCGTTGACCGCCCCGGCAACGGCACGTACCCCTAAGCGCTGCGGGCTGCCGCCACCCGGGAGACCTCGGCCTAGCCGAGGCAGTCCTTCCCGGCGTCGCTTCGCGGGACCAATTCCGATCGAGAACTCGCGACCGGACAGCGGGCCCAATCTCTCGGGGCCCTGCCGTCGTATCCCCTTCGTCAGGTAAAGCGAATTCTCCCGAAAGAAGGATCGATGCAGGAATTCACGACGGGGAAGCCGAATGCCGAAGGCGGCTCCCGCACAACCCACCACCGCCGCGCCTTCGCCGGCACCGCCGCGCTGGCCGTCACGGCAATTCTCGCTCTCGTCTCGACCAGTGCAGGAGCTGCAGCGCGCCCACCTGCGCCGCAATACCCTGCGGTGCAGGGCGCGACATCTCCCGTGGTCGTTCACTCGGCGAGACACGGCGCGCTCGGCTCGATTCTCGTCACCGCGGCCGGCTACACGCTCTACTACGACAAGTCCGACACGGCAACGAAGATCGCCTGCGTCGGTGGCTGCGCGGCGATCTGGCCCCCTCTCGTGCTGCCCAAGGGCGATCGCTCCGCCCGGGCCGGCGGGGACGTCGCCCAGAGCGCCCTCGGCACCGTGCTCCGGCCGGGAGGCGCGCGCCAGGTGACCTACGCCGGGCACCCGCTCTACCGCTACGTGGGCGACGCCTCGCCCGGCCAAGCGAAGGGCGAGGGTATCGGAGGGTTCTACGTCGTCAAGGCATCTGCGCGGACGCGGTCGACCCCGGCCGCGACGGCGCCTTCGGGCCGCGGGTACTGAGCGATCCCGACTGCCTCGTGGCCGTAACCTCGACTCGCGATGAGGAGGCAGATGCTGGACGCGGCTGACCCGTCGGACGAGGCCTTGCTCGCTGGTATGGCGAGCGGCAACGAGTGGGCCGCGGTCACCTTCGTCCGCCGCTACCAGCGCCGGGTATTCGGTCTGGCGCACGCCATGCTCGGCGACAGCGCCGCAGCGGAGAACATCGCCCAGGAGGCCCTCACCCGGGCGTGGCAGCACGCGCAGATCTTTGACGCCCGGCGAGGTTCGGTCGCGACCTGGGTCCTCACGATCGCGCGCAACCTCGCCATCGACTCGCTACGGGTTCGGCGATCCCTCCCGATGAACCCCGAGGAGCTTGCGAATCTCGCGGAGCTGCATCTCCAGGTGGATCCGACGCATGCCGCCGACACGACGGCCGCGATCCGCCGCGCCCTCGACGCCTTGCCGACGGAACAACGCCGAGCAGTCGTCCTCGCCGCGCTCTACGGATACACCGGGGCCGAGGTCGCCGACGCGGAGCAGATCCCGCTCGGGACGGCAAAGACCCGCATCAGGACAGCGCTCGCGAAGATGCGCGCCTCACTCACCGAGGCGGGTGAGCTGCCGTGACCGATCGCCGTCCTCAGTGCGCGGATTTCGAAGACGATCTCGTCGCCCTCGCTCTCGGGACGCTCAGCGGGCGTGCCCGCGCCGAGGCGATCGCCCACGTCGAGACCTGTCCATACTGCTCGGGCGAGCTGGAGGTGCTCTCCGGAACGACTGACCGCCTGCTGCAACTCCTACCCGAGGAGGAACCGCCGCTCGGTTTCGAGGTCCGCGTGCTCACGCGGATCCGCGAGGCCCGGCGCGCCCAGCTCGCGTCGTTGCGGCGCCGGACGGTGGCGCTCACGGCCGCCGCCGCGCTCGTCGCCGGCATCGCCGGTTTCCTCGCCGGGCACGGCCTCGGATCCGCACCCCCCGCGCAACCCACGAGCGAGGTCACCGCGGTGCTCCACACGGCCTCCCGTGCCGTCGGCGAGCTCTACGCCCCGACGGGACGTAGCCCACGGCTCGTCGTCAAGATCACCGGCCTCGGCACCAGCGGGCGGGTCACCTGCCTCGTGACCGGAACGGGGGGCCGGACCGTGACGATCGGCAGCTTCTGGCTCTACCAAGGGTCGGGGAGCTGGACGGCCACGCTTCCTTTCCCGGCGAACGACCTGCGCGACGCGACGATCACCGCAGCGAACGGCTCCGTGCTCGCTCGGGCCTCGATCAGCTAGCCGGCGGACCGCATGCTTGGCCCAGCCCGTCGCTCTCGGCGGCCGGCGGGCTGGCCAGTCTGCAGCGCCGGGCCGGTGCTTTATCCGCGCCGAGCCCGTGCGGCGTCGGTTCCCGGCACGCCCCGGCCGGCGATTGACGAGGAACGCTAGGTTGGCGACCCGGCTGTCCGCGACGACCTTCGGCCCCCCGGGCTCGGGCGCTGGACGTAGCGGGACGCCCGGCGGAGAACGTCTCGCTCCACCCGCCCGATGCGGGCCGAAACCGGCCGCGGACTGCGGGCGCGCGGGGCACGGTAAAAGCGCGTCTTCACCAGCTCGACGAGAACGAGGTAGAAGACGACCATCCCAAACAACCACCCGAAGAAGACCGCCGGCAGTGGCGTAAAGCCCAGCAGCCGGGCGAGCCCCGTGAACGGCACGACCGCGCCGATGAGCGCCGCGCCGGTCGGCACTGTCAGCATCGCGAGGCTGGGACGGCTCCGGAAGAACGGGACCCTGCGCGTCCGGATCACGTAGATGACGAGCGTCTGCGTGGCGATCGACTCGACGAACCAACCCGTCCGGAACTCGACGTGGCCGGCGTGGAGCAACCAGAGCATCACCCCGAAGGTGACGAAGTCGAAGATCGAGCTGACGGGTCCGAACACGGACATGAAGCGCCGGATGAACTTCATATCCCACGCCGCCGGCCGGGCGAGCGCCTCAGCATCAACCCGGTCGGTCGGAATCACCAGCTGACCGGCGTTGTACAGGAGATTGTTGAGAAGGATCTGCGACGGCAGCATCGGCAGGAACGACAAGAAGATCGACGCGCCGGCCGCGCTGAACATGTTGCCGAAGTTGGAAGACGTCGCCATGAGGACGTACTTCATCGTGTTCGAGAAGATGCGGCGGCCCTCCATGACACCCTCCGCCAGCACGCCGAGGTCCTTGTCGAGCAGCACCACGTCGGCGGCTTCCTTGGCGACGTCGGTTCCCGAGTCCACCGAGATCCCGACGTCGGCCTGGTGCAGCGCCACGGCGTCGTTCACCCCGTCGCCGAGGAACGCCACGTCCTTGCCGGTGCTGCGTGCTGCTTTGATGATGCGCGACTTCTGGTCGGGGCCGATCCGGGCGAAGACCGTCACCTTGGGGATCGCCGCTTCGAGGCTGGCGTCGTCGAGGGCGGCGACCTCGGCGCCGCTCAGCACCCCCGTGCAGGCAAGCCCGATCTCCGAACAGACCTTCGCCGCGACGAGGCCGTTGTCGCCGGTGATGATCTTGACCTCCACCCCCAGCCGCTCCAGCTGCGCGATCGCGCTGCCGGCGTCGGCCTTCGGTCTGTCAGCGAAGGTCAGGAAACCCTCGAACGCCAGCCCCTGCTCGTCGGCTGGGCCGAGAGCGTTCGCCGAGTCGGCGGGACGGGAGGCCACCGCGAGCACCCGGGCCCCTTCGTTGAATAGCGCCTCGAGCGTCGGACGAGCCGCGCCGGGGACATCCACGCAGCGGTCCAGGAGAACCTCAGGAGCGCCCTTCGTGACGAGCAGCGACTTGCCGCCGGGGTCCTTGACGAGCACCGAGGCCAGCTGCCGCTCGTGGTCGAAAGGAAGCACGCCGAGTCTCCGGTAGCTCGCCGCCTGCGCCGCGAGCGGTCCGTTCGCCGCCGCGGCGGGAGCCGACCACAGGGCCTGGTCCAGGGCGTTCCCCCCGACCGGTCCGTCGGCGGTCACCGCTGCCTCGTTGCACACCAGCCCCAAGAGCAGAGCGCGTTCACTCGCCTTGCCGTCACCGCTGAGTGCCCGCGCGAAGGTGATCGTCCCCTCGGTGAGGGTGCCGGTCTTGTCGGTGAAGAGGATCTCGATGTTTCCGAGATCCTCGATGGCGACGAGCCGCTTCACGAGCACCTTCTTCGCCGTCAGGGCCTTGGAACCGGCGGCGAGGCTGACCGTCACGATGGCCGGCATCATCTCGGGGGCGATGCCGACGGCGATGGCGAGCGAGAAGAGCAGCGCGTCGATAAGGGGCCGGGCGAGCGCCACGTTGATTATGAAGATGCACCCTGTCAGCACCGCGGCCACGAGGAACAGGAACCGGGAGAAGCGCGACAGGCCGAGCTCGAAAGCCGTCTGGCCATGCCCTTCCGCCAGTCCCGCGGCGATCTGCCCGAAGGCGGTGCGTTTCCCGGTCCGGACGACGACGCCGAGGCCGGATCCTTGGTGGACGATCGTCCCCATAAAGGCGCAACCGGGCTGATCCTGCGGCTCGCGCCCGGTGACTGCAGCCGCCGACTTCGCCACCGGCATCGACTCGCCGGTCAGTACCCCCTCGTCGCACTCGAGCTCGTCGACCTCGAGCAGACGGAGATCCGCCGGCACGAGGTCCCCGAGGCGGAGCGACACGACATCGCCGGGCACGAGATCGGTCACGGGGATCCGGATCGCCTTCCCGTCGCGACGTACCTCGGCCTCCTGGCGGATCTTGGCGCGTAAGGTCGCCATCGCCTTCTCCGCCCGGTACTCGTTGAGGAACCCCAGACCCACGCTCAAGGCGACGATCACGGCGATGATCACGGCGTTCGTCCCCCCGCCGGTCAGCCCCGAGACCAGGGCCGCTCCGAGAAGGAGGAGCAGGATCGGGTTGCGCAGCTGGCGGAAAAGCACCGCCGTGGGACGCACCCGGTGCGTACCGAGCGAGTTCGGCCCGAACTGCCGCAGGCGTTCCGCTGCTTCGTCGGACGACAGACCATCCGCGCCGCTCCCGAGACGTGATAACAGCTCGCTCGGGCTGAGCGCGGCGGCATCGACCAGATCGAGGTCTCTCTCGATCGCGCCCGCCGCCACAACCATGACGCCAGTCTTGCCGCTGGCGGCTGAGTCCAAAAGGAACGCCGGTGGGGCTCGGCGGCGGCTCGCCGTTTTCGATCGACGGCGAGCCCAGGGAGCCCCCTGCCGCCCGATCAGGTGGTCGTCGAGAGATCGCGATGGCACCGCCGTTGCCGCCCCGGCATATCCCCGGGGCCCGGGCGCCGGCGACTGACCGAGCAGGATCTCTGCGGGTTCGGGGCAAGAAAGCGGGCGGTCAGGCTCTGCCGCAGCAAAGACGCGGCCAAGCACGCGCGACCGCCCGTCGCCCTCCATCGGCAGAGAGCCTGCCGCCTGGTCCAGGCCAAAGGCGGCACCGCACGCTCGATCGGGTCGCAAACCGCACTGCTCGAGAGCTCGAGGCTGGGCGCGTCGGCGCGTCCGACCTCCGAGGCGATGGCACCACGACCGCGGCCGTCGCCGGTACGGTTACGCCGTCCGTTCGCATCTGCAACACAGGGAGGCCCGTGATCATCTTCGGGTTCCGCCGGCGTAGCAGAAAGCTCGGGGTCATCGCCTCCCAATGCGGGAACTGCTCTTCGGGCCAGCTCGGCCTGTACAAGGTTGCGCGGTGGCTCACCTTGTTCTTCGTTCCGGTACTGCCAGTGCATTTCCGTCACGTCACCATCTGCCCAAACTGCAAGGCCCAACGGGACGTACCGAAGGACCAGCTGGAACGGGTGAAGAGCCTCCTGCCGCTGGTCAAGTGACGCAACGCCCTGAGCCTCGCCGGACTTGTCGGGCGATGCGGGCCAGCATCGGCGCGGGCGTCCCGCGGTTCTCAGGGGAAGGAAGGGCAGCGGAGCACCAGAACGTCTCCCGCCGCGACACCGCGTTGGGAAGGTCGCTCTGGCTCGAATGACCAATGTGTCGCACGACCATCCGTGATCGGGCGTCTGGCAACATGTAACAGCATGCGGCAGCCGGGGAGGCACGTGGACACCGCCGAGCATCCGAGACGCTTGCGGGGCGGCGCGCCCGCGACTGTGTTGACACGAGCCGCAGCCGTCCTCGCAGCGGGAATCTCGCTCATCCTGCTGACAGCGGGGAACACGACCGTGCCGCCGGCACTTGCCGCGCCGGCGGCCAGTGCCACGCGCCCCAGCACGACGACGCCGTCTGCGATCCCGGCGCATTCTGCGACAACCACGACGTCGCCCTTCCGCCACGTACCGCCGGGCAAGCCCTCCGATCTCCGACGACTGACCCTCATCGACACGATCGGTGGGAACATCTCCCCGAAGTCGGTGGACGCCTCCGACACCGGCCTCGTCTTCGCCCAGAACATGATGTACCGACACACCGTCTCCGTCTACGACAGCCGTGGCCGCCTCGTGCGCACCATCCCAGACACGGTGAACATGGCGAAGTTCGGCTTCCCCGGGCATCCCGGCGTCACGCACGGTGCTCCGGTCGAAGCCGCGTTCTCACCGAAGGCGCGTTACGTCTACGTCTCGAACTACTCCATGTACGGCGTTGGGTTCGGGCCCGAGGGGAGCGACACCTGCACGCCGGATTCTGCCGCTGCCGCCGGTGACACGAACAGCTATGTGTACCGCATCAGCACACACACACTGCAGATCGACCAGGTGATCGAGGTCGGTCTCGTGCCGAAGTTCCTCGCCGTGACCCCGAACGACCGCTACCTCCTGGTCTCCAACTGGTGCTCGTTCAACCTCAGCATTGTGAACGTGGCGACACACCGCCAAGTTCGCCTGCTTCCGATGGGTCCATATCCCCGCGGCATCGCGATCTCGCCTGACTCCTCGACTGCCTACGTCGCGATCATGGGAAGCGACGTCGTCGTCAAGGTCAATCTCACCGACCTCTCGATCGAGGGCTCCTTCTTCGTCGGGGACAATCCTCGCCACGTCGTGATCAGTCCCAACGGGCGCTACCTCTACGTCTCGCTGAATGCGCCCGGCGATGTCGTGAAAGTCGACCTCCGGGACGACCGGGTCGTCGCCGAGGTGCACACCGGGGCGGATTGCCGGTCGTTGGCAATCTCGACCGACGGCCGGTCGCTCTACGTCGTGAACTACCTGTCCGACACGATGACCAAGCTGCGTGCCTCGGATCTTGCCGCGCTCCAGACCGTGCCGACCGGCGTGAATCCCGTTGGAGTGACCTACGACGCCACCACCCGAGACGTCTGGGTCGCGGTCTACACCGGCGAGATCCTTGTCTACGCAGATCGCTGACCCGGGTGATCGGCACCCCACAGAGCTTGCGTTCGCATTGACCCTGGACGAATTCTCCCCGAGAATCCGCTGACCGATTCTCGCAGAGCGGCCTCGTCCTTTCCTCCACTGGGGGCATCATCCCCACGTGAGACGCCGCCCGCGCCTGAGCCGGGTGTCCGCAGTGACCGTCGCCGGCGTAGTCGCGATGATGCTCCTCGCGGGGGCCACGACGGCCCCGGTGGGGATCGGCATCGGTCGCCCCCTCGCTCCCGGTCACCACCTCGCACTTCTAGGTCGTCTGCTCGGTCCCTCCCGTCACTAAGCGGGTCGTCGAGGAGTTCTCTGCCGCAATCGGCCAGCCGATCCGCGCGGTAGTGAACCTGCCTGGCGCCACTCCTCGCTCGGAGTACCGCCCGCCCAATCTCGTGCAGGCGAGTAGCGGATGGATCTGGCTCACGGGAGCAACCGGTCCCAGGGGCAAATACGCCGGCTATGGCCCATTCATACCCACACCGGACAGCTGCCCGGGCGCCGTTCTACGCCTCGACCCCAAGACGGAGCAGGTGACAACGGTCTTCCGGACACCGCCTTCGGTCTGGCCCGATATGACCGTGCCGAGCCCGAACGGTCGATACTTCGCGTACGAGATGGCGCCGTGCGATCGCTCATACTTCAATACCCAGCTCGCGGTCCGTGACCTTGTCACCGGCCGTAAGTGGGGTATCGGGCAAAACGCCCAGGTTTGCCACAACCCTTTTCCTCCAGCTTGGACGACCGACAGCCGTCGTCGCGTCTTCACCTACGGACCGTCAGCGCTCACCGGCCACGTGCCCGCCAACGGACGAGTTAGCTTCTGCGCGGCGTGGAGGCCGGACGAACCGGGGACCGTGTCGGCGCTCCACGCCGCCTCGATCAAGACTGTGTCCCTCACGGCCGCACCGAGAGGTTGCGGTGACACCAAGTCCGTGGTTGACGCCTGGGGGTTCTCGCGCCGAGGGACTGCCCCGCTGATCTCGGCACCGGTTCCCTCGTTCACGTTGACGTCGTCCAGCTGAACGATCGCCTCAGGCCGAGGCGACAGTGGTAGCTGCCACCCGAAGAGGACGGAACCAGCCTCGCGGCCAGTCCGAATGGGCGACTCGTGCTCATCGACGAATACGAATCGCCGATCTACGCGGGTCTCCGCATCCAGCAGCAGGAGACGGAGTCGATCGAGGTATTCAACGGCTCGCACCTGCGCCTCATCCGCCGGGTCCCCGGCACCTCGCCCGACGTCTCGGAGGCGATCTGGTAGCCGCAGCGATCATTCCCCGCAGGTTCGCTCCCGGCACGCCAGGCGCCGGTCACGAGACAGTCCTCCGGCACGGAAGACCTTCCCGGTGGCACAGCCGCCCAGACTCGCCCCACCTCGTACGAGCTTGCCGACGAACTCTAAGTGGCCTTCCCCTGACGGTCGTGGTTCCGCCCACGGTATCGTCGGGACGATGAGCCAGGCCGCGGTGCCGACGGACCGACCGACGCGAGTCGGGATCGTCGGCCTGGGTCGGATCTACGACCTCAACGTCACCGCATATCGCGACTTTCCCGAAGCCGAGGTTGTGGCCCTGTGCGATCGCGACGAGACGAAGGTTGCCGCCCGCGCGGCGGAGTTCCCTGACGCCGGCCGTTACACGGACCTCCGGAGCTTCCTCGCCCACGACATGGATGTCGTGGAGGTGCTGGTGCCGTCACCGCTCCACTGTGAGGTCACCTGCGCCGCCCTCGACGCTGGATTCCACGTCAACCTGCAAAAGCCCATGGCCGCGAACCTGACCGAAGCCGACAGGATGATCCGCGCGGCGACGAGCGCCGGGCGCGTCCTGCGGGTGATGGAGAACTACATCTTCTACGAACCGCTGCGCGTGCTGCGCCAGATCGTGGAATCCGGCGAGATCGGGGAGCCGACCGGATTCCACATGAAGATGGTG
>Ga0187857_10001684_pt1 | contig 21790 bp, 20 predicted proteins | sample June2016WEW_8_10_FD_132984 | JGI IMG/M metagenome (GOLD analysis project Ga0187857, IMG submission 132984) | Peatland microbial communities from SPRUCE experiment site at the Marcell Experimental Forest, Minnesota, USA - June2016WEW_8_100 | ecosystem: Environmental > Terrestrial > Soil >... | reverse complement strand
TTTAATCGATTCGACCCCCCAATAACCGGATACTCAGTCGAGGTTGAGTACCAGCCACCCCGGGAAGCCAATCTCATGAATTGTTTTGATACAATGCACGCGCTTTGCCAAGTCTGTGCCAGTCTGAGAAGTAGTACTTTCATATTAGAAATAAAGCACTTAGCACATTTCAACCCCTGCGAAGACGCCTCGTCACATATCCAATCTACAAAATCCCACAGACCCGCCCTCGTTTTCCTACAGTCTTTGGGAAGAGTGCAGGTTCCCTACTCGCAGCATCCCTTTCAGACGCTCCTGCCTGGCATTTCGTCCTGAAGCTCGGCTGGCCGCCAACGACGCCATACGAATCGCGCGGGCAAGTAGAGGATTGCGATCCAAAGCAGGAAAACAGGGCCGCGGCTTATAAGGATTAGCACCAAGGTGGAGAGGCTCGTAGCTGCTTCCGAAAACCCAGCAACGGCTGCGTTGCGAAACTGTGCCCCAAGGGACTCCGTTGGCGGAGTAATCTCCTCACGCAATGCAAAGAGCACATTCGCGAAGACGACGCGGTGTTCTGCCGTGAGGCGGTCCGCTTCCAGGCGATTGATGTCTGCATTCACGCTGGCGATCTGCCGCTGCAACTCCATGACGTTGCGATCGGGATACGTCTGCTGCTTAAGCAGTTCCTGCAAGTGATGCAGCGTGCTTTGCGCATTGGTCAAGCGGGCTTCCAGGTCAGCACGTTGTTGGGTGACCTCATCGGCAGCCTCCTCCTCCCGCTCGACTTGGCCGAGAGTTTTCAGCTCGCTTAGCGTTGCGCCATATTCCGAAGAAGGAATGCGTAACGTCGCCGAAAGAGTGCTCCCGGTCGGCTTCCCTACCATTCGGAGTCTTGCCACGTAGCCCCGATGACGGTCGAGGATTTCTTCGAGGGAGGACCGAGACTTGACGAACTCTTTCGTGGTCACGGCAAGTTCCGCCGTGTGCGCAATCAACGGTTCCCGCGGCAGCATGGTTCCAGGCACCCTGCTGGCCGGGAAGTCGCGGGAGTCCAATGGTAATGGCGCGGGCGACATTTTTGCGTACTCCTTTAGTTCTTCCTTCGCACGACCGGCTTCCATTTGGAGCTCGCTCGACCCAGACTCTGTGTTCTGGTCCGCAGGCGCTGGCATATTTGCGTACTTCCGTGGTGGCGGAGTCATTCGGGCAAAAACAAGAAGGCCAACGATGATGGCCAGGACTACGAATAACCTGCGTCGAACAGGGGAGAGCGTACGGAACTTCGCAAGGAGCGAAACGATAGCGTTTCTCATGGGATAGCCTCCTACGGCATCTCCCTTTGAACGAAGGAGGCAGGTTTTCTTGCAGGATGTGCCGGTTCAGGCCCCTATCGAGGAACGCAGGGCGTTAGCGATGGATTGCGAATACCGCTGGACATCTGCGTCGTGCTCCGCTTCCACCATGACGCGAGCCAGCGGTTCGGTGCCCGAGTAGCGCAACACGATTCGGCCATTGTCCCCGAGCGCCGCCTCGGCCTGAGCGAGCGCGCGAACGACTTCGGGCAGGGAATCGAGCGGCGGCTTCGATTTCACTTTCACGTTCACGATCTTCTGCGGATAGTCTTTCAAACCCTCCACCAAAATTCCCAACGATCCGCGCAAAGCCACCAGGCAGGCGACCTTCACGGCGGTGAGCAAGCCGTCGCCTGCCGGACTATCATCGAGGAAAATAATGTGGCCCGATTGCTCGCCACCAAGGTTGTTCCCCGATTTCAGCATTTCCTCAAGAACGTAGCGATCGCCCACGGCAGCCCGCGCCAGTGAAATGCCCTCGTGCGCCAGCGCGCGCTCCAGGCCGAGATTGGACATGGAAGTTGCCACCACGCGCTGGTCCTTGAGTAATTGATGTGCCTTCAGGTAGCGCGCCACGGCAAGCAACACGCCATCGCCATTGACGACATGCCCAGACTCGCTGACGAACAGCGCACGATCCGCATCGCCGTCAAATGCCACCCCAAGGCGCGCGCGCTCGGCAAGCACGCGTTTCTGTAATCCCTCCAGATGCAGTGACCCGCAGCCGGCATTGATGTTCCGCCCGTCGGGGTTCACGCCCGTGGCCACGACATCAGCATTCAATGCGCGGAAAAGTTCAGGTCCCAACTGGTAGGCAGCTCCATTCGCGCAATCCAGAACCACGCGAAGGCCCGCAATATTGGCGTTGTCGATCATGCGGCTGCGCAGAAAATCGAGGTATTCCACATGCCGCGCGTGATTCGCCACCAGCGCGGGACGCCTGTCGGATACCTGCTCCGGGCGCAGGCGGAGAATCTCCGCTTCCAGCGTTTCTTCCACCGCATCGGGGAATTTCATGCCCGCATGCGAGAACAATTTCACGCCATTGTCGTGATAGGGGTTGTGCGATGCGGAGATCACAACGCCGGCCTGGAAGTCATTCTGCCGCACCAGACAGGCAATCCCGGGAGTGGTGATGACTCCGGCAAACTCGGTGCTCGCGCCGGCTTTCTCGAGACCCGCTGCCAGCACGGCCGCGATATGGGGACCGGATTCACGCGTGTCCATGCCGATCAGGGCATGCGCGGAGCCATGCTCGCGGCGCAGAAAATCGCCCAGAGCGCGTCCGGTAGCGAAAAGGGTCTGGTCGTCGAGCGGCGGCGTTCCGGGAACACCTCGAATTCCATCTGTGCCGAATAGTTCTTTTGCCATGCGTACGTGAAAGTCTGAGAGGATGTGACCTCGTGGCAGTCTAGCATAGGGGCGAATTCACACTTTACGGTTTCATGAAGAGGTTTTCCAAACCGTTCACACAGATTCCGACCCCCCTTCCCGACCTGTGTTAATCCTACGTAACCTCGACTTTGCGGGCCACCCCGAAACTCTCCGAGTATGTTACCGTGTTGGGCGAAAGGAGCTCCTGGTGTCTACACCAGAAACACCGCCAACGGTCTATCGCGTTTCAGCCTCGAGTTTCAGCTTGCGTATCGTCGCGGCCGCGATCATCCTGCTCTTCTTCTACTACGCTGCCGGGGTCGTCATCACCCTGCTTCTGTCCGTCCTTCTGGCGTACTTTCTCGATCCGGCCGTGGAATTCCTGGAACGCCTGCATTTGCCGCGAACGATTGGTGCCCTGGTGATGGTTCTCCTCCTGATCACGGTGATTTTCTCGGTGGGCTACGGCTTGTGGACGCGCACGACAGATTTTGCCGCAGATTGGCCAAAGTACCGGGGCATTCTGCAGGAGGCAACGGGTACCGTGCAGGGAAAGCTGCGCGGCATCGAGGGAAGCGTGACCGAACTCACAACGCCCGCCGGCACGCCGAAGCCCGTGGTACCGAGTACCAGCAGCAGCGACGTGCACAGCTTACTGGTCCGGGGCATCGGTTCGTTGTACGCCCTCGTTCTGGAGGCCACGTTCGTTCCTTTCCTGGTTTTCTTCATGCTGGCGGGGAAACGCGAGGCGTGGCACAGCACCCTGCAACTGTTTCCCGTAGCTCAGCGCACACAAGTGAAGGAGACGCTGGAGGATTTGCGCGACGTGTTGCGCGATTATCTGGTGGGCATGACGGTGGTGTCGCTGGTGGTCATCGCCTGCAGCAGTATATTCTTTCTCGCACTCGGGCTCGATTATCCCGTGCTCACGGGAATCGTCTCCGGCCTGCTCAACATGGTGCCGTACATTGGCGCGGTGCTCGCCTGGCTCCCTGCTTTTCTTCTGGCTCTCGTGAAGTGGAAGTCCCTCAGCCATTTCGCACTGATTGCGATTGTACTGACGGGAATTCACATCGTGGCGCAGAACCTGATCGCGCCCCAGCTCGTCGGGCGTCAGGTGCGCCTGAACGCCGTGGCGATCACCATCTCACTGCTCTTCTGGGGCTGGGTATGGGGCGGAATGGGGCTCATTCTTGGGATCCCAATCACCGCAGCCCTGCGCGTCATCTGTGACCACACGGAGTCGGCGAAGCCCGTGGCGCGCTGGCTGAGCGCTTAACGCGGCATTTTTTCAGGTTGAACACATGAGACATAGAATGAGATCGCCACGACCGCTTGCCGTTGCGACGATTCTTCTTCTCCTCGGTATGGCCGTGGGAACTCCGCAGGCCGTTGCCTGGGGATGCAAAGGCCATCAGACCGTGGCTCTACTTGCCGAAAGGCACCTCACACCGGAAGCGCGCCATTTGGTTGAGAAACTCCTTGAAGAGAATCCGATCGATCCGCAAGTCAAGCGCTATTGCGGTTCTTCGATTCACGATTTGCTGGCGGACGGTTCCACCTGGCCGGACGACGTGCGCAATGAACGCAAGAATGGTGCTTGGCATTACATTGATATTCCACGTCGGGCTCCCCGCCACCCGCTCGAGGAGTATTGTGGCGCGGAAGGCTGTGTCACCAAGGCCATTGCCGAACAGTTGGCCATTCTCAAGGATACGCATACCGAACCGGGCAAACGCGCCGAGGCCCTCCGCTATGTCGTCCACTTTGTCGCCGATCTACACATGCCTGTGCATGCCTCCACGAACAACGATCTGGGCGGCAACTGTGTACCCGTGCGTTACCTGCGCCGCCGCCCGCACCAGTCGCACGACTCCTTCTCGCCCAATCTGCATGCGATCTGGGATACCGCCATCCTCGAACGCGACATGGAAGGCGCCGATCCTGCAGAATTCGCGTATTATCTCGAGCAATCGTTCAGCAGTGAATTGGAGCAATGGCAGAAGGCAGGGATACACATCGAAGATTGGACCTGGGAGAGCCACGACTTGGCGGAATCCGTGACCTACGCTGAATTGCAGCCCACGGTTCCGGTGGAAGCGCCCGTTTCCGTGCACTCTTGCGCTGACGACAATCACGTGGGTGAGCGGTTGTTCCAGATGCAGTTGACTGCCAACCAGGCATACCAGGATGCCGCCGCAGCCGTGGTCGAGAAGCGCCTGGCTCAAGCGGGTCTGCGGCTCGCTATGATTCTCAATGACGCTGCAAAACCATCTCCGCCAAGAAACTAAGGTTTGCCTGACTGCGAAGCTCGTGCGGAAGCTATTCCCAGCGATTTGATGTAGCGCACTAACTGCCAGCGTTCTGGCTCCGGGAGTTTCGACCACACCGGCATTTTTTTGCGCACCACACCGTTCGTTAAAATCCAAAAAATCGCGCCGGGAGCTGCATTCTGCACCTCCTCGGCTCTCAGGCTCGGCGCTTTTTTGCCGCCCATCCCTTCCTTCCCGTGGCACTCCTCGCAGTGTTCTTCGAACAGGATCCCTCCCGCGGCCACCGCATCCGCATCATTCGCCAGCGGGTTGGTCTTCCCGCTATATTTGTCGGGAGCCTTTTTCAGTTCATCGTAGACGGATTCCTGCCCGGAGCGCCTGGGCGGATCCTGCGGGCCTGCCGCGGCAATGACCCCGCTGAAGGGGAGCACGCTGACGATTACAAATTGGTAGAGCTTCATTCCTGTCTCCCCTTAAACAGCCCGCCGATCATGCTGCCGAACCCCGAGAATTCCCGCGAAACTCCCCAGCGCAGCAGAAACTGGTGACTGTTGTCATTGAGTCCGAAGGTGGGCTCGATCCGGAACGTCCAGCCGGATGGGAGGTTCCATGCCAGTCCCGCGCCTAAGTAGTGCGAGGTGTCATTCAGGCCGAAGCCGTAACGGTCGCCCAGCCCGCCGTAGAGTTCCACCCCTGCAACAAAATGTTGCCGGCAAAAGTTGCAGCGGTGCGCCGCGCCCTTCATCGCCAGCGGCCGGCTGGCTCCCATCGCATAGCCGAATTCCCAGGGTTCGTCACTCAAGTTCTTCGTGGCGATTGTGTTCTCTGTGAAGTTACAACCTTTGTAGTTGCTGGAGAGCATGAGTTTGAACTCCATCTCGCGCGTGCGTTCCTGGCGCGCCACGGCGTTGGGCACGGCGTAATTAGCTTCCACGTCGTGCCCTTCAACTTCTTTCAGGATTTTGTCGGCCCCATTGGTGTTCTCAAATTCCACATAAAGGACCGGGTTGATCAGGTGCTCGTTTTTCAGGGGGCGAAGGCGGTTTTCCCATCGATAGCCCGTGAACAGGGTACTTTCGCCGAAAGTTGTCTGACCGTCGAGGTACAGCTCGGTGGTCCACCAGGCGGTTGCGCCATATTCCAATTCTGCCCAGTAGGCATGAAAATCCGGTCCGCCACGCTGCGTTCCAAAAGTGGAGAAGTATTCGACCTCCAAGCTTCCTGGTTCCTCCAGATTGTGGTCATAAGCAACGATATAGGGATTTTCAAGGGAGCGGCCTGCTGGGGGATGAACGAGAAAAGAGAGTAAGACGAGGATGGCGGCCGTATGGCGCAGTACGAACAAACAGAAAGAGTTAGGAGGAACGATAAGCATCAAATAAGACTAGCATGGTCCTATATGTGATGCAAATTGTTTGCAACTACATTTGCCGTGCTTCTTCCTTCATCGCCACTTCATTCTTCTCCCATTCTCTTTCCACTTCGGTGCTAAGCTTGCTCCCACATTCTTGCTGTTTGGGTACCTGAGCTCCTCCTGACGGGCTTCCCCCTCTTGCCCCCAGGTTTTTGCGGTACTTCACGGCAACTCCCTCCCCGTGCCGTTTGCGTATATGTTGCTTGCTTTCGTAGTATTGGGATGAACTATGTGTACGACGCTACCTTCTGAACCACTCTTGGAGCATCTCCTCGCCGGATCTGACGAGGCCCTGGTGGGCTTCCGGACGGATGGCACCATTGTTTTGTGGAACCGGGCCGCCCAGTATTTCTATGGCTTCACTGAGGCGGAGGTTTTGGGAAAGTCCATCACGCAGCTTTTGCCATTGTACGAGCTGCCGGCCCTTGAGGAGTTGCTGCAATGCCCGTTGCGCGCCGAGTCCTGCGAGGCGGAGGCCACCGAGCGCCTCCATAAGGAGGGCTTTCGCGTACCCATCCACTTGCAGAGATCCCTGATCCGGACGGCAAACGGGGAAATTCTGAGCATCATGGAAAGAACTCGGCCGCTATCCAACGTCCCTGCGGGCGCCGCCGCGCAGACTCATTTCCGGCTTATGGTGCAGCAGATGCCGGTGCTTTTCTGGACCACTGACCAGCGCCTGCGCATCACTTCCCACTGGGGTCCCATGCTGGGTCTCCACCGAAGAATGCAACCGAAGGTCATCGGACAAACGATTCATGAGTTTTTGCGCTGTCCGCAAGACGAAGAAGCGCCGGTGAAGCAACACCTCGCCGCACTGAACGGAATCTCGTCGCGGTTTGAGTACAAGCGCCGGAAGCATGTATTTGACATCAGCCTCGAGCCGCTTCGGGATTCCAGTGGAAGCATTCTTGGCTGCATTGGAGTGGCCCTGGACATCACCGAACGCAAGAAGACAGAGGAGGAAATCCGTTACCGGGCTACGCATGATGGCCTGACGGGGCTCGTCAACTATCGCGAGTTCTATAGCAGTCTGGAAAAGGAGGTTCTCCGCGCTGAGCGCAGCCGTCACTCTTTTGGGCTGCTGCTTCTCGACCTGGACGACTTGAAGGGCATCAATGACCGCCTGGGCCATTTGGCCGGCAATCGCGCCCTGCGGCACCTGGCCCACATCATGAAAGAGAATTGCCGCGCATCCGATGTTGCCGCGCGTTACGGCGGCGATGAGTTCGCGATCCTGTTGATTGACGCAGATGCGGAGAGGCTCCAGCAGATCGCGCAACGCGTCGGCAATCGCCTGAGCGAGCAGCCCGATGAGCCACGGTTGACCGTGAGCATCGGTTCCGCAATCTATCCAGAGGATGGCCAGTCTCCCCAAGATCTCCTGGAAGCGGCGGATCACCGTCTGTACCGTAACAAAAAGGCGCGGCGCTGGCAGACCGCGTACGCCGGCTGAAACCTCCCAGAGCACCCCTTCAAGGATCACCTGGATCTCGCGGCATCTTCTAACAGCTTTCGCGCATATTTGTAAAATGCGGGCGGCGGCCCTGCTGGTCAAGAGTCCATGTTTCTTGTTGGCTTCGTTCCCATGCCTGACCTGATCGCGCTGGCTCTCCGGTTGCGTTTGTGCATCGAAGCGGATTCTCTACTAGAATCGAGGTGAGATAGCTGAGGTGGCCGCCATGCACAAAAATGAATTGCTTCTCGCTTTGCTTTCCGAGGGTTTCACAAGATCCGCCTGGCATGGGCCCAATCTGCAGCAATCGCTGAAGGGCGTCCGTGCTAAACAGGCGGCTTGGCGCCCTGCTCACGGGCGTCACAATGTTTGGGAACTCGCGCTTCACGCCGCGTATTGGAAATATGCGGTGCGCCGTAGGATTGAAGGCGGAAAGCGCGGCTCGTTTGTCCTGAAGGGAAGCAATTTCTTCACGCGGCCCGAAAAAGGCAAGGCCACGGAAGCCGCCTGGCGCGCCGATCTCGTCCTGCTCGAGAGAGAACATCGCGCCCTGGAGCAAAGCGTGCGCCGCGTTCTGAAGACGAAGCCTTCGAGAAAACTTCTGCGCATGCTCTACGGCATCGCTTTTCACGATATCTACCACGCAGGGCAAATCCGGCTGCTTCGCCGCTTGATGGAGAGCTGAAAAGCTTGTCAGACACGGCGCTCCAGCGAGGCAGACGACACCTTCCGATTAGCCACCGAGCAAAACCACAAGTCACGAATTAGATCCGGGCGGGACCGGTGCAGGGCGCGAATTGAAAAGGCCGAAGGCCACAAAGATGTCCAGCACGCCGATGCCGCTAACAATTCCGCGCATCGAGGGATGCAGCACAAAGGGTATCAGCCAGGGGAAGCGATGCAGGAAGTAGTTCTGTTCCCAGAAGGCGGACCACGGCAGGTAGAGCAACAGCGCACCCATTTCAAACAACAACACGACGGTCAAGGCGCGCAGAATGCGGTTCATCGAGGAATGCATGACCCCTGGCTAAGTTTGGACCTGTGGTCAGCGAGCGGGTTTTTGAAGCGCACTGATGCGTTCGGCAACGTCGCGATAATCGATGTTCACCGCATAGACCTGGGAAAAGCTCTTGAGTGCCGTATCCAGATCGCCGGCCGACTCCTGGGCCACTCCCAAATCATACCGCAAGGCGAGTTTACTTTCCGAGTCGATCCCCGGGGTCTGCAGCGCGCGTTCGTACCAGATGGCCGCGATGCTCGGTTGGCCCTTCTCCATGAATGCGAGGCCCAGCAGCGTGCAGCACTGCATGGCATAGCGGAAGGCCTTGCCGCGGTCGTTGGCTTTGGCTACCTTCTGGAACTCCCCGATGGCTTCTTCGAGGAGACCCATTTCGCGGAAGGCAATGCCGAGATTGTAGTGGGTCTCCAGATCCTCGTCTTCGGCGCCCATCTCGCCGAGTTCCGCGCGGAATTCTTCAAAGACTTCCCGAAGCGGGGCGGACTCTGCGTTTGCTCCGGCGTGCTCGGTGGACAATTCTTCCTTTTTCGCAGCCGGAGTGGCGGGTTCCGGCTCGACAGGGGCGGGTGGCGTCAGTTCGCCCATGCCCAACTGATCGATCTCTTTCGCCAGATCCGCCATGAAATCTTCGGAAGTGAATGCGTTTCCATTCGACGGAACACCCGCGGGAACTTCTTTCCTGGGTCCGGGCTTTTGCGGAGGTGTGCCCTTTGCGGGTTCTTCCCTCTTCGGGAGAGTCGGCACCTGCCCCAACATCTCGTGGGCCGGCACGATGGGTTCCGGCTCGATCACCAACTCGAAATCCTGATCGAGTTCGAATTCGGGCTCTGCGGGTAGAGGCTTGGGCAAAGCTGCCTGCGGCAGTTCCAGCGCGGGTTCTGGCCCCTCGGCCGCCACTTTGCCGTGTTCTGGCAGTGGCAAAGCGGTCAATTCCTCGTCTGGCAGCAGTTCCTTGTGCTTAGCAGCGATTTCCGTGGCCTGCGGTGTGCTCGGTGCGGTCGGAGAACTGGCTGGCGAAGCGGGCGTCCCTGCGGAAATTTCCTCCAGCGGGCTGGTCCAGTCTTCGGGATTGTCAGCGTCCGTGGGCACCGCAATTTGCGGCGTCCCGATGTCATCGGTCGGGGCCACTAGGATCTCGTGCGGCAGCAACTCATTTGGAACCTGCACCGGCGTCTCATCTTCGAGCACTAAATCGGGCAGCTCCACCCCTTCCACGTTCGATGGAGCAGCGACCTTCGGAACGGCCGATGCACCTTTTGCCTTGTGTCCCGGCCCCTTCGTCTCTTCCAGTGACGAAGCCCATTCGGAGGAGAGGTCGACTTCTTCGGCTGCGGAGACAGGCTGCGCGTCAGCCACTTCCGGCACCGGCTCGATAATCTTAATTTTGGGTATCTCCGCTCCCACTTCAGCGACGGGATGTGGTGCGACCGGACTGGTTTCCGCGGGCGGGGCAGCTACTTCCGCGACCGGCTCGGCACTGGCCTCGACGGGGAGCTCCTCGGCGCCTTCTGCCGAAACCCCGGTGGCCGACTCTGCGACGGGCTCGGTTTCAACGGGTTGTGGCATGGCTGCCGTAACGGCGGCGGCGATTTCGTCATCCGTCAAACCGGCCGCGCGCTGGAACCTGCGTCGCAGCTCGCCAAAGCGTTCGCTGCTGCGGACGTCCCCGTGTTCGGCATGAATGTGTTCGAGCTGCGCGGCGAGCTCCGCGGTGCGCCGGTCGTCGCCGGCTCCCAGCACGAAATCCAGCAATTTTTCGAGGGTCGGCGTGTGCGTCGGCGCGCGCCGCAAAATTGCTTCGAGCAGTCCGATGGCCTTCTGAGTCAGGCCGTAGCTGGCAAAAAGATCGACGTCCGTCAGGGATTGCGCGATGAACTTCTGGGTCTCTTCGTCGAGTTCCGGCTCGGCAGGCGAGGACGCCGTTGTCTGCGCCGCCACCTCCGGAATCTCCGGCTCCAGATCTGGCCGCACTTTCGGTGCGTGTGCCTCGGGCAATTCGGCCTGCAGCGTCTCGTGTGCTTCCACGGGCTTCGCTTCTGGCGGGGGCTCTCCTGGCAGCACGCCCATCTTGCGAAGCACATCGTTCAGCTTGCGCTTCGGCGATTCGCTTTCCGGTTCGCGGTCCACCAGTTGCTGGAAAACTTCCTTGGCTCGCTGCAGCTTTCCTGCGGCGACCAGCGCGTCGCCAAGGTGTGCCAGGGCATCGGGCAGGCGGAAAGAATCACTGGTAAGGCCGTAGGTGTCCACCAGCCATTCGAGCGGTTCGAGCCGGCCGGGTAGGCGCGTCGCCAGCTCAGTCAGCAGGTGCACCACGCCTTCGTGCTCCCCGGCATCAATCATCGGGATGCGAATGCGCGAAAGCACAGACATGGCGCGCTCGCCTTGTCCAGATTCCAAGAGCGCTTCCGTGACCTTCTGCGTTGCTGTGAAGTTTTTTTCGTCGGAGGAGAAAATCTTAAGCGCCAGGGACGTGGCCTCGTCCCACTTGGCGTTCTTCAGGTACAAATCCATCAGCAGCTCAGCCGGCTCGCCGCCCTTTTCCAGGTCCGGCACGCGCTCCAAAATCTCCGCAGCCTGGGTGGTCTTCCCGGCGGTCGTGAACGCCCTCGCCTTGACGATCAGCGCATCCAGGTTTTTCGGGCTGATCTGCAGCGCCTTATCCGCAAGCTTTTCACATTCCTGCTGCTCGCCGCGGGCCAGGGCGCGCTGCGACGCGGAAATGTATGTTTCCAGGGCTTCCCCGGACTGCCCCATGGCCTGATAGAGATCGGCCAGGCGGATCTGGATCCGCAGGTTGTCGGGTTCCGCCAGCAAAAGCTTCTTCAGCAGCGCCACCGCTTCCGGCTGCTTGTTGTTTTTCAGGTGGAGTTCGGCAAGCTGCAGGAAGAGCGGCCGCGCCTCACTCATGACTCCTTGCTGCACGTACAGGTCGGCCAGTTTTTCGAGCGGACGAATTTCTTCGGGGGCGAGCTTCGCGATGCGTTTGTAAACGGCGATGGCCTTCGTCAAGAAGCCGTCGCTGACGAAGAGTTGCGCCAGCCGCTCGAAGTAATCGATGGCCTGAAATGTTTCGCCCTGGCGGATGTACAACTCTCCGACGGTCATTAGGGTAACTTGATCCCGCGGCTCGTATTTCAGGATCTGCTGATATTCGGCGATGGCTTGCGCCACCTTGCCCTGGTTCAGCAACTTTTGTGCGGCTTCAACGAATTTGCTCTTGTTGTAGGCCATGCCCTTATGAGACAGCTTCCCTACGAAAGCCGTCCGCGACTTTCTCCCTGATGGCGTTGCAGGCGCTCGGAGGTCTACAACGCTACATTTTCACGCTACAGTCCCTCGTGAGGGGCGTCAATGAAAGCGCGGCAGGTTGTTAGCAGGCAGTTATCCCCGTAGCTGATACGCCACCTCGGGGAAAGAAATGGCGAAGGGGACTCAGTTTCCGGCGGGCCAGATTCCCAGCGGTAGCGCTTCCTGGACCGCTTCCGCGGCCCAGCACCCGGCATCCCTGACCGGCGCAAACGAATGGCGGTGCAACGGCGTGGGCCCAAATTGCCGGAGCGCTTCCAGGTGGTCGGGCGTGGCGTAGCCCTTATGACGGGCGAGGCCATATTGCGGATAAACGGCGTCCCACTCTTCCATCCGGGCGTCGCGGTGCGTCTTCGCCAGGATAGAAGCCGCGGCGATGGACACGCTGCGCGCGTCGCCTTTGATCAGCGGCTTCTGTTCCATCAATACGTCGAGCTCCATGGCGTCAATCAAGAGGTAGTCTGGCTGGATGGCCAGTTGCATCACCGCGGCGGTCATGGCTTGCCGGCTGGCCTGGTAGATGTTCCAGGCGTCAATGCGCTGTGCGTCCACTTCCGCCACTGCCCAGGCGAGGGCGTGCTCGCGGATGCGCTCGGCAAGCTCTACGCGGCGCTCGGCGGTGAGTTTCTTGGAGTCGTCCAGGCCGACGATCCTGCGTTTGGGATTGAGAATCACGGCGGCGGCGACAACGGGTCCGAACAGCGCGCCGCGCCCAGCCTCATCGAGCCCCGCAATACGGGTCCAGCCGAGCTTCCGCGCCGCTCGCTCGAAACGGGAAGAGCAGAGTCGCGCCATAGTGAGAAGAATTTGCGTCCAAATCTTACCACGGCACAGAAGAAGCACACGTGCATTTCGCCCGGCCAAAGTTCTTCGCTCACTCCGAGAGTAACGCCTCCAAATGGCCCGCAAATCGCAAGGTTAATGATTGGATGCGGGAGGTAGAATGACTTGCAGCGACGAAATGAAACTAGAAATCGCACGGAAATACTTTCTTTTTAGTTGCTTCGCGGGAATGCGGAGGGCAACGCGCTTATTCTGGGAGATCTTGATCGTTGGTAGCTTTGTCCTGGCTGGGCCACAACTGTTGCACGCTCAACACGCCCGTCCCGACTCTCCACAGCGGCAAGAACACTCGAGTTTGAATAATGGGCTGGAGTTTCATCCAACACAGCAGCCGGTCGAACTATCGGCATCGGATCTCGACAAGCTCAAGAACGAATACAAGAGTGTCAATTCGCAGCTCCAGAAGCATATCGTGGATGACTGGTGGATCGATGATGACCCGGAATCTCCCAAACTGTTGGCTCGGCAGTGGTCCCTGATCGGTGAGTGGGTTGCCGCTTGGCTTGACGCCAATTCATCTGCCGGGCCGGAGGGAGTGAAAATGGCGCTCGACGACCTTGTCGAGCAGGACGGTGAGCAGGAATGCCTGCAGCTGAGCGAAGGCACCTTTCTCGTCAATCCGCATGCTTCTATCGGGAACGTTTTTATAGTCTCAAAGTCCAACGGCCACTACCACCGTGTGTGGAGCACCTCCCAAGTCCAGCGCGCCGATGGTAACCAAGCGAAAATCCTGGCCGCATGGCGACCTGAACATGCGCTCCACGGCGGTCGAGGCCCTTATTGGGCGGCGTCCGGTAGCGCCGGATCCGTTTCCGGTCATATCGGAAAGCTCCCGAGCGACGCAAGCGGACATCCGCGCTTTTATATTGACGCAATGTATGCGCAGAGTGCTGGCGGCACCGTTGGAGCACAAATTAGTGTCTGGTCTTGGGACGGAGTTATGGCACGACCACTAATTGCCAGGGACTACACTTTGATGATCGATCAGGCGGTTGGGACCAGGGTAGAGGGCGATCTGCTCAAGGTTCAGCAGAAAAAGTTCTTTCGGACATTCTATTCGTGCGGGAGTTGTGAAGAACGCCAGACCGACTGGATCGTCCGCTTGACTCCCGAGGGCATCCAGGACCTCGGAGAAAAGAGCGCGGTCCCTGAACTCGACGCGGTCGATGAACTTTTCTATCGCACGATCCATCACAAGTCTGCAGCGAATATAGCGGTTCCCAGTGTATTAAAGATCGCGGAGCAGATTATAGGAGACGCACGAGCTGAAGCTTCCGCGAAGGACTGGAAAGAATTCCCGACACTCGGGATGATCATGGGTTGGAAGATTCAGGACAACACAACCAGCAAGATTCTGTGCCTCTCCCTTCTCGATGTTGGCACAAATCTCTTCACCCTGAAACCAGCGGGAGGCAAGTTCCTCATCGCTGATCTGAAACCAACCAAGGAATCTTGCAACGCGCACTAAAGTTCTAAGCTAGGGATTCTACCTATAGATAAATGTGAAAGTCTTCCGTGAGGGAGTGATCCAAAACCTCGTAACAAAAAGAGGACAGAGGCTGGCCTGTCCCCGATAGTTTCGAATTGTTGAGGCTGCTTAGGCTTTGGCTGTCTCAGCGGGCTCGGGAGCGGCTTCCTCGCGGGCGGCGCGCTTGATGCGGGCGGCCTTGCCCCGCAGGTCGCGCAAGTAGTAGAGGCGGGCGCGGCGCACGCTGCCCTTGCCGACCACGTCAATCGAGGCAATCGTGGGCGAGTGCAGCGGGAAAATGCGCTCCACGCCGGTGCCGAAGCTCACGCGGCGTACAGTAAACGTGGCGCTGCTGGCCCGGCCTTTCTTGGAGATCACCACGCCTTCAAATGCCTGGATACGTTCCTTGACCTTTTCGCCCTCGCCTTCCAGCAGTCGGACGTTCACCCGCACGGTGTCGCCGGGGCGAAACTCAGGAAGGTCTTTGCGCAATTGCGCTTCATGCAGCTTACGGATTACCGGATTCATTTTCTGTGTTCCCTGCAGACCCACTCAGGCGGGGCCAGCACTTCCAAAGCAAACTCTAATTATAAACAGTATGTGACGGAAATCCTAGCCGTTATTCGAGCGGCGAAGTGGCCTTACAGATCCGGGCGGTTTCGCCGCGTCTTCCCTGCGGCTTGCTGGCGGCGCCATTTGGCTACTTCCGCATGATGGCCGCTGATCAGGACGTCAGGCACTTTCCAGCCGCGATACTCCGCTGGCCGGGTGTAGTGCGGGAAATCGAGCAAGAGTTTCACCTGGCGTGATGGTGGAATCGTAGCGGCGTTGGCAGTTGTAGATGGCTCAAGTTCGCTGAAAGATTCGTTTTCCGTGGAGGTTTCGTTGCCCAACGCTCCCGGCAACAACCGTGTCACCGCATCCACAACTATGGCGGCTGGCAACTCTCCCCCGCTCAGGACGTAGTCCCCGACCGACAACTCTTCAGTGGCTAGGAATTCCGCGACGCGCTCGTCCACGCCTTCATACCGCCCGCAAATCAGGATCAACCTCTCCAGCTTCGCGTAACGCCGCGCCGTCTCCTGCGTGAACAAGCGGCCTGCTGCGGACATTAACACGATGGCGGTTCCCGCTTCCGGCGGCACGCGATTCTCCGCATCTCCCACCCCATGACCCAACAAACTCTCCACCGCTTCAAACAGCGGCTCTGGCTTCAGCACCATGCCTTCGCCACCACCGAAGGGCCGGTCGTCCACGGTACGGTGACGATCTTTGGTGAACTCGCGCAGGTCTTGCACATGGATCTCCGCAATCCCCGCTTCCCGCGCGCGGCGCACGATGCCATGGTCCAGAGGCCCGGCAAAGAATTCCGGAAAGATGGTGATGAGGTCAAATCGCATTGCAGGAAAGTCTAACAGAGGCCCAGTTCGCGCGAAGGAAGAAACGCTCCGGCATGCTACGTAGCATCCAGGTCTTTCAACCCTTCCGGCAGGCGTACCTCGATGCGCCGTCCGGCCACGTCGATGCGCGTGCAAATTTCTTCCGCGAGAGGGATTAGCACTTCGCCGGCCGAGGTTTCCACCTGAAGAAGCGGCGTGCCGGCCACGCCTTCCCCCGGGAAAAAGACATCGCGGACCGTTCCCAGCACGCGCGGCGCTTCTTCCGCAGCACAAGCGGGCGACGCCAGTTTTGTTGGGGTTTTCGGCAACTCGAACACCGTGCAGCCCATCAAGTCGGTCACAAAATAGTGGCCTGCGGGCAACTCCACGCGCTCTTCGATGGGGAGCAGCACATCGAGCCTGCGCAGCGATTCAGCTTCCCCGATGCTGCCATAGCCCTCGAAATGGAAGACGCCCATGCCGGGGTGATTGCGGTCGATCCAGAAATTCCGCAAGCCAACCTGCCTGGGTTCGCCGGCATCTTTGCGCAGATAAATCGATTTCAGCGAAGAAAGGCGTGCCGGAAAGTCGGTGAACAATTCCGCAGCCACTTCACCCTTATTGCCGCGCGGACGCACTACTCTGGCAACTTGTACCCATCGCTCGGTTGTTTGGCGGGAATTGCTCAATCTTCCAGAATCTCGAGGGTGAAGCGTTTGTGGAGTTTCATGCCGGCCGCACCAAGCAGCGTGCGGATGGCCTTGGCCGTGCGCCCCTGGCGCCCGATGACCTTGCCTAAATCCTCCGGATGGACCCGCAACTCCAAGACGGTTACCTGTGATCCCTCAACCGCCTTCACTTGCACGCCTTCCGGATGGTCAACGAGGGCACGGGCTATTTCTTCAACTAGTTCCTTCATGGGGTCCTCCGCGCGAGCGTGTCACTCCTCAAGCGAATGCAAGCGACCCCTCCCCAATTCCGTCAGAGGACGCGGGAAAACCGATGACCTGACCCGGCTTGCTAGGCAATCTTCTGCAGCTTGATAAAACTCCGGACCGTATCGCTGGGCTGGGCCCCCAAACCCAACCAGTGCTTGATACGCTCGGAATCCAACTTGATCTCGGCGGGCTTCTTCAGCGGGTCATAAGTCCCCACTGCTTCTCGTACGCGACCGTCGCGCGCCCGGGTCCGCTCGATGACAACCACGCGGTAAAACGGTTTCTTCTTCTTGCCAATCCTAGCCAAACGAATCGTTAGCACTAAAGTACGTCCTCCTAAAGAGGTTCTATTCTAGCGTGACTCCGCGCCCCCCGGCAAACTATCCTGCTTCTCTAAAGGTTTGGCTGGGCCCCTCAAAAATGCCCTCTCGTTCGCACTCCCTCAGGGCTTCTCGACCACCGGAAGCTCCACAAAGCTCTCCTGGCCGGGGGCATGATAGACGCGCTGCAACGCCTTCTTGTAATCCTGCGGCTTGGCCCAGAAGATATTCGGGACAAACGTCTGCGGATTCCGGTCGTACAGCGGGAACCAACTGGACTGGATCTGCACCATGATCCGGTGCCGTGGCAAAAATGTGTGGTGTGCATTCGGCAGGGCAAATCGGTAGAGGAACGGCTTGTCGCTGGCAATCGCCTTTGCGCTCTCCAGGCTTTCGCGATACCGCCCCCGGAAGATATCCGCCGCAATCATCAACTCGTATCCGCCCATCGCAGGATCTCCCGCCACCTCGTCCGGATACACATCGATCAGTTTCACGACCCAATCCGAATCGGTTCCGCTAGTCGAAGCCACGAGATTCGCGATGGGCTGCCCGCTGATTTTGACCGGTGCATTCAAAACTTCCGATTCAAATACCAGCACATCCGGCCGCCCGGATGCCTCCCGCTGGTCATCCACAAGCCACTGCCTCCAAGTATGTTCGTTGTCATAACCGATCGACTGAATGGGCCTTGCACGAAACGGCACCGGTTTGGCGGGATCAGACACATATTCCTCGAATGCCGATCCCCCCGCCTCTGGAGCGGATTGGCTCAGTTTGAGGCCCGCGGACAAATAGAGTGGAGTTGACTTCACCGTGCACCCGCTTGCGCAACCGGCAGGCCAGGCCGGCAGTCGCCTCCAGGTATTCGTCCCCGTTTCAAACGCTGTCACCGGCGCCACATCGGCCTTGGGCGCTCCATCCTTCAAATATTGCGCCAGGAATGGCCGCAGAATTTCTTTCCGGAAATACAGGCCAGTATCCATTCCAAATTTCAGCCGGCCCAGGGAACTGCCGTCGCCGATCTGTTGCCCGTGAAACCACGGCCCGAGAACCAAAAATACTCTGTCGCTCTCCGCGTCTCTTGGCTTGATGGCTTTGTACACCGCTGTCGCGCCATAGATGTCTTCCTGATCCCAAAGGCCGGCAACCAGCATGGTCGGAACCTTCACTGGTTGGGCCGCGAGGATCTGGTCCATGGCTTGTTGCTGCCAGAAAGAGTCATAACTCGGATGTGCCAGAATTTTCCGCCAGATGCCTATTTGTTCGAGGCCATGTTGCCGCCCCAGTTCTCCCGCGGATCCGGCCCTCATGTACGTGTCGTAGTCGTCGAACGTGCTTTTCCACCAAACCGCTTCGTTTGCCCGCGTCCCTTCTTGCTCGTAAAGATAGGGCATGTTTTGTTCGCGAAACGCACCATTGTGAAACCAGTCGTCTCCCTTCCAGCCATCCACCATCGGGTTCATCGGCACAGCCACCTTGAGCGCCGGGTGGGGATTCACCAGCGCCATCAGCGGCAGAAATCCGTCGTAGGAAATGCCCAGAATCCCCACCTTGCCGTTGCTTTCGGGCACGTTCTTCACCAGCCATTCGATCGTGTCGTAGGTGTCCGTCGAATGATCCACCGGCGTCGGGTTAAGTGGCCCGTGCAAAGGCCGCGTCATCACGTAGTCACCCTCGGAACCGTACTTCCCACGAATGTCCTGCACCACGCGGATATAACCGTCCTCCACAATCACATCGGTTATGTTGTCGTACCCGTTCAGGATCGGGCCAAGGTGCGCGCTTGCCGCATGGCTGGTCTGTGCCGTGGCGCTGTACGGCGTGCGCGTAAGCAGGATGGGGGCGTTCTCCGCGTCTTTTGGCACCACGATGACGGTGTGGAGTTTCACGCCGTCGCGCATCGGGATCATCACCTCGCGCTTCTCGTAATCAAAGCTGCTGGTCACGGGCACGAGTTTTGCCGGTGTCTCGCTCGGGAAATCCGGGTACTTGGCAGGTGCTTCGGTTGTCTGCGCTCGGGCGGTCTCCAGAGATGACCCAGCGCTCAAGAAGAAACCGAACACAATCAGCCCTGCAATCGAATTCTTCAGTTTCATAAATTTTCCTTTGAAACGCGGTACATTCCGCACACAAGAATCTGGCTCGGCCCAGCTAGCGCCGCGATTATATGCTGCGCTGCCCCGGCGTGCCACCGCCTCTTTTGTGGAGGAACGTCAGCCCAGCCGGTTCACGCCGTTGAACACGGCTGGCTTGTAGCACTCTGCCAGCGTGGGGTAATTGAAGACCGTGGTGATGAAATACGTGATTTTGCCCTTCAACAAAAGAGCCGCCTGGCCGATGTGTAGAAGTTCCGTCGCGTCTTCCCCGAAAATATGCACGCCAAGGAGTTCCAGTGTCTGGCGGTGAAATAGCAGCTTCAACCCATGCCCGCGAGTTTGCCCAGGCCCTTCATCTTCGCGCGCGCGGCCATCGCCCCATACTGCTTCATCATCTGCCGCATTTGCATGTATTGCTTGATGACCTGGTTGACTTCCTGCACGGAGGTGCCGCTGCCCTTGGCGATGCGCTTGCGGCGCTTCCCATCCAGGACGTTGTGGTCGCGGCGCTCCTCGTTCGTCATGGAGTTGATAATCGCTTCTACCTGCTTGAGTTTCTTCTCATCCACCGAGGCGTCTTTGGGCAAATTCTGAAGCGGTCCGACCTTCGGCAACATGTCCATCAATTGGTCCAGCGGGCCCATCTTGCGGATCTGCCGCAATTGGTCGCGAAAATCTTCCAGCGTGAACTCTTCCTTGCGGAGCTTGCGCTCCAGTTCCATCGCCGCTTTCTTGTCGAACGCCGATTCGGCACGCTCGATCAGCGAGAGAATATCGCCCATGCCCAGCACGCGCGAGACGATGCGATCCGGATAAAAGCCTTCCAGCGCGTCGTATTTCTCACCCAGGCCCACGAACTTCACCGGTGCTCCGGAAACCTTGCTGATCGAAAGCGCCGCGCCACCGCGCGCGTCGCCGTCCAACTTCGTCAGGATGACGCCGGTAAGGCCCAGTCGCTTGTGGAATTCACCAGCCGAGCGCACCGCGTCCTGCCCAATCATGGCGTCGGCGATGAACAGCATCTCACTCGGCTGCAATTCCTTTTTCAGCACGGAAAGTTCGTTCATCAAGTCATCGTCAATATGCAAACGGCCGGCGGTGTCAACCAGGATGACGTCGCTCGCCGAGAGTTTCGCTTCCTTGATCGCGCCGCGCACGATTTCGACCGGTTTATCTGTGCCTGTGCCCGGCCACAGCGGTATGCCGACGGATTTGGCGACCTGCGCGAGCTGTTCGCGGGCGGCGGGGCGGTACACGTCCGTGGAGACCACGATGGGACGATGCCCGTGCTGCGCGAGCCATTTGGCGAGCTTGCCGGTGGTGGTGGTTTTGCCCGAGCCTTGCAAGCCCACGATCATCCACACCGAAGGCGGACGCGAAGCGAAAATCGGTTTGGCGTGCTTGCCAAGCAGCGCGAGCAATTCGTCGCGTACGATCTTGACCACCTGCTGATCGGGAGAAAGCTGCAGCATCACTTCCGAGCCCAAAGCCTTCGCTCGGATGTTCGCCAGCAGTTCGTCGGTAACCCCCACGTTGACGTCGCCATCGAGCAGCGCTTCGCGGATTTCCGCCAGCGCCAGGCCCAGATGCTCCTCGGTGAGCTTTCCCTGGCCGCGCAGGTTCTTGAATGTTCTTTGCAGCTTCTCTGTCAGGTTCTCAAACATGGCTGACCGTGTTCTCTAGGTTTCCACCTCTATTGTACAGGTTGCCAAGCAGAGGTGCAGCACGGCCCCCTGCGGCCTACGCGCAAGCCATCATTCGCAAAACTTTCCTTCTCCAGCCGGAGTCGGGATAGAATTCGCGGAGCGTTGTGTGGAGGAAATCATGTTCGATCGCCGTGGCTTCTTGTCGTCACTCATGGCTCTGGCTGGAGCGTCTTCGGTAACTGGTATCGAGTCGGTCTGCGACGATCTGCTTGCCGGTGCACCCGGCAAGCTTCCCGATAGGTCGCTTTACGAAACGAATGAAGAGGCTTATTGGACCGAATTGCGAAAGCAGTTCCTGATACCCGCAGACGAGGTGTACCTGAACAACGGTACCGTCGGTTCTTCGCCCGCACCCGTTCTGCGCGCCATTCTGGAAAGCTATCGCGATTCCGAAATGCTGGCGCAATCCGACCCCGAGGATTACCCCATCTGGGGCTACGCCGCGTGGAATCAGTTTCGCGATCCGCTGGCCGCTTTTATCGGCTGCAGCCGCGATGAACTCGCCCTTGTCCGCAATGCCACCGAAGGAAACAGCTACATCGCCAACGGAATTGATCTGAAGGCTGGCGACGAAGTGGTGATGACCGATCAGGAGCACCCCGGCGGGGAACAGCCGTGGAACCTGCGCGCCAAGCGCTACGGCGTCCTGGTGAAAAAGGTGACCCTGCCGAAACCCGTGCCCAATCCCGCCGCGGTTTTGAATCTGTTCCACGATGCCATCACCCCGCGCACGCGCGTATTTTTCTTCAGCCACATCACCACCGTCACGGGTGTGGTTCTGCCGGTAAAGGAATTGGCGGCGCTGGCCCGCTCCAAAGGAATCCTCTGTGCCGTCGATGGTGCGCATGTGCCCGGCATGATGAAG
>Ga0187857_10001682_pt1 | contig 21801 bp, 20 predicted proteins | sample June2016WEW_8_10_FD_132984 | JGI IMG/M metagenome (GOLD analysis project Ga0187857, IMG submission 132984) | Peatland microbial communities from SPRUCE experiment site at the Marcell Experimental Forest, Minnesota, USA - June2016WEW_8_100 | ecosystem: Environmental > Terrestrial > Soil >... | reverse complement strand
GTACCGGCGGGCGGATACTCAGAGATCGACAGGTACGGTCCCTACGTCGAATCCGTCGTCAGCGTCTGCATGGGCAAGGTCCTCGGTCCCATCTGACGCCGGAACCGGGCTCCCGACGCCGACGGCGCTAGCCTACAAAAGCCCTTTCGGCCGTCCTTTCGAACTCGTCGAGGTGCGCCATGCCAGCAGATGACCTGCAATCCGTCGCTGATCTCGCGCGACAGCTCCGAGTCGACTCGATCCGCTGCACGACATCGGTCGGTTCCGGCCACCCGACCTCGAGCCTGTCGGCAGCCGACCTGCTCGCCGTGCTCGTCACCCGCCATCTCCGCTACGACTGGACCGCGCCGAAGCGACCGGAGAACGACCACCTGATCTTCTCGAAGGGCCACGCCTCGCCTCTTTTGTACGCCGTCTTCCGGGCCGTCGGTGTCATCGACGAGGACGAGCTCATCTCGCAATACCGCCGCTTCGGGTCGCGGCTGCAGGGCCACCCCACGCCGGTGCTCCCCTGGGTCGACCTCGCCACCGGTTCGCTCGGGGTCGGCGTCGCCGCGGCGGTCGGCGTCGCGCTCGCCGGCAAGTTCCTCGACGAGCTGCCCTACCGGGTTTGGGTGCTCTGCGGCGACAGCGAGCTCAGCGAGGGCTCGGTCTGGGAGGCGTTCGACAAGGCCGCGTTCTACGAGCTCGACAACTTCACCGCGATCGTCGACGTCAACCGGCTCGGCCAGCGCGGGCCGACCGAGTTCGGTTGGGACCTCGACGCCTACGCGACGCGCGTCGCGGCCTTCGGATGCCATCCGATCGAGACCGACGGGCACGACCTCGCGGCGATCGACGCGGCCCTCAACGAGGCGCAGCGAGTGCGCCGGCCGTCGGTCGTCCTCGCCCGCACGATCAAGGGCAAGGGAGCGCCGGAGGTCGAGGACAAGGAAGGCTGGCACGGCGTGGCACTCCCCGCCGAGATCGCCGAAAGGTCGATCGCGGCGCTCGGCGGCCCGAGCACAATCGTCGTCTCCTCGGCTCTGCCCGAACCCGGAACCCCGGCGATCACGCCGAATCCGCACGCCCCGGTGACGCTCCCCCGCTACGCCCTTGGCGACAAGGTCGCGACCCGCAGAGCGTACGGGGAGGCGCTCGTCGCCCTGGCGGCGCGCCCCGAAGTGGTGGTGCTCGACGCCGAGGTCGGAAATTCGACGCACGCCGAGATGTTCCTCGCCGTCGCGCCGGAGCGCTACTTCCAGACGTTCATCGCCGAGCAGCTGATGGTCGCCGCGGCGTCGGGCCTCGCCGTGCGCGGCTACGTCCCCTACGCCGCGACGTTCGGCGCTTTTGTCTCCCGCGCCTTCGACTTCCTGCGGATGTCGGGGATCTCCGGGGCGTCGATCCGCCTCGCCGGCTCTCATGCCGGCGTCGAGATCGGTCCCGACGGGCCGTCGCAGATGGCCCTCGAGGACCTCGCCGCGCTTCGGGCGGTCCACGGCTCGACCGTCCTCTATCCGGCCGACGCGACCTCGGCGGTGGCCCTCACCGTGGCGATGGCCGACCTTCCCGGCATCTCCTACATCAGGACGACCCGCGGCGCCTATCCCGTCATCTACGGCCCGGAACAGGAATTCCCCGTCGGCGGCGCCAAGGTCGTGCGCTCAGGACCTGCCGACCAGGTCACGCTCGTCGGCGCCGGAGTGACCCTCCACGAGAGCCTCGCCGCGGCGGAGCTCCTCGCCGCCGAGGGAATCGCGGCACGCGTCGTCGACTGCTACTCGGTCAAGCCGGTCGACATGGCGACGCTCGTCGCCTCGTGCGCCGCGACGGGCGGGCGGATCGTCGTCACCGAGGACCACTACCCCGCCGGAGGGCTCGGCGAGGCGGTCCTGTCGGCTCTCGTCGCAGGGGGGGCGGTTCCGCGGTTCGCGCACCTCGCAGTGCGCGAGCTCTCGCAGTCGGGGACGGCGGCTGAGCTCCTCGCCGCCGCCGGCATCTCGGCCAGCTGCATCGCCGAGGCGGCGCGTTCCCTCTTCGGGAGCTGATCCCGCGGGGCCCGGCGCGACTATGCGGCGCGCCAGGCGCGCCCGTCGGTCGTCCGGAATAGACCGACGCCCGGGGCGAGCAGCCACGTCTCGGACGGTGTAAGCACGGCGAAGCTCCCCTCGCCGCCTGCCGCGCCAAGGTCAAAGCCCTCCCGGCCGGAGACGCCTCCGACCGCCACGCCCGACCAGTGACGCCCACCGTCGTCGGAGGCCGCAAAGCCGTCCGCGACCGCGAGAAAGAAGCGACCCGCGCTTAAGGCCGCGAGGACGTCGCCGCTGTCTCCTAGCGGGATCCCCGAGCGGTTCGGACCCGACAGGTCGGTGTCCGCGGCGCGCAGTCCCCACGTCGCCCCGCTGTCGGTAGAAACGTAGAACCCGCGCGTCCCCGAACCAGCAGCCGAACCGCCGGCGCAGAGTACGGCCATCGTCCCGTCGGCGGCTTCGGCGAGCGCCGCCACGCCGACCCAGGTCGGGTGGGTGCACGGGTCCGCGCTGACTCGCCAGCTCGCGCCGCCGTTTCTCGTTACGGCGATCTCCGGCGGGATGTCGCCGTAGTTCGCGGTCGCGACGACGGCCTCGTTCGGCTCCGGCCCGAGCGCGGTCAGCGCGAACAGTGTCGTCACATAGACCGGCACGCCCGCACTGGGAATGACGACTCCCCGTGTCCAGGTTCCCGACGGGAGGTCGAGCCGCCAGAGCCGCCACGGGTCCGAGGTCACAGCGAAAACCACGTTGCCGACGCGCGCCACGGTGACGACGAGCGCCCGACCGAGATGCGAAGCCGTCCAGCGACGCCCGCCGTCGACGGTCTCGTCGAGGTGGCCGTTGGCGCTGATCCAACCGCGCTGAGGAGATGCGAAGGCGACCACGACCTTCCCGGGCTGCGCCGGAACGACGCCCGGAGGCGCCGTCTTGCCGATCACCTTCCAGGTGTGCCCCCCGTCCGCGCTCGTGACGACCCGCACCGGAAAGGCCTGTGTGGCCTCCGATTTCCCCTCTTTCGTCCGGCAAGCAAGCTGAGAGACCGTGACGCCGAAGCCGTCGTCGGGAGCGACAAATGTCACCGCCACGAGGTCGGCCGGCGGGACGACGACCCCCGGGGACAGAGAGATCGGCTTGCCGCACGGCAGGTTCGGTGTGGGCACGCCGGCCCGGCCGGCGAAGTCAGCGGCACCGGCCGTCGGTCGCGCCATCGCCGCCCCGGTCCCCCCGGCGAAAAGACAGGCAGCGAAGACAACAGGTAGGACCCTCACCGCGGTGAACATAACGCGCCGCGCAGAAGAACGCGGTTGGACACTCCGCCATCCCGACAGTGAGGGCTCGACCTAACCCGGCTCGGCTAGAAGACGCCGGACGAGGACCGCGAGAAGATGGGGACATGCGGTACATCGCCCTGCTCGGCGGCATCAACGTCGGAGGCCACACGGTGCGCATGGAAGATCTGCGCCGTCTTTTCCGCGAGCTCGGGCTCTCGGGGGTGCGCTCGTACATTCAAAGTGGCAACGTGTTCTTCCAAAGCCCATCGCGCGACCGATCTGGCCTGGCGAAGCGCATCGAGCAACACCTCAACGACAGCCTGGGCTACGAAGCGCCGACGTTCTTGCGCACCGTCCCCGAATTGGCGCGCATCGTCGCCCGCGACCCGTTCAGAAACATCGAGTCGACACCCGACGTGCGGCTCTGCGTGGTCTTCGCCGCCGAGCCTCTGGCGCGCCTCGATCTGCCGATTCGCTCCGAGAAACGCGACATGGAGATCATCGACGCGACGTCGTATGAAGCCTTCATGACCTGGCGCATTGTCGGCGGCAGGGCGCCGGCCTTCCCGAAATTCCTCGCCAGGACATTGCAGACCCGGCTGACGACGAGGTTCTTCTCCACCACCGCCAAGATCCTGGAAGCAGCGATCGGACCCTGAAGCCGGCGCGGTTGTCTGACCGTGCCCTATCTGCCCGGAACCCAGCATGTTCGCGCGCCACCGCGGAAGCGCTCGCTCCGGCGACTCGCCGCTCCCCACGGCAAGAGCTCCAGGCGCGGTGACGACTCTTCCGAATCGTTCGGGCCCTGTAGTGGTCGGGCCCAACCGGGGCCCAGCGATCCGGGGCTGGCGCGTCGACTTGAGCGTCCGGCGTTCCCCGGGCACGATGTCCGCGGTAGCCGAGCCTTCTGGTAGAGGGCGGTCGGGAGGAGGAGCACATGCGGGTTCTTGTCACCTGTGGCTCGAAGCGCGGCGGCACCGAAGAGCTGGCCCAGATGTTGGCCGACGACCTGCGGGAGGAAGGTCTCACCGTCGACCTATTCCGACCCGACCAGATCACGCACCTCAGCCATTTCGACGCCGTCATCGTCGGCGGCGCCATCTACGCCGGGCGATGGCACAAGTCGTCACGCCACTTCGTCAGACACCACACGAAGGCGTTGCGCCAGCGGCCCACCTACTTCTTCTCAAGCGGCCCCCTCGACGACTCCGCCACGCAACGAGAGATCCCACCCGTGCGGGGGGTCAGGACACTGATGAAGCGGGTCGGTGCCCGCGGTCACGTCACCTTCGGCGGTCGGCTGAAGCCGGACGCCACCGGCTTCCCGGCGCGGGCGATGGCGAAGGAGCACTCCGGCGACTGGCGCGACCCTGACCAGGTACGCTCCTGGGCAAAGACCGTCGCGACTCAACTGCGCGGCACCTGAATCATGGCCGACTACGCGGTGACGTTCGACCTGGTGCGACCCGAGAAGCTGGGCCGCGCTCACGTTTTCCTCCGCATCCTGCTGCTCGTGCTCGTCTCGTGGATAACGGGGTCCGGCACCGCATTTGGACTCGTCTACCTCGGTTTGCCGGTCGTCGCGGCGATCCTCATCGCGCAAAGGGGTGGAGAGCGCTACCTCGCGGAGACTGGCGCGCGAATGACGAGGATCCTCGCCTTCCTCGCCGGTCTTCTCGCCTACCTCGCGCTGCTCACCGACGAAGTTCCTGGTTTCGACCGCAGCACCGTCCACTTCGCCGTCGTCGTCTCCGGGTCGCCCACGGTCGGCACGGCGCTCTGGCGGATCGTAAAGGCGATCCCGAGCGCGGTCGTCCTCTGCCTGATCGGCGTCGTCGGCTGGATCGTGTGGATCGTCGTCGCGGTCCTCGTCCTTGTCCACGAGCGCTATCCGGTGGGACTCTGGAACTTCCAGCGCGGTGTCGTCCGCTGGGAGGCACGCCTCCTCGACTACCTCGCCTCGCTCACCGCTTCCTATCCGCCGTTCTCCTTCGACAGCGGACCGGCGGTCACGACGAGCTGAGGCCGCGGCACGTCCGAGCCCGTCAGCGCCTACCGCCGAGTGCCGCCGGTATCGGGCGGCCGGGGAGCCGGCATCGGCTTGAGAAAGCCGGCTAGCACCTCGGTACTGTGCCGACAGGATCGTCTCGGTGCGACGGCCCCGAAAGGAGAAGGGGACACCGATGTTCTGTCCTACCTGCGGCTCGTTGACCGAGACCGACGATCGCTTCTGCCAACACTGCGGCAGGCCGCTGACAGTGGCGCCGGGGCCGCCCGCGGCCCCGGCGGAACCGGCGGTGGAGGATCCCTTCCACTTCCCGCCGTACGTCGAACCCGCCCCCGGACCGTATCCGGGAGGCGACGCCGCGCCGCCGCCTCGCACAGCCCCCGACGGCTGGGGTCCGGCGAATCCGCCTGGACCGGCCTACCCCGGCCAAACTCCGAGTTGGACGGGCCACGCGCCGGGGGTGCCGCTCGCCCCGTTCGGAGCGCCGCTCGCCGGGTGGTGGCAGCGTGTCGGCTCGATGCTGCTCGACGTCTTGATCGTCGGCGTCCCGATGGGCGTCCTCAGCGCCATTCTGAACACGGCCTTCGGCACGCTGCACAGGGTCACCCTGGCGAACGGGACGATCACTTCGGTCCGCACCCTCGAAGGTGGCGGCCGTATTGCGCTGGTGATCGCCGAGGTGTGCGTTCCCCTCCTCTACTTCGCCATCCTGAACGGGACGGGCCGAGGCCAGACGGCGGGAAACCATGCACCGCACATCGCCGTGCGCGACCTCGACACCGGTGAGGTGATCGGGTTCTGGCGGGGAGTTGTGCGCTGGCTCATCCGCTTACTCCTCTACGTGGCGTTCATCATCCCGGGCTTGCTGAACGACCTCTTCCCGCTGTGGGACAGCCGTCACCAATCGATCGCCGACAAAGCGGCGCGCTCGGTCGTCATCCGTCTCGACTGACCGTGGCCCGCCCGCGCTGTCGACGCTGCGGCGGACGACTCCGTGACGGCAGCATCTACTGCCCGAGGTGCGGGACCCGACAGGGCTCGGCCCCGTCCTGGACGCGGGGGGCGGGACACCTCCTCGCCGGTAGCGCCCCGGGTTGGTTCCCCGACCCGTTCGGGCGACACGCCTACCGCTACTGGGACGGCGAGATCTGGACCGAGCACGTCTACTCCGGCTCCTACGGCAAAGACGTCGTCTCCGTCGACAACCTCACGGTGGACCGGCCGCCCGACGGCGCCTGGCGGGGTTCATTCGGCTCGCTCACGCTTTCGCTCGCGGGCCTTGGCGTCGCCTTCGGGCTGTCGTTCCTCTTCCTCCTCCCGTTTCTCCTGACCGGCCACCCCGGTGGGCCTCTCGCCGGGCTGGTCATCTCCGAGGCGGGGTTGTGGACGGGCCTGTTCGGCACGTGCCTCCTCACCAGCCGTCGCTACGGCACCGGGAAGGTGCGGTCCGACTTCCGGCTGCGGTTCCGCTGGGTCGACCTCGTGATCGCGCTCGGCGGGGCGATCGTGGCACGTTGTGTCGCCGCGATCGTGCTCGTCCCATTCCTCCACGAACTGAAAGCCGTTGGCAACCCGGACAAAGCGCTCTACAAGATCACCAACGTCGGAGCGCTCGGCTGGGCCGTGCTCGTCCTCTTCACCTGTATCGGCGCGCCGTTTTTCGAGGAGCTGTTCTTCCGCGGACTGCTTCAGGGTCAGCTCATCGAGCGGTTCGGCGCCGGCGTCGGCGTGGCGGTCACGGCGGTGGTCTTCGGCGCTGTGCACGTCGCCAACGACCCCGGGGTCGCCGGGCTCCTCCTCGCGCTGAGCGTGGGGGCATGCGGGATCGTGCTCGGTGTCGTGCGCCACCTCACCGGTCGGCTCGGCTCCTCGATGGCGACCCATTCACTTTTCAACGCGATCGCGGTTGTCAGCTTCGCCGTCTCCTCGGCCCTGTGGTGATAAGTCGCCACGAGCCTGTCCAACACCATTGGGAAAGGAACGTTCCCCATCCCCCGCCCAGGGCGACGACCGAGATAGATCGTGCCCCGGGGGCCGGTCGTCTTCAGCCCCCGTTGACGACGAGGACCGCCGCCCCCTCGACCCGGTCCCGGGCGAGGTCCCGCAGCGCCTCGTCCGCCCGGACGAAGGCGTACGGCGTCGTCACCACGCGCAACGGCGAGGCCGCCGCAATCCGCAGGAACTCCTCGCCATCGGTCCGCGTGTTCGCCGTCACGCTGCGCAGATTCTTTTCGTAGAAAAGCTCACGCTCATAGTCGATCGGCGGGATCTCGCTGAGGTAGATCCCCGCCACGGCGAGCGTCCCGCCCCGCTCGAGAGCAGCGAGGGCGACGGGCACGAGCTCTCCGACCGGTGCGAAGAGGATGGCGGCGTCGAGGGGTTCGGGGGGAGCGTCGCTCGCTCCCTGGGCCGAGGCGGCACCGAGCTCGAGGGCCAGCCGGCGGGCGGCGGCAGAGCGCGTCATCACGTGGACGGTCGCGCCTTCGATCAGGGCGACCTGGGCCGCGAGGTGCGCCGAAGCGCCGAAGCCGTAGATGCCAAGGCGGCCACCCGGCGGCAGGGAGGCGCGCCGCAGCGCCCGGAAGCCGATGATCCCGGCACAGAGCAGGGGCGCTGCCTCCAAGTCGGCGATCCCCGAGGGAATGGCGTAGGCGTAGCGCTCGTCGACAAGGGTGAACTCCGCGTAACCACCGTCGGCGTCCCAGCCCGTGAAGAGCGGCGCCCGGCAGAGGTTCTCCTCACCCTGTCGGCAGAACTCGCACGTCCCGTCGGTGCCGCGCAGCCAGGCGATCCCGACGCGGTCACCGACGGCAAAGCGCGAGGCCCCGGACCCCAGTTGCGTGACGGTACCGACCACCTCGTGGCCGGGCACGACCCCGTGCCTGCGTGGCGGGAGCTCCCCCGCTGCGAGGTGGAGGTCGGTTCGGCAGACGCCGCAGGTGGCGACGGCGACGAGGACCTCGCCGGGCCCGGGTTCGGGAACCGGGCGTTCGACGAGACGGAGCGGTCGGCTCTCGATGGATCCGGGTTGGTCGACGATCCAGGCGCGCACGCGACCAGTCTCGCGTGCGGGCGCGGCCAGGATCAGAGCGATTGCCGGGCGGCAGGCGAGACCGGGTGCAACACTCAACCACCATGACGACCGCGGCGAGGGCCGTCGCGGACGGGAGGTTGGATGTGAGATCTGAAGGAGCGAGCTGATGGCGGAGACGTCGTCGGGCGGTACCGCCCGCCGGACGACGACGCGCCCCAAGTCGGGGCGGGTCTGCCACGCCCACCACGCTTTGATGTCCGCCTGCTATGGGGCGCTCGCCGTCGCCGCGGTCGTCCTCGGGTCGATCTACGGCAAGGTCCACACCGCTCGCGTCGAGCCGAGGGTCGTGCTCTGGACGGCGGTGGTGGCCTTCGTCGTCGCCGGGATCGCGACGACCCGGCGCCTTACCCGCTGGCTAGGACACGCCGTCGGCGAGGGCGCGCTCCCTCCGTCGGGGTCGGCGCTCCGCTTCGTCATCTCGATCCTCGGCTACCTGGTTGTTCTCTTCGTGGCGCTCGGTCTCGCCGCGGTGCCGGTCGACCACCTGTTGGTGGGCGGAGTGCTGACCGGCGTCGTGTTGGGCATCGCCGCCCAGCAAGTCCTCGGCAACGTCTTCGCCGGGGCGGTGCTCTTGCTCGCCCGCCCCTTCGGCGTCGGGGATCACATCCGGGTGCGCTCGGGAGCGCTCGGCGGCCAATTCGACGGCGTCGTGACCGGGATGAGCCTCACCTACGTCACTCTCCGCACCGATGAGGGCCCGCTCAACGTGCCGAACTCCGGGATGCTCGCCGCAGCCGTCGGCCCGTGGAAGCGGGCGATCGTGAACCCGAGGCCGGACTCAGCACCCAGTGACCACGGGAACCGGACCCCGGCCCCCGCCGATGCCGACAGGACAGCCCCTCGTTAGCGCTTGCGCTCGGCAGGGCGGCGGGCGCGACGATCACGTTTCAGACGTTCTTCGCCAAGGTGCGCTGCGTCGCGTCGCGGCCGACGCAGATGTGACGAGGATCCCCCGGGCCGGACCTCGCTTCAAATGTCCGAAAACTCGACCCGATCTCGCCGGGTCGGGTGCGGGTGAACCCAGGGCGCGCCGACCAGGTTCGCTTGCCGGCCACGGCCCTTCGAAGCACGCCCGAAGCTCTCTTCGGCGTTCCGTCTCCAGGGCGGACGGAGCTGCAACGATCCTCGGCGGCGGACCGACCGGCGAGGGCCGGGGCAAAAGGACCGGGATTACCGGCCGGGAAGATGACCCGGCTGGGCCCTTTCGTCCCGCCGCGGTGCGGCCGATCCGGTGCCGTCGGACCTCGACGGACGAACGGTCTCGCCTCATGAGTCCGCCGACGGGTCCTCCGATTCCAACGGCCTGCGGCTATTTCCCCGGAGGGCGGGAAGGACCCTCAGCTGGGGGTCGCGAGGGCAGGGCGACGAGCGCGATGAGGGCACCCGCGCCGGTGACCGCGGCGCCGACGATCAGGGCGGTGCGAGAGCCTGAGGCGTAGCCGACGCGGGCCGCCTCGGCCAGCTCGGCGCCGACGACACCCCCGGCGATACGGGCCACGGCGAGCGCCCCGCCGATTGAGCCCAAGATGGCGTGTCTGGCGACGGCCGGCACGGCTCGACCGGCCATCACCACCTGCATCGCGTGTCGGTAGTGGGTGGAGAGCACGCTACCGAGCACCGCGATGCCGAGCGCGCCGCCGACTTGCATCGCGGTCGAGTTTGTCGCCGAGCCGACGCCGGCTCCGGCCTGGGTGACCGCGCCCAGCACCGAGTCGATCGCCGCCGGAATGAGCAGTCCCGCCCCGAGACCCATGAGCAGCATCCCCGGCAGTTCTCCGAGGTACGTCGCCGCCGCCGTGGACCCGACGGCGACCTGAGCAAGCCCGCCGGCGACGAGCAGGAGGGCCAAGGTCGCCACGAGCTTGCTGCCGACCACGTGAACGACCCGCGGCGAGATGAGGGCGCCGAGGGCGAGGATTGCGGCAATGGGGAGAATCCGCAGCCCGGCACCGAGCGGCGAGTAGCCGAGGAAGAACTGCAGGAACTGGGTCACGAGGAACAGGCCACCGAACAGGGCGAAGAGCCCGAGGCCAACGGAGACGATCGCGACGCTGAAACGCCGCGAGCTAAAGAACTCGAGCGGCAGCATCGGATGGTCGATCGCCCGCTCCCAGAAGACGAACCCGGCGAGCACCGCCAAGCCGACCAGGCCGGCACCGACGACCTCCGGCGAAAGCCATCCGCGGCTCGGCGCCTCGATGATCGCCCACAGGAAAAGCCCGAGGCCAAGGATCGACAGCGCCGAGCCGGCCGGGTCCGGCCGGTCCGGGGCGAGGCTGCGGGACTCCGGCACGAACGCCAACGTGCCCAGGATGCCGACGACGATCACCGGGACGTTGACGAGGAACACCGACCCCCACCAGAACCGGCTCAACAGCAGCCCGCCGACGACCGGGCCGATGGCGATGCCGAGCCCGATCGTCCCCGACCAGATGCCGATGGCGCGGGCCCTGGGCGCGGCCTCGCGGAACACGTCGTTGACGATGGACAGCGCCGAGGGCACCGTCATCGCCGCCCCGACTCCCATCACCGCTCGCCAAGCGATCAGGGGATCGACGCTGCCGGAGAAGGCCGCACCGAGAGATCCCCCACCGAAGACGACGAGACCGAGGATGAACAACCGCCTGCGCCCGTAACGGTCGGCAAGGCTCCCCCCGACGAGCACCAATCCCCCGAAGGCGATCGCGTAGGCGTCGACGATCCACTGCAGCTCCGCTGTCGTCGCCCCCAGCCGCTCGACCAACGTCGGCAGCGCGACGTTGAGGATGGTGTTGTCGAGGCTCACCACGAGCACCGCGACGCACAGCACACTTAGCGCGAGCCAGCGACTCCCCGCCCCCGTCGCCCGGGCGGGCACGGCCGCGCTGGCGGTAACCATGTCTACGACGCCGTTAGGCGTGAAGTCGGCGGACGCTTCGTCGCCGACGGCTTCGGACAGGCCACCTCGGGCCTGACCGCCTGGGACCGTACCGTGGCGGCGCGCCTGCCTTGACGGCGCCGGCCGAGGAGGTCACCCACGGTGTCGCGCATCAATACCGCGAGCTCCCCGGAGGAGACGTCGCGCAGCAGATCGCCGTAGATGACGAGCGTGGTCACGACGGCGCCGACGGCGGACGCCATCCGCACCCGGTCGCGCAGTGGCAGGGACGGGTCAGCGATCACGCGGCGGACCTCATCGTCGAGATCTCCGCGCGAGGCCCTGTGCCCACGGCGGTGCAGCCGTTCGAACGCCGACCGGTTGCGGTCGAACATCACGAAGATCTTGCGGTGGTCGAGCATCTCGCTGACCAGTTCGTCGAGCAGGGCCGCCCAGGAGTCCACCCCGGCCGGAAGCTGGCCAAGCTGTTCGCTCGCGCGCCGGCCGATCTCCTCGAGGCGCTGGTGCAACCCCATCAAGATGTCGTCCTTACTCGCGAAGTGGTAGTAGATGGCCGCCTTGGAGAACCCGAGCCGCTCGGCGATCTCCCGCAACGATGACTTGTCGAATCCCTTCTCGACGAACAGGTCGAGCGCGACGTCGAGGATCCGTTCCCGGGTGCTCGGCTTTGCCGGGCCCCCTGCTACCCTGGCACGTCGGTTACGAACGGGAATCGCCTTGCTGTCCATTGCTGCCTCCGAAAACGAGCCTGCGCGCCCAGTATAGCGAGCTACTTGACGGCCGGTAAGTGTTTGCTTACCATGCGGTCGGTAAGTTCCGAGCAGACGGGTGCCGGATGAACGACGAGACGATGATCGAGGTGACGGGCCTTACCAAGCACTTCGGTGCGACGACGGCTCTCGCCGGTGTGAGCTTCGCCGTCCCCCGCGGCGCAATCCTCGGCCTCCTCGGCCCGAACGGCGCCGGTAAGACCACGGCGCTGCGGATCCTAACGACACTCACCGTGCCCGACGGCGGAAAGGCCCGTGTCGCCGGCTTTGACGTCATCCGCGACGCCGCGGCGGTCCGCCGCAACATCGGGGTTGCAGCGCAGGATGCCACGCTCGACGAGACCTTGACCGGGCGGCAGAACCTCGTGATGGTCGGGCGCCTGAGCGGCCTAGCACGCCGCCGTGCCCGCCAGCGTGCCGACGAGCTCCTCGAGCAGTTTGAGCTCGTCGACGCCGCGGACCGCATCCTTAAGCAGTACTCGGGCGGCATGCGCCGACGCCTCGACGTCGCGGCGAGCCTCGTCGCGCGACCCCCCGTCCTCTTCTTCGATGAGCCCACCACGGGGCTCGACCCGACGAGCAGAGCGCGGGTTTGGAGGATCATCCGTGACCTCGTCGCCGAGGGCGCGACGGTGCTCTTGACGACGCAGTACCTCGACGAGGCCGACGAGCTCGCCGACCGGATCGTCGTCCTCGACCACGGACTGGTGATCGCCGACGGCACGTCGGCCGAGCTGAAGACGCGCACCGGCCAGGCCCGCCTCGAGGTGACGCTGAGCGAAGCGCATCCCGAAGCCGCGGCGGCGATCGCCCCATTCGTCCTCGGCGACGTGCACGTCAGCCACGACGGCCGCCGGCTGCGCGGCCGGGTGCGCGACGAAGACGGCCTGGCGACGACCATCGTCCGAGCGCTCGACGGCGCGAATGCGACCGTGGACGACGTCATCGTCCACCGGGCGTCGCTCGACGACGTCTTTTTCGCCCTCACCGGTGACCACGGCGAACCCGACGACGACTCGGCCGACGAATCGTCCCTCGAGCGCACGGTCGAGCTCCGATGACGGTCACGGTATGCGAACCCACCCCGCCGCGCGTTCGGCAGCCGAGACCGCTCCGGCTGGGAGCGAAGCTGCGCGACGTCGCCGTCATGGCTCAGCGCAACCTCGTCCACATCCGCCGCGAGCCCCTGCAGCTGTCGGACGTGACCATCCAACCGGCGCTTTTCACCCTGCTTTTCGTCTACATCCTCGGTGCCGGCGTCGTCCTGCCGGGAGGGGGTACCTACGTCGACTTCGCGATCGCGGGACTACTCGGCATGAACGTCACGACCTCCTCGATGGGAACGGCCGTCGGGCTGAGCACCGACCTCAACACCGGGGTGATCGACCGCTTTCGAACGCTGCCGATGTGGCGTCCAGCGGTGCTCGTCGGACGGTCCGTCACTGACCTGCTCACCTCGGTCGTGTGCGCCGCGATCGTCGCCGTCACCGCGCTCGCGATCGGCTGGCGTCCCAACGCCGGGGTCGGCGCGGTACTGGGAGGTTTCGCGCTCTTCCTGCTCTTCGCCTACGCGCTCTCCTGGGGGTGCGGCTGCCTCGGGCTCGTGAGCAAGGGCCCGGAATCCGCCCAGGGGATAGGCCTCGTCATCTTGTTCCCGCTCGCCATCGTTTCGAATGCCTTCGTGCCGACCCAGCACATGCCGACCGTGATGCGCGTCTTCGCGAACTGGAATCCGATCAGCGTGGTCACCGCCGCCTGCCGTCAGCTCTGGGGCAACCCCAACCCCTCGGCGACGATCCAGACGTGGCCGATGCAGCATGCCCTCGTCGCCTCGCTCGCCTGGTCGATCTGCCTGATCGCGGTGTTCGCGCCGCTGGCGGTGCACCTGTTTCGGCGTCGGACGACGAACTGAGCGGCACCTTCGCCTTTGTCGGCATAAGCCCGGACCTCGCCCGGGCCGCCGGCAAGGATGCGGGGCAAGCTAGCCGACGAAGGACTCGATCTGGCGGACGAGCTTGTCCTCGACCTCGAAGTTCCACGCCGTTTCGGCGACATCGACGACGAGGAACAGGTCCGAGATCAGCAGGGTCTCGACGGCCGCGATCCCTAGGTGCTGCAGCCATTTGCCGATCCCGACCTTCACCGTGAAATCGTTCGGCTCGCCGGTGATCGATATCGACAGGGCGCGGTCGGCGTCGATGACGTCGCGCAGGAAACCGGCCTTTCGCGCCTGGATGACGACACCCTGCGGGCTCGGCGCCGAGACTTGGGTCGTGAAGCCCTCGGACTTGAGGTATTCCTCGATCTTTGCCTGGAGGCCGCTAAGGTCCGTGCCCTTGTTCTGGAACTGCTCGACCTTCTCGCCGATCATGGCCACCCCTTTTCTCTCGCGGGCTGCCGTGCCAGCCCTTCTGCGGGCACACTAGCGAGCGCGGCCGCCCGTCCGGGTAGGCAATGCGTCACTGAGCAGCCAGCCGACGGTCATCTGGCGTCGCCGGGACGGGAATGAAAGGGCCCGGACCAGACGGCCGCGAGCGGTCTCGTCGAGGACAACGAGCGGGTGTCCCGGCGCCAGCTGGGACAGCCCCGACGAGGGAATGCAGCGACGTCTGGCTTGATCGTGACGCAACGGCCGCACGCAGCGCGAGCGGGCGCGCCTATGGACGATCGCCCCGGTCGCCACGTCAGCTCGAGTTCTTCGGCGGGCGATCAACGACAGGAGGACGCGCACCGTGCTCTTCTCAGGACGCGGCAGCCGAAACTTGCCGCTCGCTGCGAAGCAGCCCAGAAACACCGCCGCGGCCGCCGAGAGCAGCAAGACACGCCACCATGCCTCATCTGCCGCACTCTGGCTGGTTGGTCCGGACCGAGGTCTCCGCGCCACAACGGGGATCGGCCCGGCTCTAGCCGAAGGCTGCCCTGAGTGTCCGGCCCGCGAGCCGTACGGCGTCGAGGTCGCCGGCGTCGTCGAGGTTGAACACCATCCCGTCGAGCCCTACCTCGAGGAATGCCGCAACTTGCTCGCAGACGGCGTCGGGGCCGCCCGCCACGATCTCGGCGTGATAACGCGCCTCGTCCATCCCGCGGGCGACGGCCATCCGGCGACCCCGGCGCTCGGCCTCGGCGTCGCTCTCGGCAATCACCAGTCCGCCAAGGCGGGTCTTCGTGATCTCGGCCGGGTCGCGGCCGAGCGCCTCGCAGTGCCTGGCGAGGACGTCGAGCTTGTGGCGGATCGTCGGCAGGTCGCCGAAGATGTTGCAGGCGTCGGCGTACCTGGCGGCGAGCGCGAGGGTGCGGCGCTCGCCGGAACCGCCGACGAGGATCGGGATCCCCCCGGCGCGGACCGGCCGCGGATTGTTGAGGGCGTGGTCGATCGAGTAGTAGCGACCGGCGAAACTCGGCGCGTCCTCGCGGAACATGGCACGACAGATCTGCAGGGCCTCCTCGAGACGGGCCATCCGCTCTCCGACCGGCGGGAAAGACAAGCCGTAGCCGGCGTGCTCGTCGTCGTTCCAGGCGGCGCCGATCCCGAGGATCGCCCGGCCTCCCGAGATGACGTCGAGGGTCGTCACGATCTTGGCGAGCACGGCTGGGTTGCGGTAGGTGACACCGGTGACCATCGTGCCGAGGCTGGCGCGCGCCGTGCGGGCCGCGAGCGCCCCGAGGAGCGTATAGGCCTCGAGCATCGGGTCGGTGCGCGGCCCGACGCCGGCGATCTGGTAGTAGTGGTCCATCACCCACAGCGAGTCGAAGCCCGCCTCCTCGGCAGCGACGGCGGTCGCCGCGATCCGTCCGAAAAGGTCCCGGTCCGCTGTCCCGGGGAACGTGAAGTTCGGGATCTGCAATCCGAAACGGGTGACCGTCATCGCGTGCTCCTCCAAGTCGTGGCCGCACCCCGCGCCGCGAGGCGCCGCCTCGAACGTAGCCGGAACGTCCCGCTGCCCGGCCACCACGACGATCGGTGTCCGCGGGGATCCCACGCCGCAACTGGTCGGCCGGTTCGGCACGCCCGGGCCCGCTCGGCCGACGGGTCGGCGTGCCGCAGGCACGATCCTGCCGCCGACGACGGCCTCGGTGGCGCCGGGCCGGTTGGACACCCGGCAAAACTCGCCGCATTCGTCGACACGGCACTCCGGCGCTTTACGACCATCTGGGCCTCTGCGGGTACACCGCACTCGCTCTTCCCGACGACGTTTTCGGAGCTCACCCGCCTCGCCGACGCCTGCGAGGTCGTGGTTGCCATCGAGCCGGACCCGCCCGCGTCCGCGAATCACCGCCGTCGGAGCGTCGAGGACCGCCCACGACCGTCGGGGTAACCGACGGGGTCTCGCCGGCAGACTAGAGCCCAGACGCGACCGAACGCCCCGAAGGGGCGTCCGGCCTAAACCCGTGAAAGGCGTCTCTGACCGCTTGCAGCATATGGGACGCTATGCCCGCCTGTCGAGGGGCCGGCCGGACGCGAACTCCCCGAGGGCGACGGCTCCGCTGTCGCGATAATCGCGACCTCTGTCCCAACCCCGGTACGAACAATCGCGGTCCGAAGAGGGCCGCGGCGGTCGGCCTGGAGCACCCGCCGACGGTGCCCTTCCCCAGCGAGGCCCGGGCGCGGTGATAATCCCCCCTGAAGGTCTCCGTCGACCAAAGGGGCGTAAATGCATCTCACCAGGCTTTCTCTTCGCAGATTGATCGGCGTCGGCTTGCTCGCCACCGCCGCCGCGGCGACGCCGGTCGAAACGCTGCTCACCGTCTCCCCGGCAGCACCCGCCGGGGCCGTCGTCACGTCGTGTTCGACCGCCGGGCTCGTCATCTGGCTCAACACCGAGAGCAATGGAACGGCCGGCAGCGCCTACTACACGCTCGAGTTCACGAATCTCTCGGGACACGAGTGCTCGATCTACGCCTTTCCCGGGGTCTCAGCGGTCAACCTCGCAGGCCGCCAGCTCGGCAGCGCGGCGCACTACACGAACTCGAAGAAAACGGCGATCGTTGAACTGGTGAACGGCGAGACCGCGACGGCGACCGTGCAAGTCGTCGACACCGGTGTATTCACCCGCGCGAAGTGCGCCGAGGTACGGGCCGCGGGGCTCCGCGTCTACCCGCCAGACCAGTTCACCTCCAAGGTGGTTCCGTTCCCCTTCCTTGCCTGTTCGCGCCCCGGTCCGATCTACCTCTTCGTGCAGCCGGTGCAAAAAGGTCTCTTCGGCTGGAGCTGAGTCGACGTCGCTGCGACGGGACGCGGCCGATCTGCGAACCCGCCCAGCAAAAAGGCGCGACACCGGCTTCGAATCGCGACCTGTCGAGAGGTAGAACGGCAGGCGAAAGGCGCGGCTCGGCGGATTCGAGACTGCAACGTGGCAAGCCCCCGGACCGGAAGGACGGCAGTCGTGGCCAACAGAGTCGTTGTCGTCGGCCTTGGCAACATCTCGTCCGTCCACCTGCGGGCGCTCGAGGACATCGAGTCCGTAGAGTCGGTGGTCGGCGTCGATCCGAACCTCCCACCTGCAGCTTCGTTCCGCGGGGAACCGTTGCGCGTCTACCGGCACCTCGACGACGCGCTCGCCGAAGGCGCCGACCTCGTCGTCGTCGCCACGCCGACCGGCTCGCACGCTTCGGTCGTCGGGGCCGTTCGGGCGCGCAACGCCGCTGTCCCGATCCTCGTCGAGAAGCCCGCGGCCGACCGGCACGCCGAAGCCGAGCGCGTGCTCGCTAGCGGCGCGGCCCAGGTGATCTTCCACGCGGGGTTCGCGCCCGAGGTCCTCTGGGCCGTGGAGTTGTGCGAATCCGCCGAAGGGCGCCTCGGTGACGTCGTCGCCTTCGAGGCCTTCTTCGCCAGTCCCTACGCCGACGACCGGGAGAGCCGCACGGCGAGCCTCGCCAACAGCTGGCTGGACTCCGGCATCAACGCCTTGAGCATCGTCGGCCGGTTCGCGATCCCGTCGCGGGTCTCATCCTTCCGGTCCTTCGCCGACCGGTTCAGCGCCTTCGCGGCTTGCTTCGGCCTCGGGGCACAAGGCGCCGGCAATCAGGCGACGATCGTCACGACCTGGCAGGTAGCGAGCTTCCGCCAATGGTCGCGGTTGTGCTTTTCGGACGGGACCGAGCTCGTCTTCGACCACATCGCCGGGACAGCGACCGCTATTTCGCCCGGCGCCGCCCCCGAGATCTTCAGACGAGCCGACGCCGGTCCCCGCCTCGCCGGGCACTACGCCAACTTCTACCGCGACTACTTCGGCGCGAGACGGCGCCAGTACGCAGACGAGCTCGGACGCGACCTCCACCGGCTGCTCTTTGCGGCGCTGGAGCGGCTCCCCTAGAAAGGCCCACCCGCGCGACGCGCGCCCCGCATCGGAGCCGCCTTCCGGGCGGATTCGGCCATCTCGACCCGGGCGCGAGACCGCGCCCGCTAGGCCGGTGTGGGCAACTTCTCGCTCACGACACCGCCGTCGCCCTCGACGGCGTGGTGACGGAGATGATGGTGGTGGCCAAGTCGGGCCTTCTGGGCCCGGGACTCCTCGTCCTCGTGGATGTACTTGCCACCCCGCATCGCCGAGGCGAGCGCGGCGATGACGCTCATCACGATGGCGAAAACGAGGATCAGCGTGAGCGCGTGCTTGAACGGTGGGCCGATCAGCTGCGGGAAGAAGGCCCGGCTGGTGATGAGTTTCGCCTGCCCCGCCCCGAGATGGCTGAGCACGCCGGGCCCGAGCAGGCTCTTCAGCGGGTTGTAGCCGAGGAAGGCCGCGAATAAATAGCCGAGCGGCGGCGCCTTGGCGATCATCGTCGCCACGGCAGCCGGGACCCCGTGAGCCGTGAGCCCGGCGAGCATGGCGTGGGGCACCTGGGAGTTCAGCCCGACGATCAGCATGGTGAAGAAGAGCCCCATCGACAGCGGCATCCCGGAGTTGGCGAGCGTGACCCGCATGCCCGAGGCCGCGCCCCGGTCGCGTGCCGGCACGGAGTTCATGATCGAGGAGGTGTTCGGCGAAGCGAAGAGCCCCCCTCCGACCCCGGAGACGAACAGCACCACGGCGAACTGCCAGTAGGTGAAATCGGCCGGAAAGAGCAGCATCAGGCCGAACATCGCTCCGGAGACCAGCATGCCGGCCGTGGCGAACGGCCGTGCTCCGAAGCGATCCGAGAGCCTTCCCGATATCGGGCCCGACACGACAAAGCCGAGCATGAACGGGGTCATGTAGATGCCGGCCCACAACGGCGTGACGGTGAAGTCGTAGCCGTGCTCGGGCAACCAGATGCCCTGTAGCCAGATCATCAACATGAACTGGAAGCCACCTCGCCCGATCGAACCCAGGAACCCGGCGGCGTTTCCGGCGCTGAACGCCCGGATCCGGAATAGCGACAGGCGGAATAGCGGCGCCTCCACCTGCGTCTCGATGAACAAAAAGGCGGCGAGCATCGCCAGGCCGCCGAAGATCATCTCCAGGACGAAGGGATTTCCCCAGCCCGTGAGCGAGTTCCCGTAGGGCTTGATGGCATAGGTGAAGCCCGTGAGCAACATGGCGAGGCCGCCGGCGAAGGCGATGTTGCCCAGCCAGTCGACCCTTGCCGGAATGCGGATCCCGATCTCCTTCAGTTTCAGGTAGGCCCAGATGGTCCCGAAGGCCCCGATTGGCACGTTGGCGAGGAACACCCAGCGCCAGCCGACCTGGGCGAGAAGTCCCCCGACGACGATGCCCAAGAACGAGCCGAGGATGGCGGCGACCATGTTCGTTCCGAGGGCGAGACCCAGTTGTTCTGCGGGGAAGGCGTCGGTGATGATCGCGGCCGAGTTCGCCATGAGCAGCGCCCCACCGATCGCCTGGAACATCCGCAAGATGATGAGCTCCAGGGCCCCGGTCGACCCCTGGCTCCACACTGCCGAGAGCAGGATCGCGCCGAGCGTGAACCAGGCGAAGCCGAGGTTGTACATCCTCACCCGGCCGAAAATGTCGCCGATGCGGCCGACGGTCACGACGACGGCGGCGAGCACGAGCATGTAGCCCATCAGGATCCACAGCAGGTACGGGAAGTTGGAGGCGACGAGCGGGTTGAGGTGGATGCCGCGGAAAATGACCGGGAGGGCGATCATGAGGCTCGTGGCGTTCGTCGTCGCCAGCAGGACGCCCACGGTCGTGTTCGACAGGACGAGCCACTTGTAACGCGGTCCGACGATCGGCGCGCTCACTGGCGTCGCTGTCGTCACCGGCTGACCTCCTTCAGGGCGCGACGCCTCCCGGCGCCGGCGCCGTGCAGCTCGGGTGTCGCCTCGGATGCCCCGCTGGGTCGTTCGGCCGCCAACGCTTCGAGCACGGTGACCGCCCGCTCGAGCGCCCGATGATCCGAATCGCTCAGCGCGGCGAGGCGGTCGGCGAGCCAGGCGGTTCCCGTCTCGGCGCGCCGTTCGAGCAGCTGAATCCCGCGGATCGTCGCGACGAGGTGGATCCCCCGGCGGTCCTCGGGGTTCGCCCGCCTCTCGACGAGGCCGGCTTCCTCCAGCCTGTCGGCGAGACGCGTCGCGGCCGGAGATGGCAGTCCTTCGATCTCGGCGAGCTGGCCGACACTCAAGGGACCGGACTGGACGACGGTGGCGAGCGCCGACAGCTTGGCGATCGTCAGCGCCGAGGGGTCACGGTGACGAAGCTGGCGGCTGAGGTGGATCATCGAGACCCGCAGCCGCCCGGCGAGCAAGTACGAGGCCGACCGCTGCCTGCGCCGCGCGCCCGTTCCCAGTCGCGCCATCGCCACCTCCTCACCGGCCCACGGCCGGTTGACCACCGCCCGCGGAGCCGCGCCAGGGGAAATGACCAGGACTAATCATTGTCATTGATATTAGGTGCCGAAAGCACCGACATCCAGACAACCGTCACCACCCCAGGCCGCGACCGCCCGGCTTGGTGGCCGCTCGAGCCGAGACGCGAGGGCCTCCCTCGTTCGATCAGCCGAGCGTCATAATCTGACCGTCGTAGCAATAGGGGGCGCACGTGCGAGCGGTCCTGCGATTGGCCGTGGTGGTCGCCCTTCTCTGTGTCGGCATCGCCGTGCCCCAACCGGTCGATGCGGTCGCGGCCGGGGTCGGGTCACTCCGCCTGCTGGTCGAGCCCCTGGCGGGCATGGCCGGGATCGACACAATCCTGCGGGCGGCTCGCCGCAGCGTGGACCTCGAGATCTACGAACTCGCCGACCCGGTGGTGGAGTCGATCCTCGCGGCCGATGCCACCCGCGGCGTCCGCGTCCGGGTGATCCTCGACAAGGCCTATGTGGGAAACGAGAACGCGGCGGCCTTCGCCTACCTTGTCGCCCACCATGTCGCCGTGCGCTGGGCACCGGCGCGCTTCCACCTCGACCACGAGAAGGCGGCCGTCATCGACGACGCGACCGCGCTCGTGATGACGATGAACTTCACCACTCGCTACTACGAGACGACCCGAGACGTCGTCGTCATCGACACCCAGCCCGCCGACGTCGCAGCGATCGAGGCGACCTTCACCGGCGACTGGGAAACCGTTGGGGCGCTGTCGCCGCCGACCGGCGAGGACCTGCTGTGGAGCCCAGGCTCCCAAGGGGCCCTCGTCCGGCTCATCGACTCGGCGCGGACCTCGATCGAGCTCGAAAACGAGGAGATGGCCGACACCTACGTCACCGACGCGCTCGCCACGGCGGCGCGACGCGGCGTGAAGGTCGTCGTCGTCATGACCGCGGACCCCGAGTGGCGCCCGGCCTTGAATACCCTCGCCGCGGCCGGGGCCGAGGTCCGCACCTACCCGGACT
>Ga0187857_10001661_pt1 | contig 21995 bp, 31 predicted proteins | sample June2016WEW_8_10_FD_132984 | JGI IMG/M metagenome (GOLD analysis project Ga0187857, IMG submission 132984) | Peatland microbial communities from SPRUCE experiment site at the Marcell Experimental Forest, Minnesota, USA - June2016WEW_8_100 | ecosystem: Environmental > Terrestrial > Soil >... | reverse complement strand
CCGCCTTCTTGTCCGCCTTCTTGTCCGCCTTCTTGTCCGCCTTCTTGTCCGCCTTCTTGTCCACCTTCATGTCCGCCCTTTTGACCAATGTATCCGCCACCTTAACCGGCATCTTGACCACCTTCTTGTCCACCTTCGTGTCCGCCTTCTTGTCCGCCCTCTTGACCACCTTCTTGGCCACCACCTTGACCACCTTCTTGTCCACCCTCTTGGCCGCCATGTCCACCTTCTTGACCACCTTCTTGTCCACCATCTTGGTCACCTTGGAGCCGGACACCTGAACGGCACCCCTGGCGATCTTCTTGACCGCTGGGCGAACCTTCTTGACCACCACCGGCTTGACCAGCTTCGCCTCCTTGCGATCTTTGCGATACTTGGCGATCTTGGACTTGGCCACGTTCTTGTGCTCGCTGCACACCATGCCGAAGATAGGAGCCGCAATACCCTTGCAGCCGGGCACAGGACAGAACACCTTCGCACGCTTTTTCCGAGACTTGAGCGAGGATCCAATATCCCCCGAACCGACAGCCATTCGCAGTCGACGGAGACGTCGGTACTTGGAAATTGTGCGCTTGGAAACATCCTTGTGATCTCTGCAAACCATGTCAAAGATCGGCGCCGCGACTCCCTTGCATCCGGGCACCGAACAATACACAGTCGCCCTCGGCTTGCGAAGCTTTTCGACTTTTCTCATCGCCCCCAGGGCAGCCACCACGCCAGGCTTGACCTCTCGAAACGACGTCCAAAGAGGAACCGCAACCTTCGGCGAAAACCCCTTTTGCAAGACAGCGAGAATCTTCGAGAGGGCTTCCGCCTCAACAGCAGCCGTCAACTTGCCAACAAACTCGGTCACCAGAACATTGATCTCTGAACACATACGAACCTCCTCAGATGATTTTCGGACCGTAAAGACGGTCCTTAAACCCCACGACTCTCTCACGAAAAGAACAAAGAGTCAAATACAAAAAAGAAAAGGCGCTGGCTCCAACTGGAACAGCGCCCTTACCACTCTCCAAATGCCCTGCCTACCTGTGCGCCAAGAACTTCCTGGGCGCGTAGCCGTAAAATTTCCCTTCGGTGTCCTTCAACATGACATCGACCTGGAAACGCGAGACCTCCACGACCGACCCGGCCACAAGTAGCACCTTGCCTTCGGCCAATCCCTCGATGAACGAGTACCGAGACAGATGTTCATCGGCAATCTTGATCGGATCGCCTTCGACAATGGGCACCTTGACTCCCTTCGAGACAGGCTCCCAGCCCGACGACTTCAACCCGAAGATCTTTTCACGCCATCCTTCCACCTGCACCAAGAACGCCGTCGCTGCCTCGCAGGTTTCCTTGGGAGCCCCGCGAGTCATCAGCTCCTTGGAGATCTCCGACACCATCGAATAGACCTTGTCGGCCTTGTTCGCAAATTGCTCCAGCAAGGTTCCACGCGGCTTTCGCAGGGCGCGCGGCTTCGACGCAGAAGTAACTGAAGTTCCAGACTCGGTCGAAGTTGATGGCTTGTCATGTCCCTTGTTCTTTTTACTCATCGATCACTCCTATCATGTAGTGGGTTTCTGAAAAACTCGAATCAGCGATTTTGAGTTTTAGCACGAGTTCAAACAAAGAGTCAAGAAGATATTTGACCCTTCGATTCTCGAAGGTGTTACCAGGAAAATCAGCCTGTACTACCGGGAGTTCGGCCGGTCAGGCCACATCTAACGCAAACGACAACCCGCGCTCGTTCTTGAGGACCAACCAGGGCATCGCAAGAATGACACCTCATCTGGTCCGGGGGCTCGGCGAATTTGTCTAAGCGCTTCCCTGCAAGCAACACCATCCTCGCCACCAGATCTCTCACCGCTTCGGCCTTTGTACCAGGCGCCAGGTGAGGCATCATCATGAGCGCAAACTCCACCGACAGCTTCACCATACGTTCGTCATACTCGAAGTCGATACTCAGCTGTCGCCGATTGACGTCAGATGGCCCCATGTACTTGCACCACCATCTCAGTCTTCTTGTTCCAATTCCATTTTCGACCTCCCAGACCTTCCCCTCGTCACCACCTGCAAGTCAATCTTCAAGGTAGACAAGCGGCGATAAAGATAACGACGACTAACGCCCAATGAAGATGCCGTGCGAGCCCGCGAACAATCGTTCAATTGCAGCGCCTGAATAATAACCAATCGTTCATACGCTGCCATGATCTCAGGCAAAGTCTTGGGAGGCATGCCAGGAGGCATCACCTTCCGCAGCCCAGCTGTAAGACTCACCTTACTCATGCCGACCAAACGACCTTTCGCAATGCGAAGTCCCCGAACCTATTCGTCCTCCAGTTCATCCTCGAATTCCCCTTCCATGAATTCGTCGTCATTATCGTCGACGTCGTCGTCGAAAAGATCATCGCTGGGATCCGGTCCCAGGCAATCATCGTCATCTGTAATGCTACTGTCCATGGAATCTCCTATTCGGCTTCAGACTTGTCACAACTATCGCACTGATAGGCCAAACCATCAAATACTTTTCGCAGCTCCCCGACAACATCATCGAATTCTTCCCCCGTAACGAATACCTCCTCGTGAACTGGACATCTCTTGGCCAGCCCCAAGTGGACTAGAATGTCTTCAAGAGACATCCTGCGATCTTCTGCTTCCAAGAATGACTGCTTCATAGCGCCTATCACATCGTTCTCCTTTTCCTACACCGCCGAGGCCAACATGGCTCTCGTCACGGTGTCAAATCGAGCTGTAATCTCCTTGTCGAAGTCGAAACCCTTCGGGGCCTGATCGCCCGAACTCAACTCCTTGATGCTCCAAGGCCGTGTCTCCCCATCGGGATAGTGGAACCGCTTCGAGATCATCTCGAAGGTAAGTGCCTTGATGACAAGCATCTCGAATGGCGCAGTGGTGTACTGCCCCGCCACCATCGTTCGGTAAAGTTCCCGCATGCGGGTCATACGTTGAACCCCAATACGGTCACCCGCGATGATCTTGTCGAGCTTGTCGAAGGCCGCTTGTCCCGAACCCAGAGAAAACCCCTTAGCCTTACTCAACTGCTTAGGCTCCCAGGTACCATCTCGTTTAAGCTCAAAACCTTCACCTCGGTAGATCTTGGGAGCTACGAACTCGGCCCATTCCATTTTCTTTTCGAGCTTGAGCGCTCCAAGTGTCTTGTCATCCACCGGCAATGTGGCCTTCGTAGCTAGACTATCCGTATTGTGCAAGAGAACCCTTCCCACACCATCCACGAACGTGTGAGCCCCATCGACTTCCAGGTCATAAACATAGTCGCTGGAACAACTCTCTTCCACCAAGGTAGTCCATCTCTTCCTCTCCCCTTCACTGATTCGCAATCTCAACGTATAACACCCCTTGGAAGGTCGATAATGGATGGAATGAGGAAGGTCGTGTTGACTTAGAGCAAAAGACAGACCAGCTGCAAGTCTTTGAGAAATAGTGGCATACACAACCCCACCATTTACCTCAATCGCACCGTCCCCCTCAACGAGCTTGTCGAAGAAAACCTGAAAATCACTGTCGGACAATGCATAAACAAAGGAAGGCAACTTCCTATTCTTGGAACCATGTATACCAGCTAGATGCCCAAATAGACAAGGCAACATGCCAGCTCCACTACGTAAGTAATAGACATTAGAACCTTCGCTCCATGTGGGACCTGTAAAGGTCACACCTTGCGTAATCTTCTCCAAGTCATCTTTCAGATCCTCTAGCCAGGACTTATCGTTCTGACACAATGAAAACATGTCGCGAGTTGTAGTCGTCACTCCCCTCAGACTAGAACTACCTTCCGACACGAATGCTGCCAACACTCGCAACAACCGCCTCAAGTCGTCGCTCCCTCGTTTGTAGTAACGCCTGATGCGCATTCGAGCATGACGAAAATTCACATACTCTACCCATTCCCCTGTTTCATCTACCTCAAACCGGTGGTCGATCTTCCCGCCATGGCAACTGTCGGTCTCAACTGTACGACTGAAATCCTTTACATAATCAAAGAGATCGATAGTATCCTCGACAACTGAAGCTGGGGCCTTGACAACATCAAATTGCATGTTGTCGCTCACAAACTGACTGGGCGACACCCGCCGCCCTCCTACCATCAACGAATGGTCTTCCGTCACGTGAACCTGACCCCGCTTTGAACTGATCAGGAACATGTTCTTGTGAGTCCGATGCCGAATCACCCGTTTAAGGGAGAACCAACCATCCTTACCCTTTTCATCGCGGGCCAATGCAGTCCAACCCGCACCCAAAACACAAGCCTCCTTGTCGACGTGATGAACCCCCGTCGACACTCCAAACTTCGACCATACCTCCTCCACCGGATCTATCACGATTCGACCTTCAGGAGATCGCAGGACAACCGTTCTATCGCCACTGATGCTGTCACAGTAATACAAGCTGTGATTTTGCCGATAGCACTCCTTAGCAAAGTCGTAAAGCGTCCTCCTAGCAATCGACGTAATAACAGCCGCCACCGGCACATGTCGATGCGCAATTGTAGCCTCCTTCTCGACCAGCCAAACACCTGGCTGGAGCATCTGCATCGTCTCCCGATCAATCTCTGCCGGATTGATCAACATCTCCTGCTTCGAGGTGCCCTCAGCCGTCTTGCCATAGAGCGAATTGAGTAGATACTTCAAGATGAGACGACGAAAGTCGGTTGTCGCATCGGCTCTCAACTGATAAATCTGCTTGGCGTATTCGGCAAAGTCGTAGAACGGCTCGAACATGTAGACTTCATGGACCTTGTGTAAGATCGCCCCTTCACGCAGTGCCAATCGAATGTCCGTCGAGGTGAACCAACTGCGCCATCTCCCCACCGGGAAAAAGACTCGATTTTCTTTTCGGTAAGGCAATGGAGGAAGGTGCATGTCCGGCACCTCGATAGTCACGTTCGCTAAGTAGATGCACGAGTCGGAATCATCATCAGGCAAGGTAGTCCGAAACTCGGTCATATTGCCTGGCAACGGAAACGTCATCGCGTAAGGAAACGAAGAGTTGATGTCGTACATCAAGAAGTCCTCGGCATTCCTCGACAACACCTCAACCCGACTGGCAAAGTATGACTGCTGGCAGATCTCATTCAAGCGCTCGGACGTGAAGATATCGCGCTTGAGAAACTTTCGCCGAAAGAGCGTCATGGCCGTAGAAGCTATAGTCTGCTGCAATTGCCCCCCAAGCTCGACGATCTCCTCCTCGAACTGAGCTATCGCCTTCCAGAGAATCTCACAGTCGATCTTGTTGTAATCAATCAATATCGCCTGAGGCACCTCTGCATAAAAGATAGTCTTTTCACTCTGGCTCAACGTATCGAAGTCGGTTATCGAACGACCAAACCTCTCTGTCATCCACGCCTTCGCCTCGGGCGAATCGCCCTTCCTGATGCCGATAGCCTTCCCGATGTTCGCGAGCTTGTCGCGCAAAAGCCAGTACGAATCGCAAAAATGCCAAGCATTCTTGCCCTTGATAACATGGACAATGATAGCGGAGGAGCCCGAGAAAGAAGCTTTGATCTTCCAGGATCCGCTGTCTGTCTCGACAGTCTTCCGCTTACCATCCGGAGAATAGATCGTCCTGCTCCTCTCGCCCAAAATGGCATTCGAGGATGCCTGACTTTTGATTTCAGTCAAAAGATCGTCCAACACGAACTGCATATCGGCCAAACCACCCGCATGAGCAAAGAACCAATTACCACGATGCTCCCGCACCAGGAGAAAGGTCACCAAATCCTTGATCGACTCGAAGTGCTTGTATCGCTCGACAATCTCGACTTCAGAATCACTGTCCTCACTATCCATGTCGGTAGCCATCTGGTCATAATAACCAGCCATTCGTAGACGAAGAGCCGAAGTCGTGCGCTTTGTTACTGGCAATGGAATGCGCAAAGGCGCGTGTATGCCTTGAATCTCGATAACGGTGTTCACCAAGGGAGGCAATGCCTCCCCTGGCACCCATTCGAGATCGAAGACCCCGAATCGACGCAACTTGCGGTCGGTAGTTATCGGATTAAATACCGGCAACCTAATATCCTAATTGCCAGACTTGCCCTTATCTCCTTTGAAACCATCAGGATGTTCGTCGAGGGAACGAAAACGTTCATACAGCTTGAGAACGGCCTGACGATACAAATCCCTTTCGGCCGAAGATTCCCATGGAGCCGTACACGAAGTACCAGTAATATCCTGTCTCAATAAGAAGGCCAATCGCTCCGTTCGACACTTCATTGATCTTTTCCCTTCTGTACCAACTGGAAACGCCGCTCAGCCTCAGCAAGCAAAGCCGCCATCGCAGCCTCGGTTTGTGGAAGCGGCCTCGGTCCTCCCAAATCTCGCATGGTTGACACCAACGTGTAACCATAAGCCTCGCGAAATCTAGCCTCAGCCTCCAAGGCAATCTTCGACATGTGCATCATCCCAAAGAATTTCCAAATCCCGGACTGTGCCCGCCATGGAAGAGGAGGCATGTTGTTGAACATGTCGTTCAACATCGCACACCAAAGCCCCACCGATCCGACTAGACCTCCAATAGCAAACGCTATCAACTGCTGAAATGTCGCGCTCAAATCAAGCAGGTCAGACATGATGAGATCTCCTGTGCGCTAACTGCGAGACTGCTCTTTCAATTCGTTCAAGGTGAATAAGTTGCGTCGCCACATCACCCCCTGAAGGAAACCCAACCAGCGCATGGCCTTGTCTACTGTTCCGGCCTCCATGAGCCTTGGAATCTCGACACACATGAACTTGTAGTGTGCCACCCGCGTCGCACTCTTCAACTCGTGGGCCAACGCAAACGAAGACTCTTCATCGAACTGCTTCGGAACAATCGCCGGACATAACTCGTCCAGCTTAGCTCTGTAAGACACCAGCAACTGGCTTACTTTCTCCGGTGTCATTACCATGGATCTAGCCTCCCCTATGCCTTCTTTCCATGCATGAACGGTCTGCCAGCATTGTACTTCGACTTCTTCAAGATCGCGTCCCCCAAATCCACTCCAAGCACCACCGCACAGTCCATAGCCCGGATCACCAGATCTGCAAGCTCCTCCTCGGCACAGGTCAGCTCACATCCCTCCTTGTCACAAGGAACATCGAGCTTCCCCTTGCGAGCCGCCTCCCACAGCTCCGACACTTCCCCATGCATATTCGAGCAAAACTTCGACACCCTATCCACCGTCGCCTTCTTTCCACTCCCCGGAAGAGGCGAATCCGAATGGAACCCATGCTCGGCCGCAATCACGTACATCTCTCTAGCAACAATATTGATGATCGAAACATCGGTGTCCTTCATGTATCCGTCTTTCTTGCCCCTCGATAAGGAGCACTGTAATCGGTCAGCTGCCGAACAAGAACCTTCCCCTCGCCAGCCGCCAATGTGGAGGCTACTTCTTTACCATTCGCCGAAACTGCCCAATAAGTTTGAATCTCGTGCTTACTCACATCAAACCCAACCTTTGTCGTAGCCTTGTGAACGGCAACGCGACTCCGAGCCAGGACAATGACACGCAGCTGCTTAGACCCATACCTAGATTGAACGGTGCCACCGTAAGTCTTCAGCATGCTACTGCTTGCCTTTCTCACCTATGTAATGACCCGGACGTATCCCGCCCCGCTCCGGACTCCAATCGGGACCCCACATGAAACGAATGAGAACCGCCGTTGGTGGAAGCCCCCGCTTCACAGCAAGAGCTTCCATCATCCCACGAAGCCCTTGACGGTCATCCGTCAAGCAAAGTTGCAACGGGGTTGCATGATCGGCTCGCGTTGGATAGGTCCCAATCTGAAATAGACCCTTGTTCTTCTTATACAAATCTGCCAACTCGCTCATCTCAGCCTCATTCTGCGGTCCAAACCGAACAGCCACCGAAAACCAGAAACTCCCACCCATCGGTGGATGTCCGTCGAAAACCCTGAAAGTCAAAAATGCACTACTGAGAGTAGCCGTCAACTCAGCTAACCCGGCCTGATCTCTCCACTCAGGTGGCAGGTTGGCAATACGCAACTCCCCGTCCACCGTACCGTCGGCATTGATAAACGACTGAATTCCCATACTGAGCCCCGACTCCAACGTTGCAATCGTCTCCATCAATGTAATCAATCGCTTCTGGATCTCGACCTCGGCAGCCTTCGACCGCTGATCTATAGGTGGTAACTTTGGATGCTTTTTCGGCTTCTTCTTTCGTACCGGCCTGACTGGCTTCTTGGGCCGCACCGCCACCTTCTTCGGTGGCTTCGCTGGCTTCTTTCGGATCGGTTTCCTTGGAGCTACCTTCGCTGGCTTCTTCGGAACTACCTTCGCTGGCTTCTTCGGAGCTGCCTTCGCTGGCTTCTTCGGAACTACCTTCGCTGGCTTCTTCGGAGCTACCTTCGCTGACTTCTTCGGAACTACCTTCGCTGGCTTCTTCGGAGATACCTTCGCTGGCCCCCTCGGAACCGCCTTCGTTGGCTTCTTAGGAACTGCCTTCGCTGGCTTCTTAGGAGCAACCTTCGCTGGCTTCTTCGGGACGACCTTCGCTGGCTTCTTCGGAACCGCCTTCGCTGGCTTCTTAGGAGCAGCCTTCGCTGGCTTCTTGGTGACACCCTTCTTCGCCTGGCGTTTCTCGGCCCGAACAACCTCGTCGATAGAACTTTCCAGAGACGAATCGCCTATGAACCGACCAAAGGCATCTCGCTTCGGCCTGGAAGTCGTTTTTCTCGACTTGCGCGTCTTCGTCAGGAAACGTCCGAACTTATCTCGCTTGATAGCCTTCACGTTTCCTCTGTGGATTTGGTTGCTTCTGTGACCACCTCGACGCCACCGCACAGATTACCATCAACAAGCATCCTATTCGCCTCCAGATTCATCTGAATTTTCTTTGGCATCGCTCATAAGCACCTCGCGAAGGATCTCCTTCGCAGCGGACATGACGGCCGAAGAAGGCTTCGAGAAAATCGGATTCACATGACCAGTCGTCCCTGGTGTCTTCGACGAGTCGAACGTCTTCTTACGCCTCACCTTGAACCGACGAAACTTCGGCGACGGTCCCGTCTGAAGAAAGTAGGCCATCCCCGGCTGAAGTCGAGGTATCTGATTGAGACACTCTGTCCGCTGAGCGTCTGGGACATGCCTGAGCCAACTCTCGACCGCCAACAAATCACGAGGCTCGACCATGTTGAGCAACCACAACGAGTCGATCTGAGAAAGCACATTCTTGGCAATAACCGCCGACCGCTGCGTAATCATCGTAACGCCAATACCCTTACTGCGACCACGCCTCACAAGACGGTCGATAGCATCGAGACATCGCTTCTGATGCCTACTAGAACTGTTGAGCATTTGCGGGGCAAACTCGTCGGCCTCATCGATAATGATGTGAATTGGAGATCTCTCGGCTGTCGTAAACAGCTTCTCGACGAAATCAGCCACAAACTCATGCTGCTCAGCCGGAGCCAACGACGACAAATCGATCACCATCGGATAAGGTCGAATCGAGTTCACCACCATCGCAGCCTTCGCGCCATCCTTAGCTGCAATAGGCAAATCACCATGCCTGCCACCCAGAGCCAGTATATTGAAAGGCGATGGCTGCCCGTCCGCCATAGACCTCAAACCAAACCATACCCCTGTTGGATCCAACACCACCACCGGAATGGAAATGCTATCCGACAACATGAACTCCTCGGCTATAACCATACCTAAGTAGGTCTTACCAGAGTTCTTCTTGGCCAAAATCGCCGCCGTCATAGTCGCACTGTTCGCAGGCGACAATGTGAGAGCCTCAGGAGGATCTGAAAGTACCATCCCTTCCTTCGACACTGATCGTACCGCCTCTACACCCGGAGCTACCCCCTCATCCACCGTTGGGTCAAAATCGTCCCCTTCCGCATCAACATCAAGATCTGACTGTTGCTCGTCTGGCGCAGCTTCCATCACCGTAGCGTCCAAACCCGCTATCAATTCCACCAAAGCTTGTCGAACTTCAGTATCTCGCCGAAATCTGATCCGAAAGTGATTGTCGACTCTGTCGAACGCATAGTTAAGAGCCAGCAACTCACGCAACCCGGCTACCCATCCCCCATGAGGCAACAATGCCTCCATCTCGGTGGCCGCATGAAAACGACGATCTCGAAACAGATCGAGCAAGCGATCTCGTGCCAGCTTAGGACCCTGCGGACGTGGCGCATGAGTAACCGCTGGATCGCTGGGATAAATCGGTGTAACAGTGCGCACGGGCCTTGGTGGAGCTTCTTCTCGCTCCTCCATAGGAACCTGCGGACCAGGATACACCCCTCGGGACGGAAATCGACCTCGTAACATGAAAACCCTCCCCCGCAAAGGGCTTGATTACTTGTTCGGCTCTGAAGATGAGATATCGTCTACAATTCCGCTTTCCCCACGCTCATCTTCCGGAATCTCCAACTTTTGCAGTGCATAGGTGCCATCGGTCCTCACAATGACAATCACGTGTGGATAGCGACGAGCGTGTCCCGTCAATCCCGCCATGAATTCCCCTTGCCGCGTATCTCCCGAACGCGAGTAGGCTTCCAAAGACTGCAACAACTCAACACGATCAAACATGAATTCCGAGCCATCCGCTCTCCAATAATGATACATACCCAGATGCGGACAGTACGCAATAGCGGTTGCAGCATGCTCAGCATCCGTTACACCGCCAGCAACCAATTCTGACTTCTCGTTCTCGGCCATGAGAAATCTCCTGAAACATGACAATTCAATAAATGTAGACCCAGCGAGAAACTCAGGACAGGCTCACCACCCACCTGAGCTTCCCGCCAGATACTACTGTGATGCGATCTTCAACGACGACGACGAGCAGCTGCTTTTGCCTCTACGAGCGAATCACTTTCAGCATTCATGGAAGTGTTGGCCTCAAGCAGTAGCATCGACAACTGACGTATTACCTTCGCGGTTTTGTCCCGCCATTCTGGAGTTTGCCGCTCGTCCTTGACGACCGCTGCCTCAAGACGAAGCAGGTGTCCTGCATCGTCTCTATAGCTCACACGGATCGCAACCGGGCGTGGCATGGCGACTACGAATTACGCTGCGTCCGTCGCATCAGTCGAGCCGTCGAAATCCGGCTCATCATCCTTGGCCTTGGGAGCCACAGTCATGTTCGTGAAGACCTCGAAGTTGTGCATCGTCCGGCCTCCCGTGAGCTTGATCTTGTCGCCTGCGACAACACCATAGATCTCGAACGTCGCACCTTGCATGATCTGGGGAATGTAGTCTTCCAGATCCTTTGTCTTCGGTCCATAGTTCAGGTTGACGTACTCGCCAGCCTTCGCCATCGTGATCTGAGCTTCCTCGCCACGACCCATGCGAACTTCGCAATCCGCCGACAGACGAATCTGGAAGAACTTGGACTGACCCTTCGGGTTCTGTTCATCCTTGCGCTGGTACATACCCTCCAGGACACCCTGAAGGATGTTTCCAACCTTCTTCATGTTGAACCAACCAGCGTTGGCAACCGAACCAACACGACGGAAGCCCTCGGGGGCACGAACCGTGGTCTGAGCAGGAACAGTAGACTTCGATGCCATGCGTATCTCCTCTGACAGTGGGTTATTCGGGAGCGTGCATCGCACCCTGCGACCACCACCCCATTCGGAACTCGCGCAACGTAATCCGCGCTCAAACAGGACGCAAGAAAAAAATATGACCCTCCTACATTTCCTGTTCACTTGCCCCTGAAACCCCCCGCGTGCTAGGCTGCCGCCATCATGGGCACACCTCGAAATGTCTCCCACCCGGTGGTGAAAACATACATCGTCCCCACCCAATCACCGACGGGAAATTCCATCCACGTGCGTGTTTACGCTCCTCGGTTCGCTCTCGACAAGCGCGGCTCCGGCAAGACTCTGACTGCCGCCGTCAAACACGCCCTTCATGGTATCCCCAAGGCCAGCCGCAAAAAAGTTTCGAGCAGCCATTGACGAAAATCGAAACTACACCCTCATGCCAAAACCCAACAGTCCATGAAAATCACCTTCTGGAAAGGCGTATTCGTCGCCGACGCCACGCCCGAAGAACATGGCAAACTGAAACGAGGCGGATTCGTCCAACACGAACCCACCCTGTGTGAAGATCCCGCAAGGTGCAAAGCCTGCCGAGCTAAGATAGGGCGCCGTTACTGGTCCGCACGTGTAGAAGACGCCACTCGCCTTCGCTCCTACTGTAACAACCGCGCACTCTCTATCATGAAGGAACATCTCAGTCGCCTGGAAAAATCCAGAGCACTTTCTTCCAACATTCACATTCCAGCCCCACCAGGACTCGAATATCTACCCTACCAGAAGGCTGGAATTGCCTACTGTCTTCAGCGCAAAGACACATTGATTGGAGACGAAGCCGGACTTGGCAAAACGGTGGAGGCCCTCGGTTTTGTCAACTACATCAGAGCCAAAAACGTCTTGGTTGTGGCCCCAGCCACACTGGCATTCAACTGGAAACTAGAAGCTGAAAAATGGCTAGTCGACCCCTACACCATCTTCATTCCGGAAAATGGAAATGACACTATCCCCGAAGTAGGACCCAACGGCAGACTGTTCGTCATTACCAACTACGAAAAGATCGTCCCTGGCATCCGGTACCCAATTTGTCCGCGCTGCAACGGTGTAGAAATGCCGGGATACCAGTGCTCCGAATGCAATGGCAAGGGCAAAATCAAAAACAACCACTTCGAGTCGGCGTTCCTCAAGGGATTGAAACGCGTCTGGGATGTTTCAATCTTCGATGAAGCTCACGCCCTCAAAAACCCGGATTCCAAGCGCTCCAAGGCAGTTCTTGGCGAATTCGGACTATTCAATCGCTCCCACCGGACACTATCGCTGTCCGGCACACCTATCGAAAACTACCCCAAGGAGATCTGGGCACTCGCCGCCACCATCGCACCTGCCAAGTTCGGCGATTGGTGGGACTTCGCGAGACGATACTGCGGACTTCATACAGAAGCACACGGTGATCGCACCGTGACCGTCACCACAGGCCACTCCCACCTACCCGAACTGCAACAACGCCTCCGCGCCACCTTTATGGTCCGAAGACTCAAACACGACGTGCTCAAGGAGCTTCCACCCAAACGACGACAACTTGTCGTACTCGGCGACAAAGAGATCGACTGGAGCACCCACCCCGAATTCCGTCGATGGAAAGCCCTCTACGAACGCGACTACGAAGCCGCCCTGGCACGCATCGAAGCTGCCAAAACCCTGGAAGAGTACAAGCGCGCCGTCAAAGCCCTTGAAGCCTTCGTAGGCATTGCTTTCACCGAAATGTCTGAATTCCGGCACAAGACAGCACTCGCCAAGCTCCCTCTGTGCCTTCGCTACATCGACGACCTGCTTGCCAACGGACTCGACAACGTCGTCATCTTCGCCCACCACCAGGATGTGCTAGAGAAAATCTACACCCACTATAAGAAAGATGCCGTCCTACTCTACGGCGGCACTCCAATGGAAGAGCGTGGAAAAGCCGTGCAAGAGTTCCAAAACGGCCCCAAACGCGTCTTTGTAGGGGGACTCAAAGCGGCGGGAACTGGTATAACACTGACCAAAGCATCCACCGCCATTTTCATCGAAATCGACTGGGTACCCGCTACTCTCTCCCAGGCCGAAGACCGCCTGTGCCGTATAGGCCAAAAGAAGATGGTCCACGTGATTCACCTGGTGCTGAACAACACCCTCGATGTGAATATGAGCCAAAAAGTCATCAATAAACAGAATGTAATCGACAAGGCCCTGGATCATCTGCCGGAGAGCATACGCATGCAACAGACCTCCTTCCCATTAACTCCGCCTGACAACTTCGAGTAAAAAATCTATGGCAAAAGAAATCGACGATGACAACACGGTTGAACCACCTGCCAATACTTCAAATGAGGAAACGATTGTCAGACAGTCCGGGGAACTAGAAACCATCCAACGGTTCTTGGACAATGCCTTTGCATCGCAGCTTCCACCGACATCTGAAGTCAATGACAACAACGATTCGCCACAAGCCGTAGCCAAAGGAGTTAGCGATCTGGGTGGTCAAGCTCAAGTTCGAGCCCGACAATATATACTGAACACAACTCGCACTCGTATTGATAAGCGCCGCGAAGAACTTCATCGCAAGGCCGAAGTTGCCAAGTATGGACCTCGCGGCGAAACGAACTCGGCCATCATCGTCCAACGCGTCGAATGGATCTCACTCAATCGTATCCTCGACGATCCCAACTTCACCAACACGCGACTCGAAGCCGAAAAAGACGAGATGAACGAACTCTCCGAGAGCATGCGCCACGAAGGTCTCAAGGTACCCATCACAGTCATTGCCATCGACGAAAATGCGAATGAGTTCTACCTCCGAGCCGGATTCCGCCGAACAACCGTCGCGCGCCAACTCGGATGGAAGAAGATTCCCGCCGTCGTTCTGCCTTACAACACCCCTACCATCGAAGAATACTGGACCAACATCATCGAGAATTCGGCTCGGTCCAAACTGCACTCCTATGAGATCGCTTGTGCCGCACGCACCATGCGTGATCGCTTCCACATCACACCCCTCGACTTCGCCATCCGTGCTGGTTACTCGGAATCCTATGTCCACAACCTCCTCCGCTGTCTCGACCGCTTACCCGAAGAAGTCCTCAAAGCCTGGCGAACCAAAGCTCCCATCCCGATAGATCTCTACATCAAGTGGGCCATCATGGAACCCTCCGAAGCCTACAAGATGATGCTTTCCTACGCTGGCCGCAACCCCCAAGTCGTCGGAGATTGGCAACCATCCACCAAACGACAACGTCCACTTCTCGTCAAACTAGCATCCGCGCGTGGCCTCCAGCGCATGCAGCGAGTCCGATTCGCTGTCGAAGTGTCACAACACCTCGACCCTGCCACTCGCACCCTCTGTCTTCGACTCGTCGACTTCTGCTCTGGGGCTCGCGAAGACTTGCCCGGTATCTACGACCCAAAAAAGAAACAGCGACAGTACAAAGATCGCCGAACGAAAGCTCTCCCCGACCCGGAAATCGGCGAAATGCCTCCACCTCCAAGATTCGATTCAGAGGACAACGGCAACCAGGATGAGCAATGATCTGCCTCGTGCCGAGCCCGAACTGCGCAGCTCATCTCTTACGAGTTCACCACGACTGACGCTCTTAATACTGGGCGTATACGGTCTTGCGACCGTGATTCCCCGCCTGACCTGTGTCTTTCGACTAACCGGAGAGAATCCTCTCCTAAGCGGGTATCTATGTAACAAAGACCTCCTACCCCCTTCTTTTCCTGGGGTCAAGAAGAAAAAACAATAGTATTGAAAATGATGCAAACCTATGCAAATGTGTACACATCTTGCCCCGCGCATCCCAAAAAGTGCTCCTACAAACCCATGTCGACGCCTCGGTAGGAAAACGATTCGACGCCATAGCGAGAGCCAACGGCCACAAACGCGCCTCCTACCTCCGCTTTGTCGTCGAGATGTTCGTGATGGGCCGACAGCCCAAGCCTACCCGTATTCCAAAACCCACTGTTCCCACAGAGGCAAAAACATGACCCGAAAAGACGCAGCCGAAAAGGTCGCCAAGCTCATGAAACTGGCCAACGGCTCCAGCAATGCCAACGAGGCAGCCACGGCCAAAGCCCAGGCCGAGAAACTCGTCGCCGAACATGGGCTCACCGACAACGATCTCTTGTCCGGGGAGATGGCTGCTGCTTTCGATGACCTCGTGGACAGCGTCCAAAAAGTGGTCGCCAGCCACCCAGCCCTACCACCCGGCCTGTTCAACAGCTCGGCCATCGTCACCGACATCCTCCACAAGATCAAAAACCTCGGCAACACCGACAAGGCCACCCGCCTCAAGCAGATCACCACCATCGTAAGAACCGCCTCGTTCATCGCAGGCGACAAACCCATCGTTGCCGAAATCAAGGCCGTACTCGACAGTACCCTCAAAAACCACGGCCTTTCCATCTGACCTTTTCCTTCACCCCAACCCACACAAGACGGAGCCTTAGATAATGAGCGATACCAAAGCCGAAAACGACGCGCAATCCTCCGACATGACGAAAAAAGACATCGCCTTCCATATCTGCACCAAATGGGACGGCCTTCTCAAACCAACCTGGCCCCGCAAGCTCCTCATCGACTACGGCACAGCCATCAAGGACAAGATCTCCCTGTCCAAAATGGATCCTGAACGACTCGACACTCTCCTACCCTACCTGTCCATTGTCGCCGAGTATCTAGGCAAACACGTGGCTGAGAAATTCTACTCCGAATTCATCGCCTTCTTGAAGACCGTCGGAGTCAGCCAGGAGATCATGTCCGAAGCTGAAAAGCTTAAACCTGGAACTCTCAGTCGAGAGGAAATCGCCTACTACATCCGAACTATGTGGGACGCAGACCTCAAACCGGATTGGAAAACGGACGACCTCATCGACCTCGGCATGGCTGTCTTCACCAAGACGACCCTCGCCAAGATCGATCAGAAAAAGCTCGGCAAACTCTTGCCCTGCCTGTCCATCGCGGCCGAAACGTTCGGCCAACAGGTCGCCACCAAATTCGCCACCAAATTCGCCCCCATCTTAAAGATGATCCCACCGGCCGAACCCACTCAAACTGTCGGCGAACCTAATCCAGCTCCAACTCAAGCTCCAACCCCACCACAGGAACCAACTCAGGAACCCGCGCCAGTAATCGAGCAAGGACCTGACGCGACGCGGACGCCTGCCGAGTCGTCTGTCTCCCAGCAATCCGTTGCCACGGAACCACCCTCCGAACAACCGGCCGTGGAACCCCAAGGAGAAAACAATGGCTGATAGCGATCTGATCATCAAGCTCGATACCGACGCCTACAAACAAGATCCCCACGCTCCTGTCCGGGGAGGTGGAACCCGTGTCGTCTATGCTATCCCCACGGGCCTGGGAATTCTGCCCATGATCTGGCTTTCACACACCATCTCAAAAAACGATGAAGGAGTACCAGTGTACGCTTGCCTCCTGCTGGCCAGCAAGGATCCTCCACAAACAATCCAGGGCGAGATTTCTGTCGAAGCCGTTCGCTCAGCCAACATACCGACCACTGTCGTGGAGTGGTAGTTGTCGACTGCCAAGGAACAATTCACTTGCAGCCATCAAGGATGCACAACGAAACTCCCTAGCAGCTATCGAGGCTCCGAAATTCCACCCGACTGGACCGTCGGTAGAATCGAAGAACACCGAAACGCATCCATCTCTCTATACTACATCTACCTTTGTCCGCTCCACACCCTCGCAAGCATGGAGCGCCAACCATCCCTCCCATTCGTCATTCCATAGGTCTGGAGCACACCCCATGAAAATCTCGTCCCTATTCGACCTCATCACCGATGCCAACGATGTAATCGACCTCATGCTTGATCGCGTCGAAACACCCGAGCAGTTCGTATCCAGATTGGATCGACTCAAGCGTCAAGGAGCCGAAGAACTCCGAGTCTGCCTCATGGGGCTTCGCGCCTCCGTCACCGCCGCCCTCGACGACCAGCTCGAAATGAATGCGGCCTTGGACGAGCCCACCGACGACGATTCGGATCTTACCGATCTGGAAGCTCAGTTCGCCGATTTGGAAACCGAAAATCAAATTTCTGCTGCAAGTCCTCCAGCAGAAGATACAAAAAAAGATGACCCAACCCCCAAATAATCTGCTAGTCTTAACGCATCCTCATGTAAAGGAGGATGCCAATGTCGCCAGCACTAGCGTACCGCGAACGAGATCTGGAAGAAGATCTGAGCCCGGTTCAAGGGTTGACGACGGAGTGTGCCCACTGCGACCCAGACAACCCTCTGGCCGTGCCTCGCGAAAAATGCCCCGAATGCAAGGGCTCAGGCCGAGCCCTCATCGCCTTGGCAACCATCGTCGAGCAGATCAAAGAATCGCGCCTCGAACTCCTGATCGGCCCCAAAAAGATGGACAAAGGCGCGCTCGACGACGACGACTATATCGATCCGGACGACTGCGTCTAAGGAGTGCCTAACATGCCTGGTGGTCGACCACCTGGCCCTCACCCTTCCAAGGAATATACCGGCGAGGAAATAGCCGTAGCTCGACTCCAAGGAGAAAGTACCGGCCGAATGCTCGGTCGCATCTCCGAACGCACGGCCATCGTGAATTGGCTGAAATGGCAATCCGGCACACCCGAGAAGCTTGCTATCCGCATCTCCAAGGGCGAACACTGTCGATCACCACGCGACGAGTAAAACCCTCCCCAAAAGCAAAACCATGAGCAAGAAGCGACAACGGGCAATAGCCAAAAGACTTATGCGAAAACCCGCTAGGGAGCGCCAAAAAGCTCGGGCTCGCCGTGAATACAATCGCGCTGTTCGAGTGGGACGCCACTACGACAACATTTCCGATCTCGTGGCTCCCCTAGCTCTCTCACTCCTCGCCTCCCGCCGCGCCATCCACCACCCCCGCAAACCCTAAAACTCGTCATGGTCCAACACGACAGCTACGCCACCAAATACATTCCTCTCTACAGAGCCAGCCCAAACACTACTTGCTACGACGGCAACCAGCCGCCCGACATCGAAGCCCTGCGCACCTTGATCGAACGTCACTGCGACTACGTGGACAACGTAGAGGTTGTCATTGAGCTAGCCAAACTCAATCGACATGGACTCAAGGTGTTCCAGCGCGAACGTCACAACGGCAAGTCGGAGGTTGCAGCTCTCGTCTGCGCCGTCTGGAGCCTCCAGAAAACTCATCCTGTCCGAAGATTCCCCTCGCCCGTTCAACCCACCACACAGCGAAGGCACATCCATGGCCGAAAGAAAAAAACTCCCCAAAGAGCGATCTGGCACCACCTACGAAATCAAAATCCCCCGACCAGGACATCGCAACGGCGACCTGGAAATGTGGGTCACCATCAATCTCTTCCCCGACACCGGCCGCCCCGGCGAGATCTTCATCAAGAGTGACCGTTCCGGCTCTATGGCCTCGGGGGCTCTCGACGCTGTCGCCATGAGCCTCTCCATCGCCTGGCAATACGGCGTACCCTTCGAGCAATCCATGTCGAAGTTCGTCAACATGCGGTTCGAGCCAGAAGGCATGACTGGGAATCCCGATTTTCCCATCGTCACCAGCCCCCTTGACTACATCGCCCGTCTTGCCCTCGCTCGCCACGGCCTCCGCGACAACATGCCTGAGATCGCACCCCCACCTACCACCACCCTACCCATCGCCGAATCACCACTGGCCGATATTGCCCCGTCCACCCCGCCTGCTGTCCAAAGTTCACACCCTGAAATTCAAGAATCCACCAAGAAGAAGACAAACAATGGCTGATGAGTCGAGAGTCCTCGACCCGCGCCCCGAAGCAAACAAGCTGCTCACCAACATCAAGTCCCATCGACTCGAACTTCAAGCACTGCAAGATAGATGTCGCGACACCGGAGATGATGGCATCTATCGCTTCTACCACACCTCGTTCAAGGTCTACTGGAGACTCCAACCTCTGACGCTCAAGCTGGTAGAGCAATTCCGAACGCTGTCGCCAAGCGAAGACAAGACACTCAACAATCTGTTCGAGGAAATCATCGCCAACGGCACTGGTCACAACTTCAAGCTGTCCCACAATGAAGCCTGGGCCGCGCACACCAGACCTATCGTGGAAGCCTTCATGCACGCTCGCTGGTTCCTCGACCAACTTGTCATTGCTTGCAACCTCGAATATCCACCCGCACTTTTGCCCGAAGGCTGGGCCGCCATCTTGTATCTCTACAACCTCCGATAACGGCCGCGACGCCAAAGGAAAAAACCACAAGCACCTACACCCACAACCCCGCGTTTTTGTTTGGGAAAACGACGGCTTACAAAAAGTGCTTTTTACCACTTGATTCATGCTTATCCGGTTGACAACCACCACGACATCGGTTAGTCTTTGACTATGGAAACACGGATGGGCATGGTTTTCGACAAGGTTCGCTACCACAACTTCTTGACCGCCGCCGAGGGGCTCTCAGCGCGGCAGACAGGCAAGGTCATGACTCGATACGGGACCAGCGGCGTCAATTGGGTGGGCGTTGGAAAGCGCGAGATGGCCGAGGCGTATTCATACGGCGTTGGCTTTGAGCGGCAGATTTCTGAGGGCGTTATCTCTAAGTTGCATGCCGAACCTAGGCGGATGCCACATCGGATTACTTGCGATGGCTCAGGTGTGCGTAAACCGCTCTCCGGAGCCGAAGCACGCAGGCGCGAAACACGCTGCACCCACTGTGATCGGTTCCTAAAAGTGCGTCCTGTACTCGTGGACAGTTGGCCCGTCGCCACGCTTCCTCGGCACAAGGAGGAATAGCCATGAAAGCCAGCATATCCAACCTAATATCCACTCAAAGGCAACCTAGTGCTTTTATTTGGTATTCGGCCACAGCCACTATCGGAAGCCGCGACTACTCCGTTAAAGCAGTGCGCTTTGGTGGAGTGCTATCGCTGATATCCTGCAAATCGTTCGACAGTGGCCGCGAAGCCAACGTAAGAGGGGCAACCAAGACAACAATTGAGCAGGAAATGGTGCGCGCCACGGGATCAGAGATGACAGGGCTGGAATTTGCTGATCGGAACCCGATCACATCTGAGGATCTGTGAAAAACCTTCCTTTCCCCAAGAGTCTCCTAGAGTTCCAGAAGCTCTTTCCAGATGATGCGGCATGCGCCAAGTACCTGGAATCAGTGCGCTGGCCTGACGGCTTCGTGTGCCCGTCTTGCGAGCACGCGGCAGATCCTTTCCGCTTCACGGCCAAGCCTCAAGTGCTGCGCTGCCGGGCCTGCCGCAAGGACACCTATCTCATGCGCGGCACCATCATGCAGGACAGCCACACATCGCTGTTGACGTGGTTCTGGGGTGCCTACCTTGTGGCGAGTCTCACGCCTGGCATGTCGGCGGTCCAGTTTCAACGCCAGCTCGGCATCGGTCGGTACGAGACGGCTTTTCAGATTCTCCATAAGTTGCGCTCGGGTATGGTCCGAGCCGACGCTGACCAAATTGGCGGCGTCAACACGGTGGAGCTGGACGAGGTTTGGATCGGTGGCAAGACCCGAGGCGAGGGCAAGGGAACCCATCACAAAACGCTCGTGGTGGGCTGCGTGGAGGTTTGCCATCGCAAGGGGCCGAAGCCCAGCGAGAACCCATTCGGAGAGCAGAGCAAGGCCGTGCCTCGTCGTGGTGGCAAGTATGCCGGTAGGGTGCGCTTGGCCGTAGTGCAAGATCGCACGGCCAAGTCGCTGGTTAGCTTCGCCCGCTCTGCCATTGCGCCGGGCTCGGATGTCATCACAGACGACTGCCCGAGCTATGCCAGCCTCAAGAAGTATGATTTCAAGCACCAGGCTTTCGCGGAGAACGAGGAGAAGATGCCACTGATTCACCTGGTCTTCTCAAACCTCAAGGCGTGGCTCCTAGGAATTCACCACGGAGTGAGCCCGCAGCACCTACAAGCCTACTTGAACGAGTTCACGTTTCGGTTCAACCGGCGCTTCTACCCGTTCAATAGCTTTCGCTCAATTCTCGGCATCGGCTCAAATACCGAAAGCCTCACTTACGCCGAATTGTACGACGCGGATTGTAAACACCCTAGTTTCACGGATGTAGCCTTTGTTGGAGAATCTTAGTGGGCGTCAAACGGATAGGCATGGTTGCTTCCATAGCTGTACCAGCTTTCAGTAGGTTCACTCAGCATCGAACCTATGGAAGTACTGAGTGCATATGTAAATGATCAAGACGGATGGTACTGACTACCACTTCAATCCGACACCTAATTCCTCTTGCCCTATCTGTGGGGTACCAGGAGGAATAGTATTTCCGCACAAGAGGCATGAACAGAACGGTTGGGTGGCTCTATTCGGTGGGACTACTTGGGGCATAAACGTAGAGGTGTGGATTCCTGCGATAGACCAAACAGAACTTCAAAGATTGTTGTCGTAACAGTGCGTAAGCGCTGTGAAAAATCGAGAAGAGCCGGGTATAAGGTAAGCACGTT
>Ga0187857_10001643_pt1 | contig 22157 bp, 20 predicted proteins | sample June2016WEW_8_10_FD_132984 | JGI IMG/M metagenome (GOLD analysis project Ga0187857, IMG submission 132984) | Peatland microbial communities from SPRUCE experiment site at the Marcell Experimental Forest, Minnesota, USA - June2016WEW_8_100 | ecosystem: Environmental > Terrestrial > Soil >... | reverse complement strand
GCTCCGCCGTCGCCTCGTCCAGCGATACGACGACGATGTCATCGCCGCGCAGCGCCACCATCTGACCGAAGACGCCGTTGTGCGCGAGCTCTGCCGCTTTCAGGCCGAAACGCGTCGCGAGGACGCGGTCACGCGGCGTGGGGGTACCTCCACGCTGGATGTGGCCTAGCACGACCACTCGCGCCTCGAACCCCGTGCGCCGCTCGATCTCCCGCGCCAGCTCTTCGCCCACACCGCCGAGGAGGACATGGCCGAAGTGGTCGGTCGTGGGCGCATCGTGGCCCACCAGCTGACTCTCACCGCTCTCGTATGAGAGCTCGTAGCCTTCGCTGACGACGATCATCGAGGAGGCCCTGCCGCGTGCGTGACCTCGGCGCAGCTCTTCGCAGACTGCCTCGACGGTCATCCGCTGCTCGGGGATCAGGACCAGGTCGGCGCCGCCTGCAATGCCGCTCATCAGCGCGATCCAACCGGCGTGACGGCCCATCACCTCGACGACCATGACTCGGTGGCGTGACTCGGCCGGCGTGCGCAGACGGTCTATCGCTTCGGTCGCGGTGCTCACCGCCGTGTCGAAGCCGAAGGTGTAATCGGTGCCGGAGAGGTCGTTGTCGATCGTCTTCGGCACGCCGACGATCGGGAACCCGTGCTCACGGTAGAGCCTTGCGGCCACACCGAGCGTGTCCTCGCCGCCAATGGCGATGAGCGCGTCCAGCTCGCGCTCGTGTGCGTTCTGAAGCAGCTTCTCCACGCCGCCCTCGATCTTGTAGGGATTTGTCCGGCTCGTGCCGATGATCGTGCCCCCGCGCTGGAGAATCTCGGAGACCTGGGCCGGACCGAGGTCGCAGAAGAGCCCGTCGACGAGTCCGCGCCAGCCGTCCAACACGCCGAGGCAATCCCAACCGGCGACGTCGGAGGCTCGTACGACCGCACGGATGACCGCATTCAGGCCGGGACAGTCGCCACCACCCGTCAGGATCCCGACCCTCTTCGGCATGGTGTCCTCCTCAGATCGTGCTTCCCGGCGGTTCGCCTCTGCAGCCACGCCGAGATCGTCGGCGGTTCCGCCAGGCACAACTGACAAGAGTAGTTGTCTCGTTCGAGGCCATGGCGAGGCGGGTGGCCCATTGCCCACACGCCGAAGATCGGGCGACTCGACGCCGGGACCGAGTTGTGTCGGGCACTGCAAACGTCTTCCATGGGTGTTGTGCACGTCATCGTCGGGGGTGTCCTTCCCGTCCTACAGCTCAATTGATCGGCAGCGCGATCTGTCTCAGCTGAGGTTGACACGAAGACCTACAAGCTGGGCCGCGTCAGCGGCGTCGATGCCGATGGTTATGAGCACGTCGGCTGCCCGGCCGGCCAGCTCACGGACCAACGGAAACCATTTTGGGAGCGCGTCCTTGGCGAAGCAGGCCGCGGCTCGCCGCAGGATCTCGTTCTCCATTTCCAAGCGGCGCTTGTCGCGCCGCAGCAGCACGATCTCCTGCCCTCGGACGTAGTCAGGCCGCCTCGGATCCCGTCGTCGACGTCAGCCGGGTGAATGCAGCGCCGGAGCGTCGACTCGGAGACGTCGAAGGCGGCGGCCACTAGGGATCGCGATCGTCCCCGCCGCGCAACGGCGACCACGTCACGCATGAACTCGTGGGGGAACTTCTTCGGCATGGTGCCATCCTTCCAGTGCGGATGACCCGCGCCATGAGGATGACCTGCCCCTCGTTTCGTTTGCGATTCTGTTGTTGAGTCCAGGCGGTTTGCTGTTGGACGAGGGAGCGTTCGAATTCGATCGGTGAGACGTAGCCGAGTGGCGGCGGCGACATTTCTCAGCCCCGAGGGTGTGCCTGGAGCGGTCCAGGTCCGCACGGAAGCCGGGATGCTGGTTCACCAGCGGGTGACGTTCTCTCGGGTGACGCCAGCGATCTCAACAACTCGGGCGTGCGTGAAGCCGATCGCGAGGGCGTCTGCGGCGAGGGCCTGAGCAGGAGTCAAATCGACCAAGGCCGCCCGAAGTGTGTCGAACCGGGCCGCTTCCAGGACGTCGTCACGGCGCGTGCTTGGCATTTGTATCGCTCCTTCTCGGCGATGATCGGTGACACGGCGCGGGCTGCTCATGGCTCCGCTCCTGGAACAAGGCTTCCCACTGCACCCTCCCAATCCATAGAGGGAGAAGCGCCCGAGTGACCTAGCCGATGGTGACCAGGACTTTCGTCTGCCGCGGCGGGCTGGTCGACCACGCTGCGCAGCTCATCGACCGCTCGAAACGACTCCTCCCGACGGTTCCAATCCGCAGTGGTTGGGGGTGCCCCGATCGGTGACGACGCGCTTTCGCGTAGGATCGGCAGGCAACCCCGCCCGTCCCGGGACATGCCGCCGAGGTGATCCAGGAACGAGCAAACAAGGACCTGTGGTGCAGCCTGGAGTGCACGCTGGCCTGTCAAGCCGGAGGTCGCGGGTTCAAATCCCGTCAGGTCCGCCGAACAGCCACTTCGCCGACCGGTTTTCCCCAACGACCCGCGCTTCGGGCACAATGGACGTGCCGGCGACGGTCGGCATGGTCGGGTAGCTCAGCTGGCAGAGCGCGCGCCTGAAAAGCGCGAGGTCACCGGATCGACGCCGGTCCCGACCACAAAGCTTGGGTCAAGATCTCGTGACCAGGCGATCGGACCCAGTCGACGGCGCCGTGGCTCGGCGCGCCGATGCGGTCGCACCGGGCACGGTAGGTGGAACCGGCGTCGGGTACTCGCCCGTCAGACAGGCCGAGCAGAGTTCGGACCCTGGGACGCCGATGCTCTCGAACAGACCTTCCAGCGAGAGATAAGCGACCGAGTCGGCGCCGAGCTTCGCGGCGATCGACTTCGGATCCGAGAAGGCGGCGAGCAACTCCTCCCGCACCGGAGTGTCGATCCCATAGAAGCAGGGCCAGCGGAAAGGCGGCGACGAGATCCTCAGGTGGATCTCCCGCGCCCCCGTCTCGCGCAGGACCCGCACGATCTGACTCGTCGTCGTGCCGCGCACGATGGAATCGTCGATCACGACGAGCCGCTTGCCCCCGATGCTCTCGCGCAGCGGGTTGAGCTTGCGCCGGACGTCGTCAAAGCGCGCTTCGGGCGTCGGGACAATGAACGTCCGCCCGATGTAGCGGTTCTTCACGAGCCCTTGCCCGAACGGGATTCCGCTGCGGCGGGCGAATCCCTCGGCAGCCGGGACGCCAGAATCCGGGACGCCCATCACGAGGTCGGCTTCGACGGGCGACTCGCTCGCCAGCCGCTCGCCCATCCTGCGACGTGCGGCGTGGACCTCCCAGCCGCAGAGCTCCGCGTCGGGTCGCGCAAAATAGACGAACTCGAACACGCACAGTCTCGGCGCGACGCGCGCCGGTGAGAACGGCCGGAGCGAGCGAACTCCGTCCTGTCCGATGATGACGAGCTCACCGGGTTCGATTTCGCGCACGAAGTCCGCACCCACGGTCGCGAGCGCGGGACTCTCGGAGGCGACGACCCAGCCCTCCCCGTCCGACTCGTCGAGACGGCCGAGGCACAGCGGACGGAAACCGTTGGGATCACGTGCCGCGTAGAGTCGGTCAACGTCGATGAGAGCGAGCGAGTACGCCCCTTCGAGTCGCGGCAACACCGAGCAGAGGGCCTTCTCGAGCCCATCTGGGATCGATCCTCCGTCGCCTTCGGGGAATGCCCGGTCGAGGAGCTCGCCGATGAGGTCGCTGTCCGACGGCGTAAAGCCGGGGAGCATCCCCGCCTCGGATTCCAGTGTTGCGACGTTCGTGAGATTCCCGTTGTGCCCGAGAGCGAAGCCAGCATCGCCGTGCGACCGGTAGACGGGTTGGGCATTGCGCCAGTTGCTCTTACCCATCGTCGAGTAACGAACTTGGCCGAGCCCGAGATGACCCTGCAACGAGTGGAGCGAGCGCGGTGTGAACACCGATGTCACAAGCCCCATGTCCTTCACGACGGTGATCGTCTCGCCATCGCTCACCGCCATGCCGGCCGACTCCTGGCCGCGGTGCTGCAATGAGAACAGCCCGTCGAAGACGAGCGGAGCGACTTCGACCGAAGGCCCGTAGACCCCGAAAACGCCGCAGGCCTCCCTCACTGGTGCCATTGTGCCATCCCGGAGTCGCCACCTCGTCCCCCTGCGTCACGAAACAGGTAGCCACCACTACGGTTCTCGGCGTGGTCGATCTCCACACCCATTCAACGTGTTCGGACGGCAGCGAATCACCCGGACGTGTCGTCGAGCTCGCCGCCGCGACGGGTTGCACGGCGGTGTCGCTCACCGATCACGACGGGTTGTTCGGGATCGGCGAGGCCGCGCAGCGCGCCGACGAGGTCGGGATCCGTTTCGTCCCAGGCTGTGAGGTCTCCGGTACTTGCGACGCCGGGCCGTTGCACCTTCTCTGCTATTTCGCCACCGCTGGCCACAACCCGCTCGCCGACCTGCTCGCACGGCTGCGCGCCGACCGCGAGGTCCGCAATGCAGCAATCGCCCGGCGCTTCGCCGACCTCGGCATCCCTCTTTCCTACGAGGAGGTCCGCTTCGAGGCCGGCGGGCCGGTCGTCGGCAGGCCGCACTTCGCCGCGGCGCTCGTGCACCGTGGGATCGTCAACTCGGTCGACGAGGCATTCGACCGCTTTCTCAAGATGGGCGCTCCCGCCTACGTGCCACGGAGTTCGCCAGCGCCGTCGACGGTGATCGGAAGCGCACGCCGCTCCGGTGCCGTTGTCGTTCTCGCCCACCCCCTCTCGCTCGGGCTTTCCCCGGATCGGCTCGACGGGCTCGTGTCCGCCCTCGCCGCCGCCGGGCTCGCCGGGCTTGAAGCCCACTACGGCCACTACGACCCGGCGACCCGCCAGCATCTCGCCGGTCTCGCGCTGCGCCACGGTCTCGTCGCGACAGGAGGGTCAGACTTCCACGGGGCGTATCGGCCGGATAGCTCCGTCGGCAGCGGCACCGGCGACCTCGCGGTTCCCGACGCCTGCCTCGACGAGCTCACCGAGAGGATCCGCTAGACGGGCGAGGCAGCACCCGGGGGATCCTCGCCGGGAGAGGCGACCCGGACGGTCCAACATCCAGGGGTTCGCGGTTCGCTACGTCGACTTGTCGTAGTCCGATCCGGTCGACATCGGTGGTTCGATGCCCCAGCGGCGCATCCCCTCTTCCATGCGGGCGATGACGGTCCGCAGGACCGCGACGCGGGCGTAGTGCTTGCTCTCCGCCGCGACGAGCTCCCAGGGCGCATAGCTCTTGTCCGTCTTGTCGAGCATGTCCTCGACGGCCAGGACGTATGCGGCGCGCTTCGAGCGGTTCCGCCAGTCCTCCTCGGTCAACTTCCATTTCCGCAAAGGGTCCTCGCGGCGGGCTTCGAAACGGCGCTTCTGCTCGCCGTCGGAGATGTGGAGCCAGAACTTGACGAGCGTCATCCCCTCGTCGACGAGCCCGCGCTCGAAGGCGTTGATCTCGCCATAGGCACGTTCCCACTCGTCCGGTCTCGCGAGCTCCTCCACCCGTTCGACGAGCACCCGCCCGTACCACGACCGGTCGAAGACGCTCAGCTCTCCCCAGCCCGGGAGGCTCGCCCCGAAGCGCCACAGGAAATGGTGCCGCTTCTCCTCGTCCGAGGGGACCCCGAATTCAGCGACGGAGACGTGTCGAGGGTCGATGCGCGCGACCAGCCGTTTGATCGCGCCGCCCTTCCCCGACGCGTCCCATCCTTCGAAGATGACGCACAGCGGGGGACCGAGCTCGCCGCTCCCAAGCAGCCCGCCACACACGAGGCGCAAATGGAGCAGGCGCAACTGCAGCCGTTCGATTCTCTGTTCTGACTTCTCCCGTGTCAGTGAAGCGGAGAGGTCGATCTCATCAAGGCGTCCCATCGCCCTATTAGACCGCGTCCCGACCGCGTCCGCCTGCCCGGCACGACCCGCACGGCGACGTAGGTCGCAAAGCCGAGTCCGACGATGAAAAAGCTCGGCGGGTATGGCTGGTAGTAGGAGATGGCGAGGCCGAGCCAGACGAACGCCACCGCGAGCGCGGACCCGCAGGCGATCGCCGCGCCCGGGCGGCGCGTCAGCCGCTCGGCGATCGCCGCCGGGGTCACGAGCAGGGCGAAGATGAGGAGCACCCCGATCACCTGCACCGCCGCCGAGACGGCGAGGGCGAGGGCGAGCATGAACCCGACCGACAGCAAACGCACGGGAACGCGGCGCGCCTCGGCCACGACCTCGTCGACCGAGGCGAAGAGCAGCGGCCGGTACATGATGGCGATCGCGCCGAGCGCGACCACGCTCGCCGCGACGGTCACCACCACGTCCCAGGATGTGACGCCGGTGATCTGGCCGAAAAGGAGCGCAAACGCTTCGGTCGAATTCCCGCTGTAAAGCGACGAGAACAGGTAGCCGAGAGCGAGCGCGAAGGCGAGCACGATCCCGATGACGGTGTCACGTCCGCGGACCCGCTCGCCGAGAGCCCCCATCACGGCACCGACAGCGAGCGTGAACACGAGCATGCCGACGACCGGGTTGACGCCGATCAGGGCCGCCCCTGCCGCCCCCGGGAAACCCATGTCGGAAAGCGCATGGGCGGCGAAGGCCGTCTGGCGCAGCACGACGAAGTAGCCGACGACCCCGGACACGATCGCGACGACGGTCCCCGCCTCGTAGGCGCTGCGCATGAACTGCCACGAGAGGATCGCGCCGACGTCGCTGAGCGGGTTCGGGCTGAACCCGGCGGCGACGGCGAGGTGCGCGGCGAGGCACGACTTCATGGCGCGGGGCGGCCTGCCGGTTGCTGCGCCACGGACCCGTCATCCGGATGGGGATGGGTCGCTTCGCCTTCGAGACCGACGACGAACCGATGCCCGTGGCGGTCGACGACGACGTCGACCTCGGAGCCGTACAGCCGGGAGAGCGTTGCCGAAGTCACGACCTGCTCGGGCGGGCCGATCTCGACGTGACCGCGCGCCAGATAGAGCACCCGGTCGACGACCGGTAGCAGGGGATTCACGTCGTGCGCGACGAACAGTACGGCGAGCGACCGCTCTCGGGCGATTCGTGCGATCAGCCGGGCGATCACCACCTGGTTCCGGATGTCGAGGCTGGCGAGCGGCTCGTCGAGCAAGAGCAGCCGCGGCTCACCGACGAGAGCCTGGGCGAGCAAGAGACGTTGGCGTTCACCTCCGGAGAGCTCGCCGAGCCGTCGGCCGGCCTGCGCCGACGCCCCGACCGCCTCGATCGCCGCGGCGACACGGGCGCGTGTCGTCCGGCGACCCGGTCCCGGAATCGGCACACCCCAGTGCCCGCCGTCGAGGCCGAAGCCGACGAGGTCGACGCCCCGGATCGCCGCGCCCGTGTCGAGTAGGCGGGACTGCGGTACGTAGCCGATTCCCGGATTGCCCCGCCGGGGCGGCGCGCCGAGCACTGCGATCGTCCCGGCCTGGACCGTGACGAGGCCGAGGATGACCCGGAGGAGCGTCGACTTCCCGGCGCCGTTCGGGCCGAGCACGGCCACGAACTCGCCGGCGCGCACCTCGAAGTTCGCCCCCGCCCAGACCGGCGTCGGTCCGTATCCCGCGGCGAGGCCGATCGCGCGCACGATCGAATCTGGCGAACCTCGCGCCCCGGGCTCAAGCGGCGCCAAGGGATCGCCTTTCCCAGGGGGGTCGTTCACCTGCAGCGGTTCCCGCTCGCGAGGGCCCGGGAGATGCTCGTGAGCTCCGAGACCATCCACTGCTGAAAGGTCGCCTTTTGCGGTCTCAGTGTCTCGGAGATCCCGACGATCAGGATGTGCTCTGATGCGACCTGCTTGCGGATGTTCGTCGTCAGGGCGGTGAGAGTCTGGCTGTTGTAGACGAGCAAGCGGAAGTCGTGGGCGCTGATCTCCTGCTCAAAGGTCGCCACCGCGCCGACGGGTGGGTCGTAACCCTCGGCCACCGCCTGCATGAACGCGTACGGCGTGACGAGGTCGAGTTTGAGATCGCGCGCCAGGTACTCGAAGATGCTCTCCGTCGAGGCGACCTTCTCACCGGCATGCTCGCGCCTAATCGAGGCGAGAAGCTCGCGGTACGGACCGAACGACGCCTCGACGACGCTAAGACGCTGGCGGAAGTACGTGGCGTCCGCCGGGTCGATCGACCGGTAGTCGGAGGAGATCCTGTCGATCACCCGGAAGACGTAATCCGGGTTGTACCAGAAGTGCGGGTTGTCCCCGGGTCGCTTCCCCAAGAGGTCTGCGACAACGAGGACGACGCGGTGCGGCTCCGGGTTCGCCTCAAGGATCTTCGCTGCCCAGTCGTCATAACCCGCACCGTTCAGGATCACGTAGTTCGCCCCACCGAAGGCCCGTGCGACGGCGGTGCTCGCTTCGTATTCGTGGGGATCGGCGTTCGGGTTGGTGATGATGCTCGTCACGTGCGCGGCTCGGCCCCCCAGCTGGGTGGCGAGGCTACCCCAGAAGTCCTCGGCGGCCACGACGTTGATCACCACCGGGTGGCTCGCGCCCTCGAGCGAGGCCACCGCGCCGGGTGCAAGGAGCGTCGAGATCACCCCCAGCGCCACCGCCCCGAAGAGCACGCCCCGGCTCCGTCTCGCAACCATCGGTCAGCTCCATCGCGATTCGTCGGCGAGTGGCCAGTGAGCTTAGTTTGAGAACGATTCTCATGTCAAAGGCTCGGCGATTCGCGCACAAGGCCCTGCGGTTAACCCATGCCCACACCTTCCAGGGATTTCGTCCTCCTTGGGGCCGGGACGGGACCTACAGACTGGAATGGCTCCCAGAAACCTGACCGCCATCACCCCAACACTCCGTCGCATCCCGCTACGCTTGGACCGTGACCGACGCGCTCTTGCCCGCCGATAACGCGACCCACCGCGACGTCGGCTTGCGCCTCGCCCGCAACGAGCAGCGCTATACCCGGCAGCGCCGGACGCTGGTCGACGCGCTCGCCGCCATCGGCCGGCCGGCGACCATCGGCGAGCTCCTCGAAGCCGTACCCGAGCTGCCGACCAGCACCGCCTACCGCAACCTCGCGGTCCTGGGCGACGCCGGAGTCGTCCGGCGCGTCAACGGAACCGACGAGTTCGGCCGCTTCGAGCTCGCTGAGGAGGTGAGCGGGCACCATCACCACCACGCCGTGTGCAGCTCGTGCGGCCTCGTCATCGACGCGACGAGCTCGACCCGCCTGGAGATGGCGCTCGCCGAAACTGCTCGTGCGATCGCCGCCGAGAACGGATTTGACGTCGCCGACCACCGTCTTGAGCTCGTCGGACGGTGTTCCTCTTGCTCCCAGGTGGTCGGCTAGCTGCTGGCGGTCGCCTGATCCGGTTCGCGCTACGCCCGCCCCAGGCGAGTTCTCCCCGTGAGGCTTCTGCGTCTCAGGCCCCATCGCTCCTCGAAGTGCCCGAAGCGCCAGATCGCCAGCGCCGCGAACCAGACGACGAAGAACCCGGCGATCACGAACCCGGCAGCATTGAAGTTGAACCCAGCGGAGGAGCCCGAAAATTCGCCGAGGCGGAGTTCGTTCGCAACAAGGCCGAGGATCTCGACCGTGCCCAGCACGAAGGCGACCGCGACCGACAGCCCCGTGAGCGCGAGGTCGTTTCAGACCTTGCGGACCGGCTGGGCGAAGGCCCAGCCGTAGGCGAAGTTGATGAACGAGCCGTCGATCCTGTCGAGAAGCGTCATCCCGGCGGTAACGAGGACCAGAGCCATGACCGCGTACGAAAACAGCGCCAACTCGGCGGCGCCTGTCGTCGTGGCGAGGACCGCCCCGTCGCTCGCCGCCAACTAGCAGGAACGCACAGCGAAGGCGTCGCCCGCCTCATTGAGGTGGTCGAGCAGCTCCTCTTCGTGCAAAAGACCAGCCTGTGAACCGATTTCGTGCGAGACGCTCATGAAGCTCACGGGCGCCCAGCGCAGGGCTTCGGAGAACGGCAACCCCCGGACCAGCGCCGCGGCCAGCGTCGCCGCAAAGGCATCCTCCGCCCCGGTGCGGTCGAGTGGGGCGGAGGAGTCAGGAAAGGGCGGGACGAGGTACCGCTGGCTCCCGTCGCTCGCGACCGCACCTCCCGTCTCGTCCAGGACGACGACCCGTCGCGGGCCGAGCTCGGATAATGGACCGAGCAAACCGGCGGGGTCGTCAGAACTGACGCCGGTGATCGCGACGGCCTGGGCGCGGTTGCAAACGAGGATCTCGGCGCGCCGGTACAGGCGTATCAGGCGGTCGGCACCCACCTCGACCTGGAATGTGCCGGGTTGGAACGCCACGCGAACCGCGCCGTTCTCTTCGAGCCAGTCGGCGAGTTGATCCTGGTAGTTGAGCGCGTGCGACCCGAGCGAGGTGAGGTACAGCCAGCTCGGCACCTCACTCGGCCGGAGGTGCGGCCAGTGGTAATCGAACTCCTCGTGCCAGACGAGAATTGTCCGCTCCCCGTGGTAGGACAGCACGAAGTTGCGATTCGTGTGGGCCGGCGAATCGATGTGAACGAGACGCGTGTCGACACGCTCGGTGTGCAGCGCCCCGAGGAGGTCCCGCCCGATCTCGTCGTGGGCGAGGAAGCTCGCCAAAGCGACACGCAGCCCGAGGCGCGAGAGCGCCACCGCCGCGTTAGCGGCGCTCCCGCCGGCTTCGACCGTCGTGGCCCGCTCGTAGGGCACTTTGGCACCGAGCGGAATCTCAAGCCATGTGCCCCGCTCGTCGACCCGCTTCTCCACCTGGCGGTCGGAGAGCCGGATGAATAGGTCGGTCGCCACGTCGCCGACGCTGATCACGTCGTATCGCTGCGCCGGGGTCACGAAGCCCATCTCTCTCCTCCCGCCAGACGACCGACCAGGCCCGACCCGAGGACCGCGCTCGTCGACCCGTCCACCAAACCAACCGCCGTGACTCGAACCAACTCTAGGTGCGATCGGTCGGCCGAGAGCTACGGATGTCCGGCCCACCATCTCGCCCAGCGTGTTCGATAAACACACTGAAGACGCGGCTGCTCAAAACACTTAAGGTAGATGACAGGGTGCTCCTTGTTCCTTGGTTGTACGAAAGGACGGGCGGACATGGAAATCACAGACATGCAACACGACAGCCAGAGCTCGCGGTCGACGGTGCCCCGGTTCAGTCACGGAGTCGCCGGCTTTCTCATCGTTGTGCTTGGCGCGTGGGGCGGGATCGTCCCGTTCATCGGCCCGACGTTCGGATTCAGCGCTGACGGCGCGGGCTCCTGGCACTGGGATCTCGCCCACGCCGTGCTCTCGCTCGCGCCCGGCGCAGCGGCATGCGCGGCAGGGTTGCTCATCCTGACCGGCGCGACAACCAGGATGTCCCACCCCTTCAGCTCGGGCCTGGCGGGACTGCTCGCGATACTCGCTGGCGCCTGGTTCGTCCTCGGCGCTGTGGCGTGGCCGGTCATGTACAACGTCGGCAGCTACTTCGCCCCCGGAACGGCCATGACCGAGCTCGAGTACTTCGTCGGGTACTTCGGCGGCGCCGGTTGCCTCCTCATCGCGCTGGGAGCGTTTGTTCTCGGCAAGTCGGCGCGCGCCCCGGTTGCCGCTTAGCTCTTCCCGCTTCGACGTCAGCCCGGTTGCCCCCGGACGGCAAGCGCTTGGGGACGAAGCGGCGGCAGGGTGGCAACATTCCTGTTCGCACCTGCCGAGAGCGCTGATGGCGAGCGGGTGAAATCGGCCTTTTGCCAGATCGGCTGCCCTCGATGCTCCGGCTCCGGGAACATAGAGGTTGCCGGTAGAGGTGTAGGACTCTGTTGTCAAGCACTCAAGCGGTGCACGGGCCCACCGGCAGGCTGTCAGCCCACTTGTGCAGTAACCGCCACAACCGACCGCTGCGAGTACGGGACCACCGGCCCCGTGATCTCGACCACAGCCTGCTGACGGATGTCAGACGATGACGCGCCCACGGCGAAGCGGAAGAGGCCGGGCTCGACGACGAACCGCATGGCCTCGTCGTAAAAGGCGAGCCGGCTCGGGTGGACGTCGAAGGTGACCCGCACCGCCTCCTTGGGGTCCAAGCTCAACCGGGTGAAGCCAATGAGGTAGGTTTCGGGCCGCGCCACCGATGCAACCAGGTCTGACACATAAAGCTGCACGACCTCCTCGCCTTTCCGGTCTCCCGTGTTGGCTACCGTCACCCCAACGCTGACGGGAGACGAAGTGTCGCTGGCCTCTACGGTGATGTCGGAATAACCGAAGGTCGTGTAGCCGAGTCCGTGGCCAAAACTGAACAGGGGGGTGTGAGGGCAATCGGTGTAGTCGTCATAGAAAATCGAACGCCCGCCCCCGGAACGGTGGCTGCTGTAGAGCGGTACCTGGCCCGTCGACCTTAGAAGCGTGACAGCCAGCCTGCCGGTGGGTTCCGCCTTACCCGTGAGCACGTCTGCCAAGGCATTGCCGCCCTGTTCCCCAAGGGGCCAGGCGACCAACAGGGCCTGCACCCGATGAGCCACTTCGCTCAATACGTGAGCCCTCCCGCTCATCACGACAAGCACCGTAGGAGTGCCCGTGGCCGCCACGACACTCACCAGCTCCTCCTGGACGCCCGTCAACCTGAGGTCTGTGGCATCTCGGGCTTCGCCCACCGTTGAGCTCTCGTGCAATCCGGAGCGCCCGCCGACCACCACCACGGCAACATCGGCCCGGGTAGCCGCCGCAAGCGCGGCCGGGAAGCCGGCGCGGTCCTCGCCCAGTAACTCGCAACCCTTCTCGTACGTCACTTCGGCCCGGGCGCCGAGGGCCGCCCTGAGCCCCGCCACGGGAGTGACGTGCTCTGTGTAATACTCGCCGGGCTTGAGCGCCCCTTTGCCACTGGGCAGGCGGATGAGGTCTGAGATTTCGCCGTCTGCGCTGCCGTCGGTCAGTGCCTCCAAGGCGGCGTGCCTACTGGTGTCCAGCGTCAATTCCTGGTGCGCCGGGTAGTGGTAATCGCCTTGCAGCAAGCGCCGGTCATCAGCCGCCGGACCGATGACCGCCACTTTCGATACCTGTCCCGACAATGGCAGAACGCCGTTGTTGGCCAAGAGCACGATTCCCCGGGAGGCGGCCCGCCTGGCAAGTTTGGCGTTCGCCGCGTCGGTGAAAACGAGCCCGGCTCGGCCGGCATCCACGTAGGGAGACTCGAACAAGCCTAGGCGCAGCTTGGAAGTGAGAACTCGGCGGACGGCGGTGTCGACCGTCGCCATGGCGACCTGCCCCTTGTTGATCGCAGTCTTGAGGGGCACGCCAAAACAGTCCAAGGCGGGAAGTTCGAGGTCCAAGCCGGCGTTGAGAGCCTTGACGGCAGCCTCGGAGCGGTCGGCGGCCACCCTGTGGTACCGCATCAGCAGGGTAACCGCGTAATAGTCGGCCACGACCATGCCTTCGAACCCGAGCTCGTCACGGAGCAGCCGTGTCAAGATCTCCGCCGAGCCGCTGCCAGGAAGCCCGTCGACACAACTGTAAGAGCTCATGACCGAGCTCAAGCCCGCCTCGCGGATCGCGGCAGCGAAAGGCTCGGCGAAGACTTCGCGCAGCTCCCTCGGCCCGATTTGCACGGGCGCGTGGTTGCGGCCACCCTCGGACAGCCCGTGAGCCAGGAAATGTTTCCCCGTTGCTAGGACACCCTGCGACAAGTCGTCGGTCTGGAGGCCGCGCACGTAGGCAACCCCCAGCGTCCCGGCCAGCACCGGGTCCTCGCCATACGTCTCCTCCAAACGCCCCCAGCGAGGGTCCCGGGCCACGTCGAGCACTGGCGCCAGGCTGTGCCGCGCGCCCACGGCGAGCAGCTGCCGCCGGATCTTGTCCGCGACTTCACGGACAAGATCGGGGTCCCAGGAGCAGGCGAGAGCGAGCGCTTGCGGGAACACCGTGGCACCCCGCGCGCAGTAGCCGGCGAGTGATTCCTCGTGCACCATTACCGGGATCCCGAGCCGGGTGCGTTCCACTATGAGCCGTTGGATCTGGTTGAACAGCAGCGCGCTTTGCGCCGGCAACAGGCCCGTAGTCGCACCTATGCGCGTAACCTCGCCGATCCCGTGGGGGACGACGGCTAGAGCTGCCTCCTCATCGAAGTGGTCACCGCTCAGCAGGTGCGGGAACTCGACTGCACCTAGTTGCGCCAATTTCTCATCGACGTCCATACGGTCGACGAGGTCGCTGACGCGGTCTTCGATCGCCAAGGCGGAATTCGCATAGGCCGCGGTTGTCACCAATTCACCTCGTCACTTTCCTTCGGAAGATGGATGCTGATACGAAGGATTCCGAACCGTCGCGAGGCTGCGCATACTCAACGGAGGGCAAACCCGCCGATGCCCTGTACGAACTGACGGCGCAGAGCTATATACAGGATCAATATGGGCACCATAGTGAAAAAGACGAAGGCCATCACCACCGGCACGTTGATGCCGTACGTTGAATTGGTGGCAAAGCGATACATCCCCAAGGGGAGCACCATGTCGTTATTGGACTGGGTGAGGATGAGGGGCAGGAGGAAGTTGTTCCAAGCTCCCAGGCCGGCGTAAATGCTGACAACAGCCAGTACCGGACGAGTCATAGGGACGACCAACCTGCGGAAGGTAGCCCATTGGCCGGCCCCGTCGACGGCCATGGCATCGTAGAGCTCTCGCGGTATGATCCGCACATAGTTAACCATCAGCAACACGGCCACCGGGATGAGCGATGCCGCCATAACCAGGGTCAGGCCGTAGAGCTTGTCGTAGGTGTGGATCTTGGTCGTGACGAAAAAGAGGGGTATGACGATCGCCTGGATTGGAACAGCGATCCCAAACAGTATGAGGCGGAACGAAACGGCCGCGAAACGTGACCCTCGCCGGACAATTCGGTAGGCGGCCCCGAGCGAGAGCATGACGACCAGCACAATCGTGCCAGCAGCGAGCTCGGCACTGTTACGGAGCAGCGTCCCTATACCGGATCCGTGGAACATGACATCGTACGACGAGAAGGTCAGCGGGCCAGTCGGCAGCCAGGGGTTCGCCGTGAGGTACGTGTCGCTGCTGCGGAAGCTCTCCAGGATCATGTAATAAATAGGGCCTAGCACGATTATCAACCAGATCGTGCCGAGGATGAAGCTGACGGAACGAAAAACCTTCGACCTGCCCCTGACGCCACTCAGCGCCCTCGAGTCGGTACGCTGCCTAATCTGGGGGATAGCTCCGCCAGCGCGTATGCCGTCGGCAAGCTGCGGGACGCTGGCTACCATATGCCTTCCTGCCCCCCCTCCATAGTGCCAAATCCCGTCAGCCTTACGAGCATTATTGCCACGAGGATGCCTAGTATGCCCAGGATCACTGCTATTGCGCTGGCATAGCCGAACTCCGTCTCGACAAAGCCCGTGTTGTACATGTCCATGGCGAGCACCCGGGTCGTGTCCCCGGGCCCGCCTAAGGTCAAGATGTAGATGATGTCGAAGTACGTGAGCGAGCCCACTAGGACCAGGGTCGACGACGTAACTATGCTGTAGCGCAACTGCGGCAGCGTCACGTGCCAAAAAGTCTGGCGCACGTTCGCTCCGTCAACCGTGGCTGCGTCGTACAGCTCACCGGGTATAGCCCGCCTTCCAGCCTGGAAAATGAGTGTGTGGAACGGGACGAACTGCCAGGCGATTATTGCCACAATAACCCAGAAAGCAAGACCAGGGCTACCCAGCCAGTTTTGGCTGAGGAAGCGCATGTGGAGGTTGATCCCCAGCCACGCCAACCCGCCGTACTGAGGGAAAAGGACGTCCTCCCACATGAGGCTCAGCCCGGCGGTCGAAAGCAACAAAGGGACCAGATAGATGGCCGCGTAGACGGCACGGTAACGCTGCCTCCCAGCGATGAATATACCGAGAGCCATCGCCAGGGGGGTCTGGGCCAGCCAGCTGAACCCAGCCAGCTCGAAAGTCACGATCAACGAATGGTGGGCCACCGGATCCGAGAGGAAACGGCTCCAGTTCGACCACCCCGCCCATTGCGGCGGGCTGATCACGTCCCAGTTCGTGAAGCTCAGGTAGACGGCCAGAGCCGTGGGGATGACGATGAAGGCGCCATACAGGGCCAGCGTCGGGGACACGCCTACCAGGTCACCCAAGAAGTTGCGGCGTCGGGCGGTGACATGCCGCTGACGTCGACGATCTCGCCGGTCCTCGTGGAGTAGCGCGGTCGTGCTTGCCATCGAGCTCACCTTGGTGTCATGAAGGGCCCGACCCACCCCCCCAAGTGGGGCCGGGCCGGGCCCTTCCGCGATACTCACCAGTTGCCTGGATCGGGGACCTTACTGGAGCTTGTTCATGGTGGATTCAAACTGCTTCGGCGTCATTTCGAGCTCGAACACCTTGGCGAGGTTATCGAGCATCGGTTGAGCCTTGGTCGCGCCGAGAGCCTGGTCCCAGGAGTACTGGAAGTACGGCGCCTTCGAGACAGCGTTGTCAATTTGAACGAGGTACTGCTTCAAAGCTGGCTGAGAGTTGAACGCCGTTGGCGAGACCTTGAGCGAAGGCACGATACCTTGGGCGATCTGAAACGTCGCGTACGCGGGGCTGTCCCAGGCGTACTTGGCGAACTGCTCAGCCACATAGGTCTGGTCGGCAGTGATGTGCGAGGCCAAGCCGACGTAGGTCGTCGTGTTGCCTTCCAGGTCGCCTGGCTTGCCTTTTCCGCCCGGGACGGTTGGGAAGGCGCCGATGCCGAGGTGGCCGGCTTTGACCCATCCCGGGGCAACGGAGGTGAAGAAGCCGATCTGCCAGGATCCCATCAGCTCCGCGGCGGCGACATTCTTGTAGATGAGGGCATCAGTAAACCCGGTGCCCCAGTTGATCGTGCTGTAGCCCTGCTCAAACGCGTTGTCCTTGACGAGAAGCTGGATCTCGGTGAGGGCCTTGGTGAAAGCGGGGTTGGACCATGCTCCCTTCTTGCCCCCCTGGACGTTCAGGAGCGGTTTCGGGCCGCCGTAACGGTCCGTGAAGTACTCGAGGTACATGAGGCCTTCCCACTCGCCGTTGTTGCCCAGGACAAGGGTGGTGACATTCTTCTTGGCCAGGAATGTGACCATCTTGAGAAGCGCGGGGAGTGTCTTGGGCCAGGTCAGGTGGTACTTGGCCAGCAACGGCTTGCTATACCAGAAGAAGACGGGCTGCGTGCCGGCGAACGGTATGCAGTATTCGACTCCGCTGTATTCGCAGCTGCCGAGAGTCGATGTCAGGAAGTCTGACTCCCAGGCCGGATGACCGGCATCGTTCACGCCGGGGTCACCGAAGGGCTGGACGATCTTGGCGGTGATGTACTGCGCGAAGATGCCGCCGCCCCAGGTCATGAACAACGCGGGGGGATCTTGGCCCTGAAGTTCCAGCAGGAGCTTCTGCTTGTAGACGTTGTTCGTCGGGACGACGTTCATGGTGACATTGTCGCCGGGGTTGGCCTTGTTGAACGCCGCGGCTTCTGCAACGTAATAGGCATCCGTGTTGGCGCCTTGGTCCTGAACCTCAACAGTGATGGAAGCGGTCGGGACGGCAACATGGGCTGTTCGGGTGGACGAGGGGCGCTGGGTAGCGGCGCCCGTTGTGCTCGCCAGCAAGGTCCCGGCGAGGGCCGTCGCCGCCACCGTGACGAGGATGCCCCAACCGGGTCGCCGCAAACGACGCGATCCTTCAGTCGGTTGACGCAGGGACATAAATACTCCCCCTTCTTTTCGTCGGCTCGGGCCATTTCCTGTTTCGAAAACTTTCGAGCCATTATCGTTACGAAACGGCGACAAGGACCATACACTTCCTTCCGCGCGGGATCAAGGAGCCGAGTACTGTCGCGCTGCTGGGTGGCGGTCGATGAGCAGCACTGACGCCCTCGAAAGTTTTCGGTACAATCCTGCATGATGCGAGCTTGCCCTCCATGACCGAAGGTCACAACACCGCGCCCCTGGGGTCCGCGCACGAGGTGCGGGTCACGCCGCAGCGGCGTTCAGCCGACCGCGGGCGTGTCACGATCGCGCAGATCGCCGAGGAGAGCGGCCTCTCGGTGGCGACGGTGTCCAAGGTCCTGAACGGTAGGCCGGACGTGTCGGCGCGCACTCGCACGTTCGTCCAGGACATAGTCGTGAGCCGCGGCTACCGCAAGCGCGCGGCGAGCGTTGACGCGCCTCCAGTGATAGACGTCGTGTTCAGCGACTTCGACAGTCCTTGGGCAATCGAGATCGTGCGCGGCGCGGCGGCAGCCGCGCAGGCAGAAGGTCTCACCGTCGCTCTCACGGCGCTGTCAGAGGCTGGCGAGCGCCGGGTGTGGTTCGACCACATCACCTCGCGTGGCACACGCGGGATTATCCTCCTGCTGTCCCAGTTGACGTCGCGCCAGCACGCCGAGCTCGGCGCTCGACGCCTGCCGTTCGTCTTGATCGACCCCACGGCGGAGCCCGACCCGGATGTGAGCTCGGTCGGCGCCACGAACTGGGCCGGTGGTCTGGCCGCGACCAAACACCTCATCGAGCTCGGCCACGCGCGGATCGGCATCATCAGCGGGCCGCCGGACCTGCTCTGTAGCCGGGCGCGTCTCGACGGGTACCGTGCCGCGCTCGAGACGACGGGGCTGTCGGTCGACAATCAACTCGTGCGCTGGGCGGACTTCCGCGTCAACGGTGGCTACCAGCAGGCCAAGGTGCTCCTCGGGCTGGCGGGGCGACCGACCGCGATCTTCGCCGGCAGCGACCTGTCGGCGCTCGGTGTCCTCCGTGCGGCCCGCGAGGCACGCCTTCGCGTCCCAGAGGAGCTGAGCGTCGTCGGCTTCGACGACATCCCACTCAGCCGCTGGACCTCCCCGGCGCTCACCACCGTGCGTCAGCCGCTGACGGAGATGGCTGAGCTCGCCGTGCGCATTCTGCTCGAGAGTGCCGACAACGAGGGGCTCAAACGGCGGGTCGAGCTAGCCACTGACCTCGTGGTGCGAGAAAGCACGACACCGCCCACAACCTGAAATCGAGCGCTTCGAAGCTCCCTCCACGAGTGTCGACGACGCCTGAAAACTGAGCACCTGGCATTGGATCTCTGTCCACATCTCCGTGTTGGTATGCACCCTCCTCCCGTCTCCTCGTCCAGCTCCAGGCGAGAAGCCTGAGGGCTGGATGGAGCAAGACCAGGGATGGTCGGGTGCTCTGGTTTTCGATCAGCGTTGGCATGCGGCAAGTGAGCCGAGCACCGCACGGCGTGGAGGTTGAGCCTCCTGACGGACGCAGGTATGAGCTAAACACCCAGCAGGAGCGCGCTACGCCTCTGCCCGCAGCGTGTAAACACCTGCGACAGGAGCATCGAGGGCGAACGACCCCGGCTCATCGAGAGGCGAGAGCCGGGCACCCTCGGGCACGTCGCCAGCCAGCCGCAGCGGATTGGCACAACGCACTTTCACCACTCGGACAGCGGGCACGTCGAGGCGGACGCCGGTCACGCAACCTTCCTGCCACGTGATGCCCACCGTCAACCCACCTCGGGCTCGGAGTCCAGAAACTTGTCCCTCTCGCCAGGCAAGCGGCAAAGCAGGCAGCAAGTCGAGTGCGCCCGTGTGGCTTTGGAGCAGCATTTCGGCGATGGCAGCAGACACGCCAAAGTTTCCGTCTATTTGGAACCAACCCGGAGGAACGGAATCGAAAAGGTTGTTGGAGACGGAGCCCTTGAGAAACTCGCTTAGGTACTCCCAGGCCAGCTGCCCCTCCAGCAACCTGGCCCAGAGCGCGATAACCCACGCTCGGCTCCAACCTTCTTTGCCGCCTCCATTCGCGAGCCGGTGCTCGAGGGAGCGCCGGGCTGCTGCCGCCAGTGCAGGGGCTGACCTCGGCGTCACCTCATCACCAGGGTAAAGGCAGAACAAGTGTGACAGGTGACGATGCCCAGGCTCTGGCTCATCGAAATCCTCCCACCATTCCTGCAGGCGGCCGTCGGCGGCCACCTGAGGTTGGTGAAGCTTCCCCAGTGCGCTAGCCAGTTCCGCTCTGAGTTCCTCATCCGAGTCGAGGATCTCGGAAGCAGCTATGCAGTGGCGAAAAAGGTCCCTGGTCAACCAGACGTCCATCGTGGAGGCAGCGCTGACGGCGGCTTCCCTGCCGTCGGGAGCCAAGAAACTGTTCTCTGGGGAGGTCGACGGGCAGGTGACCAATGTCCCCTCGGGGCCCTCGACCAAATAGTCCAACAAGAACACGGCCGCCTCGCGTATGGCCGGGTAGGCACGCTCCAAGGCTTCCCTGTCCTCGCAAAAGGCGTAGTGCTCCCACAGGTGTTGGCACAGCCAGGCACCACCCATTTGCCAGTTCACCCAATACGGGTGCGCCTCCTGCTTACCGACCGGCCAAGTCGAGCGCCAGAGATCCACGTTGTGGTGCGCCGCCCAACCCCTACATCCATAGAAGTCGCTCGCGGTGCTGACGCCAGCCCGTGAGAGGTCGGCCACCAGTTCCATGAGCGGCTCGTGGCACTCGGCCAGGTTCGTCGTCTCCGCGTGCCAGTAGTTCATTTCGGCGTTGATGTTGGTCGTCCAGTTGCAGCTCCAGGGCGGGCGAACTTGGTCGTTCCATACGCCCTGAAGGTTGGCCGGTTGGGTGCCCGGCCGCGAGCTCGCCATCAGGAGGTAGCGGCCGTAGTGGAACAACAGTGCGAACAGCCCTTCATCGGAGGCGCCATCACGTATGGCCTGGAGCCGTTCGTCGGTCGGCACACCGCTGGCGCCAGCCCGGCCCAGTTGCAACCAGCACCGGTTGAAAAGGGCCTGATGTTCTCGTACATGCCTTTCCCGTACGGCCGCGTACGGTTCGGCGAGCAAAGGGATGAGCACATCCCGGCAGGCTCGTCGAAGCATGGCAGGGTCCTCGACTGGCTCGAGGTCATAGCCTGCATATCCGTCGGCAGCGGTCACGAACAAGGTCACCGCGTCGGCACCTTCCACTCGAAGATTCCCACTTCCCGAGTGTCTCGCCAGACCTCCAGAAACGCTGAGGGCCAAACCGACGGCAAAGCGCAAACCTGAACGTGGGTCGTAGACAATGGCGGGCTCTTCGTCCCAATAATGAGGGACAACGTGCGCGGGCGTCCTACCTTCCAACCACGCAATGCCCTCCTCCTCGCAGGCTCGTTCGAATGGATGGGGACTATTCAGCTCGAGTGCCAAGTTCAGCTTCGCGCCCCCCCGCACCCTCAGATGCATCACGAAGGCGCGATCAGGGACGGAGATGAACGCTTCCCTTTCGTACAGGCTGGCACCGAGCTCGTAGCGGACCGAGACCACACCCTCCGAGAGATTCAGCGATCTCTCATAGGCGCGGATCTCGCCGGCGCCCTCGAAGTCGACGGTGAGCCACCCCAGTGGTTGGTACGCCTCGTTGAATGGGCCCTGCAGGCAATGGACGAGGGTGTCGGCCTCCGCATAGGCACGCCGCTCGAGCACGGCGGAACGCAGCTCCGCCAGCACGGCAGCGGAGTTCTCGGCGTGGGCAGCCCGGGGGCCGCCGGACCAAAGGGTGTCGATGTTGAGGTCGGCTCTTTCCCTGTGGGGCTCGCACCAAAGCATTGCCCCGAGGCTGCCATTGCCGATGGGGAGCGCCTCCAGCCACTCGCGTGCCGGATGCTTGTACCACAGTCGAAACTCTCCAGTGGGCACCAGTTTCTCCGCTCCTTGCGCGCCAAACGGTAACAGGCAGAGGGATGATCCAGCCCTGATAATCGCGCCGCGGAGTCCTCAAGCAAGGCGACCCGCGACTCCCCAAGAAGGCGAATAGCGCCTCGGCCGGTCACACGCGACAAAGTCGAACACCGCAGTTCCCGAGACCCGAGTTCGGTCGACCCGGACCGCCCACCGCTGCATAGCATGCATAGCACCGGCCTGAAACAGGCTCTTCTCAACGAACTGGGGGACGCGACCAGTCGACCGCGCTCCGCTAGGCATCAACTGGCGCGGCAAGAGGCCTTGCCGTTCTCGTGGCTGTCCAAAGCTCCGAAAGAGCGACCCCCGCCAAGGGTGGCAGCAGCGAATTCGATGACGCGCTGCTGGAACTGCCCGGTTTCCGGGTGCTCTATGGCCGACGACGGCGACGAACTGCCCGTCGGCGTCGAGAGGAACCGTCGGGCAGCCGGGTGTCCCTCGTGCGGGGTGATCGTCAGGACGAAGGACCTGCTGCGGGTGCTCATGGAATCTGTCGGCGTC
>Ga0187857_10001642_pt1 | contig 22162 bp, 14 predicted proteins | sample June2016WEW_8_10_FD_132984 | JGI IMG/M metagenome (GOLD analysis project Ga0187857, IMG submission 132984) | Peatland microbial communities from SPRUCE experiment site at the Marcell Experimental Forest, Minnesota, USA - June2016WEW_8_100 | ecosystem: Environmental > Terrestrial > Soil >... | reverse complement strand
CCGCTGCCCCTCCGGGGCAGGAGAGTGCCGCGCTCCGCGCGGGGGGGTCCAACTTGGAGGCGGTGTCCGGAAGCGCCCCCCTGGGCGGGGCAGGGCGCCAAAGTCACGCTGGTCAGGGAACGGGCAACCCCCCCAGCCCTTGGCAAACCGTTTCAGGCGCCCGGCAGATTCCCCTTTGCGCGAGCCCGTAGATACAGGACGGCGTCCCCACTGAAAGGCGGGGTGAAAGTTCTGGTTGCGCCGCCGCTTGCGTCTGGGCCCGCGGTTTTGATGCCCGTTGCCGGGTTCATCCATTCGACGGCAAACTGGCCGCTATGGCCCGAGAGATTCACGGTGAAGCTGCCGCCGGAAGGGGCATACGCCAACAACTCGGCATACGACGGGCTGGTGCTGGCAAGAGCATGGCCCGTAGAAGACAGATTTCCCTGTGGAGTCATGGCGGCCAGATTCATGCGCTCGGCATAATCACGGATGTAACCCATCGTATCACGCACTTGATCCCAGCGCGCATCCGGCCCGGGACTGATTCCATTCACGGGAGCGGGCGAGAGGTTGCGCGTTTCGCGCGGATAATAAACCACATACGGATCCATAAACAGCGTCTGATCCCCCTGGGTGAAGTTGATCCAGAAGTAATTTCGATTGACCTGCGGAGAATCGTTCCAGATGCCGAAGTAGCTGTGGTCCGAATCGTTGACGTTAACCTTGCGGGCCGGATGGCCGGCGCCAATGGATTGAGTTGGGGAGATTTTCGCGCCGGGAGCAATCCAGTCGGCGTCGCTGTTAAGGATGATGGAGTCACTGGCGCTATCCAACGCAGCATAGCCGATGGGGTGTTGGAATGATTTCCCGGCCTCGTAGGAGCGGGTGACGGCGATCAGGTGGCTGTTCCACCACGTTGAATCTTTAGGAGCTTCTTCGGAGACGATCCAGAGAACGTTAGGCAGGTCGTTGAGCGTGTCGATGACTTTTTTCACATAGGCATCCTGAATCGCCGTGATTGCATTAGGCGCAGTCATCGTCACGGACCGGGTCCCGCCGCCGTCATCGATTCCATTCACATTGTTTGGCCCTGTAAAGGGATAGCCGTCACCGGCAAAGCGAAAGCGGAGGAGCCATTCGCCGGTAAAAAAATAGACCCCGGCGTAAATGCCGGCCGCATTCAGTTGCCGGACACGGTCACGAAGCCGGTCAAAGCAGGCTTGATTGAATTTGGCAAGATCAAACTTCAATTCCCCGTCCGTGGCGTTGCCCGGACCTGTCCGCTGCCAGGGAAACGGAGTGACGCTGAAATCCGGCGGCGAACTCGCGGTGGTTGGCAATCCACGGAATCTCGGCAGTTCTGTGGTCCATAACAGCGTGAAATTATGGTGATGCGCGACGAGCATATTCACAAACGCCGCAAAGTCCAGGGACTGGATCGAGCCATCAGTCCCCCAATCCTGGAGGGTGTTCCAGGTGTGAGATCCCGTCAAATAAATCGCTTTGCCGCTCCCATCGGTGAAGTAGTTGGGATTAGTTGAAAGCGCCCTCAGGGGAGCCGCGATTGGCCCTGAGGCGGAGGCGTTGGCCGCAAGTGGCGGCAGGACGCCCCACACCAAGCCGGCTGCGCCGGCCATTATCGCGGTAACCGGCCGGCAGTTGAGAAGCGCTCTGATCATGGTTCTCATGGTCGTTGCTCTGATCGCCCTCTTTGTGGGCTAGGGGTGCAAACGATAGAACCTGGCGCTGTTCGTCGCGGCCACAGTAACGGTGTCATTAGTGCCCACCGCCACGACCGGAGCCGGGTCCTTCGCCCAAGCCGGGACTGAAAGGCCCGGGCTGGACTGAAGGACGGCATTCGTAAAGATGGCCGGCCAGGAGATCACCACATTGGCCCCTGCGCGCGTCACGGTCAACGGCGCCTGCGGCGGCGGCGGAGGAAACACGGTGAGCGTGGCGTAGAGGCACCAGTGATTGACTGAAGAATTCGCCGGCGCAAAGGTCGCGGGCAGCGCGGTGTAGCCGCTGAAGTTATACTGGGAGTTCGGGAACGGCAAAGCGGGCTCCTTCTGGAAGCCCAAGTCGTTGTCGCTCGCCAAGTAGGACAGCCAATATATCCCAGCCGGCAGGGCCGCCGGATTGGTCACGCTGGCGGTGTTCCACCCCGTCGTCGGCGTTATATAATCTGTCGCCGCCAGCAGCGCGCCGGGGCCTCCATCGGCGCCGGTGCTGTCATAGATGCCCATCACCAGAGTGCCGGCCGCGTTGGTGACGTAGAAACTCAGGCTTTCAATGGTGGCCGCTTGCGGCAGGGGCGCGTATTCGCAAAACACGCCCTGGGCATTGCCGTTGTCGAAAACCGGGCCAATATTCGTGACGCCGATAGTGATGTCGTAGTTTGTCGCCCGAGGCGGCAGGTTCGAGAACGTGGCAAACATCGACCATCGATTCGGCAAATAACCGTCGGCAAGCAGTCCAGGCGTCCAGATGCTCACGAAGGCATCGGGCATCGGACCATAGGCGGAAGTGAAGATAAACGGCGATTGGGGAAGGGGCGCGGCCGGTGCTGCCTCAAGGGCCAGGGTATCGGAATTCACTTCACAGGCCAGCCAATATATCCCAGCGGGCAGGGGCGCCGCGTTGGTCACGCTGGCGGTGTTCCAGCCGTTCGTCGGCGTCAGCTCGGCCGTCGCGGCGACCAGGGCGCCGGGGCGTCCGTTGCCCCCGCTGCCGTCGTAGATACCCATAAGCATGGGACTGCCATCGGTGTTGGTGACGTACACACTCAGGTTCTCGATGAGGGCATCGCCCGGCACCGTTGTAAACTCGCAGAACACGGTTCCGCTATTGGTGGCCATCGGCGTCGAGAGAACGCTGGTTACTCCGACTGGAAACCAGTTGGTGCCCAGGATCGCCACCTGCACCACGCTGGAGGTGCCGCGGCTTCCGAAATCGTCCTGGGCGATGGCGGTGTACGAGTAGTTGCCAGGGCTCAGATTGGCCACCGTCATACTGGCCGGGCTGCTGGTGAAGGCGCCGATCACGCTCGCTCCCTGAAAAAACTGGAGGTTGGTGACGGCATGCGCCGCCAAAACCGTGGCGGCCAGAGTGAAAGTGGCAGGGGCGGCATAAATTGAGTTGTCCGCCGGCGAAATGATGGTGACGGCGGGTGCGGGAGGGGGCGTGACGCTAAAGGACGTGCTGTTTGTCACCAACTCCGTCGCCACGGCCGTTACAGCCAACTGAATCGAACCGGCCGGCAGGTTAATCGACAAGTCGTTGAAGTCGGCGATGCCGCTGGCATCCGTAAGCCGGGTTAACGTCCCGGTGAGTGTCCCCGGGCTGCCCGTCCACGTGGCGTTGGTCAGGTAAACGGTCAGCGCGGCGCCCGGCACGGGGGAGCCCCCGCTTAACGCCTTGACCCGCACGTCATTCAGGGTCGTGCCCATGCTCACCGCGCTCGCCGGCTCCGCCACGTATTGCAGGGCGTCCAGCGAAACCGCCAGCGTGGCGTACATGCTCCGGTGATTGCCCGAAGAAGTGCCTTGAAGCGTCCCGAAGACCGAGGGCATTGGGCCGTAGGTGACGCTGTTATACGGCGAGTTCGGAAGCGGCGCCGCGGGGCCTTTCAGGCCCGCAAAAAGAGGGTCGCTCGCCAGGAAGGTAAGCCAATAGATTCCAGCCGGCAAGGCCACGGGAGTGGTCACGCTGGCGGTGTTCCAGCCGTTCGTCGGCGTCAGCTCGACCGTCGTCGCCAGCAGGTTGCCGGGCCCTCCGAGATTGACGGCGATATTATCGCCGTTGGTGTCGTAGAGCCCCAGGTACAGATTGCCGGTGGCGTTGGTGACGTAAAAACTTATGGTCTGAAGGGTGGCCACTTGCGGGAGCACGGCGTACTGGCTAAAGAGCAAGTCGGCATTCTGGTCGTCATAATTAGGGAGGACATTTGTTACTCCCATGTTGATCGTGGAGGGTTGCCCTTGGGCGAGCAAGCCGCCCAGGACCAACAGCCCGCACATTGCGATGGTCAGCTTTTGCAATCCGGTCTTCATAATGGGGTGGAAGCCTGTCGTTGTGGCACTCAAATGTTCTGTGGTCATGAACGCAAAGATACATCGAATGCCGGTTCCCTGAAAGCGTTGGTTTACTAAACCCGTTAAACTGCCAAACGGGGGCGCCGCCGCAGCTCGCGACCGATGCGGCGCCCGCGCGCTTAACGGGTTTAGCAAAAGGGAGGTTGCCCCAGCCCGAGTCGCCCCTTACCGTGACCTGAATGAGTGCTGAAATGAAACCGCCAAACCCCCGTTGCGACCAATCCTGCTTGCGCCTTTTCACCGTCCGAGCGTTCACGCTCATTGAATTGCTCGTGGTCATCGCCATTATCGCCATTCTGGCAAGTTTGCTGCTGCCGGCTTTGGCCAAGGCCAAAGAGAGAGGCAAGCGGGCGCGTTGTACCAGCAACGTCAAACAATTGGGGTTGGCGATGCACATGTATGCCATCGACCATGACGATTGGCTGGCCTTTGCCAATGCTTACAATTATGTCAGTGAGGGACCCGGCTGGTTGTACATGCCCCTGGCCGGAGGCGGAGTCAACGGCGGCAGGGTGCCTAGTCCAATCGTGCCACCCTACTCGACCAATGCGCAACTGGCCTATGAAACCGGCTTGTGGTGGCCTTACAACCATGAAATGGGCCTTTACCGCTGCCCGACCGACCTTACCAATGCCCCTTTGTGGATATTGCGGAACAACAAGCTTTCTACCTACATTATGAATAGTTTGGTGGCCGGCGGCCGGAACCACTGGCTCATTGGCAAGCGGCCCAACACCCAAAAACTGGGCGCGTTTAACCCGGCTGCCTATGTGATGTGGGAGCCGGACTCGGACCCTCCGTTCGGGCCCGATGCTTACGACGACGCCGCCAGCAATCCGGATCCCTCTGACAACGGAGGCGTGGGACGGAGGCATAGCGGAGCCGTGGTGTTGGGCTTTAGCGGCCACGTGGACGTGATTCCCTTCAGAAAGTGGGATGCGATCCTGCTCCAGAAGCCTGGCCTGCTGTTTTGTAATCCGCTGAGCGCGGATGGCACGTAAGCCGAGGCGAATGCCTCGACGCGTGCCCGTCGTATGTTGTCGGTTGCAGGCGCATGACCATGAAAGGACATATTTTGATCCTGGTTGGAAGCCTTGCCGTCAGCTTGGCGTTGGCCGGTTGCAGCCCCAACGCTTTAACCGGGCAAGCGGCGGGAACTCGAGCTTTTGACTCGGCCGAGCCGGAGATAAAGGCCCTTTGGGGTGCGGTCGTTTCAGGGCTCAAGACCAATGATTATGTTGGGCCGCAAGCCGCCCTGTGGGATCTCAGGGCGGCCACCAACTTAACCGCTCAGCAGAGAGCCGCAGTCGACCACACCCTCAAAACCGTCAGCAGCCAAATGTTTAATGCTGCCAGTCGAGGAGACCCCAAGGCCCTCAAAGCGATGGAAGACTTAAGACAAATCAGAACCGAGGGGAGGACCCGATAGAGACCATCGCGGCCGGAGCATCCCCGCAGGGGGCTGCAAAGGCCGAGCCAACGCCGGCTCCAGGCAACAGACAAAGCGCAACTGCAACCCAAAGGCAGTTATGCGCCCAGCAGTGATTTGAGCCGCTCCATGGCCAGTTCGGGGCTGGTGAGCAGCGGGCGTGTGAGTCGCGGCGCAATGGCCGGAGCGAGCCGTGACATTGACGCTTGCGCGAACAACACCACGTCAAACTGTGGCGCCGCGCCCAGCACGATGTCGGTCACAAGGCGGTCGTGTTCGGCGATCCTGCCGGCCAACAGGAGGTCAAAAGCGCCGGCGCACAACTGCTCGCTGGTTTCTATCGTGCGCCCGGCCGCTTTGGCCTTGGCTTGGAGCAACCGCGCTGTCGGCCCCAACGTGCTCGAGGCTGTGGCGAAGATTCCAATACGCCGGCCAAGCGTGACCGCTTTTTCGGCCATCGCCTCGTCAATCTTGAGGATGGGCACGGGCACCGCGCCACGCGCCGCGTCCACAGCCTCGCCCATTGTGGAGCAGGCGCTGAGAATCACAGTCGCGCCCGCGTCGGCGGTCGCCAGAAGATAATTCTTTATCCGCTGCCGGAGCGCTGCGTCCACGCCCCGGTTAATCGCGTAGCCAACCAGGCTGTCATCAACCACGTTGATTACCGGAACGCCGGGCAGCTTCTCGCGGGCAAGGTCGTTGAGCAGCTCAACCAGCACGAAACTCGTGTGGAGGATGCCGAGCGTGTTGCGTGGAGCTGGGTTCATAAAAGTCCGTTTACAGTTTCGTTGCGAACTCGGCCAGCACGACCGGTTCGCCGCGCCGGGCGGCCTCATACGCGGCGAAAGTGGCCTCCAAGGTCTTGAGATTCTCGATGGCGGGCTGCGGCCCAGGCCGGTTGGAAAGCACCGATTCGACGAATTCGCGTTCGAAGGAGCAAAAGGACTCCACATAGTCCGCGTACGGGCTTCGCTGCTCGTCGCGCACGATGCTGCTGCCTTGGCTCAGGCGAAAACGCGCCGATTCGCTGCGCGTCATGCGACCTTCGTAAAAAGCCTCGCCGGATTCCCCCACCAAAAGGGCTCCGCCTTGCTGAACGCCGACTGCCTTCCAGGAAACGTCCAGCGTAGCCGTCGCCTGCGGATAATCGAACACCACATGCGCCAGACTTTCCCCGCGCACCCGTGGGTTGAGGTGATGGAGGCGCGCCTGGACGCGCTTTGGCTCGCCCAACAGCAGCCGCATCATGTCCACCAGGTGAACGCCGTATTGGAGCAAGACACCCCGCTCAGCTTCGAGATTGTTCTTTTCAGGCGGTTCGGCGGGATCGTGCTGCACGAGATGCAGGAAGTGCAGCCGGCCAAAGAATCCTTCCTGGCTGAGCCGGGCGATCTCGCGGAACCAGGGGCGATACCGATGGTTTTCATGCACGATAAAGAGCTTGGGGTAATCTCTCAGCGCCCGGACCAGTGCCACCGCTTCCTCCCGTCGGTCGCAGAGCGGTTTTTGACAGATGATATGGACGCCGGCTTGCGCAGCGAGCAGGCAATGTTCCCGGTGCAGCCACGGAGGAGAGAGAATGTCCACGAAATCGACGGTCTCCTTTTCCAGCAGCGCCTCGAGGCCCTCGTGGAGGCGCGCCTTGGCGGCAAACTGGAGCCGGCGTTGCTCTGCCCGGCTCCGCTCGGGATCCGCCAGGGCCACGATCTCCACGCCGGGCGTTCGAGCCCATCCGCGAAGGTGGAACTCCGAGATCATCCCGCAACCGATGATGGCGCCACGCAGTTTGCTCATGGCCCCAGCAGTGTGATGACCTTGCGCAGGGTGTCCGGTTCACCCACGTTGCCGGGAAACACCACATAAGGCAGCCCAGGAAAGCGGCTTTCTTCGCCGGCGCGCCAAACGGGTACGCCCCGGGCAATCTGGCCCAGCACCATGGCCCGCCGGATGCCAAGGGCCTTGGTGGCAATTTCGCTCGCGGTGATGCCGCCTTTGGCCACCAGCCACCGCGGAGGCGTCGAGAGGGCCCTCACAATGGTCACGAGGCTCGCCGAGATGGTTTCGCCGATCGCCAGATTCTCCTGTGACGTCCGGCCGGTGAGCAGTCTGCGGCTGGTGAATAGCGCCACGCTTTTCCCCCGAGCCAGCCCGTCGTTGACTGCGCGCTCGCACCGGTGAATCTCGGCTGGGCGACTTCCCGGCCGGAGCAGGCGCGAAACTTGCACTTCCACCGGCTCGAGTTGCGGGTCATGGCCAAGCAATACGTTCAGTTGGGCGGAGGTCTTGCCGACGTAGGAGCCCACCACGACCAAGCCGCCGGCCGCCACTTGTGAGAACTGCATCTCTGCCTTGGTTAGCCAGGCGCGTGGCTCGATCCCTGCGTAGGCAGCGACAAAATCCGCCGCCGTCCGAAAAAGATAACGGCGACCGGCTTGCTCGGTCTCCGACAACGCCTGAGTGAGCACCGCCAAATCGCCTCGAGCGGCGGCGTTGACCACGACCACGCTGCCGGACGCAAGCGCGAGCAGTTTCGACGCCACCGCCCGAACTCCGCCGATGCGAAGATCGTGAATTGAGATCGAGGCGACCTCTCCGGCTGAGACCCGGCCCGCCGTCTTTTCGGCCACCCACTCGCGTAGATTGGAGGCTCGGTAGCCAAAGGATGCGTCCTGCGCGAACTCGGTTTCACCGGCCGGGGTGAGGTTGGCCCCCTCGGCGACGTAATGCACGTCGTCGATTGTGAACCGTCCACCGTCGAAAAACGCCGGGATGAGCAGCGTGCCGTCGAAGCTGACGCCCAACGCCGTGGCCAGAGCATCGGTTTCCACGGGAAAATGCCCCCGCAACGTGGAATCGCTGCGACTGATCACCGCCACACTGCGACCGGTGGACCGCGACGCCCTCGCCAGAGCTTGTCCGATCTCCTGGTTGATGGCGCGCGCGCGCTCGGGCGGAAACGCCCGCGTGTTGGTGAGGATGTAGCAGCACGGTGACGCATCACGGAGCTCGGCTTCCAGCGAGGGGAGGCTCCACTCAGTCACCACCGCCACGCCATACACCGTCTGGGTCCCGGTCGGGTCGTCGTCGAGCACCATCACCTTGTGCGCCGTTGGGCGCGGCGCCAGCATCGGCTCCGGCGGCAAGGAGCGAAAAAGCTTCGCCCGGGAGATGGTTGTCACCGGCGACGCCTCCTGCTCTGTGTCTGCGCCCGATGGCAGGGGCGCATTTCATCGAGCTTGGCTGTGCGGACTTTTCTCATGGTGCGCGGGGCTTGGCCGGCAAGCCTGCGGCTGATGTCCCCAAGGCTTGGGGCGCCGGCTTAGTGCTGAGCCAGAGACCGCCCAGCGCGACCAGCGGCATCAGGCCAGCCATCAGAAACACCAGCTCGAAACTGCCGGTGCGCTCGACGGTGCCGCCAACCAGCAGCATGAAGCCCGCCCCGGCGAGCGAACCGGTGCCGCCTAACAGACCCGCAGCCGTGGAGACCTTTTTCGCGGAGACTTCGGCGGTGAACGCGAGGTAGTTTACAATGAACCAGCCTAAACCGAACGTCGCCAGGCAGATATTGCCGGTGATGGCGTCGAGGCTGTGAAGCTTCGACACAATCGGGATAGACATCATGCACAAAGCGCCGACCGTAGTGACCAGCGTGCGCGCTCGGCGGACTTGCATGTGCCGGGATAGCAGCGCCACCAGCGCGCCGCCGCTCCACAGGCCCAAGTCCAGTGCCAGGTAAACGATGACCAGCCGGTGCGCCAGTTCCTTGCCGAAGCCGACACCGGCATATTTGTCGAAGTAGCGTGGCAGCCAGGTCGTGTATAAGTATTGCAGGGGATTCAAGAAGCTCGTGGCGATGACCAGCCCCCAGAACGCCCTCGTGCGGATGATTTCGGCGAAGGTCCCGGGCAACGCGTCGGTTCGTTCCTCTGTGGTCGCCGCCAGCGCCCGCCCCGCGCCAGACCCGGAAACGAGCCGGGCAGCGGCCGGAAGCGCTTCGGCGGGCGCGACGTCGTCCAGCGCCCGCTCCGGCTGCCACCGAAACCACGCCAGCCAGAGGCTCGACCAGATCAGGCCAAGCGCGCCGACAGCGACGAAGCTGATGCGCCAATTGTAGGCCGTCGTGAGATAGATAATGATGGGTGGGGCGATGAGCGCGCCAACACTGGTGCCGCTTTGAAAGATGGAGATGGCAAAGCAGCGATGGCTCGGCGGGAAGACGCGGCTCACCACCCGCAGCGCCAGCGGCCAGTTGGGCGATTCGCACACGCCCAGCAGCAGGCGGGCGGCGAAGAGGGTCGTGAAACCCGCCGTCAACGCCGAGGACGCGCCGGCGAGCGACCACGCCGTCACCGCGATCGCGTAAGCCAGCACCACCCCCAGGCGGTCCAGCACCGGGCCAACCAATATCTGGGCGATGCCGTAGGCGAACAGGAAGGCAAAGAAAAGTTGGCCGAGGTGGCCATCGGTCAAGCGCATCTCCTCGGCGATCTTCGACGCTGACACCGACATCGTTTGCCGGTCGAGATAGTTGAGCAAGGTGGCCAGAAACAGCAGGCCGCAGATGAACCCTTTCGAGGTGGAGGATTTCATCGGGTCATTCGAGCTTCAAGAGCTTGGCCGGGTTGACCTGCACCATGAGCTTGATTTCAGCCTCGGTGAATCCCGCCTGCAGCAATTGCCGGATCAGGGCCGCCATCCCCTCCGCCGGCGCGGGATACTGCGGCATTCCGTAGTCGGTGGCGGCGACGGTCGTGGCCGGGCCCACGGCGCGAATCTGCCCCACAATGGTGTCGAATCCCACCTTGAACTGCAAATCGGACTGCGTGCTGACCAGGCATCGCTCGAAAAAAACCGCGCCGGTCTGCGCAAATTCTTGTTGCCTGGCCACCGGCATGGCCGTCACGCCCCATTCGGGATGCGTCACGCTGATGCGCCGCACTCCGAGCGCCAACGCCTCCTGGATGAGGATGCACGATTCCCCGGGCGAGAGGTGGCCGGTCGCGAGGTTCGCGTCGGCCGCGGCGACCAGGCGCAGGATGTCGATGATCTCGCCACGGAGTTTCGCGCCGTCCAAAACACTCAGGCCGCCGCGCCCGCCAAAGTGCGCTTTGTGGTTCGCCGCGGATTTCGTCGGCATCCACACCTGCAGCCCGCCCATTTGCAGCGCCGCCTCGACCGCGCGCGGGTTCAGGCCGCCGACGCTGTCATTGAGCACCACGCCGCCGAAGACTCGAAAATCGGGGAAGAACCGATTCAACAAATAGGCGCGTGCGCAGGTGCAGCCGGCATGGCACTTGAGCACCACCGCCCGCATCCCCGCGCGGCGCGCCTGCTCGACGAGCTCGAAATCATCGACCTTGCGCGGAATCACGTCAGGATAGCTGTGGACGTGGCAGTCAATCGCGCCGTCGAGAAGGTCCATAAGTTCAAACTCCGCTCACAATGCCCAGGGCCTCCCGGCCCGAGGGGCAAGCACCGGCCAGACATCTGCGACTCGTCCGGCCTCCATGACCAGGAAGAAGTCGTGAAGATTGATCGTCGTTGGCACATAGCCCGCGACCACTTCGACGCGATCGCCCACCCTGAGCGGCCGTTCTTCACCGAGCTCGAAGATCAGATGCTCGTCGCCCGCTTTGCGATGTGAGGCCGCCAGGCCCAAAAGCCTCGGCGCAGCGACCTCCAGCCCAACGGTTTTGCGCCCGGCATCAATCACAATCGTGGAACCGTGCCGGCTGATCACGGTAGCCAGCACGCTCAGCGCGATCTCGAACTCGGGGGCCGTCGCGCTCCGCGCATTGTCCATCAGGACATAGGAACCGGCCTGAATCTCGGTGACTCCATCGAAACGCCCGGTGCAATCGCTCGTCGCGGTGCCTCCGGCCGAGACGATCTCCGCCGGCCAGCCGGCCGCGGCCAGGCTGCCGACGACTCCCATCAGCCGATTCATGGCCGCAGAGGCCTTGGCGCATCTGGCTTTTTTGTCCAGTTCATGCATGCAGTGCCCTTCGTAGCCCATCACGCCGCGCAGCCGGAGCCCCGGCAGCCGCGCCACGGCCTGCGCGACCCCAAGCGCCTCTTCCGGGCTTCTGACCCCACAGCGGCCCATGCCCACGTCCACGTCCACGAGCACGCCGAACTCCGTCTTGGCTCTTCTCGCGGCACGGGCAAGCTCCGCCGCGTTGGTGGCATCGTCCACCGCGACGGTGATGCGCGCCTTGCGGGCGGCAGCAGCCAGGTGGTCGAGCTTGTCTTGCCCGACGACCTCGTTGGCTATCAACAGGTCCTCGAAGCCCCGGTTCGCGAACGCCACTGCCTCCCAGGCCGTGGCCGCTGTGAGGCCGATCGCGCCGGCCTCGATCTGAAGTTTCGCCAACTCCGCGCACTTATGCGACTTGCAGTGGGGCCGGAGGCCGGCCGCCCCCGACAGCCGTTTGGCCATGAAAGCAATGTTTCTGGCCGCGACCCCAAGGTCCAACAGCATGACGGGGGTCGGCAGCTCCTCCCGTGTCCGCCCGATGAGCGAGCGCGCACCCTCGAGGTCCGGGCAATCTGTAATATTCATTCCCAAGGCCTCACCCGGAGGTCTGTGATTGGGGCAGCCCACTCGCGGGCCGTCATCGCTCGGCCCCATGCGGTTTTGGATTAGGTCCCATTTCCCATTATCGGAGAGGTCTTCCATATCGTTAATTCAAGGTTAATGCGGGATTGGGGTCCCCCAAAAGGCTGAGTTTACTAAACCAGTTAAACTGCCGAACATCCAGGGTTGACTGCGCCCCATACCTGTCTTACCTGTACCCGTTAAGTGAATTCTGAAAAGCCAATCCGCTTGCAGGACATTGCGCTCAAAGCCGGCGTGTCCCGAGCCACGGTCTCCCTGGCTTTGCGCAATCATCCCAGCGTCTCGAGGCCGGTCCGTGAAAAGATCCAAAGGCTCGCCGGCCAACTCGGCTATCGGCCGAATCCCCTGGTTTCAGCTCTGATGGCTTTTCACCGCGCAGCCAAGCCCGTTGTGGCTGCCTCCCTGCCTTTGGCGCTCGTGATCGAGGCTACTCACCAAGACCCGATGGCCCTTTACCTCTCCCCTGATCTCATAGCCGGCGCGACGGCCGCCGCGCAACGCCATGGGTACCGCTTGGAGCAATTCTGGAGAGAGGAGATGACCGACAAACGCCTCAGCCAAGTGTTGTTTGCCAGGGGCATCCTGGGCTTGATCATCGCCCCGCTTCCCGTTCCGGCCGGCGAGTTGAACTTGGATTGGTCGAAGTTCTCGGCGGTCGCCATCGGCGAAACCCTCGTGCGTCCAGACCTGCACCGGGTTACCACCAACCGCTTCCGGGCGATGCGCTTGGCCATTGAGCGACTGCGACAGATGGGCTACCGGCGAGTCGGCCTGGCCATGCGCGCCGGTTGGGATGATCGAGTGATTAACCAATGGTCGGCTGCTTTCCTTTGGGAGCAGCAACACGACTTGGCCTCCCAGGGCGTCCCGCTCTTCATCGTCAACGATGCCGATTGGACTGAGCGCCAATTCGCTGCTTGGTTTAACCAAAACCAGCCCGAAGTGATTCTCGGCTGTGAGGAGGCAATTGTTTGCTGGTTGGAAAAGCTGGGCCGGAAAGTGCCCGACGCCATCGGCTTTGCTCACCTCTGGAGCGAGTACAGTGGTGGACGGTTTGCGGGGTTAAATCACCATCCGGCGGCTCATGGCGCGGCGGCCGTTGATTTGCTGGTAGCCATGATTCATCGCAACGAACGCGGGGTTCCGGAAATGCCGCAGGTCGTGCAATTAAAGGCCTCTTGGGCGGACGGGCCGTCGTTGCGGTGCAGACGTTAAGTGTTGCTTGCAAGGTGCGGCTCGTTCGTTAGCCTTTGCCTGCGCAGGCGCGAAGCCCGCGTTGGGCAGCGTCCTGGATGTGGGCCGCTCGAGTTGCCCGGGCAACCGCCTGGTAGAGCGCCTGCGCCTCCGCCCGCTGATTGGCTTCCAACAACCGTTCCGCGCAGTTTAACAACGCATCAGCGGTCCCCAAGCGGAGTGCCTCGGGGGCCTTCGGATAGAAATCGCGCAGGGCCTCGCCGGCCTGAGCCGAGCCGATGCCACCAAGGGCGGCGGCGGCGGCGGCGGCAACCTCCCCCTCGCCATCTTTGAGCAACTCGGTCAACGGGCCAGTGCTGGCGGCATCGCCCAGATGCCCGAGCGAATTGAGGGCGCCCACTTTCGCAAGACTCTGGAGGTGCGGCAGGCGCTCGCGCAGGGCTTGGGCTGCGGCGGTCGGGGCCAGGGCCTGGAGGGCATTGCGCGCCGCGGTGGCCAGGAGGGGGTCATCCAACAACGCCCCCAACGCTGCGGCCGAGCGCGCCGACCCGATTAAGGCCAGCTTGGAACAAAGGTACTCGCGCGCCACGGCCGAGCCGCCGGCTTGCAGAATCACCGCCAGTTGTTGCTCCAATTGCTGCCGCGCCGGGCTGGCATTCATGCTGGCGGCGGCCACGGCCCCGTCCAGCGGCAAGAGCGCCGCGCGCCCCGAGCCGCGGTCGTAGGTTTTGAGCGCGTCGAGGGCTTGGGCCAACGCGCCGGGCGCTGGCGCAGCGTCCGCGGATTTCACGGCGGGAGCAGGGATAGAGGCTGGCATAGTGCGAATCTTTCTCAGCGTTGGGCGGCGGCGGCCTTCAGGCTGGCCGCGTTGAAGCGCCGTATGCGCTCGGTGAGCCTTGGCAAGGACTCCGGCCCGCCCTCCCCGCCCTCAAGGGCGAAGAGCGTTGGGTGGAGGCCGAGGCGCTGGATTTCCAGCAGGAAGCCCTCGGTCGTTTCAGCGCCGCTCTTCCCGGGCAGGTCGGACAGTTCGACCGTGAGCAACCGGTCGGCCAACGTTTGGAGGGCGGGCAGCGGATCGATGCCCGCGCGCTGCCAGCCAGCCAAACTGCCGGCCGCGCCAATGCGCGCGCCGCGCCCGCGGCAGGCCTCGAGGATTCCTTCGGGTCGGGCATAATGGGGCGCGGCTTTGGCGCCGCAGTCGCGCAGGGCCAGCTTGACGTCGAACTCGTCGCAGAGTTGCTCGAGCCGGCCGAGGGCCTGCGGGTCGGGTTCGGAAATGAAGGTCTCGATACCCATTTTTCGGCCAAATTCAAACCACTGGCGGCGGCCGGCGTCGTCGGCGGGGAAATCCGGGAGGTGATAAGTCACCAGGCGCATTCCGGCCCCGGCCAGTTTCAGGCGAACGGCCTCGCATTCGGATTCCGTGAGGCGGGGACCCAGCTCTTTGGGAATCTCCCGGCTGACCGGCTGGCCACTCGCCCCGCCCAGGTGACTGAGCCCGAGCTGCGCCGCCTGGTCGATGGCCTCGAACAGGGTGGGGTTGCCCCCGGCGCGGGGCGCGGTGCCCAGCCGCCACCCAAGCCGTTCCTGGGCTCGGACCGCCACGCTCAGCCGGGCGCTCGGCGTGGTCGGGGCCGGCAGGTCGCCCAGCGCAAATTGGGCGGCGGCCAGGTAAAACTCGAGCAGCTTCGGGTCCCAGAAGTCCCGCGGATTGTGGGCCATGGTGCAGTAAAAGATGCGGCCGCGGCCGTAGCTTCCGATCCAGGCCAGGGCGTAATCGTTGTCCGCGCGCACGCAATCGCCACGGGGCGGGCCCTGGGTCACGTCGGTCTTGACGGTATCGATGGTTAGCAGCACCCGCAGGCGGTTTCGGGAATAGGGCTCGTGGACGCGGAAGAACTCGTCCCGGTAATCAAAGCCCGCCCCGCCAAAGACCCGTGTCACCGGATGGTCCGGCTCCTCGACTCTGAGCCAGACGTGCTCGTCGCTGTCCTTGTGGTTGGCCCCGCGCGCACCGATCAGGAATCCGAACTCCGGCCAATCCTCGATGGCGCCGGGCCAGCGGGTGAACGCCACGGTCGTGCCGTGAACGCCCATCAAACCGCCCCCGCCCATGACGAATTCCGCCAGGCTCTGCCGCCATTGGCGATTGGTGAAGCAGTTGCCCACGGTATTGTTGAAAAACACGGCGTCGAACTGTTTCAAGCTCTGGCGCGCGAAAACCGCCGGGTCGGCGCTCACCGCCGTCTGGAACGCGCCGGTCTTCTGTCCCATAAGGGTGAAGGCCTGGTTGGCATGAGCGATGGACGGGTGCCCGCCATAGCCGACGTTGAGGGTGAAGATGAGCAGGCGGCGCCCCTGGGCGGGCCGGGCCGGTGCCTGGCGGGGAATGGCTTGCTCGATCCGCGCCAGGTCCTCGCTGTTCTGGACGAACGATTCCGCCCCGCCTGCGCCCCAACTCATCACCAGCGCCAGACCCCACAGAACGCAGCGCGGGAGGGTTGTTCCATTCAAGCGCCTTTGGGTGCGCGGCCAGAGATTCAAGTGAAGCATGGGAGGGTGCATGGTCAGGGCAAATTCATGAAGGCGCAAAACCAGTGGCGGGGAGGGCCTCGTCCGATGGCACTGGGATTTCATGCTCGTCCCGGAGGGACGCATGATAATAGCCCAACGTTTTAACGTTGGGTTTAGCCATACAAAGGCCAACAAGTCCCGAAGGGACGGCTGACATCGGCTCCCCACTCAGCCGTACCTTCGGGACTTGTGAGGGTTTGGGCGCTCCTACCCAACGTTGAAACGTTGGGCTATTGTCGGATGTCCCTCCGGGACAAGCACTTGGCCGGGGCGCGCCTCTGCGTTCGGCGTCAAATCCTGGTGGCCTTGGAGGAGCCGCCCCCACCCCTTTTATGAATTGGCCCTGGTGCATGGTGGACTACATCCTGTAAGGCGACCGCATGGCTCGGGACAACAAACGGTTCGCGCCCTCATCACCGCTGAACCTTTCCTTGACCGGGTCCCAGTTCAGCGACCGCCCCAGCCAGCAGGCGATGTTGGCCAAATGACCCAGGGAGGCCGAGCGATGGCCGATTTCCTCGTCGGCGTTGGGGGCCTGGCGGGTCCGGAGGCACTCAAGCCAGTTGGCGTGATGGGTGTTGGAGCCGATGTTCACTTCCGGCGTCCGTTTCAAATTCATTTCGTCGAACAGCGATTCGGGCTCCCCTTCGAGTTGGCCGCCTCCGGACATGGTGGTCAGCCAGCCTCGTTCCCCGACGAACAGGCCGCCGAAATTGCCCGCCAACCGGGCCGTCGCCGGCACCGCATGGTAGAGGTCTTTCACCAGGCCCCAATGGTCCACCAGGTGAAGCAGTGTGCCGTTCTCGTAGCGGCAGGTCAGCGTGGCGTAGCGCCCGGCGGCGGGATGAATGATCTCGACCGGGCCGCTCCGCTCGTATCCCAAGGCCCACTGAATCACGTCGGCGGCATGAGAGAGGAACCACGTCGAGGAGGTGACGCCGAAGGCCTCGCAAAACGACCAAGGCACCACGCCGGGCGAGGGGTTGATGTGGTACAAGCGGTTGTAGGGATGCCAGGCCGCCGGGCCCACCCAGCTATCCCAGTCCAATCCCTCGGGCACCGGCTCGGCCGGCAGCGGAAACTCCATCGGCACATAAGCCCGGCCGCACTGCTCGAGGTTGAGCACCTGCGCGTAGGGGCGGAAACGCTCCCCGCCCATAAAGCTCGAGAGCGGCGCGTACGGGGTAAACACCGCCTTGACCTTGCCCAGCTTGCCCGCTCGAATGAACTCGCAGACCTTCCGGATAGCGGGAATGGATCGGTACTGGGTGCCGGTTTGAAACACCCTCCCATACCGCCGCACCGCCTGCGCCACACGCCGGCCTTCTTGTATCGTCAGCGACAACGGCTTTTCGCAGTAGATGTCTTTGCCCGCCTTGGCGGCCTCGATCGATTGCAGGCTGTGCCAATGGTCCGGTGTGACAATGACGACCGCATCGATATCGGGCCGCGCGAGGATCTCGCGGTAATCATTGCAGGCGGCGCAACCGCGATAGCTGCCGGCGGCTCGCGTGGCCGCGTAAATGTCGTCCACGGCGCCCCGCCCCGCCTCGCGCCGGGTTCGGTCCACGTCGCAAACGGCCAGCACCTGAAACGCCGAATCATAAGCCAGCCGGCTGAGATGGCCGCCGCCCATGGCGCCTTTGCCGATCAGGCCGACATTGACCCTGCGGCTGGGCGGCACGTTGTTGTCAGCGCCCAGGGCCGTCGCGGGCGCCAACTGCGGCAGCGCGATGACGCCGGCCGCCGCCACGCTTTGTTGGAGAAAAGCGCGACGAGTGATCCCTTTGACGCAAGGCCGGTTAATTCGGTTCATTCTCATAAGGCTCCGTGCAGAGGCGTAGCACCGGTTGGGCCGGATGGTCAAGGAGAAAGCAACGCCCCCAAAAAGGACGCAGGGTTGCTCTAAACTCGGGTTGCGGGCGGAGGCAAAAGCGCGCAGCCCTGAAATCCGAAGGCCGAAATCCGAAGGCCGAAGGGAGTCCGAAGTCCGACAGCGGATGGTTGGCTTGGCTTCGGCTGCGTGGCACAGGCGCTCGCCCACCGTATGGGCATTCTTCAGAAAATGATGCCTGAGAGGGGCAGTCACGTTTCCCCACCCCGGCCCTCTCCCCAGGGAGAGGGCCGGGGTGAGGGGGAATGGAACGACCCTCAGCGCCCGTGCAAGAATTAATTCCGGTTGGCCTGTCGGCGCACGCAGCCAAAGCGCGGGAATGCCGCGCACTCCAAACGCTTCGCGATATCGGCCGCGCATCGCTGCCTCGCGAAGCGTTTGGAGTGCGGCGCATCCCGCCGTTCTTGACGCCAATCGTGGTTTCAGAATGTCAGCATTACGCCTCAATCTCGGCCTTTATTTTTGCACAAGCCCTAAGCAAACCCCATAATTCCCATCACTCCCAGTCCGTCCCATCCGCCAGGGTGAGGGGGAACGGCCCTGCGCAAACCTCCCGGCGCGATCTCCGGCCACACCGCGCCGGCGCCTGAATCGCCGGCATTTTTTCCCTTGACAACATGTGTAACATTGCTATATACTAGCCCCCATGAAACGACGCCGTTCTGCCAGCCCCGCCTGGCCCCGCGCCGGCCTCCGGGTATTCGTGGCCGCTGCCGCTGGAGAATCGAGAGCCAAAAGGGTCTGCCGCCCGGAAAGCTTGGCCGAAAGTCTGCTGCCGGCCAATCCACGGCCCCTTCGGCCAGTCCCAATCAAACCAAATCAAACCAAATCAAACCAAATCAAGGTGAAATTAAAAACTTTGTCGGGAGTGATCTCAGTTTGGTCACGCCATTCCCCCTCACCCTTACCCTCTCCCCAGGGAAAGGGAACAGCCACAGCCGACAGTCGCCATTCCCGGAGCCGCTGGTTTTGTCGACTGACTGCCAGGAATTCCCCCTTTGCTTTACCTGCGGGGATTCCCTGGGATCAAAACCAGGAAACCCCCGGCTAGCGTGAAGCGAGATCTCGTGTCAGAGTCATGGCGTTTAACGATTCAAGCTCGTTGCAGGCGCAGTCTTCGCTGGCTGCGCAGGTGGGCGTGGTCTTCGCTGGCCACGCCCCCTTCTTTGTCGCCCGGACATGGGATGACTTCCAAATCAAGCCACCCACAAAAAATGCAAAGCAAAAGCCAAGCGATGGGTGGTGCCCCTCACGTGTCTGAGCCTAAAGTGCCCCTTAAGATGCCTTTGTTATGTGCGCGCCAGCTTGCCCGAGACAGGCAGATGGCCACAGGTTTTCTGTCGGGCGCGCCTGCGGGTCGAGCGACAAGGTGTTAACCTATGAAATCCCTCCTGGTTCCCTCTCTGGCCTGCTGCCTCCTGTTGGTTTGTCCGGGAGCCAGGGCTATCGAGTTGATCTCCGCCCAAACCCGGGGCCATCCCAACGCCGTCACCGTGGTGTTCTCGGACGACGTAACGGAAGCCAGCGCGACCAATGCGGCGAACTATGCGGTTGATAATGGCGTCATTGTCAGCAACGTCGTGATGCTCGAAACGGGAAAGGTGCGGCTGTTCACGACGCCTCTGCCGGAGGGCCAAGTCTATACGCTCACCGTCAATGGCGTGCAAGACCGGGCGACGCCTGCCAGCACCATCGCACCCGATTCGAAGATCGCCTTTCTCCAGACCCAGGGAGCTCTCCTGCGGAAGGAATTCGACAACATTGCCGGCGGCTCGGTCTCGGATCTGACGAACAATCCCAATTTCCCCAATGTGCCCAACAGTGTCACTTGCCTCACTAGCTTGGAGGCGCCAGAGAACGTGGGGGACAACTACGGCCAGCAGATTGAGGGCCTGCTCACGGCGCCGCTGACGGGCGATTACACCTTCTACCTGGCCTCGGACGATCAAGGGGCCTTGTACCTGAGCACGGATGAGAACCCGGCCAACCAAGCGCTCATCGCTGCGGAGCCGGGCTGGAACCCGTCGCGTTTGTGGATCGGCAATCTCAACGGGCGCCTGCAGACCACGACGAACTTCATTGCGGGGGATTTTTTCATCGAGGCCGAAGACTTCGATTTTGGTGGCGGCCAGCATCAGGTTGCGGCCGACACGATGCCGTACCCGGGGGGCGCCTATGTGGGGTTATCGGCGGTGGCCGAGATTGATTACCACGACCCAGGAGCCAGCGAGAGTGTCGCCTACCGAGCCGCCGACCAAGGGGTCGCCATTCGGTCCAATCCCGATTTGAGCCGCGGGTTGTTCACGGTCACGACCAATTTCCAGGTGGGATGGAACGATCCGGGCGACTGGTACAACTACACGCGAACGTTTCCGACGCCTGGCCAGGATTATTATGTATTGGCGCGCTTGGCTTCGGGCGGGGCCGACATGGCGGCACGGTTGGATGCCGTCATCGCCGGCGCGGGCACAACGAATCAAACGACCGCGAAGCTGGGAGAGTTCCAGGCTCCGGCCACGAGCACTTACGATCTGTTCACCTTCGCTCCCCTGCGGGACGACCTGGGCAATTTGGCGATAGTCCATCTGGAGGGTCAAACCGTCCTCCGATTCACCGTGTTGCCCGGCAGTCTGGACTTCGATTATCTGGCCTTCCAGCCGGCTTCGGCTGGGCCGCCGGACTTGGATCAACTGCGGCCGAAGAACATCTCCGCCCCGATCCATCTGGAAGCCGGGGCGGAGTACTACCTGGAAGCCCTAATGAAGGAGAACAGCGGGGATGACCACGTGGCAGCGACCTGGCGCAAGCCGGGAGATCCCGAGCCCACCAACGGCGCGCCGCCCATTGACGGCCAGTTCCTGTCCATGTTCAATCAGGCGGTTGTGCCCGCGGCAATTGTGCAACCACCCGCCGGCCAGACGGTCGATGAGTTCGGCTCCGTGACCTTCAATGTTGGCCTCAGCGGCACACCCCCGTTTGACTACCAGTGGCTCAGCAACGGGGTGATGATTCCCGGCGCCAACGGACCGAACTGCACGGTCACGAACATTTCCGCCACCGACAACGGCGCCGTGTTTTCCGTTCTGACGGGCAACGGGATTTCGAGCGTTCGCGCGAATGCGGTGCTGTCGGTGAACCCGGATCTCACACCCCCCGTCCTGCTTTCCGCCGAAGGCAGCCCGGGCTTTGACATGGTCACGCTAAGGTTTTCCGAGCGGATTAACGCCACTGACGCAAGCACAGCCGCAAACTTCACACTGAGCGGCGGATTGACGGTGGATCTCGCGACGCTCCTCGCCGACGGAAGGACGGTCATTTTGCACACCAGCCCGCAGACCCCAGGCACGGTTTACACGCTGGCCGTGAATGGCGTTCGCGACATCTCGACTGCGGCCAATGTCATCAGCCCCAACAGCCAGGCCAGCTTCACCGCGTTCGTCCTCAGCCAGGGATTTCTGCGCCAGGAAATCTACGCGGGGACGAGTGGCACAAGTTTGTCTGACCTGACCAACGACCCGGCATTTCCCGACCGGCCGGACGCCGTTAATTTCGTGACCCAATTCGAGAGCCCTTCGACCTATCAGGAAAACTACGCTGTGCGCCTCTCCGGCTATCTGCTGCCGCCGGTCACTGGGGATTACGTTCTGTATTTGAATTCAGACGATCAGGGAGCATTGTTCCTGAGCACGGACGACGATCCGGCCCACAAGGCAGAGATTGCCTCCGAGCCGGGGTGGAATCCCCCGCGGCAATGGATCAACGGCGCCAACCAAGGGTCGCGCGGCAACCCGCCGGCCAACATTTCCGCGCCGGTGCAATTGGAAGCCGGGCAGAAATACTATGTGGAGGCGCTAATGAAGCAAGGAGCCGGGGCGGATAACCTCGCGGTGACTTGGCGGGCGCCCAGCGGCCCTGAGGTTCGGGATTTCGACGCTTCCATTTCAGGGGCCTATCTGGCCACCTACGCCAACCCCGATAGCGCCGCGCTCACCATAACTCAGCAACCCCAAAGCGCCACGGTGCCGGAGCAACAGGCTGTGACCCTCAGCATCCTGGTTGCTGCTTCGTCGCCTGAGGTCTTCTACCAGTGGCAAAAGGATGGGGTGGATATTACAGGCGCGACCGCTCCCCGTTACGTCACGCCTCCGCTTGCCTTGGCCGATGGGGGCGCCTCGTACCGTTGCCTCGTCTGCATCCCCGGCGCCAGTGTGACGAGCGACCCGGCGACACTCGCTGTAACCGCCGACACCACACTGCCGACGATCGTCTCCGCCGAGGGCAACCTCAACCTGAACCAGGTCACGATTGGGTTTTCGGAGACCGTCAGTCCGGCCGACGCGACGAATCTCCTCGACTTTGGCCTCAGTGGCGGGCTG